>WPCJ01176987.1_pt1 | contig 15339 bp, 10 predicted proteins | sample 5399831 | NCBI WGS metagenome assembly WPCJ01 (sample SAMN12869470, study PRJNA574797) | sludge metagenome | isolation source: wastewater treatment of pH10 | place: China:Beijing | collected 2019-05-20 | reverse complement strand
CGCGGCCTTCGACCTTCAGACCGGCGTCGATGATCGCCATGTCCTTTTCAATGGCTACGATGCGGCCCTTGACGACATAACCTTCAGCAAGGTCGTTCGTTGCAAAGGATTCCGCCAGCAGCGACTCGAAGTCTGCGAGGGTTGGATTGAATTCTGACATGAATACTCCTGGTGCATCCGGAAAGTTCATCGGATGCGGCGCCGGGGGTTAGTGTTGCGTTATGCCAGACTTCGGCCCCGTCTTTGCAGACAACCGGCGCGTGGAACGCGAAGTCAGGCTTTTCAGTATGAGTGCAGCCTATATAGGTCCGAACTCACGATAATCCAGCTTTTCGAGGCGTAATGAGATCCGAAAAGCATAAAACTTGCCGGATTCATCCCCGATGCTGCGCCAAAGCGTGATCGATCAGCTTTTTTGCGGCCAGAAATGCCGCTTCTATACTCATTTCGCTCGTATCAAGCAAGTGCGCGTCTTCAGCAGGCTTGAGCGGAGAATCGACGCGGTTCGTGTCGCGTTCGTCGCGCTTCCTGAGGTCAGCGAGGATTTCCGCGAAATCTGCCTTTTCGCCGCGCGCCACGATCTCTTCAAAGCGACGCTCGGCGCGTACTTCCGGCGAAGCGGTGACGAAAAGCTTTATGGCCGCAGCGGGACAGACGACGGTGCCAATATCGCGCCCGTCAAGCACGCTCGAGGGCAGGGCATTGGCGAAATTGCGTTGTGCTTCGACGAGCGCCCGCCGGACCTTCGGCATGACCGCAACCTTCGACGCAGCCTCGCCGATTGCATGAGCGGAAAGCACCGCCTTGTCCATCTCGCGCAGATCGAGGTTCAGCGCGACGTCAGCCGCCACGGCCTCATCGTCGAGCGGCAGTCCCTTGTCGATCAGCGCCTTGGCGACGGCGCGATAGGTCAGCCCTGTATCCAGATGCGGCATGCCGTAGTGAATGGCGATGCGCCGGGCAAGGGTTCCCTTGCCCGAGGCGGCCGGTCCGTCGATGGCGACGATGAATGGCGTCATCGCGCGTCGCTCAGCTCGATCTTCGCGCCCAATCCCGGCATCATGTCCATGAATTCGGGGAAGGACGTGGCGATCATGGTGCTGTCGTCAACCGTCACCGGCTTTTCCGATGCAAGGCCCATGACGAGGAAGCTCATCGCGATGCGGTGATCGAGATGGGTTGCGACCGTACCGCCCCCCAGTCCCTTGCCGTCGGGGCGGCCGCGGACCGTCAGCGACATCTCGCCTTCGGTGCAATCGACGCCATTGGCTTCAAGGCCACGTGCAACGGCTGCCAGACGATCCGATTCCTTGACGCGCAGCTCGTCCAGGCCGTCCATCACGGTTTCGCCTTCCGCAAAGGAGGCAGCAATCGCCAAAACCGGATATTCGTCGATCATCGACGGGGCGCGTTCCGGCGGAACGACAACGCCCTTGAGCTTCGATGCCTTCACGCGAAGATCGGCGACATCCTCGCCGCCAGCAAGACGGGCATTGAGCACTTCGATATCGGCGCCCATTTCCTGTAGCGTCAGGATCAGGCCGGTACGGGTCGGATTCATCAGCACGTTGTGGATGGTAACGTCCGAACCTTCGACCAGAAGGGCGGCGACCAGCGGGAAGGCCGTCGAGGACGGATCCCCCGGCACGTCGATGGTCTGGCCGGTAAGCTTGCCCTGGCCGGTGATGCGGATATGGCGCACGCCATCCTTGTCGGTTTCAACCGAAAGATCGGCGCCAAAGCCCTGCAGCATCTTTTCCGTATGGTCGCGGGTCATGACCGGCTCGATGACGGTGGTGACGCCCGGCGTGTTGAGACCGGCGAGCAGCACGGCGGACTTCACCTGCGCGGACGCCATCGGCACGCGATAGGTGATTGGATTGGCCGTCCTGGGGCCGATCAGCGTCAGCGGCATGCGGTCGCCTTCGGCTGCTTCCACCTGAACGCCCATTTCGCGCAGCGGATTGAGTACGCGGCCCATGGGGCGCGAGGTCAGCGAGGCGTCGCCGATAAAGGAGGTTTTCATGTCATAGGTGCCGACAAGGCCCATGGTGAGGCGCGCACCTGTTCCGGCATTGCCGAAATCGAGCGCTGCTTCGGGCTGCAACAGGCAGCCATTGCCGACGCCATTGATGATCCAGACATCGCCATCCTTGCGGATTTTCGCGCCCATGGCCTGCATGGCGCGACCGGTATTGATGACGTCTTCACCTTCCAGAAGGCCGGTGATGCGGGTTTCACCCGATGCAAGACCGCCGAACATGAAGGAGCGATGCGAGATGGACTTGTCGCCCGGAATGCGGATTTCGCCCGTGAGTGCCTCCGAGCGGCGGGCGGTTGCTGGTTTCGGGGATGCAGAATGGGACATGGATTTTTCACAGTCACATTTTTGGCGCGGACACGCGCCGGGATTGAGAGATAAGCGGGGCTTCCCTAGCATAGTAATATTGCGCGGTCATCCGCGAATACGCGGCGCGGGCGACACCCATAACCAGGAGGGAGAGCCAAGAGTCTGCTTATCCCTTTGCGTTTGGCTTTGACAAACGCGCCAAATTGCGTTTATGCACCGGACAACAATATAAACGCGCTTAAGACTTGCCCCTTGCCATATGGCTCAGTGAACAGCATGGTGATGGGCTATATGCTTCAAAGCAGGCATTCTGGCGCGATTTTATGAATTTGTGTCCCCGTGTAAATTAACGAGGCTAGACGTGGCAAAAGCTGAACTTGGTACCAAGCGTATCGACCCGGAAACGGGCAAGAAATTTTACGATCTCAATCGCGATCCGATCGTTTCGCCTTACACCGGCATTTCCTATCCACGTTCCTATTTCGACTCCACGCTTGAAAGCCGCGTTGTCGAAGAGGAAACCGAAGAGGAAGAACTGGATACGGCACTCGAAAAGCCGGAATTCGTCTCTCTCGAGGATGCCGACGACGAAACCAAGGGCAGCGGCGACGACCTGCCGGATATGGACGACGACGATGTCGATCTCGGCGACGACGATGAAGACACCTTCCTCGAAGAAGAGGAAGACGAAGACGACGACATGTCGGGCATTCTCGGCGGCGGTGTCGGCGGTGAAGACGAAGAAGGCTGATCTGTTACGCAGATCAAGACCTGATGCTTTTTGCGAGGCGACCTTCGGGTCGCCTCGTTGCGTTTGGAGCGCACCCCAGATGGGACTTCGGTACGATCTGTGAATTATTTTTGGCAGATGTGAAAAGAGTTGCGATTTAGCTCTTGATCTTCTGACGAACGCCATTTAATAAGCCGCCACACCGGGCAGCAAGTCTTGCCTGATGTGCCTCGAAAGAGGTCTGATGGGGCCATAGCTCAGCTGGGAGAGCGCCTGCATGGCATGCAGGAGGTCAGCGGTTCGATCCCGCTTGGCTCCACCAAATTTTCCTTCCCAATAAAGCCTGAATATACAGCACGTCGGTTGGCGCAATAATCGTCGTTGGACAAAGCCTGCATGCGCGCTATGTCGTTTCCCATGACAGAAATGATATTGGCGACATTCGACTGGGTTCCCAAAATGCCGCGCGGCTTCGTCCGCGATCTTCGCGTGCGCTGGGCGCTGGAAGAAGCCGGGCTACCCTATCGCGTCGAAGGTGTGCCGTTCAAGACCCGCGGGCCCGAGCATTTCACCCATCAGCCGTTCGGGCAGGTGCCATGGCTGATCGACGGCGATATGTCGATTTTCGAAAGCGGTGCCATCCTGCTGCATATCGCCGAAAAGAGCGACGTGCTGTTGCCGCCTGATCCGAGGGTGCGAAACGAGGTCATACAATGGCTCTTTGCCGCACTGAATTCGGTAGAAATGGCCGCCTTGCCGCTCGCCCTTTATAAATTCACGGGCGATGAAGAGCAGACACCGGGGCGCCAGCTCATGGACAGTTTTCTGGCCGGTCGGCTGGGGCATATGGAACAGGCGCTATCAGGCCGCGAATGGCTGACGGAGCAATTTTCGGTTGCCGATATTCTGATGGCCGACGTGTTGCGTCTCGTTGATCATTTTGACGGTCTGACCCAGCATCCGGTCTGCCGGGCCTATGTCGAACGCGCCATGGCGCGGCCTGCATTCCAGAAAGCCTATAACGACCAGATGGAACATTTCGCTGCCGCAGACTGATGCAAACATCGGAATTCTCGCGTTCGGCGGACTTCACGCCAAAGTTGCGCTCGACAACTCCCCCAAAATTGATAAATAGAATTTAATCGAAGTAATTTATCAGCGCTATTTTGAATGAACAGGCTGTCTGATTTCGACGGATTACGGTTTTTATTATGTGTAGGAATCGCCGTCTTTCATTTTTCTTTCCGTATTCCGGTGAACAATGAGATACTGAATGATTTTATATTAAGTTTTGCTTATTTTACCGATGTCTTTTTTATTGTCTCAGGATTGTTTCTGGCACGACGACAAAATTATCTCTGGAATTGGCCCCGTTACGCGGCTTTCGTCGGAAAGCGGTTGGCACGGATTTACCCGCTGCACCTGGTGGCCTTCTCTTGTTTTGCGCTCCTGTCGGCGCTGACGGTAGCTGGAGTCCTGCATCCTCTGGTCCCTCCCAGCACAAGTTGGCGCGATGGGCTGACACAATTGCTGCTGGTCCATAACTGGGGGTTGGGCAGCACGGCCTCCTACAATTATGTCAGTTGGTCTCTGAGTGCCCTTTTCGCCATGTACCTGGCTTTTCCGCTGTTCGACATCCTGTGCCGTCGTTTCGGGAGTTGGGTTCTTGTCGGCGTAATCGTCGCTACCATCGGCGGCGAATATTTGGCACAAAAGCTTGGTGTATTGTCGCTTACCCGCATTCAAATATCCAATGTCGGTGTTTTCAGGGTGCTGCCATCCTTTCTCTTCGGCATGTGGCTTGCAAGGCGAACACACCCTGCGATGCCGGCCACTGCAATCAGGATATTGCTTGCCGTTTGCCTGACCGTCTTTCTGTCCTATCATCCGGGAAACGGCCCGGATGAACCCAATACGCTCGAGGGTCCCTGGCGGCTGGCATTCGTCTATGCTGGCATCTATGTGTTCTATCTCGCGTCCAGTCAGGGCATTTATACGCCGCTACAGTGGCGCGCGCTGGCAAAACTTTCCCGTTACAGCTTCGGTATCTTCATTCTTCATCCGCTGGTCGGGATGATGTTTTTCAGAATTGTCCCGGAGCGATGGGGCGAGACGACGACGGGCGCGGTCCTGATCATAGGCGGAGCTGCCCTTGCCAGCGTGGTGACGGCGGTTGCCGCCTATCACCTGTTCGAGAATCCCGTGCACCGCTGGCTGGTGTTGCGGATCGATCTCTGGGCCGGCAGGTTCGAAAGCCCAGGTGAATTTTCTGAGGCTGCGAGAGACAGCCTGCACGTCTCCCGATAGGCAGGTATCCTCACCGGCTTGATCAGGCGGTGCGCGTCGTGCCGCTATCCTGACGCATCAGATAGAGCGATGCACCAACGATCAGGACAACTCCCGGCCAGAAATTGATGCTTGGCGTGGCAGCAAACACGATCCAGCCGAAAATCACGTTGATCGGCAGCCTCAGATCGTCGAACGGCTGCAGGTAGACAGCGTCCGCCACCGCATAGGCTGCCGTCTGGAAATATTGTGCCAGAGCCGTGAAAGCGCCGATGATGACCAATATGGACCAGATTTCGATGGTCGGTGCGGTGATTGCGGACATGCCCAAGCCGGACGCCAGCCAAAGGGCGGCGTTGATGGGCGTGAGAAGCACCAGCATATATGCCGAAATGCTGGCAGGCTTTTCGAAACGGGTCAGATATTTGGTCATCACCGAATATCCCGCCCAAAGTGCCGCGGCGAGGACGGGCAGCAGTGAATAGACCGTATAGGAATCCGACCAGGGTGCGATGATGATCAAGGCTCCGACAAATCCGGTGAATGTGGTCATCAGGCGTGTTGGCGTGACCTTTTCCCGCAGAAACAGTCGTGCACACAGGATGACGAAGAAGGGTGAGGTCATGGACAGGGCGACCACCTGCCAGATTGGCACATGGGTCAGAGCGTAAATCCAGACCTGTACGCCAGCGGCAGCCAGCGCGACGCGAATGACGTGAAGACCGAAATGGCTGGTGCGTAAGGTTCTCGCGCCATCGCGAACGAGCAGGGGCAAGGTCAGCACCAGCGCGATCACATATTGCCAGAAGGCGATGATGACGGATGGAATGCCGGTGCGTGTTCCGGCCCATTGGGTGGCGACATTGACGGCGGCATAGGCCGAACAGGCCGCAACCATCAGTGCTGCTCCGCGCACGGTGGGTTTCAAAGTTGGGGTGGAGGCAAGTTGGCTCAACGGTTTCGTCCCTTTTTTAAGCCTGTTACCTCAGGGTACGGGAAGAAAAACTGCAGGACGAAGACGGCAAGCCGCTCAGCCGAGCATGATTCCAACCTCGTTCTCTCTCATCCGGACTATGACCGTCGGCTTCGGATTTGCACCGAATCTGCTGACCCTGTCACGTTTGCCGTGTCAGGCGCTCGCGGGCTTCGGGTGTTTCACCCCTTACCGCCGGTGGGGAGTTTCGCCCCGCCCTGAGAACTGGATATTTCTTTGCGTCGAGAGGCATCAGGATGCTTCCGGCGCGGGCTGTAGTTAGGTTACGCTTTCCCATAAAGCAAGATGCACAGGAGGTTCAGCCTGTTTGTCCGGCAATCACAATTGGGTGCGGGCAATACGGTTCCTTTGATGGGCCATCCATGGGAAAAGCATGGACGTATCGGAAACTCTCTTTTAGAAACTCGTGACGGAGTTGATCGGGAGAGGGTCTGGCTCCGCATGGTTCTGGGAGGAATGATGAGCACCAACGCAGTCCCCACGCAGTTTTCGCATGACCATCCGCTGTGGCAACCGGATGCGGGACGCATTGCCGCCAGCAATCTGGAACAATTCCGCATTCGTGCAGAACAGCGCACGGGCTTGAGCTTGCCGGATTATGCCGCGCTGCATCGCTGGTCTGTCGAGGATCGCGCCGGGTTCTGGCAGCTGGTATGGGATTTCTGCGAGGTTATCGGTGAGCGTGGCAACGTGGCCCTCATCGATAAAGGCCATATGCGCGAGGCGAAATTCTTCCCCGAGGCGCGGCTCAACTTTGCCGAAAACCTGTTGCGTCATCACGGCGGAGAGGAAGCCATCGTCTTTCGCGGTGAGGACAAGGTCGAGCGCCGCCTGACATGGGACGATCTTCATGCGCTGGTCTCGAAGCTGCAGCAATTCATGCTGGCGGAGGGTGTTCAGCCGGGCGACCGTGTGGCGGGCATGATGCCCAATATGCCCGAGGCGGTGGCCCTGATGCTGGCCGCTTCGTCCATCGGCGCGGTATGGTCTTCCTGTTCGCCGGACTTTGGTGCGCAGGGTGTACTGGATCGTTTCGGCCAGATCGAACCGAAGCTCTTTTTCGCCTGCGATGGCTACTGGTATAATGGCAAGCGCATCGACGTTGCCGACAAGGTTGCTGAAGTGACGGCAAAACTGCCGGGGCTGAAGCGTGCGGTTATCGTTACCTATCTTGGTGAAGCGGAAGCCGTCGCCGACAAGGCGGAAAAGGGCATTGCGCTTTACGCGGCTCTGGAACCGTTCAACGCCAGGGACGTGGAATTCACGCGGCTCCCCTTCGATCATCCGCTTTATATCCTGTTTTCTTCCGGCACGACGGGCATACCGAAATGCATCGTGCACCGGGCTGGCGGCGTGCTGCTGCAGCACCTGAAGGAACACCGTTTGCACGCCGATATTCGCGACGGCGACCGTTTCTTCTATTTCACCACATGCGGCTGGATGATGTGGAACTGGCTTGCGTCGGGCATCGCCTCCGGTGCCACATTGCTGCTTTATGACGGCTCGCCCTTCTATCCTGATGGCAATGTGCTGTTCGATTATGCCGCCGCCGAAGGCATGACCTATTTCGGTACGTCGGCGAAATTCATCGACGCCGTTTTGAAAGCCGGATTGAAACCCGGCGAAACGCATGATCTGTCGGCACTGCGTACCGTCTCCTCGACCGGCTCGCCGCTATCGCCGGAAGGCTTTGCCTTCGTCTATGAGGCGATCAAACCCGATGTGCATCTTGCGTCCATTTCCGGCGGTACGGATATTGTGTCCTGCTTTGTGCTGGGCGTTCCGACCGAACCGGTCTGGCTGGGTGAAATTCAGGGCGCTGGCCTTGGCATGGCCGTCGATGTCTGGAACGACGATGGCAAGCCGGTGCGCCGTGAAAAAGGCGAACTGGTCTGCACCAGGGCATTCCCCTGCATGCCGCTGCAATTCTGGAACGATCCCGAGGGTGCTAAATATCAGGCCGCCTATTTCGAGCGTTTCGACAATATCTGGTGCCACGGCGATTTTGCCGAATGGACCAAGCATGATGGCATCGTCATCCATGGTCGTTCGGATGCGACGCTCAATCCCGGCGGCGTGCGTATCGGTACGGCGGAGATTTACAATCAGGTCGAACAGATGCCGGAAATCGCCGAGGCGCTCTGCATCGGGCAGGACTGGGACAATGATGTGCGGGTGGTGCTGTTCGTGCGGCTCGCGGAAGGTGTGGCGCTGGACGACGACCTCAAGGCGCGGATCAAGATCAAAATCCGCACCGGGGCGACACCGCGTCACGTTCCGGCGAAGATCGTTGCGGTTGCGGATATTCCGCGCACCAAATCGGGAAAGATCGTTGAACTTGCTGTGCGCGATATCGTGCACGGGCGCGACGTGAAGAACCGCGAGGCACTGGCCAACCCGGAAGCGCTGGAGCTTTATCGGGATATTGTAGAGCTTCAAGGAGATTGATTTGGTTGCCGGATAACGAGCGCAACAAAATTTCGTTATCCGGTAATAAATAGCCACAGAACGCCACGCAAAGCCATTGCCTATTTGAAATTCACGGGACACTCTGGCCTGAACATAGCCCATCGCGAAAGCGGTGGTTGCCGGGCAGAACTTGTGGAGGACGAGTATGTTTGCATCGGGCATCAATTTCGGTCTTGGCGAGGAGATCGAAGCCCTTCGCGATACGGTGCGCCGTTTTGCGGAAAGCCGCATTGCGCCGCTGGCCGCTGAAACAGATCGCAACAATGCATTTCCCATGCATCTTTGGCGTGAACTGGGTGAGCTTGGCGTACTCGGCATTACGGCGCCCGAAGACTATGGCGGCGCCGGCATGGGCTATCTCGCCCATTGCGTGGCGATGGAAGAAATCAGCCGCGCTTCCGCTTCTATCGGCCTCAGCTATGGCGCCCATTCCAATCTCTGTGTCAACCAGATCAAGCGAAACGGTTCTCCCGAGCAGCGCGCAAAATATCTGCCCAAGCTCATTTCCGGCGAGCATGTCGGCGCGCTCGCCATGTCCGAGCCGGGCGCTGGTTCCGATGTTGTTTCGATGAAACTTGCCGCTGAAAGGCGGGGCGACCGTTACGTTCTCAACGGCAACAAGATGTGGATCACCAACGGCCCGGATGCCGATGTGCTGGTAGTCTATGCCAAGACCGATCCGGCAGCAGGCGCGCGCGGCATCAGCGCCTTCATCGTTGAAAAAGGTTTCAAGGGATTTTCGACGGCGCAGAAGCTCGACAAGCTCGGCATGCGCGGCTCGAACACCTGCGAACTGGTGTTCGAGGATTGTGAAGTGCCAGCGGAAAATCTGCTGGGGGCAGAAGGCAAGGGCGTCAATGTGCTGATGTCCGGTCTTGATTATGAGCGTGTGGTGCTGGCGGGTGGGCCGCTCGGCATCATGGCAGCGTGCCTTGATGTCGTGGTGCCCTATGTGCATGAACGCAAGCAGTTCGACCAGCCGATTGGCGAGTTCCAGTTGATGCAGGGCAAGCTTGCCGATATGTATGTGACCTTCAATGCCTCGCGCGCCTACACTTATGCGGTGGCAGCAGCCTGCGACCGGGGCGAGACATCGCGCAAGGACGCGGCGGGCTGCATTCTTTATACGGCTGAAAATGCCACGCAGATGGCCTTGCAGGCGATACAGGCGCTGGGCGGCAATGGCTATATCAATGATTATCCGACCGGGCGTCTGCTGCGTGACGCAAAGCTTTACGAAATCGGTGCGGGCACTTCGGAAATCCGGCGCATGCTGATCGGACGGGAACTCTTTCAGGAGACCCGCTGATGCCGGTCCTGAAATCTGAAATCTCGACGCGCAGTGCCAGTTTCGAGGCCAACCGCAAGGCGATGCTGGCGGCGATCGACGTGGTGGCGGAAGCCTCGCGCATCGCCATCGATGGCGGCGGCGAGAAAGCGCGCGAACGCCATGTTTCGCGCGGAAAACTGCTCCCGCGCGAGCGCGTGGTGCAATTGCTCGATCCGGGTTCGCCTTTTCTCGAAGTGGGGCTGACGGCAGCGCATGGCATGTATGGCGGCGCGGCTCCCTCGGGCGGGATCATCACCGGCATCGGGCGCGTATCGGGCCGCGACTGCATGATCGTCTGCAACGATGCGACGGTGAAGGGCGGCACCTATTACCCGGTCACGGTAAAGAAGCATCTGCGCGCGCAGGAGATTGCGGGCGAAAACCGTCTGCCCTGCATTTATCTGGTCGATTCCGGCGGCGCGAACCTGCCCAATCAGGACGAGGTTTTCCCGGATCGCGACCATTTCGGACGCATCTTTTACAATCAGGCGCAGATGTCGGCGGCGGGCATTCCGCAGGTCGCCGTGGTCATGGGCTCGTGCACGGCAGGCGGCGCCTATGTTCCGGCCATGAGCGACGAGACGGTCATCGTGCGGGGTCAGGGCACCATTTTTCTGGCCGGTCCGCCGCTGGTGAAGGCCGCGACCGGCGAAGTGGTGACGGCGGAAGACCTTGGCGGCGGCGATGTGCATACAAGGCTGTCCGGCGTGGTCGATCATCTGGCCAATGACGATGCCCATGCCTTGCAGATCGCCCGCGCCATTGCCGCCAATCTCAACAGCGAGAAACGGTCGTTCATTCCAAGGGGCGACGGCGCTGCCCCGCTTTACGATCCGGAGGAAATTCTGGGCGTCGTTTCCGCCGATACGCGCATTCCTTATGACGTGCGCGAAGTGATCGCACGGCTGGTCGACGGTTCGGATTTCGATGAGTTCAAGGCGCGCTACGGCACCACGCTTGTGTGCGGTTTTGCCAGTGTCTACGGCATGCCGGTTGGCGTCATCGCCAATAATGGCGTGCTGTTTTCGGAAGCCGCCACCAAGGGCGCTCATTTCATCGAGCTTTGCTGCCAGCGCAATATTCCGCTGGTGTTTCTGCAGAACATCACCGGCTTCATGGTCGGGCGCAAATATGAGGCCGAAGGCATCGCCAAGCACGGCGCCAAGCTGGTGACGGCGGTGGCGACGGCCAATGTGCCGAAGATCACCATGCTGATCGGTGCCTCCTATGGCGCGGGCAATTACGGCATGGCCGGGCGGGCCTATTCGCCGCGCTTCCTTTGGACCTGGCCGAACAGCCGCATCGCGGTCATGGGCGGGGAGCAGGCGGCTGGCGTGCTGGCAACCGTCAAGCGCGACGGGATCGAGCGAACCGGCGGCACATGGTCGGCGGATGAGGAAGCGGAGTTCAAGCGCCCGACGCTGGAGATGTTTGAGCGCCAGAGCCATCCGCTCTATGCCTCGGCGCGGCTTTGGGACGATGGCATCGTCGATCCGCGCAAGAGCCGCGAAGTGCTGGGACTATCGCTTTCCGCCACGCTGAATGCGCCGGTCGAGCCGACGCGTTTTGGCATCTTCAGAATGTAGGAAGACAATCAGATGTTCAAAAAGATACTGATTGCCAATCGTGGAGAAATTGCCTGCCGGGTCATTCGCACGGCGCGCAAGCTTGGCATTGCCACCGTCGCGATCTATTCCGATGCCGACGCCCAAGCGCTGCATGTGGAGATGGCCGACGAGGCGGTGCGTGTCGGCCCTGCCATTTCTGCGCAAAGCTATCTGAACGTCGAGGCTATCATCAAGGCTGCGAAGGAAACCGGCGCGGAGGCAATCCATCCGGGCTATGGGTTTCTCTCCGAAAATGCCGGTTTCGTGGATGCGGTCGTAGCCGCCGGGCTTGTCTTCATAGGCCCATCGGCCAAGGCCATTCGCGCCATGGGGCTGAAGGATGCCGCCAAGGCGCTGATGGAAAAGGCGAGCGTGCCTGTCGTTCCGGGGTATCACGGCGATAATCAGGATGGAGCATTCCTTAAAAGCGAGGCCGACCGAATCACCTATCCCGTGCTCATCAAGGCGCGGGCGGGTGGCGGCGGCAAGGGCATGCGCCGCGTCGATCAGGCAGCGGATTTCTCAGCGGCGCTGGACAGTGCGCGCCGCGAGGCGGAAGCCTCTTTTGGTGATAGCGCCGTTCTGGTGGAAAAATACATGGCCAAGCCGCGCCATATCGAGGTGCAGGTTTTTGGCGATAATCACGGCAATGCGGTGCATCTTTTCGAGCGCGATTGCTCGCTGCAACGCCGCCACCAGAAGGTTATCGAGGAAGCGCCTGCGCCCGGCATGACGCCGGATATGCGTGCGGCCATGGGGGAGGCTGCGGTGAAGGCGGCATTGGCCATTGGCTATTCCGGCGCTGGCACGGTGGAGTTCATCGCCGATGTTTCGGAAGGGCTGCGGCCTGACCGCTTCTTCTTCATGGAAATGAATACGCGGCTACAGGTCGAACATCCGGTGACGGAAGCGATCACCGGGCTTGATCTGGTCGAATGGCAATTGCGCGTGGCTGCCGGCCAGGCGCTGCCGAAGCGTCAGGACGAACTGTCCATCAACGGCTGGGCATTCGAGGCTCGGCTTTATGCGGAAGACCCGGCGCGGGATTTCCTGCCTGCAACCGGCAAGCTTGCTCTGTTCGCGCCGCCTGAAAATGCGCGTGTCGATTCCGGTGTTCGAACCGGCGACACGATCATGCCGTTCTACGATCCGATGATCGCCAAGATCATCGCCCATGGCGCAACGCGTGATGAAGCGCTGAACCGGCTTGATGCGGCATTAAACAAGACCCGTATTGCGGGCCTCGTTACCAATCGCCAGCTCCTGTCGGCCCTTTGCAAGCTTGAAGCTTTCCGCACCGGCGATGTCGATACCGGCCTGATTGCACGCGAGACGTCGGCGCTTTTCACGGATGAGCAGCCTTCCGATATCGCCATTGCGCTGGCCGCACTCGGCGCGCTCGACTTGCTGGATGCGCCACAAGAAGGCGACCCATGGTCGAGCCTGCGCGGCTTCCGTCTGTGGGGTAATGCATCGCGCTCGGTTCTGATCGATCATCATGGCGAGCGTCACACGGTCAGCTTCACGACCAGGGGCGACAGGCATTTCGGCTTTGCTTTCGGCACCATCGAAATTCGTGAGTATAAGAACGGGCTGGTTCGCTTTGCTGTCGATGGCCGTGTGTCGGAGGCGTCCGTCATGCGCATCGGGCATGATGTGACGGTGCAACTCGAAGGTCGCGACACCATATTTCATCATGTGCAGTCTGTTGGCGCGGAAGAGGACGCCTCAAGCGAAAGCCGTATCCTGTCACCGATGCCGGGATTGGTGCGACTGGTTTCGGTCGTGGAAGGCGCCAATGTCGCCAAGGGCGATTCGCTGGTGACGATGGAGGCGATGAAGATGGAACTGTCACTGACCGCGCCGCGCGACGGCAAGGTTGCGTCCGTAAGCGTTGTAGCGGGCGATCAGGTCAATGAAGGCATCCTTCTTGTAGAACTGGAGGAAGAACATGGCTGAACACGTAGAAATCGTTGAAATGGCTGCGCGTGATGGCCTGCAGAATGAAAAGCGTTTTGTGCCGACAGCCGACAAGATCGCGCTGATCGACCGCCTGTCAGGCTGCGGCTATGCCCGCATAGAGGCGACGAGTTTCGTCAGCCCCAAATGGGTGCCGCAGCTGGCCGATGCCGCGCAAGTCATGGCCGGAATCCGCCGCGCCGATGGTGTGCGTTATTCGGTCCTCGTGCCCAATATGAAGGGCTATCAAGCTGCCGCTGCCGCAAATGTCGATGAAATCGCGGTTTTCATTTCTGCTTCGGAAGGCTTTTCGAAAGCCAATATCAATTGCTCAATCGCCGAAAGTATCGAGCGGCTGTCTCCTGTCATCGGTGCCGCCATCAATGACGGCCTTGCCATTCGCGGCTATGTGAGCTGTGTGGTCGAATGCCCCTATGACGGGCCGGTGGCCCCGCAAGCGGTAGCCGATGTGACTGAGCAACTCTTCTCGCTCGGCTGTCATGAGGTAAGCCTCGGCGATACGATCGGGCGCGGCACGCCGGACAAGGTTGCAGCCATGCTCGATGCGGTGCTGGCCATTGCGCCCGCGCACAGCCTTGCCGGCCATTATCACGACACGGGTGGGCGGGCGCTCGACAATATCCGCATTAGTCTCGAAAAAGGCTTGCGGGTGTTTGATGCTTCGGTCGGCGGGCTCGGCGGCTGTCCATTCGCACCGGGCGCCAAGGGCAATGTCGATACGGTTTCCGTTGTCGAAATGCTGCATGGATTGGGTTTTGAAACCGGCCTTGATCTGGACAAGCTAAAGTCGGCGGCCTTGTTCGCCCAGGCTCTTCGTCAGGATAAGGCCGCATGAACGACTTCAAGACGATCCGAATTTCCATTGATGAGCGCGGCGTCGCGATGCTGACGCTTGACCGGCCCGAACAGCACAATGCGCTGTCCGGCCGGATGATTGACGAGCTTCTGACGGCGACGCTGCATCTGGCGGATAATGACGCCGTGCGCCTCGTGGTCCTGACCGGCGATGGCACAAGTTTTTGTGCGGGCGGTGACCTTGGATGGATGCAGGAACAGGTGAAAGCCACGCGCGCGCAGCGCATCGAGGAAGCGCGCAAGCTTGCCCTCATGCTGAAAGCACTGCGTGATTTGCCAAAACCGCTGATCGGGCGCATCAATGGGCAGGCCTATGGTGGCGGTGTCGGCCTCATCAGCGTGTGCGATGCGGCCATTGCTGCATCCGGCGCACGCTTCGGCCTGACGGAGACGAAGCTCGGCCTGATACCGGCCACCATCAGCCCCTATGTGGTGGCGCGCATCGGGCAGGCAAATGCGCTGCGCACATTCACCTCGGCGCGGCTCTTCGATGCCGAGGAAGCGCGGCGGATCGGGCTGGTGCACGACGTGGTCGAGGCGGAGCGTCTTGATGCAGCGGTGGAGACGGAGATCAAACCCTATTTTGCCACCGCGCCCGCAGCGGTTGCCGCCTCCAAGAGGCTGGTTCATGCGCTGGGCGCGCCGATAGACGAGGCCGTCATCGAAATGACGCTGACCCGTCTTGCCGATACATGGGAAACGCCAGAGGCCGCGGAGGGAATCGCGGCCTTTTTTGCG
>WPCJ01161362.1_pt1 | contig 15345 bp, 16 predicted proteins | sample 5399831 | NCBI WGS metagenome assembly WPCJ01 (sample SAMN12869470, study PRJNA574797) | sludge metagenome | isolation source: wastewater treatment of pH10 | place: China:Beijing | collected 2019-05-20 | reverse complement strand
GGAGGAAAGGTCGTAGAGCCCGCGGCCGGCATGGGTGTCGATGACGCGGAACGCCTTGTCCTTCAGCTTCAGGTGTCCGACGATCAGCGCAACCACGGCGTGCTTCATCACGTCGGCGAAATTCCCGGCATGGAAGGCGTGACGGTAGTTCATCGGCGCAAATGGCTGGCGTCAGCGAAAGTCATGGCGCCCGATCTACACAATCGGCTCGCGCGGAGATAGCCTGCGGCAATGAACACCCATGCCAGAACCGGCCATTCGGCCTGCCCGCACGATTGCCCGTCGACCTGCGCGCTCGATGTCGAGCTGCTGCCCGGCGGCAGGGTCGGGCGGCTGCGCGGGGCGAAGGCGAACAGCTACACGGCGGGGGTGATCTGCGCCAAGGTCGCCCGCTATGCCGAACGGCTGAACCATCCCGGCCGGCTGAAGTCGGCCCTCATCCGCGCCGGCGCCAAGGGCGAGGGCAGGTGGAAGGAGGCGAGCGTCGAAGCGGCACTCGATCTCGTCGCCGAGCGGTTTCTGGCCGCCGAGGCCCAGTATGGCGCCGAGACGGTCTGGCCGTATTTCTATGCCGGAACCATGGGCCTGGTGCAGCGCGACGGCATCAACCGGCTGCGCCACGCCAGGGGCTATTCGCGCCAGTACGACACGATCTGCACCAACACTGCCTGGACAGGCTGGGTGATGGGCACCGGCACGCTCGCCGGCGCCGACCCGCGCGAGATGGCGAAGGCCGACTGCGTGGTGATCTGGGGCACCAACGCCGCGGCGACACAGGTCAACGTGATGACCCATGCGACGCGGGCGCGCAAGGAACGCGGCGCGAAGATCGTCGTCGTCGACATCTATGACAACGCCACGGCGAAGCAGGCGGATCTGGCGCTGATCCTGAAGCCCTCGACCGATGCGGCGCTCGCCTGCGCGGTGATGCACGTGCTGTTCCGCGACAACCTGGCCGATCGCGATTTCCTCAACACATACAGCGATGACCCGGCCGGCCTTGAATCGCATCTCGAAACGCGGACGCCGCAATGGGCGGCGGCAATCACCGGGCTCGCGGTCGCCGACATCGAGGCATTCGCCCGTCTCGTCGGCGAGAACCGCAGGACCTTCTTCCGCCTTGGCTACGGCTTCACCCGCAACCGCAACGGCGCGGCGGCGATGCATGCGGCCGCCTCGATCCCGGTCGTTACCGGGGCATGGCAGCACGAAGGCGGCGGCGCGTTCCACAACAATGGCGCGATCTTCAAGGCGATCGACAAGAGCCTGCTCGAAGGTCATGCCGATGCCGACCCGCGCGTGCGCCACCTCGACCAGAGCCGGATCGGTCGCGTGCTGACCGGCGATGCGCACGAATTGCGCGGCGGTCCGCCGGTGACGGCCATGCTGATCCAGAACACCAACCCGATGAATGTCACGCCCGAGCAGCGCCTGGTGCGCCAGGGGTTTGCGCGCGAGGACCTGTTCGTGTGCGTGCACGAGCAGTTCATGACCGACACGGCGCGCATGGCCGACGTGGTGCTGCCGGCCACGATGTTCCTGGAGCATGACGACATCTACAAGGGCGGCGGAAACCAGCACATCGTGCTCGGGCCGAAGCTGGTGGAGCCGCCGACGGGCCCGGTGACGAACCATTCTGTCATCGAGGAACTGGGAAAACGCCTCGGTGTCGCCGGACGGCCCGGCTGGGGCCTGAGCGAACGCCAGCACATCGACCGGATGCTGGCGCGCCTCGGGGAGAATTTCGAAAGCCTGCGCGGCAAGCGCTGGCTCGACGTGCAGCCGGAGTTCGCGAAGGCGCATTTCATCGACGGGTTCGCCCATGCCGACGGGCGCTTCCGGTTTCGCGCCGACTGGACCAGGACCCCGGCACCGGATCGCCCGCCCGCCGATGTCGGGCTGCTCGGCGATGTCACGTGCCTGCCGGTCCTGCCCGACCAGATCGACCTGCACGACGCGGCGGACGCGGCGCATCCCTACCGGCTGGCGACTTCGCCGGCGCATTCGTTCCTGAACTCGACCTTCGCCGAGACCCCGTCGTCGGTCGAGCGCGAGCGCCGGCCGGAATTGCTGCTCCATCCCGACGACGCGGCGCGCGCGGGGATCGCCGACGGCGACCGGGTCGAGATTGGCAATGCGCTGGGCGAGGTGGTGCTGCACGCCCGCCTGACCGGATCGGTGCGTCCGGGGACGGTGATTGCCGAAGGGCTGTGGCCGAACGGCGCGCACGAGCGCGGCGAAGGCATCAATACGCTGGTGGCGGCTGACCAGGCCCCGCCTTATGGCGGCATCCCGTTCCACGACACGAAGGTCTGGATGCGCGCAGCACCTTGATGCCCGTCAACGCGCGCGCCAGCCGCAGGCGTAAGCTGGGCACGTGAATGGAAAGGAGGACATCATGGGCGTTCTCGATTTCCTCAAGAAGATCGGTGTCATCCAGGCCGGCGCCGGCGCGGCGGTCTATACCAAGGCATCCAACCGGCCCGATTTCCTCGACGAGGACGGGCACGGCTTCGGCAAGGACAAGAAGCCGAAGGCCGAGGAACCGAAAAAGCCGGAAGCCGACAGGAAGTAGGCGCGCGCTCTAGCCGTGGAGGCCCGATGCGACCTGGCACAACGCCGCAGGATAAAGCCGGTGTTCCTCGGCAAGCACGCGCGCAGCAAGCGTCTCGGGCGTATCGCCGGGCAGGACGGGAACTCGGGCCTGGGCAATCACCGGGCCGCCGTCCATTTCCGCCGTGACGAAGTGCACGGTGCAGCCATGCTCCTTCACGCCGGCCGCGAGCGCGCGGGCATGGGTGTCGAGACCCTTGAATGCGGGAAGCAGCGAGGGGTGGATGTTGAGGAGGCGGCCGCTCCAGCGCTCTGCGAACGCGGGCGACAGCAACCGCATGTAGCCGGCAAGGCAGACGATCTCGGCGCCCCAGGCGGCAAGCTGCGCGTTGACGGCGGCTTCGTGGTCGGCCTTGGAGGCAAAATCCCGGTGCGGCAGCGTGGCCGTGGCGATGCCGGCGGCGGCGGCGGTCGCAAGGCCGCCGGCGCCTTCGACATTGGCAAGGACGCCGACGATTTCCGCCGGATAGTCCGGGGCGCGCGCCGCCTCGACCAGCGCGGCCATGTTGGAGCCGCGCCCGGAAATGAGGATGGCGACGCGCTTGCGGGTCAAAGCCTGATCGTGCCCCTGTAGATCACGCCTTCGCCGTCGCGTGGCACCAGGCGGCCGATGCGCATGACGGTCTCGCCTTCGGCGGCAAGTGCTGCTTCCACGGCCGCGGCCCTGTCGGGCGCGACGATGGCGATCATGCCGATCCCGCAATTGAAGGTGCGCATCATTTCCGTGTCCGCGACATCGCCGGCCTGCTTCAGCCAGGAAAACACCGGCGGCACGACGATGGCGCCAAGGTCGAGTTCGGCGGCAAGCGTCCCGGGCAGCACGCGCGGGATGTTGTCGGGATAGCCGCCGCCGGTGATGTGGGCCAGCGCCTTGATGGCGCCCGTCGCGCGGATCGCCGAAAGCAGCGGCTTCACATAGATGCGCGTCGGCTCGAGCAATGCCTCCGCCAGCGTGCGTCCCGGAGCGAACGGCGCGGGCCCGTCAAAGGCGAGGCCGGAGCGCTCGACGATGCGCCGTACCAGCGAGAAGCCGTTGGAATGCACGCCCGATGAGGCGAGACCGAGGATGATGTCGCCGGCTTCGATGTCCCTGGACGGCAGGAGCCGGCCACGCTCGGCGGCACCGACGGCAAATCCGGCAAGGTCATAGTCGCCCGGGCGATAGAGGCCGGGCATTTCGGCGGTTTCGCCGCCGATGAGGGCACAGCCGGCCATGCGGCAGCCTTGGGCGATGCCGGCGACGATGGCCGCGCCCTGCGCCGGGTCGAGCCGGCCGGTGGCGTAGTAATCGAGGAAGAACAGCGGCTCGGCCCCCTGAACCACGAGATCGTTGACGCACATGGCGACGAGATCGATGCCGATGGTGTCGTGAAGGCCGGTGTCGATGGCGATCTTCAGCTTGGTGCCGACGCCATCATTGGCGGCGACCAGGATCGGGTCGGAAAACCCCGCGGCCTTCAGGTCGAACAGACCGCCGAACCCGCCGATCTCGACATCGGCGCCGGGCCGGGCCGTGGCGCGCACCAGCGGCTTGATCCGCTCCACCATCGCGTTGCCGGCATCGATATCAACACCCGCATCCTGATAGGTCAGGCCCTTGCCCGTGTCGCCCATGGCGCCCTCCGACGGAATCGGGCCGGTCATTGCCATGTGGTTGCGGGCCCCGCAAGCCGGCCTCTTGCCGCGTTTCGCCTCACCCGGTTAAGTGGTGTCGCGCGAGGACCGGACTTGACCATACCGAACCTGATCACACTGCTGCGTTTTTTCCTTGTGCCGGCCGTCATCCTGTCGCTGCTGTCGGGCGACTATGGCTGGGCGCTGACCTGTTTCCTTGTCGCCGGCGCTTCCGACGGGATCGACGGCTTCATTGCGCGCACCTTCGACCAGAAGAGCGAGCTCGGTGCCTATCTCGACCCGGTCGCCGACAAGCTGCTGCTTGTCAGCGTGTTCGTCGTGCTCGGCCTCGGCGGCGTGCTGCCGCTGTGGTACGTGATCGCGGCGGTGTCGCGGGACGGGCTGATCGTCGGGGCGGTCATGCTGTCGACGGTGATGGGCAATCCGGTGGAGATCAAGCCGCTGCTGGTGTCGAAGGCCAACACCGCCTTCCAGATCGCGGTCGCCGGCGCGGTGCTGGCGCAACTGGCGTTTTCGGCCGACTTCGGCGGCGCGCTGACGGCACTGATCCTGTTCAGCGGCTTCTTGACCATCCTGTCGGCAGGCGCCTATCTCATCGAGTGGATGAGGCACATGAGCGGCGATGGCGCGGACAACGAAAAAATCTGAAACCGTGGCGACGATGCAGGCGGACGAGCGCGCCGAGGCGGCCTACGCCGCGACGTTCCGCCGGCAGATCCTGTTCTGGCTCGGCTTTGCCGCGCTGTTCGTGCTGTTTCTGCTCGTCTTCCGGTCGATCCTGCTGCCATTCGTGGCCGGCATGGCGCTGGCCTATTTCCTCGATCCGGTCGCCGACCGGCTGGAGGCGATGGGGCTGTCGCGCGCCGCGGCGACGTCGGTCATCCTGGCCGGGTTCGTGCTTGCCTTCGCCCTGTCGCTGATCATCCTGCTGCCGATCCTGGCCAACCAGTTTGCCGCCTTCGCCAGCGCTATACCGTCCTATGTGTCGCGGCTGCAGCACTTCATCACCTCGTTCGACACGACCTGGCTCGAGCGGCTCGGCATCTCGGCCGAATCGCTGCGTTCGTCGCTGAACGGGCTCTTGACCCAGGGCGCGCAGTTCCTGACCTCGCTGCTGCAGTCGCTGTGGAGTTCGGGCAAGGCGCTGGTCGACATTGTCAGCCTGTTCGTCGTCACCCCGGTGGTGGCCTTCTACATGCTGCTCGACTGGGACCGCATGATTGCCAAGGTCGATGGCTGGGTGCCGCGCGACTATGTGCCGACGGTGCGTCGACTGGCTGTCGACATCAACGCCGTCACCGCCGGATTCGTGCGCGGGCAGGGCACGTTGTGCCTGGTGCTCGGCGTGTTCTATGCCACCGGGCTGACCCTGCTGGGCCTGAATTTCGGCCTCCTGATCGGCCTGTTCGCCGGGCTGATCTCGTTCATTCCCTACGTCGGGTCGATCATCGGGCTCGGCCTGTCGCTGGCGGTCGCCGCCGTGCAGTTCTGGCCGGACTGGTGGCCGGTGGTTGTGGCCGCCGTCATCTTTTTCGCCGGGCAGTTCATGGAAGGCAACATCCTGCAGCCGCGGCTCGTGGGCAAGAGTGTCGGCCTGCATCCGGTGTGGCTGATGTTCGCCCTGTTCGCCTTTGGCGCCCTGTTCGGGTTCGTCGGCCTCCTGGTCGCCGTTCCCTCCGCCGCCGCCGTCGGCGTGCTGGTGCGCTTCGCCATCGAGCGCTATCTCGAATCGCCGCTCTACAAGGGACACGGGCCGCGCGCCGGGGCGGGCGGCTGACGCCATGGGCGCGGACGCGCAACTGCCGCTCGCCCTGCCAAGTGCAGCCGGCCTGACCCGCGAGCATTTCGTCGCCTCGGGATCGAATGCCGCGGCGCTGGCGCTGGTGGAGCGCTGGCCGGCCTGGCCATCGCCGCTGGTCGTGCTGGCCGGGCCGACCGGGGCGGGAAAGACGCACCTTGCCTCGATCTGGCGCTCGGCGTCGAACGCCATGCCGCTTGACCCGAGGCGGCTGGGCCCGACGGGCGAAGCGCCGGCCCGGGCGGTGCTGCTTGAGGATTGCGATGCCGGGCCGCTGGACGAGACCGGCCTGTTCCACCTGGTCAACGCCGTACGCGCTGCCGGCGGAACCATGCTGATGACGGCGCGCACGGCGCCGGGCGCATGGGGCGTGCGGCTGCCGGACCTGTTGTCCCGGCTGCGCGCCGCCACCCTGGTCGAGATCGCCGAGCCGGACGACGCGCTGTTGTCGGCGGTGATCGCCAAGCTTTTCGCCGACCGGCAGGTCGAGGTGGAGCCGCATGTCGTTTCCTATCTCGTGCGCCGCATCGAGCGGTCGCTGGCAACCGCGGCGGCGGTGGTGGACCGGCTCGACCGGGAATCGCTGGCGCGCGGCATGCGCATCAGCCGGGCGCTCGCCGCCGAGATCATCACCGCGTTCGACGAGGGGCAGCGCGAACTGCCGCTGTAGGACCGGCGCTGTTGCGGGGAGAAAAAAACCGGTGTATCGCCCGCAGGACCGTCGTCCGGAGCGTAGCGCAGCCTGGTAGCGCATCTGGTTTGGGACCAGAGGGTCGGGAGTTCGAATCTCTCCGCTCCGACGGGCGGCATTCCTGGAGACCACGCCGATGGCCGCACGAATCTACAGCCCCGCCAAGACGGCCATGCAGTCGGGCAAGGGCAAATCCGGTGTCTGGATCCTTGAGCACGAGCCGGCGGCGGCGCGCAGCATCGATCCCCTGACCGGCTACACCGGCTCCTCCGACATGGCCCAGCAGGTCAAGTTGCGGTTTTCCAGCCGCGATGAGGCGATCGCCTACGCCGAGCGCCACGGCATTGCCTACCGCGTGGCCGAGGAAAAGGGCGCGCGCCCGAAGGCGGTCTCCTATTCGGACAATTTCCGCTTCGACCGCAAGCAGCCCTGGACGCACTGAGGAAATCGGGCGCCTTGGCTTTGCCGCCCATTCTCCTGTAAACGGCGATCACGCGGTCCCGTAGCTCAGCTGGATAGAGCACCGGCCTTCTAAGCCGACGGTCGCAGGTTCGAATCCTGCCGGGATCGCCAGGTTTGCCCACGACCGAGGGAAGGCCCAACGACGTGATCCGCATCGCGGCTGCCGAAACCCCTGTCACCGGCGACATCGCCGCCAACGGCGAAACGATCCGCCGCCAGATCGCCTCGGCGGCTGCCGAAGGCGTCCGGTTGGCCTGCTTCTGCGAGGGCGCGCTGTCGGGCTACGCCAAGCTCCATATCCGTTCTCCGGGTGACTGGCCGGCATACGACTGGGGCGGGCAGGAGCGGGAGCTTCGCGCCATCGCGGACACCTGCGCACGGCACCGGATTTTCGCCGCGGTCGGCGGCGCCCACCGTCTCGTGACCGATGGCGCGCCGCCCCACAACTGCATTTACGTGATCGATGACCGGGGCCGGCTGCTGACCCGCTACGACAAGCGCTACCTGTCGAATGCCGAGCTTGGCGGTTGGTACACGCCGGGAACGGACGCGGTGATCTTCGAGGTCGACGGCTGGCGTTTCGGACTGGCGACCTGCATCGAGATCGCCTTCGCTGAAGTCTTCATGGAGTATGAACGGCTGGGCGTCGACGGTGTGCTTTTTGCCACGTCGGGTTTCCCGCCATTCTTTCGCACGGCCTCGGCCGCCCATGCCGGAATGAACGAGATCTGGCTTGCCGTGGCGGCGATGGCGGGAAGCGACGGCGAATGCGCAAACGGCATTGCCGCGCCGGACGGCGAATGGATCGAAGCCGTGCGGCCGGCGCCCGGCCTCGCCATCGCCGATCTCGATCGCGCCGCGCCGCACCTGGACGTGGCGCTCAACAAGGCCCGGCCGTGGCGGGCCAAGGCGCGCGAAGGCGAAATCTACCGTAGCCAGCGGGTTGTCGATCCGCGCAGCAGGCGCCGCGACGCCTTCTAGGTTCTGGCACGGGCACTGCGGACCACCCCCGCGGCGCCTGCCAGCGCTCAGCCGGCGGCCGCCTTCAGCCCGCGCTCGATGTCGGCCTTGAGGTCGGCGACATCCTCCAGCCCGATCTGCAGGCGGATCAGCGGTCCGGCATAGTCGCCCTTCGTCACCGTGCGGTCGCCGAGCCAGACATGGACGGCGAGGCTCTCGTAGCCGCCCCAGGAGTAGCCGAGCCCGAAGATTTCGAGCGCGTCGAGGAAGCGGTGGGCAGCCTCCGTGCCGCCGCCGTCGAGCACGAGGGTGAACAGGCCCGCCGCGCCGGTCATGTCGCGTTTCCACAGATCGTGCCCGGGGAAGGACGGCAGCGCCGGGTGCAGCACGCGGGCAACGCCGGGCTTTCCTTCCAGCCAGCGGGCGATCTCGAGCGCATGTTCGCCCTGCGTGTCGAAACGCAGCTTCATGGTGCGGATGCCGCGCAGCACCTGGAAGCACTCCTGCGGGCCGGCCGGCGCGCCGAGTGCGATGAAGGCCTCGTGCAGGCGCGGCCATGTGCGTTCGTTGGCCGAGACCGAGCCGAGCAGCGTGTCGGAATGGCCGGACGGGTATTTGGTTGCCGCGTGGATCGACAGGTCGACGCCGAAATCGAGCGCGCGGAAGGCGAGCGGCGTCGCCCAGGTGTTGTCCATCATCACCACGATGTCACCGGCGGCCCGCGCCGCCGCGACGATCGCCGGGATGTCCTGCATTTCCATGGTGTTGGAGCCGGGCGATTCGGTGAAGATCACCCGTGTGTTCGGGCGGATCAGCGCGGCGATGCCGGCGCCGATCGCCGGATCGTAATATTCGGTCTCCACGCCGAGGCGCTTCAGCATGGTGTTGGCAAAATGGCGGGTGGGGCCATAGACGGAATCGACCACGAGCAGGTGATCGCCCGCAGACAGGAACCCGAGCAGCGGCACCGTGATGGCCGCGAGGCCGGAGGGCACCAGGATGGTGCCGGCGGATCCCTCGAGCTCGTCGAAGGCGGCCGCAAGCGCATCGGATGTCGGTGTGCCGCGCGTGCCATAGACATAGCGCTGGCTGCGGTTGGCCATCGTCGCGGCGTCCGGGAACAGCACGGTCGAGGCGTGGACCACCGGCGGATTGACGAATCCGTGGAAAGCGAAAGGATCGTTGCCGGTATGGGCGAGCCTCGTGTTGATGCCGTGCCCGTTGCTGGAATGCCTGGCCATGCGCCCTCCGTGGCAAAGTGAAGAGGACAATGCTTAGAGGCCGCGACGACGCCACGCAACCGCGCCACCGCGCCATGTCGACCATGGCCGCATGCGCCGCTGTGGCGACCGCCGTGGTGCTCGCGCTGATGCCGTTCGACGACGTGGTGTTTCGCGCGGTGCGCGGTTCGGACCTCGCGGCATTGCGCATCATGCGCGCCGTCACCGATATCGGTCGCTCCGTCTGGTACCTCGCCGCCTCGGCGATCCTTGCCGTCGCCCTTCTCGGACTGGCGCGCCGGTCGGTCCGGTTGCGCCGGCGCCTGCGCCGGGCCGCAACTCAGGCCGGCTTCGTCTTCGCCGCGATCGCGGTGTCCGGCCTGGTGACAAACGGACTGAAGATCCTGTTCGGCCGCGCCCGCCCGATCCTGCATGATGCCGCCGGAGCCTGGTCGTTTGATCCGCTCACCCCCGGCTACGCCCATGCTTCGTTTCCCTCCGGGCACGCCACGACCGTCGGCGCGCTCGCCATCCTGGCCATGATGGCCTGGCCGAAGCATCGCGCCGGCATCGCGGTACTGATGGTGCTGGCCGGTTTCACGCGGGTTCCCGCGCTGGCGCACTATCCGTCCGATGTGGCGGCCGGGCTTTTTGTCGGCATTGCCGTCACGGTTGCGATGGCGCGCGGCGCGGCGGCGCGCCGACAGGCCGGCCTGCGGTGCAGGGAAGGGGCGGTGTTGCCGGTTTTTGTCGGCAAGATGCCGGTGGGAACCCGGTTTTGGCGGGCTTGACCTCGACGAAAGTTTCGCATTCGATAGCGCCACCAGGGGAGAGCCCGGGCCGGAGAAGCGCGACCGCGCCACGGCTTCGGGCAGGGTTCTTCAGGGAAGAGGCGCACTCCGGCGCCGCAACAAGAAGGTCATGACCATGAACAAAGCCACACTGCCCGGCGTGATTGCCGCCGCGGCCTTTGCCCTTTCCGCCTCCGTCGCCGGCGCGGCGACGCTTGACGACGTCAAGGCGAAGGGCTTCGTCCAATGCGGCGTGTCGACCGGCCTCGCCGGCTTCTCCAACCCCGACGACAAGGGCGAATGGAGCGGCCTCGACGCCGACTTCTGCCGCGCCGTTGCGGCCGCCGTCTTCGGTGACGGCTCGAAGGTCAAGTTCACTGCGCTGTCGGCCAAGGAACGCTTCACCGCGCTGCAGTCGGGCGAAGTCGATGTCCTGTCGCGCAACACGACCTGGACCATCAGCCGCGACACCTCGCTCGGCCTCGATTTCCGCGCCGTCACCTACTATGACGGCCAGGGCTTCATGATCAATTCCAAGAAGCTCTCGGGCATCACCTCGGCGCTGCAACTGTCCGGCGCCTCCGTCTGCGTCCAGACCGGCACCACGACCGAGCTGAACCTGGCCGACTACTTCAAGGCCAACAAGATGGAATACAACCCCGTCGTCTTCGAGAAGCTCGAAGAGGTGAACGCGGCGTACGATGCAGGCCGCTGCGACGTCTACACCACCGACCAGTCGGGCCTTTACGCCATCCGCCTGTCGCTGACCAATCCCGGCGACCATTCGGTTCTGCCGGAGATCATCTCCAAGGAGCCGCTCGGCGCGGGCGTCCGCCAGGGCGACAACCAGTGGGCCGACATCGTGTCCTGGACGCACTATGCGCTCGTGACTGCCGAGGAACTCGGCATCACCCAGGCCAATGTCGAAGAGATGAAGGGCTCGGCCAGCCCCGAGATCAAGCGCGTGCTCGGCCAGGAAGCCGACACCAAGATCGGTACCGATCTCGGCGTGTCGAACGACTGGGTCGTCAACATCGTCAAGGCCGTGGGCAATTACGGCGAGATGTTCGAGCGCAATGTCGGCGAGGGCTCGCCGCTCAAGATCGCCCGCGGGCTGAATGCGCTGTGGTCGAAGGGCGGCCTGCAGTACGCGCCCCCGATCCGCTGACCTCGTGATCCGGCGGGAGGCGGCCTGACCGGCCGCCTCCCGTGCCATCGGAGGCTTCGACATGGCATCGCTCCAGGCCGAGCGTCCGAGTGCCGGGCGCCGCGTCAACCCGCTTTACGATCCGAAAACCCGCGGCATCGTCTTCCAGATCGTGGTGTTCGCGCTGGTCCTGGCGCTTGCATGGTGGATTTCGGTCAACACGATCGAGAACCTGCAGCGGGCCAAGATCGCGTCCGGTTTCGGCTTCCTCAAGGGACGCGCCGGTTTCGACGTTTCCGATTCGCTGATCGCGTTCGACAGCGATTCCACCTATGGCCGCGCACTCGTCGTCGGCATCCTCAATACCATTCTCGTCGCCGGTCTCGGCATCATCACGGCCACGATCGTCGGGTTCCTGATCGGCGTCGGCCGCCTGGCGCGCAACTGGCTCGTGCGCAAGCTGTGCACCGTCTATGTCGAGATCTTCCGCAACATCCCGCCGCTGCTCGTCATTTTCTTCTGGTACTTCGGCGTGCTGTCGGTCCTTCCCCTGCCGCGCGACAGCATCGAACTGCCGCTCGGGTCCTTCCTCAATTCGCGCGGCTTCTTCCTGGTCAAGCCGATCTGGGGCGAGGGATCCTGGCTGATCCTTGCCGGGTTCGTCGTTGCCATTGTCATTGCGGCCTATGTCCGCTGGGCCGCGCACCGGCGCCAGGAGGCGACCGGCCAGCAATTCCCGGTGTTCTGGACCACATTGCTGCTGTTGATCGGCCTGCCGCTGATGGGATTCGCCATCGCCGGATTCCCGCTGACCTTCGAATATCCGGTGCTCGGGACCTTCAACCTCCAGGGCGGAATGCAGATCAAGCCGGAGTTCCTGGCGCTCTATCTCGCCCTGTCATTCTACACGGCCGCGTTCATTGCCGAGATCGTGCGCGGCGGCATTCTCGGCGTCTCCAAGGGGCAGACCGAAGCGTCCTACGCGCTCGGCCTGCGGCCCGGCCCGACGCTGCGGCTCGTCATCGTGCCGCAGGCCATGCGGATCATCATCCCGCCGCTGACGAGCCAGTATCTCAACCTGACCAAGAACTCCTCGCTGGCCATTGCCATCGGCTTTCCCGACCTCGTCGCCATCGGCGGCACGATCCTCAACCAGACCGGCCAATCGATCGAGGTCGTGGCCATCTGGATGGCGATCTACCTCGGGCTCAGCCTGGCCACTTCGGCCTTCATGAACTGGTTCAATGCGCGCATGGCGCTGGTGGAGCGGTAAGATGAGCGACCTTGCCTTTGTCCGCCGCGAATTCACGCCGTCGCTGCCGCCGCCGCGCAGCGAGCGTGGTGTCGCGCACTGGCTGCGCGCCAACCTGTTTGCCTCCGCCAGCGACACGGTCCTGACCGTCCTTGCCGTGCTGTTCCTGGCCTGGGCGCTGCCGCCGCTGCTGCAATGGGCGTTCCTGAACGCGCAGTGGACCGGCGCCGACCGCTCGGTCTGCGCCACGGTTGCGCAGGGCGGCGTGCAGCCGGAAGGCTGGGCGGGAGCCTGCTGGGCGTTCGTCGGCTCGAAATTCCAGCAGTTCCTCAGCGGCCGCTATCCCATCGACGAGCGCTGGCGCGTCTGGCTCGTGGCGGCGTTGTTCTTCGCCCTGCTCATTCCGCTGCTGATCCCGAAGGTGCCGGCCAAGGGCTGGAATGCGCTGGTGTTCTTCGGCGTCTTTCCGGTGCTGGCCTACGTGCTGTTGCTCGGCGGCAACTTCGGGCTGACCTTCGTGGAAACCCCGCTGTGGGGCGGGTTGATGGTGACGCTGGTGCTGTCGTTCGTCGGCATCGCCGTGTCGCTGCCGCTCGGCATCCTGCTGGCGCTCGGGCGCCGCTCGCGCATGCCGGTGGTCAAGATGCTCTCGGTCGCCTTCATCGAGACCGTGCGCGGCGTGCCGCTGGTGACGGTGCTGTTCATGGCCTCGGTGATGCTGCCGCTGTTCCTGCCGCCGGGCACGACCTTCGACAAGCTCCTGCGCGCGCTGATCGGCGTGGCGCTGTTTGCCTCCGCCTACATGGCCGAAGTCGTGCGCGGCGGGCTGCAGGCCATCCCCAAGGGCCAGTACGAGGCCGCCGACGCGCTGGGGCTCACCTATTTCCAGAAGATGGTCTTCATCGTGCTGCCGCAAGCGCTGAAGCTGGTCATCCCCGGCATCGTCAATTCGTTCATCGGCCTCTTCAAGGACACGAGCCTGGTCTACATCATCGGCATGTTCGACCTGCTCGGCATCGTCCGCCAGAACTTCTCCGATCCGTCCTGGGCGACGGTGCAGACACCGGCCACCGGCCTGGTGTTTGCCGCCTTCGTCTTCTGGATCTTCTGCTTCTCCATGTCCCGGTACTCGCAGTTCGTCGAGCGCCGCCTCGACACCGGCCACAAACGATAGGACCCCCCATGAGCACGCCCGAGCCGCACCACGCCGCCTCGCACGCCTCGACGACCGACGTCGCCGTCGAAATGAACGGCGTGCACAAATGGTATGGCGAGTTCCATGTGCTGAAGGACATCAACCTGAAGGTCATGCGTGGCGAACGCATCGTCATCTGCGGGCCTTCCGGGTCCGGCAAGTCGACGATGATCCGCTGCATCAACCGGCTGGAAGAACATCAGCAGGGCAAGATCGTCGTCGACGGCATCGAACTGACCGATGACCTGAAAAAGATCGACGAGATCCGCCGCGAGGTCGGCATGGTGTTCCAGCACTTCAACCTGTTCCCGCACCTGACGATCCTGGAAAACTGCACGCTGGCGCCGATCTGGGTGCGCAAGATGCCGAAGAAGCAGGCCGAGGAAGTGGCCATGCAATATCTCAAGCGCGTCAAGATCCCCGAGCAGGCCGCCAAATATCCCGGCCAGCTGTCGGGTGGCCAGCAGCAGCGCGTGGCGATCGCCCGGGCGCTGTGCATGAACCCGCGCGTGATGCTGTTCGACGAGCCGACCTCCGCACTCGATCCGGAAATGATCAAGGAAGTGCTCGACACCATGGTCGACCTCGCCGAGGAAGGCATGACCATGCTGTGCGTGACGCACGAGATGGGCTTTGCCCGCCAGGTCGCCGACCGCGTGATCTTCATGGACCAGGGCCAGATCGTCGAGCAGAACACGCCGGAAAAGTTCTTCGACAACCCGCAGCACGAGCGGACCAAGCTGTTCCTCAGCCAGATCCTGCACTGAGGGCCAAAAGCAGAGGGGCGCCCGAAGGCGCCCCGTCCGCGCGCGCGGAACCGAGGTTCAGGTGGACTTGACCTCGACCTTGCGCGCCTTGGGTCTTTCGACCTCCGGCCGCGGCGCGCCGACCGTCAGCACACCCTTCTCGAGCTTCGCGGTGACTTTCTCCGGGTCCGGCTCGAAGCCGAGCGGCACGACGCGCTTCAACGCACCCCAGGTGCGTTCGACGCGATGCCATTCCTTGTCGTCGTCCTCGGTCTCCGTCTTCTTCTCGGCCGCGATCACCAGCGCCGGACCATCGAGCGTGACGGTGACGTCGGCGGGATCGACGCCCGGCAATTCGGCCTTCACGGTGATGCCCGCTTCGGTCTCGGCCACGTCAACGGCGAAATCCGCGCCGCCGAACATCGCCGGCATGCGCGCCGCCGGCATCTCGTTGAAGAAGTTCGCGAAAAGATCGTCCATCTGCGTCCGCAGGCGGCCGAACAGATCGACAGGTTGCAGGGTTTGGTTGGTGGGGGTCTTCATGACCTTGTTCATCTTTCCCTCCTCTGGTGGGAACCGAACAGGCGTACCCTAGCAGGACCGGGATTTCGGCGCCTTGACGGCCGTCAACATCCGCTCACGCCGCGGCGTCGAAGCCGTAGAGCCAGTCGAGCGAGGCGGCGAGCCGCTCGTTGCCGAGCGCGGCCAGCACGAGGTCGCGGCCGACCGCCACCGGGCCGAACGCATGCCAAGCGAAATGATTGAAGGCGCCGCGCCCGCCGACGCGCCTCAAACGCGGCTCGCGCGCCGCCGCGTAGGCCGAAAGCGCATGGCG
>WPCJ01296951.1_pt1 | contig 15359 bp, 15 predicted proteins | sample 5399831 | NCBI WGS metagenome assembly WPCJ01 (sample SAMN12869470, study PRJNA574797) | sludge metagenome | isolation source: wastewater treatment of pH10 | place: China:Beijing | collected 2019-05-20 | reverse complement strand
CCGCGGCGAAGTCCTCGGGCGAAATCGTGGCCCGCGTCGGCAATAACGACGTCAGCGCCGACGATATGCGCAACTTTATCGCGACCCTCGGGCCGCGCGAACAGGCCGCTCTCGCGCAGGATCCGGCCTTGCTCAGCCAGGCCGTGCGCGTGATGCTCTCGAACCGCCTCGTGATGCAGGAGCTTGCCGTCAAGAAGTGGGACAAGCAGCCGCAGATCGAAGCGCAGCTGGAGAAGGTGCGCGAGAGCGCGCTGGTCGAGCTCTATTTGCAGTCGGTATCGAATCCGCCGGCGAATTTCCCGAGCGAGGACGACCTGCAGAAGGTCTATGAGGCTAACCGTGCCTCGTTCCAGGTGCCCCGGCAATATCAGCTCGGTCAGATCTATATCGCTCTGCCGAAGGATGCCGACAAGGCGACCGCCGATGCCGCCAGGAAGAAGGCGGACGAGGTGCAGAAGAAGCTGAAGGCTCCCGGCGCCGACTTCGCAGCCATCGCGCGCGCCGATAGCGCCGCCAAGGAAAGCGGCGAGCGCGGCGGCGATCTCGGCCTTCTGCCCGAAGACCAGATCCGTCCGGAAATCCGCACCCAGATCGCAGGTCTGGCCAAGGGAGCCGTGTCCGAGCCGATTACGATGGATGACGGCATCCACTTCATTCGTCTGATCGACACAAAAGTGCCGTATACGCGCACTCTGCCGGAAGTTCGCGATGCGCTGGTCCGCCAGATTCGCCAGCAGCGCGCTGCCCAGTTGCGGCAGAATTATCTCGCTGAACTTCTGAAGCAGCAACCGCCGATCATCAATGAGCTGGCACTCGCCAAGCTCCTCGATGGCAAGAAGAACTAAGGAGTATCAGTATGTCCGACACCAATCTCGCTAGCCTTACGCTGGAAGCCCTGCGTGACCTGATGCAGAACTCGGGATACCGGGTTGAGCTCGTGTCCGATGCGGCGGCGAATGTTTCGCTGCTCCGCTCGTCGACCGCCGGTTTCGCTTTCGACATCCGTCCGGGTAACCGTCTGGCCGCCGACGAGAAGAGCTTCGTGGATTTCACCTTCAGCGCCTGGCTGAATGTCGAAGGTGAATTGCCGCTCGACATCGTCAATCGCTGGAACGCGCTGCGCCGCTTCGGCCGCCTGCAGCTCGTGCCGGGCTTCCTCGCCATGACCATGGACGTCTCGCTGATCGGCGGAGTCGCACCGAACTATGTGCGCGCGCAGGTCGAAATCTGGGATCATCTGGTGCAGGCGCTGGTGCCTTATCTGCGTGAAGAGCTGCAGAAGATCACTTCGGACAAGTCCGCCGATGTCGCTCCGGCGGCGCCGGAAGAGGTGCCTGCCGAAGCCAAGGTGGCTTGATAGGTCTGGACTGATGACGGCAGGCCGTTTTGTTTCGAGCATTGATCGTGGCGCGCTTCGTTCGGGCGCCACATTGATGTTGGCTGCCGGCTTGCTGTCGGTTCTCGCTGTCTCGGCTCATGCGGAGCCGATCGGCAACAATATGCGTGTGGCCTCGGTCGAGACCGAGGTCGCGCAAGCGGAGTCGAACGCCGCCAAACCGGATGCGGCGAAGCCCGCGGCCGCACGGGTTGATGCACCGCCGGCCTCACCGATGGTGTCGTCGACACCCATCAGCGCTGCCAATCCACGCGCGCTTTACCGTGCGCTGATCGAGCGTGAGGTGCGCCACACCAGTCTGCCGGCTGATGTCGCCGAGGCTGTGATGGGCGTGGAGAGCGGTTACAACCCGGCTGTGATCGGTGCCGATGGCGAGATCGGCCTGATGCAGGTGATGCCGCCGACGGCGCGGATGCTTGGCTATACCGGTTCGATGGCGGATTTCGCCGCGCCTGAAATCAACATCAAATACGGCGTGATGTATCTCGCACAGGCCTGGGCGAGGGCAGGCGGCGACCTCTGCACCGCGCTGATGAAATATCGTGCCGGGCATGGCGAGACCCGGTTCTCTCAGCTGTCGGTCGATTACTGTATCAGGGCTCGTACGCGCTTGGCGGCCAAAGGCTATCCTTTGACCGGCAGCGTGCCGGTCGCGACCTTTGGCTTCCGTCCCGGTGGCGGGGGCAGCGCGCTCGCCATGGCGAGCTGCCGCAAAGGCTGCCTGAATATCGGCGGTGGCGGGCGTGTGGATTTCGCCGCCCTGAACAATCGCCTGGCGCAGGTCGCCATCCAGGTCAATACTCCGCGAACGCCAGGAAAGTAACGCGCCATGATCGCCCGGCTTTCTGCGCTGCTGTTGATGGCCCTCGCAATGCCGGCCGTTGCGCAACAGCCGCCACCTGCGGAGCCGAAGCCTGAGTTGATCATCGGTGGTCAACAGGCTCCGACGCGCACCTTCGAGCGCTGCGTCGATGTCGAGATCGGCGGCGCGCGTAGCTATGGCTGTCTTAACGAGACCCTGAAGCGCGATGTCGACAAGGTCGCCCCCAGCCTGAACCTGCCGCCGATCGACGCCCGCTCGGCCGACACCAAGCTGGGCATCGTCAACATTCCCGCGGTCCAGCAACAATACGGGTCCAATTTCGGCCGCTCCGTGGTGCCGTTCCGCGTGCCGCAGCCAGTCTTCGGCACGACACCCCGACGATAGATCGCGATGTCCGTTCCAGCTCTGACACGAATCGGGCCGATGACCGGTGATGCGCGCGGGGCCGGTCCGAGCCTGTATCAGTGGCGCTATGTCTGCGCGTTGACGGCCGTCGCGGTGATCGTCTCTGCGGCATCGCCGGCATCGTCGCAGTTCTTGTTGCCGACCAGAACTGAAGCGCCGTCCCTGGCGCCGCCAAAGCCGCTGACCCGGGCCGATCTACCGCCTGTCGAGCGTGGCGAACGCGCCGGTACCGGGTTTTTCGTGGATGATCAGGGGCATCTCCTGACTGCACGGCACGTGGTTGAGGGCTGTGGCCGCATCGTCGTGCACAAGGAAGGGCGCAGCATGAGCGTGCGGCTTGTCGCGATGTCGACGCCGTATGATCTTGCTCTGCTGCGGGCACCGAAAACGCGTGGCATCGCGGCGGTGTTTCCGCGCACGGTCACGTCGTCGATCAATGACATGGTGTTTGCTGCCGACTACACCGCTTTGCCGACCATGGTGACGCGCGGTGGTACGCTGGCCAATGCGTCGGTGAGCAAGACGTCGGGCGGAGACGAAGCAGGGCACATTGCCATTACGTCCACCGTGACCTTCGGCGCGAGCGGTGCGCCCGTGCTGGATTCCCGCGGTCTTGTCGAAGGCGTTGTCAGCCGCCGTACGAATATCAACCGCGTTCTGGCTGTCGGCGCAGCCGGAGCGAAGTCATTTCTCGCATCGAGCAATGTCCGGCCTCAGGAGGACGATCGTCCGCAACTCAGCGGATCGGCCTCGCGTGCCCATCGTGCGGCGAGCATCTCCGCGCGTGTCGTTTGCCTGAACTAGAGGAGCTACCGCGATGTCACAATTGAATGGTTCATCTGCGATCCCAAAGGCGAGCAAGCTTCGTACGCTGCTGGCCTCTCTCGGCCTTGTCTCCATCGCAGCATCGCCAGTCGTCGCTCAAGCGCTCGATTACCGCAGCCCGGATGCAGCGCCGCCGTCCTGGGGGCAATTCTCAAAACTGGTGAAGTATCGGTTCGAGGAGTGGATGGGCGCCGACGAAGCGGTAGCCAATCGCTTCCGCGCCTGGCTGAAGGAAAGCGGCGGCACCGCCAATGGCGCGCCGACATCGATCGTTGTCAAGGCCTGGCTCAATCCGGATGGCAGCGTCGAGAAAGTGTCGTTTGCACCGTTCAAGGACGAGCGTGCCACCAACGACCTGCGCACCGTGCTGACGCGCGGCAATGTTGGCGAAGCGCCGCCGCCGGAAATGTTGCAGCCGATCAATTTGCGATTCTCGCTCAATATTGCGAAAGACTGAGTGAATGGACTTTCGGGCTGCGTGCAGCCCGGAAGTCTGTCGATTTGACGATGGCCGACCTAGCCACGGTCAGACATCGTGTGTTGCTTAATCCACTTCGGCCAAAGCCTGCCTGATCGCCTGCTCGACAGGCGAGTAAGCTGCATCATCGCGCGTAAGCTGGAGATTGCCCACCGGCAGCAAGGATGGCTGCGCCATGAAGCGAGCCTCCGTGCCCCGATGCGGCTGTGCGGAATGCACCAGGAACGGGTGACAAAGATAGACTGTGCCGGCCTGACCTGTCGCCTGCACCTCGGGACGATGCGCACTCTCCGTAAAGCCATTGTCAGCAAGTTCACCGAGCGAAAGCCCGGCCTCTCCATGAGGTGCAAGGATGCGGGCGATGTCACGATGCGAGCCTGCACGGATTCGCGTCGGCGCATCGTTCTCACCGACATCAGAGAGCAGGAACAGCATCAGCAATGCACGCCCCTTCGAGACGATATTGGCGCGCCACGCCATGAAGTCTGGATTCTCCAGACCGAAGGAGACGTCCACGTGCCAGCCAGCGTCGCCGGGATCTTCCGGCGAGGGGAAGCGTATCGGGAAGGTGCCCAGCCCGCCTGGCGGCAACCAGTGGCCACTGCCGACAAGCTGATCATAGGCGTGATGCAGCACCACGGTATTGGCCGCAGCCCGGAACGGCGGCTGTGTGTAAAAGCCGAGCCGGATGACGGGCCTTGTCCAGGTGCTGCGATCGTTAGGATCGCAGCCGGTGTTACGCCAGAGGATGGCGCGACATTCGTCGGCGACCGCTGCAGGAAAGGCGTCGTCGATTCTGACATAACCGTCGCGGACAAACTGCGTCAGATGCGCGTCGCCAAGCGCGCGCAGGGAAGGTGTATTTGGCATGAGTGAAGACTTTCAATTGATCAGGCAAACCGGATGCGTTCCCGCGTTGCGGGTTGCATCATTCAGATCGGTTTGAGCGCATGGCGTTCAAATCCGGCGGGGCCGCAGGCCCGGCTCAGATTTGGAAGAACGCCGTCTTGATCATCATCTTCATGCGATGAGGTTATCGCCGCTGGCCTGCAGCGTCAACGCGGTGCCGCTTGCGCGTCCTTGAGGAACGCGAGCAGCAGCCGGCCCACTTCGCTCGCTTGTTCCTGCTGCACCCAGTGGCCGGCGCCGTCGATCAGATGCACGGCGCGCATGTCGGTGCAGGCGGTCTTCTGCATGATCTCGATCGCGCCCGGACGCTGATAGATGCCCCAGTCCTGCAGGCCCGAGATGAAAGTCGAGGGCACATCGATAGTGCGGCCGGAGAACAGACCGTAGTCGGCGTTGAACATGCCTGTGGTGTTGCAGCGATACCATTGCAGGCCGCCTTGAAAGCCGGTGCGGGCATATTCGGCGCTGTAATAAGCGAGTTCGCTCTCGGGCAACCATGCATTGGCGGCGATGGCCTCGCGCGATGGCATTTCCTTTGCGACGGTCTCAGCCATCGTCTCGGCAGCGTCCATCACATAATAGGTTGGTAGTTTCGCGAGCTCGGTGGCCGTCCAGCCTTGCAATGGATAGGGCTTGTTGTCGGCCCAGTCCGCACTCTTGTGATGATAATAGGCGCGCAGAAAATCATGCACGCCTTGCGGCGCATGCTGCATGTGATCATTGGCTTCGCGCGTCGCGTAGTACCATTGATAATGTTTTCGCGGACGCGGCAAAGCGGCGAGGTCGCGATGCACGGGATCGTCGGCTTTTGCTGCGGTGGGCTTGCCGGCCGTATCGAAGGGGATGGCTGGCGGGCCGGAGAAGGGTGCGCTCATCAGCGCGACGGAGCGGAATACATCCGGCCGCGTCAGCGCACACCATGCGGCGACGGAACTGCCGAAATCATGGCCGACCACGGCATCGACGTGGCGATGGCCGAGCGCGAAGATGAGGCCGAGCGCGTCGCGGACGAGATTGAGCAGGTTGAACGGACGCAGGTCGCCGTCGTAGTCGGCGCTCCAGCGGGTGGTGCGGCCATAGCCGCGCTGATCCGGCGCGATGACGTGATAGCCCGCGCTCGCCAACTGCGGCATCACCTTGCGCCAGCTGTAAGCGAGTTCGGGGAAGCCGTGCATCAGCAGCACGCAGGGGCGGCCGGGCATCTCATGTCCGGCTTCCAGCACATGCATGCGCAGGCCGTTTATGCCCTCGACGAAGCGCGAGCGAATACCGGGGGGCAGAATGTCGGAGCTGATGGGATCGAGAGCTGTCACGTTGCCTCCATGTGCTCTTGTGCGGCACGTTCTTGTAGGATGGGTAGAGCGAAGGCGCGTAGCGCCGCAGTGAAACCCATCACCGCCGGGCGCAAGTGGTGATGGGTTTCGCTGCGCTCTACCCATCCTACGGCTGCGGCACTATCGCGTAAAGCGCGCCACCAATTCGACATGCGGGGTATGGCGGAATTGATCGACTGGCGTGACGTTGCGGAGCTTGTAACCGCCGTCGATCAGGATTCTGGCATCGCGCGCAAAGGTCTGAACGTTGCAGGAGACCGCAACGACCAGCGGCACCTTGCTGGCGACGAGCCGCTCGGCCTGTGCCTGCGCACCGGCGCGCGGCGGATCGAACACGACGGCATCGATATCGCGCAACTCCTGCGCCACCAGCGGGCGACGGAACAGATCGCGTGCCTCGGCCTTGATTGGCTTCAGGCCTTTGGTGTCCTTGATGGCCTGCTGCAGCGAGGCGATGGCCTTTGCGTCACTGTCGAGCGCATGCACCTTCGCCTTCGCGGCGAGGCGCAATGCGAAGGGACCGATGCCGCAGAACAGCTCCGTGATGGTCTTTGCGCCCTTGCAGTGCTGCAGAACCAGCGCGGCGAGGGCGTCCTCGCCGGCTGCGGTGGCCTGCAGGAACGAGCCCGGCGGCAAGCCGACGCTTGCGGTGCCCATGGTCACGACCGGCGGCGCGCGCATCAGCACGAGTTCGCCGTGGCGGGTCAGGCGAGCCAGCTTATGCTCGGCCGCAAGTGCGGAGAGTTTTGAGATCAGCGTCGTCGAGATGGGCCCGCTGCCGCGAACATCGATGTCGAGGCCGTTGTCGGCAGCGGTGATCTGGATGTCGAGCGGCTTGGCCATGGGCTTCAAGAGCTCGGCAATCGCGCGTGCGGCGTTGAGCGCGCCGGATAAAGCAGGGTCAAGGATCGGACAGGTATCGATCGCCACGATGGTATGGCTGGCAGCCTCGGCGAAGCCGACTTGGGTCTCGCCGTCCTTGTAGCGTGCATGAAGCGTGACGCGGCGGCGGCCGGCGCCGTGAGCATCAATCAAGGGATCGACGGGGCAATCGATCTGCGCCTGGATGAGCGTATCGATGACGATCTGGCGCTTCCACGCCTGATACGGTGTCGGCTGCCAGTGCTGGATCGCGCAGCCACCGCAGCGGGTGAAATAGGTGCAGAACGGATCGATGCGCTCGGGGCTTGCCTGCTCGATCCGAGCGAGTCGGCATTTGCCGTCGCTGGTTTCGCCTGCGACGATCTCGCCGGGCAGTGTGAACGGCACATAGAGAGGCGGGTGATCGATGCTGACGCCATCGCCGCGATGGCCGACATGGTCGATAGTGATACGCTCAGCCACGCCGCGCACCCATGAAGAATTCGATGTTGCCGTCACCGCCCTTGATCGAGGATGGGAAGACCTCGATATCGGTGCAGCCTAGCTCTTTCGCGAATGCGGTGATGTCGTCACAGATCGCCTGATGTACGTCGGCGTTCTTGATGATGCCGCGTTTGGACTGCTTCCGGTCGGCCTCGAATTGCGGCTTGATCAGCGCCAGCAGAGACATCGACGCGGCGGCGAGCGACAGGGCAACGGGCAACACGGCCTTCAGCGAGATGAAGCTGACATCGATGACGACCACATCGGGCCGCGCGGGCAGGCGCCTGTTCTCGAAATTGCGGATATCTGTTTCTTCCATCGAGACGATCTTCGGATGGCCGCGCAGGGACGGATGCAACTGCCCCGTTCCGACATCGATGGAAAATACCATGCTGGCGCCATTGGCGAGCAGCACTTCGGTAAAGCCCCCGGTCGAAGCACCGACATCGAGGCAGACGTGATCTTCGATCTCGATCGGATAGTGCTCGAGCGCGCCGGCGAGCTTGACGCCTCCGCGCGAGACCCAGGGATGCGCGGGCTCGGCCTCGATCATGGCATCGGGCAACAGCAATTCGGAAACCTTGGCGACCTGCTTGCCATTTGCAGTGACGAGGCCAGCCTCGATGGCGGCCTGGGCGCGGGCGCGGCTCTCGAAGATGCCGCGTTCGACGAGGAGGGTATCGGCGCGCTTCTTCGACGCGGCAGCAGGAGTCGTAGATTTCGTCATGATCAGTAGGATGCAGCGATTTTCAGGCATGCTTCGAAGCTGGTCAGATCCTGCCATAGATCGGACGGTGTTTCGCGCGGGACTATCAGCGGCGAACCATAGAGGTCGAGCGCGTGGATCATCATGAGATTGTCGGCCAGGCCGAAATTCTCGACGGTCAGGCCGTCCTTGTCGATGAGGTGGCTATTGCTGTCGGTGATCTCGGTCATGCGGCGCACGCGGTCCACATAAGGCGAGGGATCGTTGCAATAGCCGAAACACAGCTTGCCATGGCCCGCCATGAAGCCGAGCTCGAACACCGTACCTGCATCGGCGCTGGGGCCGCGGAACGGCGTGAGATTGGCGATGATGATGTCGCAGCGGGTCATCATGGCTTCATTGCCATGGAAGATCTGACGCGAGGCGTCGTCGGCTTTCACATCCACATCGTTATCGAGCGGGAAAAAACCGTGGACGCCGTAGCGCTTGCAGAGTGCGACCTTACGCCGGCCGATCTCAACGGCGTTGGGCAGGAAGACGTCGGGGCCTGCGAGATAGATGTTCATGAAATCCCCGTCGTGATCGTGAAGCGGGCCGACCTTGGCGCGCCAATTCAGACGAGAGCGAGGCAATCCGATGCGTCGATGCGATTGGCCTCGTGTTCCTCAGCTTGTCACCGCCCGGCTTGACCGGGCGATCTAGTATACACTGGAATGTCTGAGTTTACTGCGTCGCCCGGTCGAGCCAGGCGACGACAGTCAGAATTTGCCTCAGGCGAGCTTGACGGTCTCGGCAGAAAAATCCTTGCCGAGGGTCTCGAACACCTTCTTGACGATACCCTTCGAGTCCAGGCCAGCCTGGGCATACATTGCCGCCGGCGAGTCGTGATCCTGGAAGATGTCGGGCAGCACCATGGAGCGCATGCGCAGACCGCCGTCGAGCATGCCGTGCTCGGCCAGCGTGTTCATCACATGTGAACCGAAACCGCCGATCGAACCTTCCTCGATGGTGAGCAGGATCTCATGCTCGCGGGCGAGCTTGAGCAGCAACTCCAGATCAAGCGGCTTCATGAAGCGGGCATCGGCGATGGTCGCCGAAAGGCCGTGTGCCGCGAGCTCGTCAGCCGCCTTTTCGCATTCGGCGAGACGGGTGCCGAAGGAGAACAGTGCAACCTGCTTACCCTGACGGATGATGCGGCCCTTGCCGATTTCCAGCGGGATGCCGACATCCGGCATCTCGACGCCGCGGCCTTCGCCGCGCGGATAGCGCAGCGCGCTCGGGCGATCGTCGATGGCGACCTGGGTGGCGACCATGTGCACCAGTTCGGCTTCGTCGGAGGCTGCCATGATGACCATATTCGGCAGACAGCCGAGATAGGCATTGTCGAACGAGCCGGCATGGGTCGCGCCGTCGGCGCCGACCAGGCCGGCGCGGTCGATGGCGAAGCGCACGGGCAGATTCTGGATCGCCACGTCATGGACGATCTGGTCGTAGCCGCGCTGCAAGAAGGTCGAATAGATGGCGCAGAACGGCTTGAAGCCTTCGGTCGCGAGGCCGGCCGCGAAGGTCACGGCGTGCTGCTCGGCGATGCCGACGTCGAAGGTGCGCTTCGGGAAGGCCTTGTTGAAGATGTCGACGCCGGTGCCCGAGGGCATCGCCGCGGTGATGGCGACGATCTTCTCGTCTTTCTCGGCTTCCTTGACCAGGCTCTGGCCGAACACGTTCTGATAGGCCGGAGCGTTCGGCTTGGACTTCGACTGGGTGCCGGTGGCGACGTCGAATTTCACGACCGCATGATATTTGTCAGCCGCGGCTTCGGCCGGGCCGTAGCCCTTGCCCTTTTGCGTGACGACGTGAACCAGGATCGGGCCGGTTTCCATGTCGCGGACGTTCTGCAGCACCGGCAGCAGGTGGTCGAGGTTATGACCGTCGATCGGGCCGACATAATAGAAGCCGAGTTCCTCGAACAGCGTGCCGCCATTGACCATGAAGCCGCGCGAATACTCTTCGACGCGCTCGGCACGGTCGGCGATCAGCTTCGGCAGATGCTTGCCGAGCTGCTTTGCTGCATCGCGCAGACCGCGATAGGTCTTGCCCGAATACATGCGCGACAGGTAGGCCGACATGGCGCCGACCGGCGGAGCGATCGACATATCGTTGTCGTTGAGGATCACGATCAGGCGCGAATTCATCGCGCCGGCATTGTTCATGGCTTCATAAGCCATGCCTGCCGACATCGAACCGTCACCGATCACGGCGATAACGTTATTCTTGCCGCCCGACAGATCGCGAGCCACGGCCATGCCGAGGCCGGCCGAGATCGAGGTGGACGAGTGCGCGGCGCCGAAGGGGTCGTATTCGCTCTCGCTGCGCTTGGTGAAGCCGGAAAGACCACCAGCGGTACGCAGGGTTCGGATACGGTCGCGGCGACCGGTGAGGATTTTGTGCGGGTAGGCCTGATGGCCGACGTCCCAGATGATACGGTCGCGCGGCGTATCGAAGACGTAATGAAGCGCGGTGGTCAGCTCGACTACGCCGAGGCCGGCGCCGAAGTGACCGCCGGTCACCGACACCGTGTCGATGGTTTCCTGGCGCAGTTCGTCGGCGACCTGACGAATCTTCTCGACCTTGAGCTTGCGCAGATCTTCCGGCGTCCGGATGGTATCGAGCAGCGGGGTCTTACTAAAATTGGTCACGGCACTATTCCAATTTGACATGTCCGGAGTTGCGGTAGCGTCCAGTTTGTCGCGCGAAGGCGCCAGACGGTTCGGACTACCGCAGCCCCCAGAACCGGGAAGCTGTTTCGAGGCCTTATAATGGGCTTCGATTTTTCGTCGTGGTATCTAGCATGCTTGATTGCTTCTTCATCCGAACATTTTAGTCAGATGGTTGAAGCGCTTATCACCGTTAACGACCGGCGTTGCCGCCTGGTTCACTGCAGATGAACCTTGTCCCTTTACACCAAAGCCTTGGCCAAAGCCAACTATGGCGGTAGCGCGGGTTCCGCCTGCATATTCACGCAGCCTGGTTAGCCGATACGCCGGACCGCCGGCCGTGTGCCGTCGGAGGCGGGCGAAACGGCGCTTCTTTGACCCAAATCAAGCTTCTTCCATGCATTTTCGCGGGTTGTAAGGTCGCCGTCGACCAATGCGAGGGTTGCAGCGGGCTGGGCTATCCGCTCGCGTAGCGGAACCGGGCCGCAAACGATCATGAAAAAATCGTAGGGGTGCGGTCGTTCATTCGCCATCACGAACTGGAAATGGACCCGGAAAAACTTCCACCGGAACCGGTTGTAGTGCTCGGAGCGCACGATCTCGCGAAATCTCACCGGTACGATGGTCGGGTTCCGCTTCTCGGGACCGAGATCGATGCCATGGCCGGCCACCGGGTCGAACGGATAGAAATTCATCACGTCCTTGCGGGACTGGCAGTCGATCCAGTCGATCGACGGCTCAATAGCCAGTCGTCGCAGATTGTCGCGGAATTCCCGTGCCCCCTTGTGGAAGCCGACGATCGGCATGTTGCCGCCGAGCGTCAACAGCAGGACGCGAGGGCCATGGCGTCCGAGATCTGGATCCAGCTTCAACGCGCGTGCGAGGATTTCCGAGCCGAGAAACGAGCCAGAGCTGTGGCCGACGAGCACAATTTCTTCCGCATCGGAGTTCTGGGCGACCTTGACCAGATGCTGCGCGAAACGGTCGATGCGGGCGTCCCATTCGGGCCGGTTCCCGTGCGAGAACTGCCACGTGAAAATGGTGTCGGCCATCAGATAGAGCAGATAGGTCCGCTCTTCGGTGTATTTCACCAGCGAACCCAGCACAGCGATAAACACGGCTACGGCGGCGCAGCCGACAAGGAAGCTGTGTATGCCGAGCGCCTTGAGCCCCCAGGCCACTAGCCACGCGGCTGCAGCGGACCAAATCGCCTCGTTCAGCAGCACGAAGTGCGGCCAGCTGATGAAAGTTGCGAAACGCCAATGGGCGCGCCAGAAGCGGCCCATGGTGCCGGAAAACACCAGGCCCCAATAGATCAGCATGCCGTGGACGACGGTGCGCCAGATCGGCGCCGCAAGATCGCGCTGGATCAGGTCTTCCCAGCGGAGAAAATCGTAATTGGTCTTGCTCTGCCAGCCGTCGCCGGTGGTTTCTATCGTCCAGGAGGCGGATTCATGGGCAAATTCGCCGGCCGCGTGTTCCTTCGGGCGCCCGACCGTGGTCGTCAGGCCATAGAGACGGCCGAATTTGCGCAATTCCGTGCGGAACATGCGGTAATATTGCGCGAGGCCCCGCGGGTCGTATCCCTGCACATAGATGACATGACGGTGCTCGACGCGCACGCTGGTTCCCCGGACTGACAGCGGACTATAGCAGGGTGCGCCACAGGCCAAGCTCTAAAATCGACGCATGAAGGCCGTCTGTGGCTTGCGCGAGGCCGCGCGACGCACATTCGGACAGCTTGGCGACGGTGCGTCTATTGTACGTCCAGCGGCTCGGTGCCGACTGGCTGGCCGTTCGAGTCCGTGGTGATCTTGTCCACGCGCGCCTCGGCCTGGCGCAGCAGCTCGTCGCAACGGCGTTTCAGAGCCTCGCCACGTTCATAGATCGCAACCGATTCCTCGAGCGGCACCTTACCTTCTTCAAGGCGGCGTACGATCGATTCCAGTTCTTCGATCGCCGTCTCGAAGGTCAGCTTCTTGACGTCGGCGTGGGTGTTCTCGGCCATTCGCTCTTCCGTATGCGTTCAGGACGCACGATTCTATAGGGATGTTTGCGGGCGCAATGTGGCGACCCGGTTGCACTGCACGCGAACTAGATCGACGGCGACTGTTTGCCCATCAGTTCGGTCACATGCGCCGCGACCGATTCCTGCAGTCCCTGTAGATCGTAACCGCCCTCGAGTACCGAGACAACGCGGCCACCTGCGGTTTGATCGGCAAGGTCGAGCAGCTTGCGCGTGACCCAGCCGAAATCGGCCGCATCGAGTTCGAGCGAGGCGAGGGGATCGCGACGATGCGCATCGAAGCCGGCCGAGATGATGATCAATTCCGGCGAAAACTTCTGGAGCTGCGGGAGGATGAGATTGTCGAACGCCGCGCGGAATTTGGCGCTGCCATCGCCGTCGCGCAGCGGGGCGTTGACGACGGTATCGTGCTCGCCGCGTTCCTGCGTGGCACCCGTGCCGGGGAAGAGCGGCATCTGATGCGTGGAACAATACATCACGCTCTTGTCGGCCCAGAAGATTTCCTGCGTGCCGTTGCCATGATGAACGTCAAAATCAACGACGGCTGCGCGGCCGATGCCGTAAGTGCGCTGCGCATATCGTGCGGCAATGGCGGCCTGATCGAAAAAGCAGAAGCCCATCGGCTTGTTGCTCTCGGCATGATGACCGGGCGGGCGTGTGGCCACAAAGGCATTGGTGTGTTCGCCCTTCATCACGGCATCGGTGGCGGCAATCGCGCCGCCAACGCCACGCATTACGGCTTCCCACGTTCCGGGTGACATCGACGTGTCGCCGTCGAGATAAACCAGGCCGCTCGTGGGCGCGACGTGGCGCAGCTCGTCGATATAGTGATTGTCATGACACAGGCTGACGTGATCGAGGCTCCCTTCGGGGGCATCGGCACGCACCAGCGCATCGAAATGCGAGGTGCCGAGCGCCTGCGCCACCGCGCGCATCCGGTCTGGTCGCTCGGGATGGCCGGGTGGCGTGAGGTGATCGAGAGAAGCCTGATGCGAGAGAAGCAGCGTCGTCATGCAGATGATCCCGGCGCGGGAGATGTACGATGCGACAACCTAGCGAGTCGCAGCGGTTTCCGATAGGTCTCTCAACCTATCCCTAGGTCATAGCGCTGAAACGGCCTGTCTCCCCGGCTGGGAACGGGACAATCATGTCCGCAGCTAGCAAAAGGAAACTGCCTAATCCGGCAGCTCATTTATCTTGCTGACCCAGGCACGTACGTCCGTGAGAACCTGGGGGAGCAGAGCCCTCACTTGCTGGACGGTCATCCCGGCCTTGATACGAGGGTCGTAGAGAATATTGAGCAGATACTGATCGTAGATGTCGAAAAAGCCCATCGACACATTGTCGTTGAACATCGTCCACGGCACGGAATTCGTGTCGTTGATGGGGCCGAGCGACTGCAGCAACTCCTCGTAGGCGCAATCGTAGAACGTGAAGTCGCCGTTGTCGGTGGTGAGGATCACGTCGGAGCGTTCGATCTCGAACTGCTCGTTCTTGCGGAAACCTGACAGGCATTGTGGATCGAGCGAGGTGCGGATCTCATTGGCGCGATCCTCGCCGTAAAACGAGGCAAGGGTCGGATACAGGTCGCGGTCGCGCACCAGCTTGACGGTGACATTCGCTTCCGCGCTGTTCTCCACCATGGCGATATTGAGATGCTGCACGCGGCGACCGATATCGGCGACCACCTTGCCAATCTGCTTCTTGCGCAGTGCTGTGCCGCCATCAGCGAAGACGCGGACCGGGATCTCATATTTTCGGATGCGATCGACCCGGCCGGCGAGGTGGTATTCGGCGCCGAAGGCCGTTTTCAGAAAGCCGTCGATGATCTGGCTGTCAGTGAAGCTTTTCTTCTGGTGTTTCTGATGCGCGGCAATGATCGCGGGTTCGCCGGCATCGGCGGGCAACGGAAGCGAGGTCGCAAGAAAGCTCAGGCTCGCAAGGACGAGGGTGGCAGATCGATAGCTGCGCTGTAGAGGAGAAGGGTGCATTGCGCCGAAATTCGCGCAGAAGGCGCAGAGGCGCAAGCACTCTATAGCTGTACCCACGCATAATTGAAGATCGAGAGCCTGAAGGTCTCGCGCCGGCGGCAAGACCTTCAGCGCTGTCGGATCAGTTTTTGACGATCACCGTCGCGCCGACCTGGACGCGGTTGTAGAGGTCGGTGACGTCGTCGTTGGTCATGCGGAAACAGCCCGACGAGACCGCCTGGCCGATGGTCTCGGGCTCGTTGGAGCCGTGGATGCGGTACAGCGTCGAGCCGAGATCCCTGGCGCGGGCGCCGAGCGGCGTGTCGCTGCCGCCCGGCATGTCGCGCGGCAGGTCGGGTCGGCGCGCGAGCATCTGCGCCGGCGGTGGCCACGACGGCCATTCCTTCT
>WPCJ01004528.1_pt1 | contig 15360 bp, 12 predicted proteins | sample 5399831 | NCBI WGS metagenome assembly WPCJ01 (sample SAMN12869470, study PRJNA574797) | sludge metagenome | isolation source: wastewater treatment of pH10 | place: China:Beijing | collected 2019-05-20 | reverse complement strand
TACCAGCCGGCGCGGCAATAGTTGCTGCGGAGATCCTGTTCGAACATCGCGGCGGTGGCGGTTTCGAATTCGGCCTTTGCGCGATCATCCATGATCGCCTCGACGCCTTCGTCGCGGCCCACGAACTCGGCGAGCGACGTGCGCGCCATGAGCGCCATCATGTCCGACGCGGCGTCAAAGACGTCGGGATGGTCGAGGAAGACGCGCAGGGCGACGTGCTTGGGATCCTGGTGAACCTCCGGCTCGTCATCCTTCGCTTCGGGTGTCACGCGGATCCCGAGCCGCGCGGCCTGCTGTAGAATAATGTCGAGGCCTGCCGCGTTGCCGATCTCGGCGATCCGGTGCAGGTCGGCGACGAGCCCTTCCGGATAGTTCTCTTCCGGCCCTGCAAAGAAATCCTGGACGGCGCTGCGTGCCTCGTCCTGCGCGGCCTCGCCCCTGAAGATCCCAAGGTCCAGCCCGTTCAGGGCATCGCCGTGGCGCTCGAACAGGCGGCCCAGCAGGCCGAGATCGACGGTTCGGGTAAACTTGGGATTGACGAATTTCTTCAGGTTCTTAGCCATCTCAGCCGCCCATAGTTGCCTCGCATTTGTTCATCTTACGTTCTTATCGCAAATGCCTAGCGGAGTCGATTCAAAAGCCATCGCCTTGGGACGGATCGTCCGCACCGTGAGTAGAGGCCAAGGGAATCCAATCCCTTAGGTGATCTCTGCGATGGACATGCCGAACCCGATCCACCCCGGGCATATGACGCCGGACGAGCGAATCGGGGAGGTCTGCAGGATTCTTGCGCGCGGGCTGGTTCGGCTCAAGGCACGCCAGTCAAGGCAAGTATCTGGCGACCGCGGAGAAAGTTGCCTTCACTTCCCGCCCGACCGGAGCGGTCATGGAACTCCAATTTGCAAAGGAGACGCATGACCATGACAGAAAGCATCCTGTCCCGGCTGGCCGCGCTGAAGACGACGCCGACGCCCGACCTCAAGAAGCAGTGGCGCGAACTCTTCGACACGGAGGCGCCGCCTTACAATCGGCGCTTCCTCGAAAGCCGGCTCGCCTATCGGATCCAGGAATTGGCTTATGGCGGTTTGAAACCGGCGACCGTCGAACGCCTCGAAGCTCTGGGCGAGCAGCTCGACGGCGGCAACATCGTGCTGCGCCGGATCCGCGCCGACGACAAGCCGATCGCCGGCACGCGGCTGATCCGCGAATGGCAGGGCGTCGAGCACACCGTCACGGTGCTGAACGACGGTTATGAATGGCAGGGGCGGCCTTACCGCTCGCTCTCCGCCATCGCGCGCGCCATCACCGGCACCCGCTGGAACGGCTGGATCTTCTTCGGCCTCAAGAACCGGCGAGGCCAAGCATGACGAAATCACCCGCATCCGCCAAATCCATCCGAAAGCTGCGCTGCGCGGTCTATACGCGCAAGTCGACGGAAGAAGGGCTGGAGATGGAGTTCAACAGCCTCGATGCCCAGCGCGAGGCCTGCGAAGCGTATATCGCCAGCCAGAAGCCCGAAGGCTGGGTCCTCTATCCCGAGCCCTATGATGACGGCGGCTTCTCGGGCGGGACGCTGGACCGGCCTGCGCTGAAGCGCCTGCTCGCCGACATTGAGGACGGTCGGATCGATGTGGTCGTAGTCTACAAGATCGACCGGCTCAGCCGCTCGCTGATGGATTTCGCCAAGCTGGTCGAGGTGTTCGATCGCGGCGGGGTCACCTTCGTCAGCGTGACCCAGTCGTTCAACACCACGACGTCCATGGGGCGGCTTACGCTCAACATCCTGCTCAGCTTCGCCCAGTTCGAGCGCGAGGTGATCGGCGAGCGCATCCGCGACAAGATCGCCGCGTCGCGCAAACGCGGCATGTGGATGGGCGGCTTCGTGCCGCTCGGCTACGAGGTCAGGGACCGCAAGCTGGTGATCAATGGTGCCGAGGCCGCGACGGTCCGGATGATCTTCGAGCGCTTCGTCGAGGTGGGCTCGGCGACGGCGCTGGCCCGGGCACTCGCCGCCGAGGGCGTGCGGACGCGGCGCGGTCGGATCGTCGATAAGGGCTTCCTCTACAAGCTGCTCAACAACCGGGTCTATATCGGCGACGCCGTGCACAAGGGGACGGCCTATCCCGGCGAGCACGAAGCCATCATCACACGCGCCCTGTGGGATAAGGTGCACGGAATCCTGCGCGAGAGCCCAAGGGTCCGCGCCGGCCGGACACGCGCTGCGACGCCGGCTCTCTTGAAGGGCCTCATCTTCGGGCCGACCGGCTGTGCCATGACGCCGACGCACACGCGACGCGGCGACAAGCTCTACCGCTACTATGTCAGCCAGTCGGTCCTGAAGCGCGGCGCCGATGCCTGCCCGGTCGGGCGCGTGCCCGCCGCCGAGATCGAGGGCGCGGTGGCCGACCAGCTGCGCGGCCTCCTTCGCGCCCCGGAGGTGATCATCGGCACATGGCGGTCGGCGCGACCCGAGATCGATGATCTATCCGAGGGCGAGGTCAGGGAAGCCTTGGAAGGGCTTGACCCGCTGTGGGACGAGCTGTTCCCGGCCGAGCAGGCGCGCGTCGTCCAGCTCCTCGTCGAGCGCGTCGATGTCGGACAGGAAGGCGTCGACATTCGCCTCCGAGTCGATGGGCTGGCTCGTCTGGTTCATGAGCTTGGCGGCATGGCCGACAATCCGCGGAGGGCAGCATGAGAGCCGGTGACGCCATCACCGATGACGGGCGGACGCTAACGGTCCGTGTGCCTCTGACCCTCCGGAAGCGCGGCGGGCACAAGCAGGTGGTCACGCCCGACGGGGCGGGTTGGGGCCAGCCCCGCCCGCGCGTCGACAACACTATGGTGAAGGCGATCGCCCGGGCCCACCGCTGGAAGCGCCTCATGGAGAGCGGCCGATTCGCCTCGGTGACCGAGCTGGCCGAAGCGGAGAAGATCAACCAGTCCTATCTGTGCCGGGTCCTGCGCCTGACCCTGTTGGCCCCGGACATCGTCGAGGCGATTCTCGACGGAAGGCAGCCAGTCGGCCTTCAGGTGGAGGCTCTGCTGAAGCCCATGCCGTTGGAATGGGCTGCTCAGAAGAGAGTTTGCTCAGCCTCTGAGATCTGATTTGCGCAGTAGGATATCCTACAGCGGATTTCATTATTGACAGCAGGCTTGCGCCCACCTACCTTCTGTAGCGATAGTTACAGAGGATTTTTCCATGCGCCTCGCTGACGCCTGTACCGTCCACACCGGCTATACCGCTCGTGGCAGATTGGAGCCGACGACCGCCGGGGGTGTGCTCGCAATCCAGCTGCGCGACATTTCCCCCGAGGGCCTTGTCGATCCCGAGCGCCTGACGCGCGTCCAGTTGGAGGGCCTGGCGGACCGCTATTTCGTGCGCGCCGGTGACGTGGTGTTTCGCTCGCGGGGCGAACGAAACACGGCGTCCGCCCTGGACGAACGTCTGCGGGAACCAGCCCTTGCGGTGCTGCCCCTGATGGTTTTGCGCCCGAACCGCAACGTCGTGACGCCTGCGTATCTGGCATGGGCGATCAACCAGCCTCCGGCGCAGCGCCACTTCGACATGGCGGCACGTGGCACGAATATCCGGATGATCCCCCGTTCCAGCCTTGACGACCTCGAACTCGATGTTCCGGACATCGAGACTCAAGAAAGGATCGTCGTGATCGATGCCCTGGCTGAGCGGGAGCGGGAGCTGACCCAGGTCGCCGCCGACACACGAAGAAAAATGATGAGCCTGATCCTCGTCGAGCGAGCGAGCAGGATGCGCCCCAAGACGAGGCAGGAAAGGACGTCCAAATGACCGATCAGCTCACCCAGCAACAGGTCAACCAGACGGCGTGGGCCGCTTGCGACACCTTCCGCGGCGTCGTCGATGCCGGACAATACAAGGATTACATCCTCGTGATGTTGTTCCTGAAGTACATTTCTGACCACTGGTACGATCACCTCGAAACCTACCGCAAGCAATATGGCGGGGATGAAGCCCGGATCCGCCGCAGGCTGGAGCGGGAACGCTTTGTCCTTCCCCAGGGCGCTAGCTTCTACGATCTTTATGAAGCGCGGAACGAACCCAATATCGGCGAGCGGATCAACATCGCGCTGGAGCGAATCGAAGACGCCAATCGCGCCAAGCTCGAAGGCGTGTTCCGCAACATCGATTTCAACTCCGAAGCCAATCTCGGGCGGGTCAAGGACCGCAACCGGCGCCTCAAGAACGTGCTGGAGGACTTCGCCAAGCCCGCGCTTGACCTGCGCCCCAGCCGCGTGACCGAGGACATCATCGGCGAGTGCTACATCTACCTGATCTCGCGCTTTGCCTCCGACGCGGGCAAGAAGGCCGGCGAGTTCTACACGCCCTCCGCGGTCTCCCGCCTGCTGGCGAAACTGGCGGCACCCAAGCCGGGTGACACGATCTGCGACCCGGCCTGCGGGTCCGGGTCGCTGCTGATCCGGGCAGCCGAGGAGGTCGGGTCGGAGAACTTCGCCCTCTACGGCCAGGAAGTGAACGGTGCGACATGGGCGCTGGCGCGCATGAATATGTTTCTCCACGCCAAGGACGCCGCGCGCATCGAGTGGTGCGACACGCTCAACAGCCCCGCGCTGGTCGAGGGCGATCACCTGATGAAGTTCGATGTGGTGGTGGCCAATCCCCCGTTCAGTCTCGACAAATGGGGTGCGGAAAACGCGGACACCGACCAGTTCAAGCGTTTCTGGCGCGGCATCCCGCCGAAGTCGAAGGGCGACTACGGCTTCATCACCCACATGATCGAGATCGCCAAGCGCCAGAGCGGCCGGGTGGCCGTCATCGTTCCGCATGGCGTGCTGTTCAGGGGCGGGGCCGAGGGGCGTATCCGCCAGGCGCTGATCGAGGAAAACCTGCTCGACGCGGTGGTGGGCCTGCCTGCCAACCTATTCACGACGACGGGCATTCCGGTGGCTATTCTGGTGTTCGACCGCTCCCGCGAACAGGGCGGTGCAAGCGAGGACCGCCGCGACGTCCTGTTCATCGACGCCAGCAAGGAATTCACGCCGGGCAAGACCCAGAACGTGATGGACGAGGCGCATATCAACAAGGTGCTGGAAACCTACGCCTCACGGGTGGAGATCGAGAAATACTCCCACCGCGCCAGCCCGGAAGAGATCGCCGAGAACGACTTCAACCTCAACATCCCCCGCTACGTCGACACCTTCGAGCCGGAGGAGGAAATCGACGTCGCTGCACTGCAGAAGCAGATCAACTCGATCGAGGCCGAGCTGGCCGAGGTGCGCGGGAAGATGGCTGGCTACCTGAAGGAGCTGGGCGTCGATGTCTGAGGGCGAACTTATCCTTTACAGCACCGAGGATGGCGCCGCGACCATCGGCCTGAGGGCCGTGGACGGGACCGTATGGCTGAGCCAGCGGGAGATCGCGGAGCTGTTCGACAAGGATGTGCGCACCGTGAACGAGCACATCCGCAACGTCTTCGCCGAGGGTGAATGCGACCCGGGGGCAACTATCCGGAAATTCCGGATAGTTCAAACCGAGGGCTCGAGGCAGGTCGAACGCGAGGTCGACGCCTACAATCTCGATGTCATCCTGTCGGTCGGCTACCGGGTCCGCTCGTCGCGCGGCACCCAGTTCCGCCGTTGGGCCACCACGGTTCTGCGCGAATACCTAGTCAAGGGCTTCGCCATGGACGATGCCCGGCTGAAGCAGGCCGAGCAATGGGACTATTTCGACGAGTGGCTTGCCCGCATCCGGGACATCCGCGCATCGGAGAAGCGCTTCTATCAAAAGGTGCGTGATCTCTACACGACCGCCATCGACTACGACAAGACGTCCGAGCAGGCGCAGGTCTTCTTCAAAAAGGTCCAGAACAAGATGCTCTGGGCGGTCACGGGCAAGACGGCCGCCGAACTGATCGAAAACCGCAGCGATCCGAGCGCCCCCAACATGGGCCTGACAAGCTGGAGAGGCTTGGTCGTGCGCAAGGGCGATGTCGGGACCGCCAAGAACTACCTGAAGGCCGAGGAGGTCGAGGAACTCAACCGCATCGTCGTGATGTACCTCGACTACGCCGAGGATCAGGCCAGGCGCCGCCGGCCGGTCACCATGGCCGAGTGGGCCGACAAGCTCGACGCCTTTTTGTCCTTCAACGAACGCGACGTGCTGACCCATGCCGGTCGGCTGCGGATGGACGTGGCCCAGAAGCTGGCCGTCGAGAGGTTCGAGGTGTTTGACGCCAACCGCCGCGCGGCTGAGGCGCTGGAGGCGGATGAAGCGGACATCGTCCAATTGGAGGAGATGGAGAGGGCCGCCAAGGGGCGGAAGAAGGGGGGTGGGGATGCGTGATGATCACACCCGTCGGTCGATTGGCGACCTTTGCGATTTCCACAACGGCAACGGCTTTCGCCCACCTGACTGGCGACCGTCAGGGTTGCCGATCATCCGGATCCAAAACCTGAACGGGTCGCAGAACTTCAACTACTTCGATGGGGAGCCGAAGCCAAAATGGATCGTCGAGCCAGGTGATCTGCTCTTCGCTTGGGCGGGGGTAAAGGGCGTGTCCTTCGGCCCCACGATCTGGCCCGGTCCTCGGGGAGTGCTGAACCAGCACATTTTCCGGGTCGTCCCCAAGAAGGGCGTAGACAAATACTGGCTCTACCTCGCGTTGCAGGTCGCTACACGCCGGATCGAGTCCAACGCGCACGGGTTCAAGTCATCCCTTGTGCACGTTCAGAAGGACGACATCACCAACCAAGTCGTTGACCTCCCCCCACTCCCCGAACAGCGCAAGATCGCCGAAATCCTGCGGACATGGGACGAGGCCATCGAGAAGTTGGAAGCGCTGCGGGCGGCGAAAGCACAACGGCTCGATGGCCTGCGCAACATGCTCATGGCTCGTGGAAGCCGTGCCGGCCGCCCCACCACCTTTGGAGCATTTCTGACGGAGAGCCGTATTTCCGGCAACGACGGGGCGACCGCGCGAAAGATCTCGGTCCGCCTCTACGGAAAGGGTGCGGTCGAGAAGGCGGAACAGCGCGCCGGTAGCCCGAATACTCGTTACTATCGCCGCAAAGCAGGGCAGATCATCTGGAGCAAACTCGATTTTCTGAATGGTGCTTTTGCGCTTCTCGGCGATGACCTCGACGGTTGCGAATCCACGCTCGATTTACCCGCCTTCGATTGCGCGCCGTCCGTCAATTCGCACTGGCTGATAGAATATCTGACCCGTCCGACCTACTACACGCAGCAGGTCCACCTTGCCCGCGGCCAGCGTAAGGCCCGGCGGGTAGCCCCGGAAGATTGGCTTACCTCGCCGATACGGTTGCCCGATCGCACAGATCAGGACCGCATTGCCGAGGTCATCGCTAGTGCCCGCCGCGACGTCGATACAACTGGCCGAAATATTGAAACCCTCACCCGCCAGAAACGCGGCCTGATGCAGAAGCTACTGACGGGCGAATGGCGCGTGAAGGTGGAGGGTGACTGATGGCACTCGGCTTCCGCCAGCATGACCCTGTGCGAGACGGCACACTCGAGGTCGAGGAGGTTCATCCGAACTTCGTCGAGGTTTATTTCGTGCCGCCGGAACACAGTCTGCGCGCGGCCAATCTCGACCTCGACCCAACGCAGGCGAAGCAATACCGGGCCAAGCTGCTGGACATCAATGGCCAACACAGTTTCCTGACGATCTACCCGATCAGCACATTCGGAGACAAGCCGGACTTCCTGAAGCCGAAATATGGCCAGGTGGAGCGGATCACCCTCGATCGCATGGACATCATCTTTCCGGACTTCGACGGAGCCGTGCCAACGGAGCCCGAAGGTGTGCTCCATGTCCTGGAAAAGCTGCCCTCGGCCTTCACCAAGGACTACGCCTACGGCCTCGGCCTGGCGAAGCCGTATCGGTTCATCATCAATGCTGTGGAAGAGCTGTCGGACTGCACCGAGATCGTCATCACAAGCGATCAAGTCACAGGACCAGACGCGAAGAACGCCCAACTTTTCTATATCTCAAAGAAAGACTTCGAGCAGGCGCGGCGCGCCCTGAACAGCATCGATAACCTCGCTCAGACCGCCGCGCGTGCCGTGAAGGAAACAACGGCTCACAACATCATCGCAGAACGGCTTGGCGTGCCAAAGCTGGAACCTAAGGCAGGCCGGCACCCCTACCGAAAGCTCTTCACCACCGTGGCGCAGGGCAAGGAGGAACTGTCCGAGGAGGACCAGAACGCCGTTATCGGTGCCCTGAGCAGCCACGCCGCAAGCATCGCCGAAGAGCAGCCAGAGAAACTCGCCAAGCTGCGCGGGAACATCGAACTTGTGACGCTCGAAGCGTTGATCAAGCGATACGAGGAAATGCTTGGCGAGAAGCTGGCTGAGGGCCGTTGGCAGGACTTCTTCAACGAAAACCCTTTCATCCTGAACATGGCCTTCGGCTATCCCGTGATCAAAGTGCGCGACCAGGCCTCAGTTGGTGGGCGGAAGCTGTCAGGCGATGGGGAGAAGATCACGGACTTTCTGGTCAAGAACAGCCTGACCAACAACACGGCGATCTTCGAGATCAAAACACCGCAGACCGCAATCCTCAACAAAACGCCATTTCGCGAGGGCGTTTTCACGCCGTCGGCCGATCTGTCGGGATCTATAAATCAGGCGCTGGATCAGAAGTACCAGTTTCAGAAGCAGATTGCCCAGATCAAGGACAACACCCGGCTCTATGACATCGAGTCTTACGCCGTGCACTGCTGCCTCGTCATCGGAAAGACGCCCGACGGCGACGACCGGAAGAAATCTTTCGAACTGTTCCGGCGAAATTCCAAGGACGTGGAGATCGTGACGTTCGACGAGCTGCTCGAAAAGCTCAAGCAGTTGAGCGTCTTCCTGCGCGCTGCCGACGAGGAGGTCTGAGCATGAAGTTTATCTATGTCGATGAAAGCGGCGCGCGCGATCAGGGCGATGTGTTCATCATGTGTGGGCTGATGGTCGATGCCTACAAGCTCCGCAAGAAGACGGAGGAATTCGACCGGCTGCTGGAGGCGGTGTTCGCCAACCATGAGGGAAATCGCTCCGACTTTAAGACAAGCCGTTTCATCAACGGCAAGGGCGGCTGGAGTGCAGTCGAGCCAACTGAACGCAAGGCGTTTCTGAAGCGGGTTTGCGAACTTGCCGTTGACAATGGCGGAAAGGTTTTTGGCATCGGCCTGTCCTTCGCTGCCTTCGATGCGGCAGCCGGAAACGATCATGGCCAGCCGTTCAACGCGAACTACTGGCTCGCTTCGGCAATGTTCACGGCATGCCTCGTCCAGAAGAAGATGCAAGGGGTCAAGAATAGCAAGGGTCTCACGGTCGCGATCATGGACGACAACAAGAGTGAGATGCCCAAGCTGTCCGACGAACTCTACAAGGGCAATCCTTGGTTCGACGGTTTGTACCAGGTTCGCGGCAAGAAGCGCGGCAAGACCGTATGGCTCGATCGTACAAAGAAGAACCGCTTCGATCACATCATCAATACGGCCTTCGCTATCAAGTCGGACCATTCTTCCATGGTCCAGGTCGCCGACGCGATCTGTTACGTCTACCGCCGGCATTTCGAGCTGAAGAGCGTTGCCGAGGCCTGGGTAGGAGAGAAGGACTATTACGCCGAACTCGTGGCCATTCTCGAACCCGCGCGTGAAACGCTCGGTCAATGCCCGGACGCGCACTGCGTCAAATTTTACAAGGCGGCTAAGCATCCGGAGTGGAAACTATGACCTTCGACGCTGCCGAAAAACATCAGTCCCAGATCCCCGCCCTTCAGCTCCTGGTGGCGCTGGGGTTCACGCCGCTGTCCCAGGCCGAGGCTGTGCGCCAGCGCGGCGGCCGCCTGCGTAACGTGGTGCTCGATGACGTCCTTGCCGACCAGCTTCTGAAGATTAACAGCTTCACCCATCGTGGCCGGGAGTATCCGTTCGACCTTGAGGATGCGCATGAGGCCATCCGGCGGCTGAAACCCACGCCTGACCGGCAGAAGGGCCTGCGCGGCACCAACCAGGACATCTACGACACCCTCGTCCTCGGCACGACCATCACCAAGACGATCCAGGGAGACTCGAAGTCCTATTCATTCCGCTACGTCGATTGGGAGACCCCGTCGAACAACGTCTATCACGTGACGGCCGAACTCTCGGTCGAGCGTACGGCCAGTACGCAGACCAAGCGGTGCGATATCGTCGCTTACGTGAACGGCATCCCGTTTCTGGTGATCGAAAGCAAGCGGCCGACCGAGAGCCTCAAGAAGGCGGGTAGCCAGCTGATCGGCTATCAGAATGAGGACAATATTCCGCAGCTGTTCCACTTCGCGCAGCTGCTCATGGTGATGAACCGTGTCGAGGCGCGCTACGCCACCGTGGGCACGCCGCGGCAATTCTGGCAGACGTGGCGGGACGAGGAAGATCGCGACGAGACCATCGATCCGCTGGCCAATCGCTCCCTCACGGCGGCGGAGGCCGATGCGGTCTTCTCGGGCGATTTCGCCTTCGCGCGTGCCCATTTCGAGGCGCTGGCGGCCGAGGGTCCGCGCGCGATCACGGCGCAGGACCGCGCCATTCACGCGCTGTGTCGGCCGGAACGCCTGCTGGATCTGATCCGTCGTTTCACCGTGTTCGATGGCGGTGCACGCAAGGTCGCGCGCCACCAGCAGTTCTTTGGGATCCGCAAAGCTGTCGAACGCGTCCGCCAGTTCAATCTGGATGGCCGCCGCAAGGGCGGCGTGATCTGGCACACCCAAGGGTCGGGTAAATCGCTGACCATGGTAATGCTGGGGCGCTCTCTCGCGCTTGACAAGGCCGTCCCCAATCCGCGCATTCTCATCGTCACCGACCGCGACGATCTCGACAAGCAGATCAAGGACACGTTCAAGTCCTGCGAACTGGAACCCGTGCGGGCAACCAGCGGGGCACACCTGATCGAGCTGATCCGCAACCGGACACCGCTCGTCACCACCATCATCAACAAATTCGATACGGCAGCCAAAGCCGCCGAGGATGTCGATGAGGACGCCAATGTGTTCGTCCTGGTCGATGAAAGCCATCGCTCGCAGACCGGTCGCTATGGTGGCCACAGCCAGTTCGCCACGCGGATGCGCCGACTGCTGCCGAAGGCCTGCTATCTGGGCTTCACCGGAACGCCGCTTTTGAAGAAGGAGAAGAATACGCTCTCGACCTTTGGCGGCCTCATCCACAAATACGCGATCGACGAGGCTGTCGCTGACGGTGCCGTCGTGCCGCTCCTCTATGAGGGCCGCCTTGTCGAGCAGCAGGTAAATGGCGGCGTGATCGACAAGTGGTTCGACAAGATCAGCGAGGGCTTGACCCCCAGCCAGAAGGCCGACCTGAAGCGCAAGTTCTCCCGCATGGACGCGCTCTCAAAGACGGGCCAGGCGATCCGGGCGAAAGCTTTCGATATCTCGGAGCACTTCCGCCAGCACTGGCAAGGCACGGGATTCAAGGCGCAGCTTGTGGCGCCGTCCAAGGCAGCGGCCGTCCGCTTCAAGGAGGTGCTCGACGAGATCGGGCACGTCACCAGCGAAATCGTCATCTCGCCGCCCGATGACAACGAGGGCAACGAGGAGGTCGACAAGGAATCGAAGGACCTCGTGCGCGGGTTCTGGGCGCAGATGATGGCGCGTTATAAGACCGAGGACGAATACACCCGGCAGATCATCGATGCATTCAAGGGCTCGGGCGATCCGGAGATCCTCATCGTCGTGTCGAAGCTGCTGACCGGGTTCGATGCCCCGCGCAATACCGTGCTCTATGTGTGCAAGTCGCTGCGCGAACATAACCTGCTGCAGGCGATCGCCCGCGTGAACCGGCTCTACGAAGACGGCGCGACCGAGAAGCAGTTTGGCTTCATCATCGACTATGAGGGTCTGCTCGGAGAACTCGACACGGCGCTGACGACCTACAGCGCCTTCGAGGGCTTTGACGCCGCCGATCTCGCCGGCACGGTCCACGACGTGCGCGAGGAAATCCGGAAGCTGCCCCAGCTGCACGATCAGCTCTGGGACCTGTTCAAGTCGGTCAAGAACAAGAGGGACATGGAGCAGTTCGAACAGTTACTGGCCGATGAGGCGATCCGGCAGGAATTCTATGAACGACTGAAGGCGTTCAGCCGCTGCCTCCATATCTCGCTGTCGTCGGACAAGCTCTTCGACGTCTTCGACGAATCGAAGATCGACGCCATGAAGCGGGACTGGAAGCAGTTTTCTGAACTGCGGCGCTCGGTTCAGCTGCGCTACCAGGAAACCATCGACGTGAAAGAGTTCGAGCCGAAGATCCAGAAGCTACTCGACGACCATGTGGTTGCCATGCCGGCCGAGACGATCATCGAGATGGTCAACATCAACGACCCGGACGCCCTGAAGGCCGTGGTGGAGGAAACGGGCGTCTCCGAGGCATCAAGGGCGGACCGGATCGCCAGCGCGACGCGCCGGACCATCACCGAAAAGATGGACGAGGACCCGACCTTCTACCGCAGCTTCTCGGAGCTGCTGGAGGAAACCATCCGCGACTATCGGGCCAAACGGATCTCCGAAAGGGATTACCTCAAGAACGTTGTCGATCTGGCGAGCAAGGTCGCGCGCAAGGACCGGGGCCGTGAGGTGCCGGATGCGATCAAGGGCAACGATGATGGGCAGGCTTTCTTCGGCATCCTCGAAGGCGCGCTCGCGACCGATGATGGCAAACCGATCGAGGCGGATGAGGTTGCCGCCATTGCGCTCACGATCATCGACATCATCAAGTCCCATCACATCGTCGATGTTTGGTCCAACGACATTGCTCAGAACAAGATGCGCAACGCTATCGACGACTATTTCTTCGACGTCCTTCGTGATGAACGTGGCATCGCATTACCGGTTGAGGTGATGGACGATATCGAACTCAAGATCATGGACCTCGCACGGGCGCGGTTTCCGGGATGACGGCAGAGCGGCACAGCGTGCAATACGGTGAACACAGGATCGAATTCGCCATTTTGCGCCGTGAACGGACGACGCTGGAAATCGCTGTCGAGCCGGATGCTTCCGTTGTTGTCGCTGCCCCGCAGGATGCTCCGCTGGTCGCGATCGAGGAGAAGGTGCGCAAGCGCGCTGCGTGGATCCGGCGTCAGCAGCGATATTTCATCCAGTTCCTTCCGCGCACTCCGGATCGCCAGTATGTGGCGGGCGAGACCCATCTTTATCTCGGACGCCAGTATCGGTTGAAAGTAGTGCCCCACGTCCAGGCGACGGTGAAGCTAGTCCGTGGCTTCATCGTCGTCCAAACGCACAGACCCGAGCGAACCGAGGTCACCCGGGAGCTGGTCGAGCATTGGTATCGGCAGCGCGCTCACGCAAAATTTGCCGAGCGTCTGGAAGTCAATCTTTTGCGTTTCCCGGCCCCTGAAGACTTTCGCCCCAAGGGCTTGATCGTCCGCCAACTTCGGCAGCGTTGGGGTTCGATGTCGCCGGCATCTCGCCTTTTGCTCAATCGCCGCCTAATCGAGGCGCCCATGGACGCGATTGACTACGTCATCACGCACGAGCTCTGCCACATCGCGGTGCCGCACCACGGTCCAGAGTTCTTTGAGCTTTTGGACCGTGTCCTGCCCGATTGGCCCAAGCGGAAGCACCGGCTCGAAAGAGTCATGGCTTGAGCGGGCCATCAACGCCACCAAGGGCGTCAAGCGACCATGAATTGAAACGTTTGGCCGGCGATGGGGATACGAAAAGTCTTCGAGAAATTGTGGCCAAAACCATCTTTAGAACAATGAGTTACGAATCCGTACTGCTGGCCGTTCAGTCCAAAGGTTCAGAGAAAAACGGCGGAGAGAGAACGCTCGGAGGAGACGTTCCCGGCGGCGTAGTCCAGAGGTTTGCACCCGAACCGCGAGGTTCCTTGGCGTTTCAGCGTCGCATTCACGAGCGGAGAACGTTCGACGGGGTAGAAATGGCGGAGAGAGAGGGATTCGAACCCTCGATACAGTTTCCCGTATACACGCGTTCCAGGCGTGCGCCTTCAACCACTCGGCCACCTCTCCGAACATGCCGAGGGCGCATGCGCGCCCGGCACCGCGCTCATCTAGTCGATCCGAACCGTCATGCCAAGTCACCAGATGCGGGTTTCGTGGCATGCGCCGACAAAATGTTCGGGAATTGCCCGCTCGTCCGCCAGCGCGCGGTCAGATGGCCGTCACCATGCGGTAGCCCGGTGCATAGGTCAGCCGGACGGCGGTGATCGGGGTGGCGCCGGCCCAGGTGGTGCGTTCGATGGCGAACAGCGCCTCGCCCTCCGCACAGGCCAGTATCTCCGCCAGCCGGCCGTCCGCCGGCATGGCGAAGAACTCGATGCCGCCGCCGGACAGCGTCACGTTCTGCACCAGCCACTCATTGGCGCTGATCGCCGACAGGTCGGCGGTTTCAAGCGCCGGGACGGCGCCGGGATTGACCCAGCGATCCTCGAGGCAGAACGGCCGGTCGTCGGCCAGATGCAGCGCCGCGATATGCAGCAGACGCGCCCTCGGCGGCAACCGCAGTTTCTCCGACACCTCTGCCGGGGCCGCCTTCATCGAACGGCCGAGCAGCCGATAGCCGTGCCGGGCCCCGCGGCCCTCGACATCGTGGCGGATGATGGGGATGTCGAACGTCGCCTTGCGCACCGGGTTGAGCGCGACGCGGGTTCCGGCCTTGCGCCTGCGCTCCAGAAAGCCCGCCGCGGCAAGCTCGCGCAGCGCCCGGTTGACCGTGGCGCGCGCGCAACCAAGCTCCTCGGCGAGGTCGGCCTCGTGCGGGATCATCTGCCCCGGCTTCCACTCGCGATCGCGGATGCGGCGCAGCGCCTCGTTCTGGATCGTCTGCCATGTGAGAGGCTGCGGCATCGTCGGGATTCCACGAACTCGATGGGCGGAGGCACGAATCGCATGTCGCATGCGACAACTCGACATGCGCAGCTTTTCATTGACAGTGGAAATGCCTCCAAATATGTGCATACATAACTCGATATTCAACCGGGGAGCAAGCTGAAGGCCGGAACCGGGCGCAACCGACGCCGGACGGGCATGCGGCGAGCGGCATTCAGCGAAGGGCGCAGTTCGAAGGAAGATGCGCACAGGCGGGAACCCCATGGAGAATGGCGGCGGGAAAGCCGTCCGCGGAGGGAAGGCGCCGCCGCCAGGTAATAGCCACGGGGCATATACCCACGGGGGCATACCCGCAGGACGGCATTCACCGGGACGGGAACAACCGGCGCGCGCCACCGGAAACGCCTGGATCATCAATGGGAGACCAAGCCATGAAGAGACGTGAATTCCTTACCGCGGCAGGCGCCGGCGTCGCCGCCGCGACCGCGCTC
>WPCJ01158164.1_pt1 | contig 15361 bp, 21 predicted proteins | sample 5399831 | NCBI WGS metagenome assembly WPCJ01 (sample SAMN12869470, study PRJNA574797) | sludge metagenome | isolation source: wastewater treatment of pH10 | place: China:Beijing | collected 2019-05-20 | reverse complement strand
AACTCGCTGTAGGGAATCTGCGCGACTTGCGTCGCCGCCGCGAAGAGGTACTGGAAGACCATCAGGCCGAGAAAGGCCGCGATCCAGTACCAGATATTGAACTGCGTCTTCTTGTCCATTCTCTATCGCCATGCATCTGCGCGGGGCACGCCGCCCCTACCGATATCACTTTAGCCAGACCACCCTGTCCTCGTTTGAGGCCGATCAACGTGAAAGGGCCCGGCAGAGCCGGGCCCCTCGGTCAGGCCGTTGAGAACGGTTTGTCGGAGTTGTTCCAAAGGCTGTAGCCCGCAGCAGCAGCCACGATCAGGCCGACGACGACATGGGAGATCGTCGCGCTGCTGTTGGTCGAGAATGACAACAGCCATGGCGCCGCGACCGTCCAGACGCCTAACGCCGTGTTAACCCACTGTTGCCATTCGCTGAACGCGAACAGCGCAATGCATGCAAAAACGGCGATCGCCGCTCCTACAAGCCAGGCGTTCCAGGCCGCAGTCGTTAGAGCCGCATAACCCAGAATCCATGGCGTTATGGCCAGTCCGAGGCCGGCGGCAATATTCACAACATCAAAGGCAGAGCGGTTTTCGAATGTCTTCAGCATCGTTTTCCTCCTTTCCGGTTTGATGCGTCGTCAATGAGCGGTCCGCCTGTCGGGCGGAACGCAGGTGCCGGTGTCACGAGATGGGAAACCGGCACCCAACTGCTGATGTGGAGCGCGCAGAAGCCCCACAGGCTGCTGTCCGATACGGAACGGAGCAAGCTCCGCATCGGTGAAAGCACCCGCAGCAATCTCATGCAGCGCAAGATCCTGCGTTGTCATTCCTTCCAGCGCCAGTCGAGGCTCATCGCCCCGCCTCAGCGCTCTACAACGCATGGCCCCTGCGAGAGCCAGCCCGAACCTGTTAGGCAGAACCTTTTGTGCATCGATCGTGACAAAGGGATCCATGGAATCACCTCATGCTGCTTCGAGATGCCCCGAACCAGCCGACTGGGCATCCACGCCTCTTTCGAGAGCGAGCAGCGCCTGCTCGACCTCATCAAGGCGCGAGGGGCGGCCGTTCTCAGGCATGCCCTCGTTGGTGGCCTGATCGATCAGGAATTCGGTCCAGGCCCAGTTCATCAGGATCGACCTCCTCGCATCAAGGGGGAGCCGGTTGTCGGCCACGACATCCATCGGCGACGCCCAGCCGCCATCCCCATCATTGCGATTGCCGTCAATCGACATCGCCCGACGGTACTTGTCCGAAAGCCCGGCTAGGCCAAGCTTGCCGAGCGTTACATCAGAGAATGTGTTTCGCCGTTCTTCAGACTTATCCATGGTAATCCTAGCCTTATCCTTTGGTACGTCCACGACATAGCAAAGACCCTGCCGCTGCGCGTAACGGATCGCAGACGCCAGCGTCGGGAACTTAAGCTCGACCTGCTTCAGCATGTCCCGGCTGCCGGTGTAGCCCATGAGCGGTTCGATAAAAGACGGGCTGCGCACCTCGAACACGAGCTTCCATTGATCGCGCGACGGAGCACTGGTCGTCGCCGAGCGAGATGGGCGGTAGATCCGGGCCACGGCATTGCTGGGGAATAAGGAGCGTCCCATTGACAGCATCGTGCGACGATTGTCGTTGGCTCCCGGCATGGCCCGGTCGACAGGACCATCTGTCATTGATGTTTTTCTTGCAGCAATGTTCATGGTTGTTCCTCCGTGATCGGTGAAGGTCGGCGCCGACGGGCGCAACGAACCCGCCGGCGCCGAAACCATCGTCAGCTCTTGATCGCTATGCGTTTTACCTGCGACTGTGCCTTTTCGGTCTTGGGAAGCACGAGGCTCAGCACGCCGTTTTTGAACCTGGCGTCTATCTTGTCCTCGACGATTTCCCTTCCAACCGGGATACGGCGTTCGAAACGGCCGTAGAAGCGTTCCGAGAACTGCTTGTCCTTGTCCTCGGTCTCAGATCGCTTTTCGCCGCGCAGCGTCAGCACACCGTCATCCAGAACCAGTTCGATGTCCTTTTCCTCAAGACCTGGCACTTCCGCGGTTATGCGGATCTCCTTTTCAGTCTCGGAGATTTCGACGCTCGGCCACCCCCGTCCGAAGGAAGCCAGAGAGTCAAAAGCTGGCAGGTTTCGATCAAACGAGCGAAAGACGTCATCGAACAGGCGATTGACTTCCCGGTGCAGCGACAGGAACGGATTGCGGTCCTCGTCACGATAGACAGCGGGAGTCTGATTGCTGCTCGCGTCACGGCCCCAGGGGATCAGGTCACGTACGTTCATGGTTATTCTCCTTCTGTTCTTTACAATTGGGCACAGCTTCGCCGGTAGCGCCGGACGCGCGGCCCGGCGCTGGCGATCCGTAGACTGACAAAAGCGTCAGGCTGCGATCTGCTCGTTGGTGTGCGAAGAGGCTTCAATCTGCATCGTCTTCTCCTGCGACGAGATCGCAATCCGACGAGGCTTCATCTCCTCCGGGATCTCACGCCGAAGATCGATTGTCAGGAGGCCGTTGACGAGAGTCGCGCCTTCAACTCGCACGTGGTCGGCGAGCTGGAAGCGACGCTGGAACGAGCGTCCGGCAATGCCGCGATGCAGATACTGGGCATTCTCGTCGGTGGTTTTGCTGCCCGCCACGAGAAGCATGTTCTGCTCCTGCGTGATGGAAAGCTCGTCTTCGCTGAAGCCGGCCACCGCCATGGTGATGCGGTAGTCGTCTTCGTCAGTCTTTGCGATGTCATAGGGCGGCCAGTTGTCGATGCTCTCGACGCGGCTGGCTGCCTCCAGCGCATTGACCAGACGGTCGAAGCCGATGCTCGACCGGAACAGGGGAGAAAAATCGAAAGTGGTTCTCATAGCCACATCCTCCTTGAAGCAACATGGGTACAAGATTGTCCGGCTTTTTTAACCGGCGCCGCCCCGTAGTGGCAGCGGCGCACAGTCGATCTGGTTTCGTTATCTCTGAGTTTCAAGAGGGTGACGGCAGAAAATTTCTACAGCTATTTCAGGCTGTTGGAATTTGAGAACAACTCCACCATGTGATGAGTTGGTTGTTAATATGAATGGAGGCCTGCCATGACCTATGACGACATCGTTTCAGTGCTCGGCTCCATAGACGACGATCTGGCGGCGGGGCTTATCGCAACCGGAGCGAGTGTTGATGAACTGCGAGAAGCGTGGAACTGGCTTAACAATGACGAGGCGCTGATGGGCGAAGGGCGACCGCTCCCGGATACACGCGTCAGCCAACTCATCGATCTGCTTGAACCTGATGATGACGGCGTTGACTGAGATACGGATGGAGGGTTGAAGAGGCACGCCGGTATGCCCAGATCACAAGAGATCGTACAGAACGATCAGATACTTGCTCTTAAAAGACGATCAGAAAACAAGGAGGAAGTGATGTCTGATGTCGTGTTCAACGAACCCGTAATTCTGCGCATGCCAAAAACTGGCTTCCGAAAGGTGGCGACAGGTTTTGAAGCACTGGAATGCCTTGAGCGCGAATGGCCAGACTGGGCACGTGGACGTCGTTGGCGAAACGCCATTGTTGCCTGTCGGGACGCACTCGATGGATGGCGCTCTGCGAAGGAGGCACGCCGAAGCTTCATGAAGGCTGCAATGCGAGCGGGCCTCGTTCAGGGAGCACGACGCACGCGAGTTCGGGGGGCTCTCGGTAGCTATCAGGGAATTTCCGCCGGGCTTCAGTGAACGGATATGATCCCGTCGACGGCTTTCCATTCTGAGGGCTGTATCAGACGATGGTGGGCGACGCGCACGGAGTGCAGCGCGCCCTCCAGCGTCTCTGTCCAGTAGTCGAGAAAGCCGCGCAGTTCGGGAAACTTCGGGGCGAGGTCGTAATCCTGCCAGACATAGACCTGCAACAGGCTCGGGTGATCTGGAAGACGATAGTGGATTTCGGCTGTGGTCAGGCCATAGCCTTCCATCTGCATCCGAAATTCGCGACTGACGCTCGCTGGCATATGTCTCTCCTTTGTCGTTTCATGCGTGAAAACGATGGTGATGGTCTGCGGATCCGCATACGGGATCGTCCGCCCCGATGTCGCCGCGATCAAGACGCCGCAGCGCATCCATGATGACATCGAATGGGATGGGGCTTTCCGCGCCCGGCTGCTGGCGCAGTGCGGGCATCGATTCGACCGCGCATGCGTCGGATGCCCATGACGAGAGAATGGCGCGCTTTTCGCTGCGTTCGAGCGTGTCGTCGCGCAGCACATCCTCGGGATGCCTGTAGTGGCGCGACGGTGACAGGAGCCGGTCAAGCGCAATGTCTTCCGCTCGTGGCGCGAGAGAGGGAATGATCGTCGAAAAATCGGCGCGGCGCATCGCTGTCCTCCTTCCGTTTTCAGCCGTTCCAAAAACTCCGTTTCGATCAGGACTCCGGACCGCGCCTCCCGGCACGGCACAGAGGAAAGTTTGGCCAATCGCGCGAATTTTTCAAGTGCCTCGATGATTTGCAGCACCAATTTCGACTGCGATTACATGGCACTAGCAGTGAATGGCTGCGAGTGCTAAAAATTTTGCATTGCGCTCTTGAAATCTGAATTCAGCGAAACCAGATCGCTATGCGCGCGACGCCGATAAGGGTTGCGCGGCCCCGCTCCGGTCCCCCGGATCGGAGCGGAGGGACCTCTCAAAATCTGTTTGTCCTTGAGGAGAACGATATGACGTTCCGTCCATTGCATGACCGTATCCTGGTTCGCCGCATCGAAGCCGAGGAGAAATCGGCCGGCGGCATCATCATCCCCGACACCGCGAAGGAAAAGCCGAGCGAAGGCGAAGTGATCGCGGTCGGCCCCGGTGCCCGCGACGATTCGGGCAAGATCATTGAGCTCGACGTCAAGGTCGGGGACCGCATCCTGTTTGGCAAGTGGTCCGGCACCGAGATCAGGCTCGACGGCGAAGACCTGCTCATCATGAAGGAAAGCGACGTGATGGGCGTGATCGAGCAGACCGCCACGCTGAAGAAGGCCGCCTGACGGATTCTTCGAACTCAACCAGTCAATGAAAGCTGCCTATTGAAGGAGTGATCCAATGGCTGCCAAGGAAGTCAAATTCAACACCGAAGCCCGCGAGAAGATGCTGCGCGGCGTCGACATTCTCGCCAACGCCGTCAAGGTTACGCTCGGGCCGAAGGGCCGCAACGTGGTCATCGACAAGTCGTTCGGCGCCCCGCGCATCACCAAGGACGGCGTCTCTGTCGCCAAGGAAATCGAGCTTGAGGACAAGTTCGAGAACATGGGCGCGCAGATGGTGCGCGAAGTGGCCTCGAAGACCAACGACCTCGCCGGCGATGGCACCACGACCGCCACGGTCCTTGCTCAGGCGATCGTCAGGGAAGGCGCCAAGGCCGTCGCCTCCGGCATGAACCCGATGGATTTGAAGCGCGGCATCGACAAGGCGGTGGATGCGGTTGTCGCCGAACTCAAGGCCAATGCGCGCAAGATCTCCAGGAACGACGAGATCGCACAGGTCGGCACGATCTCGGCCAATGGCGATTCCGAGATCGGCCGCTTCCTCGCCGAAGCCATGCAGAAGGTCGGCAATGAGGGCGTGATCACTGTCGAGGAGGCCAAGACGGCCGAGACCGAACTCGAAGTGGTCGAGGGCATGCAGTTCGACCGTGGCTACCTCTCCCCCTACTTCATCACCAACCAGGACAAGATGCGGGTCGAGTTCGAGGATCCCTATGTCCTGATCCATGAAAAGAAGCTCTCCAACCTTCAGGCCATGCTGCCGGTTCTCGAGGCTGTCGTTCAGTCCGGCAAGCCACTGGTCATCATCGCCGAGGATGTCGAGGGCGAGGCTCTGGCCACGCTCGTCGTCAACCGTCTGCGCGGCGGCCTCAAGGTTGCGGCTGTCAAGGCGCCGGGCTTCGGCGACCGCCGCAAGGCCATGCTGGACGATATTGCAATCCTCACGGGCGGCACGGCGATCAGTGAGGATCTCGGCATCAAGCTGGAAAATGTCACGCTGGAGATGCTCGGGCGCGCCAAGAAGGTCGTCATCGAGAAGGAGAACACCACCATCGTCGATGGCGCCGGTTCAAAGGCCGAGATCGAAGGCCGCGTGAAGCAGATCAAGGCGCAGATCGAGGAGACGACCTCCGATTACGACCGCGAGAAGCTTCAGGAGCGTCTGGCGAAGCTCGCCGGCGGCGTCGCGGTGATCCGCGTCGGTGGCGCGACCGAGGTTGAGGTCAAGGAGAAGAAGGATCGCGTCGACGACGCGCTGCACGCCACCCGCGCGGCGGTCGAGGAAGGCATTTTGCCGGGTGGCGGCGTGGCGCTGCTGCGTGCGCAGAAGGCACTCGACAGTATCCAGACCGACAATGTCGACCAGAAACACGGCGTCGAGATCGTGCGCCGCGCGATCGAGGCGCCGGTGCGCCAGATCGCCGAGAATGCCGGCGCCGAAGGCTCCATCATCGTCGGCAAGCTGCGCGAGAAGGCCGACTTCGCCTTCGGCTGGAATGCCCAGACCGACGAATATGGCGACCTGTTCGCACAGGGGGTCATAGACCCGGCCAAGGTGGTTCGCACTGCCTTGCAGGACGCGGCGTCCGTCGCCGGCCTGCTGGTGACCACCGAGGCGATGATCGCCGAGAAGCCGAAGAAGGAAGCAGCCCCGGCAATGCCAGCGGGCGGCATGGACTTCTGACCATCTCGCTCTGAAAGTGACCGCTCCCATGTCGGGGGCGGTCAGGAGCAAAGCATAGATCGGAGACTGACATGAGCCTCATGCCGGACTTTGACCATGTACCTGTGCCGCATCATCCCCCGGCCGAGTTCCTGTCGCACGATGCGGAAGCGCGCACGGCATTGGCCCCGCTGTTCGAATCTCTGTTCGACAGGCTGGTGATGGCTGGATGGGATCGGCGCACAGCGGCCTCCGCGCTGATGTTCCATGCGGCGGCGCAGGTGTCGGCCCTCTCGCGAGACGGACGGCCACAATGATCCAGGAACCTCGCCTCCGGGCGCGGTTCCTTTCCAATCGAACCAGACGCGCGAAGGACCGGCGGCGGAAGATCTCTTCCGGCGCGACGGCATCGCCGCATCCAACACGAAGGAACCATATCGGGAGATCGACAATGTTCATCGGTCTGCCTCGCGCCCCGCAGATTGTCGCCGTCCTTGTCACGTGCCTTGCATTGTCATTTTCCGGTGGCGCTGTGCCGCCCGCAGCCGCACAGGATGTGGCATCCGGCGTGCGTATCGAGCGTTCGTTGCCTGACGTGCTTGAGGAGATCACGCCGGCGGTCGTAAACATCGCCGTCACGTCCCGCGCGTCTGCCGAAACAAACCCTCTTTTCAACGATCCCTACTTCCGGCGCTTCTTCGACTTGCCGCAGACGCCGCAGCAAAGGCCCCGCATGAGCGCCGGGTCCGGCGTCATCGTCGACGCGGACAAGGGTTACATTCTCACCAACCACCATGTCGTCGACGGCGCGAGCGAGATCGCGGTGACGCTGAAAGATCGCCGCCGCTTCACTGCCGAACTGGTCGGCAGCGACAAGGCGACCGACATCGCCTTGCTCAGGATCGATGCGCCCAATCTGACCGCCTTGCGGCTGGGCGATCCGTCGCGTCTGCGCGTCGGCGACAGCGTGGTCGCCATCGGCAACCCGTTCGGGCTCGGCCAGACCGTTACCTCCGGCATCGTCAGCGCGCTGAGCCGTAGTGGGCTGAACGTCGAAGGCTATGAAGACTTCATCCAGACGGACGCTTCGATCAATCCCGGCAATTCGGGCGGCGCGCTGGTGACGGCGGACGGCCAGCTTGTCGGCATCAACACCGCGATCATCGCGCCGGCCGGTGGCAATGTCGGAATCGGCTTCGCCGTTCCTATCGACATGGCATCGGCGGTGATGGCTCAATTGATCAAGCATGGCGAGGTCCGACGCGGACGCATCGGCGTCTCGATACAGGACCTGACGCCCGACCTTGCAGAGGCTCTGGGAATCGACGTCAGCTTTGGCGCGGTCGTCGCCGGCGTTGAGGACGGCTCGCCCGCCGCCGAGGCCGGCATTCAGGCCGGTGACATCATCGTCGCCGTCGACGGGCGCGAGATCTCGGGTTCGGCCGATTTGCGCAACCGCATCGGCCTGTCACCTGCGGGCTCGAGGGTGGAGGTCGACTATCTGCGTGATGGCGCCAGGCGGACGGCGACCCTGACCGTGAATGGCGAATCGGGTCCCTCGCGCGCCTCCACGAGCGTCATACCCGACCGTCTGGCCGGCGCTGACTTCCACGATGCATCCGGCAACGTGCTGGTCGCCAACGTGGCTCCGGGCAGTCCCGCCGCACAGGCCGGTCTGCGCACCGGCGACGTGATCGTCGCCGTCAACCGCCGGCCAGTCGGGACCGTGGCCGAACTGACTCGGCTGCTCGGCGAAACGCGCGGCACCATCGCGCTTGATCTCTTCCGCGGAGGGGCGCGGCTCTTGCTCGTCGTTCGTTAGGGCGCGCCTTCCGCTTTGCTGACTGTTCGTTGTGAATACGGGAGAATATGATGAGAACATTCACCACAACATTGATGGCAGCCGCGCTCGGCGCAATGCTGATGGCGCCCCTGCCGCTTGGCGCACAGGAAACCCCTGCGGCGCAGCAGTCCGCCGAACTCAGCGGCTTCTGGCTGACGACATCCTGGCCAGAGATGACCATCAAGCCGGGCGAAACGCAGTCGGTTTCGCTGTCGCTGCGCAATGAGAAGCTGCCTCCGCAGCGCGCCACGATCGAGGTGTCCGGCGTGCCGGAAGGCTGGGCATGGTCGCTGAAGGGCGGCGGCCGGGAGGTGACGGCAGCGATCGTCTCGCCGGATTCGACCGAGCGGCTGACGCTCGAACTCACCCCTCCGGAAGACGCCTCGACCGATGGCGAACACGCCATCGAGGTCCGCGCCCGCACCGCAGCAGAGACGGTGACCCTGCCGCTTGTGGTGCGCTTGTCGGAAACCGAGGAGGCTACCTCCGGCCTTTCGCTTGAGCCGGAATTGCCTGCTTTACGCGGCACCGCGCGCTCGACCTTCTCCTTCAAGATCAAGGTGAAGAACGAAGGCGCGGAAGACGGGCTGTTCAATCTGACAGCCAGCGTGCCGACCGGCTTCCAGACACGCTTCAAAAAGGGTTATGGCTCGGAAGAGATCACCGGCCTGCCCATCGCCGCCGGCGCAACCGAGACGGTCACGATGGAGGTGATCCCATCGCGTGGGGTCGCGGCCGGGCGCTATGACGCTGGATTCGAGGTTTCCGGCGAAGGGCTTTCCGGGACCACGCAGCTCAGCCTCGACGTGACGGGTGAACCGCAGATTGCCATCGTCGGCCCGCAGGAGCGCCTGTCTGGCGAAGCGGTGGCCGGCAGAGAGTCGAGCTTCACCTTCACCCTCGTCAACACCGGAACTGCTCCCGCGACCGATCTGGAGCTTTCCGCCACGCCGCCCTCCGGCTGGACCGTCGCGTTCGAGCCACAGGACGTTGCCCAGATCGCGCCCAACTCCACCGGCGAGGTTAATGTAAAAATCACCCCGTCTGAACAGGCGATCGCCGGCGATTACATGGTGTCTGTGCGGGCCTCCAACGACGCCGTCTCCGAAAGCGTGCAGTTCCGCGTGACGGTCAGGACCTCGACGATGTGGGGTGCTGCAGGGCTTGGCGTGATCGCCGTCGCGGCCCTGGTACTGGGCGGCGCAGTAATGAGGTACGGGCGGCGATGAGCACGGTCGTTCTCGAAGCGAAGGGCCTTGCCAAGCGCTATGGCGACGCGGTGGCCGTGGCCGGCATCGACCTCTCCGTCAACCAGGGCGAGGTGATCGGCCTGCTCGGTCCCAACGGCGCGGGCAAGACCACGACGATCCTGATGCTGCTCGGCCTGACGGAAGCGAGCGAGGGAAGCGTCAGTATCCTGGGCAAGGACCCGCTGCGCCGGCCGCTGGAGGTCAAGCGCGAGGTCGGCTACCTGCCGGACGCAGTCGGCTTCTACGATACGATGACCGGCAGGGAGAACCTCGCCTATACGGCGAAGCTCGCTGGCATGTCGCGCGAACTGGCGAAGGAGCGCATCGCCGCCGCGCTGGAAAAGGTGCGGCTCAGCGATGCCGCGGACCGTCCGGTCACCACCTATTCGCGCGGCATGCGCCAGCGTCTCGGCATTGCCGAACTGCTGATGCGCGACTGCAGGATAGCGATCCTCGACGAGCCGACCTCGGGCCTCGATCCGCAATCGACGCAGGAACTGCTCGATCTCATCCTCGACCTGTCGCGCGGCGGCATGACCATCCTTCTGTCCTCGCACATGCTCGACGTGGTGCAGTCGATCTGCAGCCGGGTGGCGCTGTTCAACAAGGGGCGCATTGGCTTCTTCGGCACCATCGAGGAGCTGGCGGCGAGGATCGGGCGCGGTTCCTTCGTCATCGATGTTGAGGCCGATGGGATCGACCTCGGCCAACTCGCGGGCAAGACCGACGGCGTGACGTCGGTTGCAGTCGCGTCCCACGGCCTCTGGCAGGTCGAGGCAACCCGCGATGTGCGGTCCGATCTCGCAAAACTCGTGGTCGAGGCGGGCGGCAGGTTGAAGAACCTCGACCTGCGTCGCGCGCGCCTCGACGAAGCCTACAATCGTTACTTCAGGGAGGTTGCCAATGCGGCGTGAAGGATCTCCATTCAGGGGCGTCGGCACAGTCGCGCTCAAGGAAGCGGCCGACCACATGACGAGCGCCCGCATGCATCTCATCATGCTGCTGGTTCTGCTTACGGCCATCGGAGCGGTCTACGGTGCCATCGACCGCATCCGCGACACGACGGCGCAAGACGCCTATCTGTTCCTCAAGCTGTTCACGGTGGCGCGCGAGCCGTTGCCGTCTTTCGCTGCATTTCTCGGCTTTCTGCTGCCGCTGGTGGCTATCGCGCTCGGATTTGATGCCATCAACGGCGAGTTCAGCCGGCGCACCATGAGCCGGCTGCTTGCCCAGCCGATCTATCGCGACGCCGTGCTGTTCGGAAAATTCCTCGGCGGCCTGCTGGTCATCGCCATCGCCCTCCTGACACTGTGGCTGATGATGGTCGGGCTCGGCATGCTCTTCCTCGGCCTGCCGCCCTCCGGCGCGGATATCGTGCGCGGCGTGTTCTGGCTTGCCGCGACGCTCGCCTATGCCGGGGTCTGGCTCGCGCTCGCAATCGCATTCTCGACCGTCATCCGCTCGCCCGCCACCTCGGCATTGGCCGCGCTCTCCGTCTGGCTGGTGCTCACCGTGTTCTGGGGCATGATCGCGCCGCTGGTGGCCGGCATCGTCGCGCCCATCGACCCGTTCGATCCGATGAGCGTGCTCAACCGCTTCGAGTGGCAGCAGGCGATCGCCCGCCTCTCGCCGCAGACGCTCTATGGCGAGGTCACGGGGCTGTTACTGGACCCGGCCGCGCGCTCCGTCGGGCCGCTGTTCATGCACCAGATGCAGGGCGCGGTGATAGGAGCGCCGCTGCCGACCCTACAGAGCCTGCTGATCGTTTGGCCCCAGATCTCCGGACTGATCGCCGCGATGCTGGTCCTGTTCACGCTCGCCTATGTCGTCTTCCAGCGGCAGGAGGTGCGCGCATAATTGCCGCGCGCCTGAGCCATGAACTCCATCCTCCGCTGGATGTATGCCGATCTGGCGGAGGAATTGGCGAGTTCGATCGGGCACGCAAGCGAATGGCGGGGCCGATGATCTGTAAAGTCTTTTGCGCCGTACAACTGGTGGCCGCATCCCGGTCACCTCTATCTTTTTAAGCCTTTTTCTCTCAAGTTATAGATATCCGAGTAGCTAACCCAACACCAAAACATAGCTCAAGCGAGAGATATCTCATCGTGCCCTTGCTGGAGCGTCTTATCACTACGGATTAGGTGTTTCGTCGACGCAAGGCATACAATCGACTGCCCGTTCCTAACCGTGCCTGGCGGATCACTGTCTAAAGGAACGACGCCACGCAGCGTAGGGGTGCCGCGCACGTATCGTTCTAAATGCGGCACGCTACAGGCCGCCGACCGCCCTCCATGGTTCGCATAATTCCGGGGTCTTGAATGCCTTGGAGTCTGTCAAAACCAAGGAGGTTTCCATGTGTGCAGAGCACCACCCCACCGGGAGAAGGCAACTGAGATGGCCCACCCACAAGTTAATTCCCGGTGATCTGTTCGACTACGCTGACGATCCTGCGCCCCGCTTAAGTCCTCCGCGAGGAAGCCCGTCGCACGTTTTCGACGTCGAAAAGCTTCCGGTCCTCGACGACTGGCCGGAAAACGTGCCGATCACCGAGGCCGAGATTCAGGTGTTTGAACGTTGGTTCGGCGATGTGTTCGATGAGATGTTCGGCCCGATCGATCTGCCCGATGACTTAAGAAAGTTATCGTATTATGATAACGAAAAGCCTTAACCGGATGATCGAGCGATGCCATGTCAACATTGAGGGTCGGTATTGCCGACCCGGAGGAGATGAAAGCGAGAACAATGCGGATCGCCAAGGGCGAGGAAAAGTCCACGCCCGGCGAGCCAACTGTGTGGTTTGCTTCGATCATGTCATTCGCGAAGCTCCTCTCACCAGCCAATTGCGAGTTGCTTCGCATTATTCGTGAACAGCAGCCGGAATCGCTGGAGGAACTGGCACAGATCACGGCGCGCGCGAAATCAAACCTGTCCCGAACACTCAAAACCATGGTGGCCTATGGCCTTGTCCGGATGGAGAAGGGCAAGGGGCTCAGGCTGGTGCCCAGGCTCATCCCTGACCGGGTAGAGCTGGTCCTGCCATTGGCTGAACGCCACAAGACGAAGGGAACCCGCAAATGAATGCTCAATCGCCAACCGTTGCCGTGCGAGCCGCTCTCTATCTGCGCGTCTCGACCACGCGGCAAGCCGAACACGATGTTTCCATTCCCGACCAGAAGCGGCAGGGTGAAGCCTGGTGCGAAGCGCGCGGCTTTCAGCTTGTCGAGACCTTCGTTGAGCCCGGCGCCTCGGCGACCAATGACCGGCGGCCTGAGTTCCAGCGCATGATCGAAGCGGGCACGTCCAAGCCTGCGCCCTTTGACGTTGTCGTGGTCCATTCGTTTAGCCGTTTCTTCCGGGATCACTTCGAGCTGGAGTTCTACGTCAGAAAGCTCGCCAAAAACGGCATCAAGCTGGTCTCCATCACTCAGGAAATGGGCGATGATCCCATGCACGTCATGATGCGGCAGATCATGGCGCTGTTCGATGAATATCAATCCAAGGAGAACGCCAAGCACGTCACCCGCGCCTTGAAGGAAAATGCCCGTCAGGGATTCTGGAATGGTTCATTGCCTCCAATCGGCTATCGTGTCGTGGATGCCGAGCAACGCGGTGCCAAGACCAAGAAAAAACTCGAAATCGACCCGTTGCATGCCGACACGATCCGCTTGATCTACCGACTGGCACTGGAAGGTGATGGCGATAGCGGCCAGATGGGCGTGAAGGCCATCGTCAAGTATCTTAACGCCAAGGGTATGTTCACCCGCGACGGTGGTCGTTGGGGCATCGGCCAAGTTCACCGCGTTCTGACGCGCCGCACCTATATCGGTGAACATGAGTGGGGCAAGCGCAGCAAACATAATGATGCGCGCTCACCCGGTGAGATCGTCATCGTGCCAGTTCCGGCGATCATTGAGCGCGAAACGTTCGATCAGGTTCAGGCACTACTACAGGCGCGCAACCCCAAGACCGAAATGCCTGCTCGCGTGGTCATAGGGCCGACCTTGCTGACCGGCATCTGCTATTGCGGCAACTGCGGAGGGGCGATGACCATCCGCACCGGCAAAAGCGGACGCTACCGCTACTATGCCTGTTCCATCAAGGCCCGACAGGGCGAGACAGGTTGTAAAGGCCGAGCGATCCCGATGGACAAGCTCGACACCATGGTCGTCAACCATATTGAAGATCGGCTGCTTGATCCTGAACGGCTTGAGGACCACCTCGGCAGCGTTCTCGGCCGCCGCTCTGAACAGGCCGAACGGCGCAAGCAACACATCGATGAGTTGCAACGACGGGCCACAGAATCGGAACTGCGACTGAAGAGGCTCTACGATGCCATCGAGGCAGGCGTAGCTGATCTGGACGATCCGGCGCTGAAGGAGCGGATCGTTGGTCTCAAGGTTATCCGCGACCAGGCCCGCGTGGATGCCGACCGCGCACAAGCCATGCTCGATAGTCCCGGCTACTCTGCCATCAGCCCCGAGATGATAAGTCGCTTTTCGAAAGTTGCCCGCGACCGTATCCGTAACCGTGAGGGCGGCTATCGGCGGGATCACCTGCGGGCGCTGGCGCAACGAGTCGAGGTCGCGGACGATGCAGTTCGCATCATGGGATCGAAGACGGAACTGCTGAGAACGCTTTTTACTGAGAACGGGCGGCTATCGGCGGCGATTGGCGTGCCCAGAAGCGGACCGAAGTGGCGGAGAAGGAGGGATTCGAACCCCCGATACCCTTGCGAGTATGCCGCATTTCGAGTGCGGTGCATTCAACCACTCTGCCACTTCTCCGCAACTGTGGTCGGCCGGTGCCGGCGGCGCACTAGATAACGGCAGTCGCGCTCCGATACAAGGCCAAATAAAGCCTCGGCGCCAAGGTTTCTCCTCCTTCCATGCCGATACCCGGATTTGTCCCGCAACGGGCGGGCGAGAGGGGCAGGGCTGAGATGGACGCGCAGTCTCGCAGGTGCGGCGCGTTTTGGGGACATATATAAATATATAAAGAGAGGCGCGCCTGGGAAGGGGAAATGCGCTCCCGGCGCGGCGGGCGACGCCGCCGGATCGGCAATGGCCGGGTCGACAAGGGACGGGTCGACAAGGGGGACGGGTCGACAAGGGACCGGGCCGACAGCGACGCCGGCCGGCAAGCCGATGTTTTCCTTGACTTCATCTCGACCATCGGCTAGGGACGGTGCGCAATCGGCGTGGGCTCGACCCGCGCCGCTTGTTTTATTGAACCCGCAGACTGACAAAAAGACGGCCGATCCGCCGGTTCCGGCATGCAGCGTCCGAAAGGACGAGCCGGGACTACAGGGTCACAAGGCCGACCGAACAGCGAAAGGCAAAAAATGTTCGCAGTCATCAAAACGGGCGGCAAGCAGTATCGCGTGGCCGCCAACGACGTGCTGAAGATCGAGAAGGTTTCGGGCGAGGTCGGCGACATCGTCGAGATCGGCCAGGTGCTGGCGCATGGCGAAGGCGACAATGTCGTCATCGGCGCGCCGCTCGTGGAAGGCGCCACCGTCGCCGCCGAGATCGTGGAGCAGGGCAAGGCCCGCACCGTCATCGCGTTCAAGAAGCGCCGCCGCCAGAATTCGCGCCGCAAGATCGGCCATCGCCAGCTTCTC
>WPCJ01100027.1_pt1 | contig 15362 bp, 15 predicted proteins | sample 5399831 | NCBI WGS metagenome assembly WPCJ01 (sample SAMN12869470, study PRJNA574797) | sludge metagenome | isolation source: wastewater treatment of pH10 | place: China:Beijing | collected 2019-05-20 | reverse complement strand
GACCGCGTGGGCGAGCCCGGCGGCCGCGTGCGCCGTAGGCGCGTCCGGCGTGACGCGTGCCGTCCTCCAGGACGAGCACGGCGGGGTCGGGCAGCTGGGCCGCGGGGGCCTGCCCGGCGGGTGTCGAGAGAGTCATGACTTTGCTCCTGTGTCGGGGGCGGCGGGGACGAGCCGCTGCAGGTCGGAGATGAGGTTCTGAGGCTCGCCGGTGGCGAGGCGCAGGTAGCTGTCGACGACGGTGTCGTCGGCGATCTTCCAGGCGATGCGCACGAGGCCGCCGGGCTCGACCACGCGGTCGATCGTGACGGTGGCACGATCGACGGTGACGAGCCGGTCGTTCGCGAGGAAGACCGTCGGGGTTCCGTCGAGGCAGAGGGCGATGCCGCGATCCGTGAGGGCGAGCTCGCCGCGTGCCCGATACGCGAGAGGGGACACCGCGAGGCGTTCGAGCGGCTGCGCGTGTCGTGTCGTCGACACGTACAGCACCTCGTCGCGGCGGACGATCTCCGCATGCTCAGGGACTCCGAGCGGCGCCGTGAACACGGAATCGCGGCGCATTCGTCGTCGCCAGGCGAAGAGCATCGCCAGCAGAATCAGGAGCGCCACCGCGATCATGATCGCGACGGCGAGGTCCCGAGCGCTCATGCGCGGAGCTCCTCGACGACGTGTCCGCCGTTGACGGTGAGGGTGCCGCCGTGGATGGTGTACTCCACGCGTCCGGGGAGCGTCCGGCCGAGGTAGGGCGAGTTCACGCTCCGGCCGTGGAGATCCGCCTCCGTGAAGACGCCGTCGACAGAAGCGTCATACAGCGTGAGGTGGGCCGGCTGTCCGACGTCGAGCGGAGTGCCGTGGCCGGCGAGCCGACCGATGTGTGCCGGTGTCGAACTCATGACGCGCGCGACGTCGGACCATTCGAGCAGCCCGGTCTGCACCATCGACTGATGCACCACGCGGAGCGCGCTCTCGAGGCCCACCATGCCGTTCGCGGCCGCCTGCCACTCGCACGCCTTGTTCTCGCTCGGATGCGGTGCGTGATCGGTGGCCACGATGTCGATCGTTCCGTCGGCGAGGCCCTCGCGCACGGCGTGCACATCCTCTTCGCGACGCAGCGGCGGATTGACCTTGTAGCGAGCGTCGTAGCCGCGCACGAGCTCGTCGGTCAGCAACAGGTGGTGCGGGGTGACCTCAGCGGTGACGTCGATGCCGCGCTTCTTGGCCCAGCGGATGATGTCGACCGACCCTGCCGTCGAGAGGTGACAGACGTGCAGGCGGGATCCCACGTGCTCGGCCAGCAGCACGTCGCGAGCGATGATCGACTCCTCCGCCACCGCGGGCCAGCCGCTCAGACCGAGTTCGGCCGACACGATGCCTTCGTTCATCTGGGCACCCTCGGTGAGACGAGGATCCTGAGCGTGCTGGGCGATGACGCCGCCGAAGGACTTCACGTACTCCAGCGCGCGGCGCATGATGAGCGGATCGAACACGCAGAAGCCGTCGTCGCTGAAGACGCGCACCTTCGCGCGGGACGACGCCATCGCTCCCAGTTCCGCGAGACGCTCGCCCTTCTGCCCGACCGTGACGGCGCCGATGGGCTGCACGGTGGCATAACCGGCTGCCTCGCCCAGGCCGAGCTCCTGCTCGACCACTCCGGCGGTGTCCGCCACGGGAGAGGTGTTGGGCATCGCGAACACCGCGGTGAAACCACCGGAGGCTGCGGCCCTCGTCCCGGTGAGGATCGTCTCCGACGCTTCATAACCGGGTTCGCGCAGATGCGTGTGCAGGTCGACGAGCCCGGGCAGGGCCACGAGCCCCGCGCCGTCGATGATGCGCGCACCGGCGCGATGCAATCGCTGACCGATGTCGGCGATGCGGCCGTCTTCGATGATGATGTCGGCGCTCTCGGCACCGAGCAACTGTGCGCCAGTGATGACGAGGGTCTCGCTCACAGGTCTCCCCCTCGTTCGTCGTCTCGTTCTCCTGCCAGCAGCAGGTACAGCACCGCCATGCGGACGGACACCCCGTTCGTCACCTGTTCCAGCACCGTTGAGCGGGGGGAATCGGCAGCTTCCGAAGAGATCTCCAGTCCCCGGTTCATGGGTCCGGGGTGCATGACAATGCTACCTGCCGGAAGACCTCCCACACGCCGTGCGTCCAGGCCCCAGCGGCGGGAATACTCCCGCTCAGTCGGGAAATACGCCGCGTTCATCCGTTCCAGCTGGATACGCAGCATCATCACGGCGTCCGGGTCCTCCGCCAGCGCCCGATCGAGGTCGTACTCGACCCGAACCGGCCAGAGAGACACGTTCTGCGGCACCAACGTGGGCGGTGCGACCAGGGTGACGTCGGCACCCAAGGTGGTGAGCAGCCAGACGTTGGAACGGGCGACCCGGGAGTGCAACACGTCACCGACGATCACGACCCGCAGCCCGCTGAGGTCCCGTCCTCGGCTGTCGCCACCGAAGCGACGCTTGCGGATGGTGAAGGCGTCGAGCAGCGCCTGCGTCGGGTGCTCGTGGGTGCCGTCCCCGGCATTCACCACGCCGGCCGAGATCCAGCCGCTGGTGGCGAGGGTCTGCGGCGCTCCGGAGCCGGGGTGCCGGACCACGACCGCGTCGGCGCCGATCGCCTCGAGCGTCTGCGCCGTGTCTTTCAGGCTCTCGCCCTTGGAGACGCTGGAGCCCTTCGCGGCGAAGTTGATCACATCGGCGGAGAGACGCTTGGCGGCTGCCTCGAACGAGATGCGCGTGCGGGTCGAGTCCTCGAAGAAGAGGTTCACGACGGTCTTGCCGCGCAGTGTCGGCAGTTTCTTGACCTCGCGGGACTGCGTGTCCGACATGTCTTCGGCGACGTCGAGGATGCGCAGTGCGGTGGCCCGATCGAGGGTACGGGTGTCGAGGAGATGCCTCATTCGCCGATCGTCACCTCCTCGGCCCCGTCGTTGTCGAAGAGGCGCACGTTTACGCGCTCCGTGCGCGCGGAGGGGATGTTCTTGCCGATGAAATCCGGCCGGATCGGAAGTTCACGATGCCCGCGGTCGACCAGGATCGCCAGCCGGACGACAGCGGGGCGGCCGATCGACTGGATCGCGTCCAGTGCGGCCCGGATGCTCCGCCCGGAGAAGAGCACATCATCGACGAGCACGACCGTCTTGCCGTCGATGCCGCCGACCGGGATCTCCGTGGGCTGCGGCGAACGGGTCGGGTGCTTGGCGAGGTCATCCCGGAAGAGGGTGACATCGAGCGCGCCGATGGGAACGGACTGTTGAGCGATCTCGCTGATCAGCAGCCCGAGGCGATGGGCGAGAGTGACCCCGCGGGTCGGGATTCCCAGCAGGACGAGGTTCTCGGCTCCTCGATTGGATTCGAGGATCTCGTGCGCGATACGGGTCAGCGCGCGTGAGATGTCGGCTTCGTGCAGCACGGTGCGCATGCTCATCGGCCGCTCCCTTCTCCGCCTCACAGGACGGTGTTAAAGGTTGCTAGTCAGGCCAGTCTATCGGAGCGCGCGCCCTCCGCGATCAGCTCGCCTCCTGCAGCACGGGATCGGTGACGTCGTCGACCTTGGCGGAACGGATCGGGTGCCCGGCCGTGGAGAGGCATCGACCGGTCTTCAGGTCCCACTTCCAGTCGTGCATGCTGCAGGTGAGGATCCCGTCCTCGTCGACGGTGCCCGTTCGGGTGAGGTCGGCGCGCAGGTGCGGGCAGCGCCGCTGGACGACCCAGTCCCCGACCTCCGCATCCTCCGTCTGATCCGTCTGCTCCTGATACCAGTTCTCGACGTATTCGATCCGGTCGACCGAGAGGCACTTGAGGAACGTGGTGAGGAACTCGTTGAACTTGCCGCTGCGCCCCACCGAGAACTGCATCGAGAGGAAGATCGAGTTCGACCAGTCGATCTCGTGATCGACGATGTTCGTGGAGACGAGATCTGCGGGGATGGTGTACCAGTACACGCACTCCTCCCCCGCGTACTCGCGGACCTTGGCACGAGGGAAGTCGACGACCATGTCGAGCTCGCCGATGCGGAAGCGCACGCATCCGCCGACGCCCAACCGGATCGTGCGCGACTTCTTCAGCAACGGCTCCCACCAGGTCTTGATGGCCTCGAGCATCTCGGCCGGGGGGATGATCTCGGCACGAGACGCCTCTTCGTCGCGGATCTCCTGCTGCCGGCTCGCGCGCTGCTCCTCGAGGTACTCCCACTTCTCGTCGAAGATGTGAGCGATCTCGGCGTCGGTGTAGAGCGTCTGCTCGGACGTGACGTTGCCTCCCTCGACCGTGACGACGGTCCCGGGGATGAAGAGCTGACCGTCGTACTGCGGAGCGAGCTCCTTCATGTGCGCGAGGAACTGCTTCTGGTCCGTGAAGATCGATTCGCCGTTCTTGCCCAGACCATTGAAGTCGAACAGATCGTCGCGCAGGAACATGGGCGGACCGGCCATCGGGAAGACGTGCGGAGCATCGACCTTCTCGATGTAGTACATGGCGCGCTTGTTCTGCGCTTCGCGCTTGAGGCGGGCGAAGTTCTGCTTCGCGTCGAGCGGCAGGTCGTAGACCATGGGCCACCAGATGGCACCGGAGACCTGGGTGAAGTAGGCGTCGGGTTTGCCGAAGTCGAGCAGCTTCTCGAGGTCGAGTGGATGCGAGTCGTTCTGATTGAGCACCGAACCGGTGCCGTCGTCTACGCTCAACGAGGAGTCGCCGATCGGTCCGTCGCTGGGAGCGCGCAGCGGCGTGATCATCATCTTGAGGTCGCCGCGCTGGATCACCTGACCTGCCGGAGCGTAGGTGATGTTCGTGTAGCCGAGCGCGCGGATGTCCTTTTCGAGATCATCGGTCGGGTACTCCGGAAGCAGCACCTCGATGTCCTTGCGGATGTAGCGCTCGAGGAGACGCGGATCGAAGTGGTCGCGGTGGCGGTGCGAGATCCAGAGGAAGTCGGCTTCGCGGCCGAATCGCTCCCAATCCAGCCCCCGGTTGTCCGGGAACGGGAACCAGGATCCGTAGAAGGAGGGTCCGAGAACCGGGTCGCAGATGATGTTCCCGCCCACGGTCTCGATGAACATCCCGGCGTGGCCGAGTCCGGTGATCCGCATTGCATTCCTCCCGAAAGTGAACCGTTCGATTGTACCGAGGGCTCCCTGTGCGGCCGGTCGACCGAGCCGGGAGTATTCATCTCACCCCTCGAACAAGCCGCGGATGTCGTCGGCGGTCAGCGATTGTGCGAACAGCGCTTCCTCATCGAGGACGGCGGTGAACAACCGGGCCTTGCGGCGCTGCAGCTCGAGCACCTTCTCTTCGATGGTCCCGGTGGAGATCATCCGGTAGACGAACACCTGACGGTCCTGTCCGATGCGGTGCGTGCGGTCGATCGCCTGCGCCTCCGCCGCGGGATTCCACCACGGGTCGAGGAGGAACACGTAGTCGGCTTCGGTCAGCGTGAGGCCGAATCCCCCTGCCTTCAAGCTGATCAGGAACACCGGCTGCTCCCCGCCGGTGAATCCGTCGACCACCTTCTGGCGATGCCTGGTCGTCCCGTCCAAATGGGCGTATGGGATTCCCGCGGCCTCCAGGCGGGCTGCGGCCAGGTCGAGGAAGGACGTGAACTGACTGAACACCAGGGCCCGGTGGCCCTCGGCCTGGAGCTCGATCACCCTCTCGAGGAGGACGTCGAGCTTGCGCGAACCGATCTTCGCGTCTTCCGGGTCGATGAGACCGGGAGCGAGGCTGAGCATCCGCATCAGGGTGAGCGAGCGGAACACGATGAAACGGTTGCGATCGAGGTCTTCGAGTAGGCCCAGCACCTTCTGACGTTCCCGCTGCAGCACCGTCTCGTACACGGCGCGGTGGGAGGCGCCGAGCTCGACCTCGAGGATCTGCTCCTGCTTCGCAGGGAGTTCCGGAGCGACGATCTCCTTCGTGCGCCGCAGCAGCAACGGGCGTATCCGTCGTCGCAACTGCGCGAGGCGTCGTTGCCGGTACTCGCCGCCCTCCTCGTTCTCCGGCACCTTGCCCTGCTCGATCGGCTGGATGTACCGCTCGCGGAATTTCCGCGCCGACGGGAAGAGTCCGGGCGCCGTGAGCTTCAACAGTGCCCATAGCTCGCTGAGGCTGTTCTCCATCGGGGTTCCGGTGACGGCGAAGGTCACATCGGCCGAGAAGGAGGCGACGGCGCGGTGCAGCTTCGTCGCGGGGTTCTTGACGAACTGCGCCTCGTCGAGGATGAGCCCCGCCCAATCCACAGCCGCGTACTCGGCCTCGTCGAGCCGGGCGACGGCATAGGTCGTGATCACGAGGTCGGTCTCGCCGAGGTGGTCGACCAACCCGGGACCCTGGGTGCTCGCCCGGAGCAGCACTCGAAGCGAGGGCGTGAATCGAGCGGCCTCGCTCCGCCAGGTGGCCAGCACGGAGGTGGGTACGACGACCAGGAACGGGCGATGCTCCCCCGCCTCCCTGGCGTGTGCGATGAGTGCGAGGAGCTGGAGCGTCTTGCCGAGTCCCATGTCATCGGCGAGGATTCCTCCCAGGCCGTGGTTCCAGAGGAATGCGAGCCAATCCAGCCCCTCCTTCTGGTAAGGCCGCAGCGTGGCGTTCACCGCCGGCGGCACCGGAACCGAGGGCACGGAGGAAGCACGACGCAGAGCATCGGCGGTGGCGCGCCAGGTGACGGCCGGGAGAGCCGCGTCGGCGAGGTCCTCGAACTCCTCCCAGAGGTCTGTCTGATACCGGCTGATCCGAGGACCCGTCTCCCACTCGTCGAGCGCGCCCGCTTCGTCGATGAGCTCACGCAGGTGATCGAGGGCGCGATGGTTCAGCGAGAAGTAGCTGCCGTCGACGAGCAGGAGCTTCTTCCGACCAGTGCTCAGTGCCGTGAACAGCGGTTCGAACGGGATCGTGCGCCCATCGATCTTGACCAGCACGCCGAGGTCGAACCAGTCCGGATCCGTGCTCTCCACGGTCGACACGGTGATCTCTGGGTCGCCCGTCAACTCGTGATAGCTCTTGCGCCGACCCGAGACCACCACCGTGACGCCGTGGGCTTCGAGAGCGGGGACGATCCGGGTGACGAACTCGGCTGCCGCGACGTCGTGGAACGAGCCCGTGGCCTGGAGAGCCTCCCCCAGATGCTCGGTCCAGACGTTCTGAAGCGCGTCGCGGTGCGCCGCCTCCGCCGTGGTGTCGCGCACCGCATGATCACTGGCGGCGAACGGAACCCGTCCGAATCCGCGATACTCCCACGCGAAGGTATAGGAGACCGTGTCACCCCGACGGAACGACAGCTCCAGCACGGCATGAGGTGCGGGCAGCGCAGGCAGTTCGACACGGTCGGCGGAGCGCACGGCGATCCGACGCCCGAGCAGCGGATAAGCATCCTGGAAGAACGCCGCTTCGTCGCCCGCCGGAACCTCGAGACCCGCCGCGGGACCGATCAGGGTGTGGACGGGCTCGCTGAGCGGTATCTCGGCGAGTGTCACGTGCAGACGCGTGCCGCGCTGCGCGATCTCGTACACGCCGCTGCGACCGATCGCCCGGACGTCCCGGGGCTCGACCTCGCGGCCGTCGATCGTGATGTCGGGGCGCACCACGAGCCCTCCGTCCTCGGCGCGTCCGATCGTCGCGCCGATGATGGCCTGCTCCGCCACGGCGACGCTCGTGTTCTTCTGCGTGGCGACGAGCGGTATCCCGAGGTCCGCAGCGGTTCGCAGGTGCCCCCACAGCAGGCCGGATTCGATCAGATCCGCGACGAGCCAGTCACCGGCGGTACCCGACAAGAGAGTGTCCCGGGCGATGCTCAGCAGGTCGGCGAACCACCGCGATCGATCCCGCCCGTACTGCGAAGACGAACGCCGCACCGCGTCCCACGTCGCAGACCCCTGCACCCAGGCATCCGTCGCGGCGCTCCGCTCGAGCGGGCGGATCCCGAGAAGGATCTCCCCCGTGCGCTTCGCCACGTCGCGGGCGGTGGCCGTACGCTGCGGGCGCGAGGCCCAGGGGTTCGCCCCGCGTCCGTCGCGCACCCGCAACTCGACACCGAGCGCGAGGGGCGTCTTCGCGTCGTCAGGCGAAGGACCGAGGATCGTACGCCAGTCTGCGTACGGCGGCCCCGCGGATCGGGACGGTTCGAACGGAAGAGCCATGCTTCCATCCTCTCCGCCACCGCCGACAGTACGACGCGTCGGACGGGTCAGGCCGCGCGAGCCACCCGGGCGAGGACGCCGTGCACGAAGGCCCCGGAGTCGTCGGTGGAGAACTCCTTCGCGAGTTCTACGGCCTCGTCGATCGCGACCGCAGTCGGCACTTCGTCGTTGTACAGGATCTCCCACACCGCGATCCGGAGCAGCGCGCGATCCACCGCGGGCATGCGCTCCAGCTTCCAGTCCCGACTGTGCGTCGTGATCTGCTCGTCGATCTCGTCGCGGGTGTCGATGATGCCGTCGACGATCTCGCGCGCGTAGAGCCACGAGGCTTCGCGTGCGGGCTCACTCGCGGCGCGCTTGGCCTCGGCGGCCAGGGTCACGGCGAGGTCATCCCCGCGCACGTCGGAGGAGAAGAGGATGTCGAGAGCGCGCTTGCGCGCCTTCGTCCGGGCGCTCACGCCTTACTTCTCGCGGCCGAGGTAGTCACCCGTACGGGTGTCGACCTTGACCTTGGTGCCGGCCTCGACGAACAGCGGCACCTGGATCTCGTAACCGGTCTCGAGCGTGGCGGGCTTGGTGCCTGCCGACGAGCGGTCACCCTGCAGGCCGGGCTCGGTGTAGGTGATCTCCAGGATCACGGAGGCCGGGAGGTCGAGGTACAGGGGGTTGCCGTTGTTCAGGGCGATCGTGACGGCCTGGTTCTCGAGGAGGAAGTTCTTCGCGTCGCCGACCGTGGCGGCCCCGACCGTGATCTGGTCGAAGTCGGTCTGGTCCATGAACACGTAGCCGTCGCCGTCCGTGTACAGGTAGGTGTAGTCGCGGCGGTCGACGTTCTCGATCTCGATCTTGGCGCCGGCGTTGTAGGTGCGGTCGACGACCTTGCCCGACACGACGTTCTTCAGCTTGGTGCGCACGAACGCGCCACCCTTGCCGGGCTTCACATGCTGGAACTCGATGACGCTCCAGAGCTGCCCGTCGATGCTGAGGACGACGCCGTTCTTGATGTCTGCGGTAGATGCCATGCGCTGCGAGTTCCGTTCGTGTGTCTGCGGGGTCGGACGAGACCGACAGTCGATTCTACGGGATGAGTGCGGCGAGCTGTCGCACAGCGTCTGCGTAGCCGTCGACGCCGCGGCCGGCGACCCGCACGGCCGCCACATCTTCCAGGTAGGAATGGTGGCGGAAGGCCTCACGCGCGAGCACATCGGAGATGTGGACCTCCGCGAACGGCAGCGCCACCCCGGTGAGCGCGTCACGCAGCACCACCGACGTGTGCGTGAGCCCGCCCGGATTGATCACGATCCCGGCGCAGTCCTCCCGTGCCGCATGGATCGCGTCGACCAGCACGCCCTCGTGGTTGCTCTGCAGCGCCCGGACCTCGAACCCGACCGCGGCTGCGGCCTCGGTGGTGATCCGCTCCACGTCCGCGAGAGTGGCCGTGCCGTACACGTCGGGCTCGCGGGTACCGAGGAGATTCAGGTTCGGCCCGTTGACCAGGAGGATCCGGCGGCTCACTCCCCGACCTCCTGATAGGCGGCGAACAGCAGCGACTCGTCCGGAGCCTGCAGGACGGTGGGCTTCGCGAGGTCGTCGAGGAGGATGAAGCGCAGCATCCCGCCGCGACTCTTCTTGTCTCGCTGCATGGTGGCGAGCAACTGCGGCCATGCCCCCGCACGGTACGAGGTCGGAAGGCCCAGCGACTCCAGGATCGTCCGGTGCCGCTCGGCAGCGGAGTCGGACAGACGACCCGCGAGCCGCGAGAGCTCGGCGGCGTAGAGCATCCCGACCGAGATCGCGGCGCCGTGCCGCCAGCGGTACCGTTCCGCATGCTCGATCGCGTGTCCGAGCGTGTGCCCGTAGTTGAGGATCTCGCGGAGTCCGGCCTCGCGGAAGTCGTCCGAGACGACCTTCGCCTTCATGTCGATCGCCAGTTCGACCGCGCGGCGGAACTCCTCGGATGTCGTGTCGACGGCGCGGAGCGGATCGGCCTCGATGATGTCCAGGATCTCCGGAGCCCAGATGAATCCGGCCTTGACCACCTCGGCGAATCCTGCGGTCGCCTCGTTGGGACTCAGGCTGGCGAGCTCGTCGAGGTCGCCGATCACGGCGCTCGGCGCCCAGAACGCCCCCACGAGGTTCTTGCCCTCCGCGGTGTTGACACCGGTCTTGCCGCCGACGGACGCATCGACGAGGCCCAGCACCGTGGTCGGCACCTGGATCAGCTGCACGCCCCGCAGCCAGGTCGCGGCGACGAACCCGGCGAGGTCGGTCACCGCTCCCCCGCCGTATCCGATGACCGCATCGCTGCGGGTGAAGTCCGCCTGGCCCATCACCTGCCAGCAGAAGGCCGCGACCTCGATCCGTTTGCCCTGCTCGGCATCCGGGATCTCCGCGAGCAGTACCTCGCGCGGACCGTCGGTGGTGTCGGCGAGAAGTCTGTCGCGCAGCTCGGCCGCGCGGGACGCGAGCGTGGGCGGATGCACCACCAGCACCTTGCGGACGCCCGGCGCGAGCGCGGCGGAGACCCGATCCAGGATCCCGCGTCCGATCGTGATGTCGTAGGCGTCGTTCCCCGTGACGCTGATGGTCGTCGTGCTCATCGCTGTTCTCTCCTCCATGTCACGATGTCATCCGCGATCTTCTGCATCGGACGACGTGAGGTGTCGAAGGTGGTCGAGGCGACCTCGGCGTACCACCCCCGGCGTTCCTCGAAGATCTTCTTCCAGCGCTCCACCGGATCCTCATCCCCTGACAGGAGGGGGCGGTTGCTGCCGCGGAGCCTGTCCGCCACTGCGTCTGGGTTCACCGTCAGGAAGACGACAGGATGCGCTTTCAGGAGTTCGCGGGTGGCCGCCTGCGTGACCGCGCCTCCACCGAGGGAGATCACGCCCCCGTCGGCGAGGGCCTGGGCGACCGCGGCGCGTTCGAGCTCCCGGAAGTGCGCCTCTCCATACTCGGCGAAGATGCCGGGGATCGGACCATGTTCCGCCACGATGCGTTTGTCCGTGTCGACGAAAGCGACGCCGAGCCGCCGAGCGACGCGGCGTCCGACGCTGGTCTTGCCTGCGGCCATCGGGCCGACCAGCACCAGCGTCAGCGGATCAGCCGCGCTCGTCATGCGCGATGAGCGCCGCCTCGGACGCCGGTGTCGTCCGCAGCCCCGCCGGGATGCCTTCGAGGTAGCCCTCGAGGTTGCGACGGGTCTCGCGGATACTGTCGCCACCGAACTTCTCGAGCACGGCGTTCGCGAGCTCCACGGCGACCATCGCCTCGGCGACCACTCCGGCGGCGGGCACAGCGCACACGTCGGAGCGCTGGTGGTGAGCGGTGGCGTCGTCACCCGTGGCGGTGTCGATCGTGCGGAGGGCATGCGGGACGGTCGCGATCGGCTTCATCCCGGCGCGGACGCGCAACACGGTTCCGGTGGACATGCCGCCTTCCGTGCCTCCGGCCCTGTCCGAGCCGCGCGTGATGCCGTCCGCGGTGGCGAAGAGCTCATCGTGGGCGGCCGAACCTCGGCGGCGCGTGGTCTCGAAGCCGTCGCCGACCTCGACGCCCTTGATCGCCTGGATGCTCATGAGCGCCTGAGCGAGACGCGCGTCGAGGCGTCGGTCCCAGTGCACGTGGGAGCCGAGTCCCGGGGGAAGGCCGTATGCGAGCACCTCGACGATGCCGCCCAGCGTGTCGCCGTCCTTCTTCGCGTCATCGACCTCGGCCACCATCAGAGCGGAGGTCGCGGTGTCGAAGCACCGGAGCGGATCGGCATCGAGCGCCTCGACATCGTCGGGCGTGGGGAGCGGAGACCCCTCGGGCACCCGCACCGGGCCGATCGACAGAGTGTGGCTGACCAGGCGGATACCGAGTTCACCGAGGAACGATCGGGCGATCGCCCCGAGCGCGACACGCGCAGCCGTCTCCCGCGCGCTCGCTCGTTCGAGGATCGGACGCGCCTCGTCGAAGTCGTACTTCTGCATGCCCACGAGGTCGGCGTGCCCCGGACGTGGACGTGTGAGGGGCGCGCTGCGCCCACGGGACTTGTCGGTGAGCTCCACGGGCTCGGGGTTCATGACCTCGATCCACTTCGGCCACTCGGTGTTGCCGATGCGCAGAGCGATCGGGCTGCCGAGGCTCTTGCCGTGCCGCACACCGCCGGAGATGGTCAGCGCGTCCTGCTCGAACTTCATGCGCGAGCCACGGCCATAGCCCAGCTTGCGACGAGCGAGATCGGCCTGGATGGCCTCGGAGGACACAGGGACGCCGGAGGGCAGGCCCTCCATGACGGCGATGAGTTCTGGGCCGTGCGATTCGCCGGCCGTGAGCACGCGGAGCATTGCTCCAGTCTCCCACGGGTTGGCCCCCTCGCCGCGCCGCGTTTCGACGCCGTCCGCTCAGAGCGCGGCGCGCATGGCGGAGACGACCTCTGCTTCGGCGGGCAGCGGGAGCGCCGGATCCCCGTGCCGGAAGATCCGGATCTGGCGCACGGCCTGATGCAGCAGCATCCCCAAGCCGGACACCACCGTGCCGTCGCTCCAGCGGGACGCGAGGGCGGAGGGCCAGGGCGCATAGGCAGCATCGAACAAGGCTCCGCCGGTCTCGGCCAACCCCACCGCGGTTTCGACAGGAAGGGCGGTCGCACTGGGCAAGGTCGAGAGGGTCAGATCGACCGCGTCGCGTCCGCCGTCGAGGGAGCGCGCTTCGACTGGCATACCCAAGCGGTCGCCGAGGGCGACGAGTGCCTTCGCCCGCTCCGGGCGTCGAGCCCGCACCTCCACGTGCTTCACCCCGATCTCGGAGGCGGCGACGAGCGCGGACGCGGCAGTGGCGCCGGCACCGATGATGCGCGCCGTCTCCGCAGCGGTGATCCCCGCCTCCGACAGCGCGTCGATGATCCCGCCGACATCGGTGTTGAAACCGGCGGGCGCCGCCCCGAGCAGCAGGGTATTGACGGCGCCGGTGAGCTCTGCGTGGCGATCCCTCGTCGCAGCGGCGCGGTAGCCCTCCCCCTTCAACGGCATGGTCAGCGACAAACCGCGCCACGTGTCGTCGAGTCCACCGAGTACGGCGGTGAAGGCCTCCGCGGAGACCTGACGCCGTCCGTACTCCCAGTTCAGACCGAGGACCCGATACGCGGCGGCATGCAGGTCAGGGGACTTGGAGTGCGCGATCGGGTTCCCCCAGACCGCGAGTCGCGTGCGCGTCACCGGGTCAGCACCCGGCGTCGGGGTTCGCGCGGCACCATTCGCGCCACTTCTCGATCCCCTGCTCGTGCTCGGCCATCGTCTCGGAGAACTGCGTCTCCCCCGTGCTGAGGTTGATCGTGACGAAGTACAGCCACGGGCCATCGACGGGGTTCATCGCCGCCGAGATCGCGGCGTCACTCGGACTCGCGATCGGCGTCGCGGGGAGACCTTCCCGCACGTAGGTGTTCCAGGCGTTGTCGTCTTCCAGCGCTTCCTTGGAACTCGAGACGACGCCCTCGTGCAGCGAGCCGTAGCCGTACTGCGCGGTCGAGTCCATCTGCAGCTTCATATTGATGTCGAGCCGGTTCTGGATCACGCGCGAGACCTTCGCGAAGTCGTCGAGCCGACCTTCTCGCTGGATGATCGAGGCGATGGTCAGTATGCGCTCCTCGTCACCGGCGGGGACGCCCGCCGCGTCGAGCGATTCACGGGTGCGATCGACCATGCGCTGGATGACCTGCGTGGCCGTTACCTCGGGATCGAACGTATAGACGGCCGGGAACAACCAGCCTTCGAGGCTCTGCGCTTCCACCCCGTACTGCGAGGGATCTTTGACGGCCGCCTCGAAGTCCGCCAGCGGCAGACCGAGAGTCTCGGCCATGGCAGGGAGGGAGGAGACGATGGTTCCACCTTCAGCGACCGAGACGGTGTTCTCGAGCTTGTTCGCGTCGTCCCGGAGTGCCGCGAGGGCGGCCTCGGCCGTCATCTTCGTCTGAAGCTTGTACACGCCCGGGTAGAAGATCACGGCGATGTTCTCGTCGACGAGGTAGTCGTAGAAGACGCTCTCGGTCTTCGTCACCCCCGCCTCGTACAGTGCGGTCGACACGGGAGAGCCGGTGTCGCCCTCCTTGATCGTGACGAAGGCCTCGCCGGTCGCCAGACCCGGCTCCCAGTCCTTCGAATCGCCCCAGCCCATCGCGTCACTGATCTTCTCGCCGTAGGTGTTCGCCACCCAGACTCCGGCCGCCGCGATACCACCGAAGATCACCAGGACGATGATCAGCGCGATCAAGCACCCCTTGCGGCGCTTCTTCTTCGGCGCGGCGTCGATGTGATCGTCATGGGGGACGAAGAGGTCGTCCAGCCCACCGCCGAGCACAGGCTCCGGTGTCGCCGCGGCACCCGAAGGCGACTCGATCCGGGGCACGGCACGGGTGGGGGTGTCCGCGGCATCCGCGGAGGCACGGACCGGAGTCGGCGAGGGCACCCCACCGGCGGCGGCGACGGCGTCGTCCGCAGAAGCGCGAACAGGCACGGGAGAAGCCTCGGCCGGAGTCTCGGCACCGGTGACGGGGCGGGACTCCCCCGCGGCCGCTTCTCTGGCCGCCCGACGCGAACCCGGAACGGGCGCGCTGTTGTCGACCGTGGGAATCTGCGCGGTCGGCTCGGGGAGGTTCTCGAAGAGATCCCCCAGGCGGGAAAATGCGTCGTGCCGCGGCGTTTCGTTGTCGCGTTCGGACATCGTCAGGCGTGCTCCTCGTCAGGCGAGATGATGGCACCGGCCGGGTTTCCGGTGCTCTTCTCCATGTCGATCGCCTGCTGCAGAAGCACCACGGCGGCGACCTGATCCACAATGTTACGAGACTTCTTCTGAGATCTCCCGGAACTGCGCAACGCAGCATGGGCCGTCACAGTGCTCAAGCGCTCGTCCACGAGCCTCACCGGAGTGCCGCTGCGCCGGCAGAGTTCGGCGGCGAACTCCCGCGCGTCCGTGGTCGACGCGGTATCCGCACCCTGCATGTTGACCGGCAGACCGACCACGAACTCCAACGGGTCGTACTCGCTCGCGATCTGAAGGATCCTTGCGATCGAGGCCTCGTCGCGAGGCACCGTCTCCACGGGGACGGCCAGCATCCCGTCGGGGTCGCAGCGCGCGACACCGACCCGCGCGCGCCCCACGTCGATGCCGAGCCGCACACCGCGGCGGAAAGTGCTCACGCGCCGCGCAGCTCCTGTGCGATGGCTTCGAGCGCCGCCGGCAGAGC
>WPCJ01119410.1_pt1 | contig 15371 bp, 16 predicted proteins | sample 5399831 | NCBI WGS metagenome assembly WPCJ01 (sample SAMN12869470, study PRJNA574797) | sludge metagenome | isolation source: wastewater treatment of pH10 | place: China:Beijing | collected 2019-05-20 | reverse complement strand
CCGGCGGCTTCAAGAGCCGACGATTTCGCGATACCGAACTGCGTCGCCGTCGTGTCGGTGAACGCGACGACACCCGCTGACGCGTCGCCCAATATTTGCTCGAGTTTCGATATCGACTCGCCAATGTCGGACGCTTCGTTGACACCAGCGAACGATGCGCCGATAGCGCCAGCCGCGCCGGCAACTGCCGCCAACCCGACGCCTTTCATTGCCGTAGCAGCTATCGCTGCTGTACCAGTGAACGCCCCCTTAACTGCGGACACGACAATCGAACCCAGCCCGGACAGTCCTGTTTGGAGACCCGAAGCGAACAGTTTCGCTGTTTTTACGCCAAGAGCGGCTGTCCCTGCCAATGCCACACCCACTGCGAGTTTCTTCGCCAACCCTGAGGTGAACAAGGAGCCCGCTGTAGACGCAGCCGACGAGAACCCGCCAGATACCACCCTCCCGAACCCTGACACAAACGACGTGACACCTGCCCGCCACGAACCGCCTTTCAGCGACGCGAGAAACCCGTCCGCTGCGGTCCTGCCGCGTGCCACGAACCCAGCGATCGTGTCGTCGATCGAACGCCCTTTAAGGAAATTGTCCGATATGAACCGGTTCGCTTCGTTTGACGCTTGCCGCGTCAACGACGACAACCCAGACGAAATCGTTGCGCCGAGATCCGATCCGGTGAACCCATCCGATATTGCTTTGCCGAACAGTTGACCCACACCCGAACCGGCCCGAGCCACAGTCGTGTTGACCGTTGTGCGAGCAAGAATGAGGGCCGCGTCAGTGGGGATCCTAGCGATCGACCTGACGAAACCTTTCCGGTACGCCGCCCCTGACACGGCACCTGCAGCGCTCGCTGCGCCCGGGTTCGTGGCCGCGGTTTTAACTGCTTCGGACAGCCCCGCAGCGATGTTTGACCCCAACGATTTGCTGGCACCCGCACCCGCTGCGGCGGTCGCCGCGGATAGCCCGGTCGGGTCAAGGTTGATGCCGACGGTCACGTCCGGAGCGGAGGTTTCCACAGAGCGAACTGCCGCCGCCACATCGGACGCCAAATCAGCGGCGTTCACGTCGACCCGTACGGTCACAACGCCCGCTTCCGCCCCCACGGTTTTCATGACTTGTTTGAGGCTGCGAGCAACCTGTTTCGCGTCGAACTGCACCGGGACCGTCACCGGGCCCGCTTGCTTTATCTGCGCAGCGAGTTGTTTGACTTCGGTTTTCGTGACGGCCAACGAAACGGAAACAGCGACGGGCCCCATTGCTCGCATGTCGGCGCGTAACTTGCGGAGCGCTGCCTTGTCGAGATCCAACCCGACCGGCACGGTGAGCCCTTTGGTTTGCGCCACCAGTTGACGCCGCAACTGTGTGACCGCGGCACGATCCAAATCCAACCCGACCGACACGTTAACATCCGCGACAGCGACCGCTTTCGCGAGTCCACGCTCTAGCTGTTGTTGGAAACCAGTGAAGTCCGGTGAAACATCTACACCGATACCACCCGGATCGAAATCAGGCATATGTGATGGTGCCGTCGGTCCCGCCGCGAATCATAGCGTCCCCCGTGGCGTTGCCTCGGGCCCCGGGGTGCGGTGCCGTTCATAGAGTTCAACGGTTTCGGTCCAACAGTCCGGGCATTCGTCGCGTGTCACACCTTCGGTAGCGTGGCCGTGCGCGGCTGCGCGTCTCATCACTGTCCACGCGAACTGGTCGGCGAGCGCCTCGTTTTCTGCTGCCGTGAACGCTTCAACCATTTCGGTGTCGGTGTGCGCGTCGGGGATCACTACATCATCGACGAACGTTTTGGCTTTGCGGGCCTGCGCGTCGCTGTGTCGCCGGTCAGCGTCCATAGCGGCGGTGAACATGTTGACCGCGGTTTCGGCCGCGTCGGGGTTCGTGACACCCCGTACAGCGGCGAGCGTAGCGCGGGCTTTATCGCCAACGTTTTCGGATAGCAACGCGTCGACCGCGTTCAACCAGCCCCGCAAATCGAGTGTGTTCCACGGGTCGACGTGACCAGCTGCGATCAGTTTCCCCTCAACCCATGTACGGTAGATGGTGCCGAGGTGCCACCATATCAGCGCAGCGGCATAGGCGCGGCCCGTCCATGCTTCGACAATTTTTTTGTTGCGTCTTCTTGCAGTTTCGTGACTGCTTCCGACGCAAACGTCATATAGGCGTTCATCATCATGACCGGCATTTCGTTGTCGGTGATGCCGTCAACGTAGGTGCGGAACTGGGCGCGGTTCTCGATGCGTGGTTTCCCCCCGGCGAGGGACGTGTCGTCGGGTTGGTACGTGTCGGCCACGTCAGCGGCGACGATCTCGGCCATTTGGTCGCGCCATCCGCTCATCCGTGCTTTCGCTGCGGCGACGGGGCTGTCGTCGTCGTCCAACCCGGAAAGACGTTCCACGATCCCCGCTACGGTGCCGGGGTCGGGGTTGATCAGGAACCGGCGCGGCCCGGTCGGCGTGTTGAACACCCAACATGCCGGGTCGTGTTTTGGCCATTGCAGCTCGGCCGCGACCTGTTCCGGGTTGATCACAAAATCTGGCATGGTCCCAACTCTCTGCGCTGCCTAGTAGCCGCGCGTTTCGGTGGCTTGGTTGATCGGATGGGCCGACTCGTTCCATCGTACACCCGTCAGGGTGCCCGTTGAACGGCCAGCGTCGCGTAGAACGTGTTGCGGGGTGACACCTTTGACCCATCGGCGATACATGATCGTGCCCGGGGGAGTATCAGCCCACGAGGTCGGGGCGGGGAACCGTAACATCCGCGCGGTTCGTGGGCGGACAACACGGAACGTGCCGCGTTTCGTCGTTTCGGTTTTGCCGGTGCCGCCCTCAATAAACACGGCGGCAGGGAGGTCAGATTCGACGCGCCAACCTTGGCGTGTACGAACCGTTTTCCATGACTGCGCCAACTGGCCGGTTTCGACCGCCCGGCCGTACGTCAGTTCGCGTGTCGTGGCTTCGAGCCGTACAGCTACGGTCCGGACGCCTTCTACGACCGTGGGGTGGTTAGTCAACCGGCGTTGGAGTTGCGCTGTCGACGCTGTTTTCACCCATCCCATCGGGTTCTCCTAACTCGGCGACCAGATCCGAGTCGTCAACTTTCGGGGTTTCCACCACAGTCGGCGTCTGGGCACGGTTCCGGGGTCTCGGTACCCGCTTCGATGTCACGGCGGGCGGGTCGCACGGGTGGATAAACCCGAACGTCGCCACGGTATCCGGGTCCGCTTCGAACGGTTTCCGGGCCACCGCAGCGAACCCCGGCGCGGCGATTGTGATATCCGAAACAAACCACTGTCGTGTGGATGAGGTCATGGCCAATCCCTTCGCAAGTTGATAGTGAGCGTACGGTGTGTACACCCGCTGCGCGGATCTTCGCATGTCCACGCCCCCACTGTCCCTGTCCACGCGTAACACGTGACCAACGTTTGTTGTGTCACCCACGTGACAGCGACTTGGAGAAGATCGGTTCGGAGTTCCGCTTGTTGCCGGTACCGGTCAACGGTTTCCATGTGATCGGGAAGCGTCCCAGCGTCGTCGTATCCGGGAGTGCATTCACGCATCCACACCGTCAACCGGGCTGTCTGAGCCGGACCGGTTTCGCACGACACGGGCCCGTCTGCGCCTTCCGTAAACGTGACCCACACACTGTTCGGGCATGTCTCGATCGTCGCGTCGGGTGGGCGGCACCCCGGCCAGACACGTGCGCATTCGGGGAGCAGGCCGCACGACTCGAACGCGGCTAGCAACTCTTCGGCAAGCATGTATGACCAGGTGGCCATCGGATGTCCTCGATAGTGACGGGGCGGGCAGAGACCGGGGGAAGTGAAGGTTGGGACCAGACGCTTGTCGAGGCCCCTGCCCGCCGCGAATTAGGGGACGAACAGGTCAGCGGTCAGCATCGACGTGCACGACACCGGCGGAACCAGAGCACAATCGATCTGGTTCTCGGCGTGGAAATCGTCGGCTACGAGACCACCAGGGAACAGGGCTTGGATGTTCGCCGGGATGTTCGCTGCGATATCTGCGGGGAGCCCGTACGCCCAGAACGACGCCGACCACGGGTCGGACACAGCAGCGACGTTACGGGCTGTGAGGCGAGGTTCGGTCACGAACGGCCACACTTCGACCACACAGTTACCTGCACCGCTAGCGCAGTAACCCGACGAACCGCATTTCCCGATCGGGGAAACCACACCGAGGAGACCCGATGGGAGCGGGGCCTGCGAACAGATCGACAGGGACGTTTCGATTGATTCCACGTACCCGGTGGTGTCGGTCCCGTCAGACAGCGCCCGGCCGTTAGAGCCGAGCAGTAGCGCTGTGAACTCGGGCGACGACAGGCACCGCGACAGCGTCAGTTCGGACCGGGTGAGTTGCCCTCGTTTCACGAGCGGCGGTCCGCACTGCGACTGGTCGGTTGCCCGTTCTGTCCAGTCCTGATCGTCGGCGTATTCGGGGGCCGTTTCGATCGGCGTGTCACCCGCCAGTTTGAACACGTGCGTCACCGTCAACGGTTCGCATGTGGCCGGGTCGAACGGCGTGAAGAACCCCACACACGGGGCCTTTTTGGTGTATGCGGAATCAGCCATCGGAGGGTTCTCCTAGTGTTGCTGGTCCCGGCTTCGAGTGTAGCGCAGGACCTGTGGTTGGGTCTGTTTGGGCAGCAGCAAGGCGTCTAATGATCGACGCACGCGGCTTGTCGGCCGCTTGTTCGATCATTAACGCCTCCGCGATCCATGTCGGGTCGGCGGTTTCGAGTACGTCGTCGAGTTCGCGGACGGTGACACCCAAAATGTTGGGTGCACCATGTTGCGGGGTGACCGCTGGTGTAGGCGGTGCATGTACGGCACGGGGAACTGCGACGGCCGGCGCGAGCGGAGCGCCGTTCCGGTCAACGTATGCGGTCATTGTCCTACTCCTCTGGGAGTCAACGTTGGGTGATGCAAACGGGGTTGGTGGATGGTCCGCCCGGCGCGTTGCAACACGATCCAGTCGTCTAACGGTTTGTATCCGGTGAGCATGTCGGCGCGGTACCCGGTGCTGATCGGCGCGACGCCTGACGCACCGAAATCTTTGAACATGCTGGTCGGGAGGTCGCACGGTTCGCGTTTACACAACGCCACAAGTTCACACACATATAATGCGAGCAGCGGTTTGGCTTCCGGTGGGATACCTGCGCCTACCGTGTATGAGACGGTCCATTCGATTGTCGGGTCGGTCAGCGAGTTACATTCGGGCCACGGCTCGCCACCGTCGCGCAGGATCGTGGTGCGGTCCGGTGAAAGGAAATAGGTGGACGGGTCAACGACGGCACCGCCGATAGTGATCGCGGTTACCGCTTGGGCGGGGCCCCACGGCAACGGCAACTCGCGGTACGTGTGGCACCAGCATCCGTCCGGGTGCGGGCCGCACGTGCATGGCCACACGTTCACCCACCCGTTTTTCGCTGGGACGGGGGCCGACACGGCACTGCCGAGCCACGGTCCGGTACCTGTCGGCACACCATACGCATAGGTGGGTGTGGGGCACGGCTCGCTGCACGGATGGAACGTCAGTTCGCAACAATGCGGATACCGTTGACCGGTCGCTAAATACAGGATACGCGACGCGTTGACCGCCAAATTGTTGAACAACGCGACATCGTCCGGGTTGTCGGGGTCGATCCGTTTACACGGCCCGCAAAGATCATCGATCGTGATGTACGGGGTGCACGGAAACCATGTTTCCTGCGGTTCGCATACCGCGGCGGGAGCGATGTTCACTGGGCGACTTTCGCGGTGAGCGCCCAATAGCCGTGTTTCGACACTGTGTACGTGACCGACATGACTTCGGGGGGCATCGTCACATCCGTCGCGTAGATACCGGGGGTGGATGGGTCTTCGATGCTGTCACCGAACACTGACCGTAACGTGTGTGTGCCGGTGCTGTCCGGTCCGCGGCGGACCGTCACAGTTTGGGCGACGTTCACGCCGGTCGTGTTTTGGTACGCGGCGGGCGGCAACCCGATTTTGAGGTCACCGGTACCAGCCACGATCAGTGTCGCGTCGAGGTCGGTCAAGTCGACATCAACGTCGGTTTCGGTGACCCGACCGAAGTGCGACCCGGCGTTCCGGGTTGTCGCTACAAGGTCAGTGGAGTGTGTTTGCGGCATAAGTCAGCCAGCTAGCGCTGACACGTAAATCCGGTAGGTGCCCGACGCAGCAAACCCGATGTTTACTGTGTCGCTGTTAATGAACTGGATTGTGGATGGTATTACCACCTGGTTGGTGGCGTCGTCGATGATTTGGATGAGGACCGGCCAGTCGCTTAGTGCTGACACGGGCACGTCGAGGTTGTGGCTGATCGTTTCGACACCTGCTGCGGCGACTCCGCGCTGTTCGACGTATCCGGTTCCGCGTATCTCTGTGCGGGGCGTGAACCTGACTTCGGAGGTGCCGGTCCCGTAGCGGGCTAACACTTCGAGATCGTCACCGTTGATCGCGTTGGTGGCACGGTCACCGGCTGTCACGTCGAACCGGTCAGCGGTTATGAAATACCCGCGCGACGTGGACGAATCGCTTACCGAGACAGCCAACTGAGGTACACCCACACCTGCCTGAGCGGACTGCGACACGCTGTCCGTACCGTTGCTGCACTGCAACGACGTGGACGATGTGCTCGGGGCGGCATACCCAGAAATGGTGGCGTAGGCGCCGCTCACAGTCGTGCAGGCCATTCCGCAATCCGACTGGTCCGGTGCGCCGTGTAGACGATGAGCGACTACTTGGGCCGACCCGACAAATCCGGGGTCGGCGGCGAAAAGCATGGCATCGGACCCGGTGCCGTTGTCATACGCCAGGACAGCGCCGATACCGACGGGTCGTTGGCGGACCATAGCGGCGCCTTCAAGGCCCATGCCGAGCATGTTGTTGCCCGCATATACCGTGTCAGTTCCTGTGCCTGCCGTGTCCGGGTGAACGATCGTGGTGTCGACGTCGGTGATGGTGACCCGGTCGTTCACACCGTCCGGTGACACCGTCACCGTGCCCCCAGCGGACACACCAACACGTTCCGCTGTGCCAGTAGCGATCGACAACGCAACAGCGTCGGTGGTGCCAACGAAATCTGTGCCTCCGCCACCCAACGGTGACGTACCCGTGTTCCCTTGCAACAACCACGCGTCACCGCCAGCAGCCCCCAGTTGGACCCATGCGGTAGCGCCGTCGCTGTTTTTCCAAATGGTGCCGGTCGGTTCTTCCAACACCAGATCACCGAGTTCGCCTGTGATCGTTCCGTTCGGGTCCGCGGCGACGACACCGAACATCCATTCGCCGTTGTTGTTCCGCACCCGCGATACCAACTCGGTGTTACCTACAAGATCAGGGTTATGGACCTGTGCCACTGCTCGACTCGTTTCTAATTGAGGTTGGACCGGCCGACCACAACAGTGACCGACCCTAACGACCCGGAAGCCAACGTCACGTCAACCGTGTTAGCGGTACGGTTCGACACGTTCACTTGCAACGGTTCGACACCGGACTGGTCCCACAGTTGGACCAACATTTCGTTCGGGTCGGCTAAACCCAAACCGTGGTTGATAGTCGTGACACCAGCAGGTAGGACACCGAGGTCGCTGTAAAACCATGGTTTGTTCTCTGGTGGCACCGACCCGCCAGTGCACGCCACCGGCACAGCACCGTCAGTGATAGGTGTGCCGTCAACGTTCACCCAGGACACACCCGAATCAACCGATTTCAACAAACGGCCATCCGTCGACGCGCACTGAAACACGACACAACACGTGGACGAACCTGGGCACGGAACCGATGGAACCCACGGGCCATACGTCATTTCAGCACCCCTCGACTTGAACAACTCCGTGGCAACAGAACCAACCAAAAGCGACAGCTTTCGTAGCGGTAACCACTGTCCGGTTCGTCCCCGGATATTGGACACTGTTAAACACTGCGGGTGACACGGCACCATAGATTTGGCCGGTCACATACAGTTCCGTCGCACCGTTCACCGGTGCCGGATATCCCGGATCGGCGATAATCAACGAACCCGCAGGGGTCCGCCAACGGCCAGGTGCTTCACCCGGCACCGCGAGACCATACGCGGCGTACCGGTCCAACACTGACACCGGAACATGGAAGAGTCGTTCGCCGCCGGTAGAACACTTCGCAGCGTATTCCTCCAACGCGTAGAGAGCCTGATCGAACGGCAACGCCCCGGTAGCGACCGGTACCGCGTCGCCGTTCGTTAACCATTTGCCTTGCTGCCCGGGCGGCAACGTCGCTTGTACCGCGCCGCCCCAAAGTTCAGCGCCGACAGTCCCCCACAGCGTCGCGTCGACACGAGCCGCAGCGACCGTTTCGAACTCGCCGATATCGCGAACAGCGAACGTGCCGCAATCCACTGTCTGTGGTACACCCACAATCGACGCTTGTACCGTTTCATACAAACCCGCCCCTTCGGGCGGCACATATGTGGTGCCACAGCCGACAGGGATACCGGTCGTGACGCCGCACGGGTCACCGCTGAACACCAAGCCCACCGTTGTCCACGCTTCGGACTCTGGGGTCACGAGACGCACACCTGGTCCCGTGGGTGTCGCGACGGAACCCAGCCCGCCTTTCGGGGCAGCCAACGAAGGGACATCCACCGGCACGCCAGCATCGGCGGTGACGGTGACAGTTCGATGTACGTCCACTGTGATCATTGGCTACCCCGAAACACGGTCATCTACTAGTTAGCGTCGGACGGTTCAGGGCGCGGGGCAGTCAACGACCGCCATAGCGCCCGTCGCGCCTTTCACACACACCGGCACTTCGACCACATAGTGATCACCGGTCACGCATGCCGTCGAGATCGTCTCCGCCAACATTTGGGAGCTGTTCGTCGCCGGGCGGTCAACGCGCATGGTGAGGTCAGCATGGCGGACCATCGTCAGCGAATCGGTCCGCCCGAGGATCAACGCCGCGGATTCCGGGATCACATTGGAAAGGGGCGACCCGTCGCTCACACACGTGGGGGCGAGCGGCGAACCGTCCGTCAACACTGCGGGGGTACCGGCACCGAGCCACGTCGCTGGAGCGTGACCGTACGTGAGGATCGTCATTCCGTCTTCGGCTCCCATAGCGGCCATCACGTCAGCGCGTGCCTCTCCGAGCCGGATCCCGTTGCGTGCCTGGTGGTCAGCGACCATGCGGGCCAACAGGAACTCGGGGAGATACGCGACATCGGCGTCGCATCCGGTGCACGCCTTCGCCAACGCGAGCAGTTCGCTGATCCACCGCGGGATGTCAACAGCGGCGCCGAACGGCGAGTCGGTAACGGGAGCCATTTTGTGGATCAGCGGGTTCGACCCGGTCGGGTCGTACAGCGTTTCGAGAAGCCGGTAATCGTGGGCGACTCGGGCGTAATTCGCGAACGTTTCCTCAACCTGGGCTTGCGCTTGCGGCCAGAAGGTGCGGGTGAACGTGTCCGCTTCAACGCACCATCCGATAGCGACAGGGTCACATTCGATCGGGTCGCCGGGGCACGGCTGCGCACACGTCTTATCAGGGGTCGGACCGCCGTTCGACACGTACCCGGCCTGGTGCTGGGCGCTCGTCACATAGAAGAAACCCTGGGCGGGCATCGCCGAATAGTCGGTCATCGGACGCGGGTACACAGCGAGGCGTTCCGTGGTTTCCACGGTAGGCAACGCGTCGGTCAGCGTCATCACGGGACACGGCCCGGCCAGATCCAACACCGGTCGGGCAGGGGGGATACACGCCGACGCTACGAGCCGCTGCGTCGGAGACAACTGGGTTTCGTCGACAGCAGCGCGTCGCTCGGGGAGCGTTTCGCGCCATTTCCGGTGAGCCGCAGCGAGAATACCTTTCGCAGCGTCAGGGTCCCGAAAATCGGAGGCCTTCACTGCCTGCGGGATGTCCTGCCGCCAATAACCGACTGTTGCGCCAGCTGACACCGCGAACGCGTTGCGGAGACGTTCGGTCACCTCAGAGTCACTCATCGGGGTGTCGCTGCCCCGGTCGGACGTGGCCGCAGACGCGTACAGCCCGGCGCGTGGCACCACCCGGGTAGGGGTGCTGGGTTCTGGTTGGGTAGGCGGAGCGGTCGGGATGGACACCACAGGGAGGCGAACCACCCCAGACGCGGTGACCAGTTCGGGGGTTTCCACCTGACCGGCGTCTTCGGAACTGTCAGCGTCGTCGGCGGGCTGGTCCACGATATCGGTCGGGGCGTCGCTGTTATCAGCGTCCACACCGAGTTCCGAGAGGAGCGTCGCGGCCCGGTCGGCTCGCTCAGCGATCTCAGTGTCGATCGTCCCGACAGCGGCGAGCAGCGCCCGCACGGCAGCCTGGTTCGCGCTGTCTGCGGCGATGCTGCCGTCGGCGATACCGGCAACGAGCCCGGCTCGGTACTCGGCGAACGCTGTCGCGTATTCGGCGAGTTCCTCGGCGGTGAGCGTCGTCACGTCGAAATCGTCGGCGGCGAAAAGGGCAAGAATTTCGTTCGGGTCCATTGGTTTCTCCAAAGCTCTACCGGCCCAACTGTTGGGCCATGTGCGGGTAGGTGGTTTGCTTGGGAGGACCCGTTGCCGCTATGCGGCGTGTCCGGTCGCCCACTATGTGGTGCGACTCCCTGGTTTGGTGGCCACCCTATCGTGCAGGGTGGTGGATATGTCAACTAGCGGATCGGGTGAGGTGCGCTACAGCGTCGGGCGAGAACCTGGGTGCGGCACCAGCGGTAACCGAATCCGTCGAATCTGTCGAATCAGCAGGGTCGGTCGAGTCGGGGGTTTCAAGCGCATCCAACCGGGTTTCGATATCAGCGAGACGGACCTTCACGGCGTCCAAATCTTCGACCGTCACCGTCGAACCGCTCGAGTCGGTCGTGTCCATCGAATCGGTCGTGTCGGCCGCTTTCTTAGCGCACCCTCCGCAACATGATGCTTTCACCGCGCCACGCGACGCCACAATCACGTCTTCCTCTTCGTCGTACACCCATTCGTATGTTTGTCCCGTGTCGGACACGTCACCGAGCGGGTACAGCGTGGGAGTGTCAGCGAACTCGTCGCCTTCCTGCACCACAACGATCACGAACTGGTTGCCGTCGGCATCGGCCACTGTCTGGGAGTACCGGCCGAAGTTGCCGTCGCCCAGATCGAGCCGCGATTCCCACCGAAACGGCGGAGCGTCAACCACTTTGTACGACGCTGCGACCGGTTGTTTCGGGGCGATACGGGTAGAGAATGTGCGGGTAGCCACGACGGCGCTCCTTTGGTTTGTGGTCCCGCTAGGTACGGTACCATTGTCGACTGCGGTAGCAGCGATCCTTCCGCCCTCGGGAACGTACCAGTCGGGCGGGAAACCCGGTTTCGTGACCCAATGGACGAGACGAAGATCGTAGGATGTTTCCCCGGCCCAATGACCCGACGGGTACCCCAACCGCATCTGTTCCACAAGGACCGGGTCGGTGCCGGGGATGATCTGACCGGCGAACCAAATGCCGACACCCGGATAGTATGTGGCTCGCACCACCGCGACGAGTTGCGACACGTCTACCTGAGCAGCGAGCGCTTCCGCTCCGTCCAGTTCGTCGGTGTGGTCCTCGACAGCGGTACCGAACCCGACTCTGAGCGTGTCGCCGGTGTCCAACACAATGTCGCGCGAGTGGAACTCGGAGAACGTTGTGTCTAGCGTGGCAGGTACACATACCCCTTGGGATAGCCACCCGACATGGCAGAGGCCTTCGAGGCCGTAGAACCCGTAGATCCTGCCGGTGTCGTCGATGCGGACGGGAATAACTTCGGGGCACGCGACCCCACCAATCGTTTCTGCCCAAATTTTGCCGTGTTCGTCTTGCCACATTTGGAACGGCCCGGCTTGGTCGGTCCAACCTTCGAACATGTCGAGGGTCCAACCCGTCGACGGGTACAGTCCGGTGATGTCCGCAGCGGTGATTGCTTGTTTCCATCGGCGCGCCGCCGACGCGGTCATCACTGACGGTGACATGGGTCGTTTCGTCATTTCGTCTCCCACACCGGTGTGACCGGTAAACATTTGCAGCCTTTGTGGTCTCCGACGTGGCCGTCGAACTTGTCGAGCGTCGCGACGGTCCCGCGTGTGGCGTTGTCGACGTGCCACGGTGCCGGCGCGGCACGTTCCGCTGGCCCGTAGTTCCATTGCCACCCGACCAGCCGGGCTTTCTTCGCTACGTGTTCCACGATGATTCCGCCGGGCACGAACACCCCTGCGGATACACCCGGGTCGGATGTCGAGTCGTCAACGTCGGCTCCGCCCAGCGCAGTGGTTGTCCGTACAGCGACACCTGTCGTGGCGACGCCGACGGTTTCACCGGCTTCGATGCGGGCGGTCAGGTTCGGGTCGGTGTCGTACACGACCGGGTCGAGAAGCGTTCGGAACAGACGGCGGGCACCTGTTGACAATACGAGTGACGCCGCGGCGACGAGCTCGGCGATTCGTTCCTCGTCAACGATTTCGTCGGGATCTTCCACGATCCCCGCTGCGACGAACGCTTTCGTGATCCGTTTCCACGCGGCTTTCGCTCGAAGCGCCCACACGAGGAGCAGCGCTTCGACGGCCTTGTCGAACAGACGCGATTGTTGTTCCTCGTCGTCGGTTCCGAGGCCCGCTACGATCGTCGCTACACGGTCGGGTCCTAACGTTTCCGCGACGTGCCGGTCAACGACCGACGCTATCAGCGCTTTTCGGGCAGGGTCTTTTTCTTTCGATCTGAGTACCGCACCCAGTCGGTCAGCGGCGTTCGCCAACGCTTGGGTGAGCAGCGCTTCGGTTGTTTCCACGAGCCCGGTTTGCACCGCCACGATTTCGGTTGTGAGTATCTCGATCGGGTCAGCTACGGGTTTCGCGGCCCGGACCGGGATGATCGACGCCGGGATAGGCACATCTGGCGTTTCGGGCGTTTCACCGGTTTCGGGTGGTTCCAACCCCAACGTTTTCGCTCCGACATCGGGGCTGATCACGCCTTGCTGAACCAGCGTCGCAACGTCCCGTGCCGATAGTTTCGGTGGGGGCCGCATGTCGTTGCCGTCGATCAACGCTTCGATCCGGGCGACATCCGCGGCCGGGATGTTCTGGTCGGCTACATACGGGTAGACCAGTGCCCGCATGAACTGTTCCACGAGCCACCCTGCGCGTGTCACAGCGTTCGCGATTTCCTGGTCCGTGACCGTGTCCCCGATGTTCCGGTTGAATCCCGCGCCTGACCCGAACCCAAAAAACTCGTCGGTCGACGCCGCGGAAGCTAACGCCACGAGTTTCAACGCGTTGTCCGTCGCGGCGGCAACCCCCGGGTCGAGGGTGCGGCCCAACGCCAAATCACGCACTTTCGCGATGAGGTCGCCGTCCATGTCGAGAACCGCGGGGAACACCTGTCCTCCCTCGGCAGCTACTTTCACGGCGTGCTGAGCGATGCGTGCCAGCAACGCACCGAGCACGTCAGCTTCGGAATAGCTTTCTTGGCCTGTCGATAACAGGCCGGGGCCGAATAGGTCCTGAGGGATCTGGTTGTTCGGGATCGGCGACGCCTGAGCAGGGACCAACCAAACGTCCGCCAAAATTTGGGACGCGGCCTGCGAGTGTTGCGCGGCGAGCGCCGCTTGGAACACCGCGATTTCGTTCGCTGCGGCTTGGACCCAACCCGCTTTCGGGGCTGCGCCAGCCGCGCCGTCTCGTGACACGTACACGACAGTGGAATGCCGCGGCAGCGTTTCGGTCGCCCCGCCAGCAACCGCGATTTGCCACCGGTCGTTTCGTTTCGTTACCGACGCGATCCGGCAGACACGGGTTTTCCACGCGCCTGCGTCTTTAGCTGTTTTGGTCCACCACGTCGAGTATTCGACGGTTTCGCGGAACTTGATCTTGTCGTCGGGTTTCATGTTCTCGAGACGGGGGTGAACGATTTCTCGTCCGAGTTCGTCTACGGGCCATCGGCGCACCGTTTCGAACACCCCTGCGGGGTATGACACGAGAGCGAATCTGCCCGCTACCTGGAGACATTCGAGGCCGACGGTGATCATGTCGGGAAGGTCAGCGGCGATGTGCCGGTCGTACGCGATTTGCGCGATCGGCCAGAACGGTTCCGGTAGGTCCGTGACCCATTGTTTCGTGTCGGGGTCCCACGTGCGCCACGGCACCGGGCCTGTCGGGGTGTCCATCCCGATCTGGACTGATACTTGCGCTGGTTTCGCTGCGGCGAGTTCGATCATCCGGGCGATCTGGCCGAGCCCAGCGTGTTTCCACGCGAGCGTTTCGGTGTCGGTTTCGCGGGGCCAATGACCGGTTGCGCCGTCGATTGTTGGCATCACGTAGGGTCGGATCGACCCTTGCATTACCGACGGGGCTACTACCGCCCGACCATGATCGCGGAGCGTCGCGGGGTGTTTCACGCGAGTTCATCCATGTTGGGAGGCACCGCGGTTGTCTGGCTGGCCCATCCTTCGGTTGGTGCGACCGCCTCAACCTCGGAGATGATTGACACGTCACCTATCTGGTGGGGGATCGCCGCGACCGATGACGCGTCAACTGGTTGCAGCAGCACGTCGGTGCCGCCCACGCCGACCCGGGTTTGTGTGACTCGAAACAAGGGGCCTTCCGGGCGTTCCGGCAACTGGTTGCTGTCCTTGTTGAACAGCGGGTCCAGAACCAACGCGATTTGCCCGACCGTCAACGCTGCCACAAGCGACGCAGCAACGACAGCAGACACCTCGGACGCAACCAACGCAACAACGGTCACGGACGCGAACTGCAACGTGGAACACGCCACGCATTCCCACCCCGACAACACCCACGCAGCGACCGGCCCACTGTTACGTAACCGGTTCCGTACCGGCCCGGTGATCGCGTCGCGGCCGACGAGCCGAGCCCACCGCACCGCAGCTACCGGACTGGCAACCAACACGGCGATGGTCACGGTGTCCATAGCGCCCACCCTTTGCCCTGGCAGCCGCACCCGACGTTCACTGTCCATTGATCGTCGGTTTCGGTGCGTGTCACTATGCCGTCGACGGTTGCCAGTTCGACTACCGGTTGGCGGTACGTCACCTGTGTCGGCGTGTTCTGTTGGGGCATCAACCCACCGAACAGGACCGTGTCGTTCTGTTTCAGCCACACCGTCGGATATTCCAACCCGTGTCGACGGTCCGCTATGGTTTGGTTCGTTCGGGCCCACAACAGCGGCCCGAATGTCGGCACCCCGTCACGGATAATCGTGGATCGTTCCCATTTGCCGTGCCGCTCCGGCGGGTACGGAATCGACGCGAGGTCACCGAACCGGATTGTCCAATCAGTGTCCAACACTGGCGGTTCCGCTGTCGGGCCCGCAACG
>WPCJ01021586.1_pt1 | contig 15387 bp, 15 predicted proteins | sample 5399831 | NCBI WGS metagenome assembly WPCJ01 (sample SAMN12869470, study PRJNA574797) | sludge metagenome | isolation source: wastewater treatment of pH10 | place: China:Beijing | collected 2019-05-20 | reverse complement strand
CAATTATGTAGGTCAGCCTAAAAAAAGTATAGGTTAAGCTACAAAACAGATAGGTCGACTTACCAATTGGGCAGGTCGACCTAGTAAATTACAAACTCAAAACCCTTTCAGAGTTTGAAACTCTGAAAGGGTTCTTAAAATTATACTTCAAAATTATTATTGCAAATTTTCAATTACAATCGCTGTTGCACCACCGCCACCATTACAGATTGCAGCTGCACCGTATTTTCCGTTATTCTGTTTCAAAACATTGATTAAGGTAACAATAATTCTGGAACCGGAACTTCCCAATGGATGTCCAAGTGACACTGCCCCACCGTTCACATTCACTTTAGAATCATCCAAGCCAAGTATTTTATTATTTGCTAAACCTACAACCGAAAACGCTTCGTTAAATTCGAAGAAATCGATATCGTCCTTGGTCAAATTTGCTTTTTTAAGGGCGATTGGTAAAGCTTTAGAAGGTGCCGTTGTGAATCTTTCTGGCTCAACCGCTGCATCGGCATAAGAGATAATTTTAGCTAATGGTTTCAATCCTAATTCTTCCATTTTTTCTTTTGACATCAGAATCAAAGCAGAAGCGCCGTCATTTAAGGTTGAAGCATTAGCTGCTGTCACTGTTCCGTTTTCTTTTTGAAAAACCGTTGGCAATGTTGGGATTTTATCAAATTTAACTGCTTTATATTCTTCATCTTCTGAGAAAACAATTGGTTCTCCTTTTCTTTGTGGAATACTTACAGGAACAACCTCATCTGCAAATTTGCCGGCTTCCCAAGCTGCAGCCGATCTTTTGTAAGATTGAATAGCAAAAGCATCCTGTTCTTCTCTTGTAATATCATTTTCTTTTGCGCATAGTTCCGCACAAACACCCATATGAACTTTGTTGTAAACATCTGTCAAGCCGTCTTTCAAAAGTCCGTCCTGCATTTTGATTTCGCCCAATTTCACGCCATTTCTCCCATCCAAATAATGAGGAACACTTGACATATTTTCCATTCCTCCAGCAACAATAACATCCACATCGCCTGCTTTAATTGCCTGAGCTGCCATTGTTACGGCTTTCATTCCGGAAGCGCAAACTTTATTGATAGTTGTAGAAGGTGTATGATTAGATAAACCTGCGCCCAAAGCGACTTGTCTTGCCGGTGCTTGTCCTTCACCAGCCTGCAAAACGTTCCCCATATAAATTTCCTGAACCAAAGCAGGGTCAAGATTGATTTTGTCTAAAGCTCCTTTTACCGCAGCCGTTCCCAATTGTGTTGCAGGAATGCCTGATAAGCTTCCCATAAAACTTCCCATTGGTGTTCTGACCGCTGATACAATGAATACTTCTTTCATAATATTTTTAATTTTTGTATTGATATTTTTCTTTAAACACAAGGTTCACAAAGATTTTTCACTAAGTTCACAATATCCTTTCATTAATTCTAAGTTAGTTGTGCTCTTTGTGCTAATCTTTGAGCCTTTGTGGTTCAACTTTTTCAAACAAGGTTACAAAGTCTTTTTCTCTAAGTTCACAATGTCCTTCATTAATTCTAAAGTTAGTTGTGCTCTTTGTGCTAATCTTTGAGCCTTTGTGGTTCAAATCTATTTTTTCTTGATGCGATTAAAATTAAAGCAACTCCTAAAAATTCGATGAGCCAGCCCCACGACAATTTTACAATTCCTGCAAATGTAGATTGCCAGGATTTGAAGGGTAAAAAGCTGAAATAATCCAAAGATTTTAATTTAATAGCAACAATTGTGAAAACAAAAAGCAAAATCATTAAAAATGTCATTATTTTCACGAATCTATTTTTGTTAATTAAAATGAAAACCAGCATTAATAAAGAAAATCCCCAAACTGCAATCGCAAGTGTATTATCGACTTTCCAATAGTTCCAGTTTCCAACAATTGGAATATGAACCAACGGCAAAAAACTGCCTGCCACAACCAGAAACAAACCGATTAACTGTAAATTTTTCATTCTTAATTCTTATTCGCCAATGTAAATAAAAAAAAACACACCTACAAAAGATGTGTTTCGATAATAAGAAAATAGTGTATAAGAATGTTCTATGAAAAATTTATAGTTTTAAAAATCAATATTGGCAATTTCGATTCCGATTTGGATTCCGTTTTTATTTGGTAGATTAGCTTTGCTATTGAAAATTGGAGTGAAATCTTTTTTGATAAATAAGTTAACGCCACCATAACCCAGACTGAATTTCCCACCAAACAAGAAAGCATTCACACCGTCATCCAAAGTGTAATCGTACTTTTGGAATTTACTGCCTTCATCATAATATTTCACTTTTACAATGCTTCTGGTGTTGATTCCTGCATAAGCACCTACGCCAATTTTCCACATTTTTTTTCTCACATCCAGATATTGTTTCCCGTCATACTCGGTATATTTAGGATTAAGATAAAGCTGAAATTCTATTGGCAAGGTCAAATAAACATTTCTCAATTTGGAACGTTTCAATCTGCCTTCTTCAAAATTCTCAAGAAACAATTGCGAATTTTCCTGAACAAAAACCTGCGGACGTTTCGGCATATAGGTATCAGTTCTGTAAGCTAATCCGTATCTTAGAATCCAGGGACTTGTGAAACTTCCAAGTTGCTTATCTTGCCTGAATTGCACTTCCACACTATGTGAGTTCCCGATCCTCATTTCCGAATCATTTTCAAAAGGATTGAAACTACCTTTATCCTTAGTAAGGTTTGTAAATGCATAGCCCACGCTGATAGTGCTTGTATTGATATATTCTGTAGGTTGTTTTTTATCCTTTCTGATGTTGATGGATACACCGGAATTCTTAAAAACCATCACATTTTTATTTCTGATTGTATCACTACTGTAAACCGAATTTTTAACAGCGCTTTTAGTAATCTCCTCCAACTGTTGACGTTCATTTTCAATTTTATCATTGATAATAGTTTCATATCGTTTGGAAACCGTTTCTTTTTGCGCAATTTGCTCAGCTTTTGTAATTTTTCCGGAACTGAAAGCTTCATCAATTTTATCCGTTTCTGCTTTCATATTCGCTTTCTCTGTCAATACGATTGAATTGACCTTATCAGTGTAAGATTTCATTTGATTATCAAGCGTAGTCTGTGCTGTAGCAAAGCTTGAAAGCATTGCTAAAAGTAGAATTTTGAACTTCATAGTTTAATTATTTAGTTGTTATAGAATCTTTTTCGTAAAGTGTAATTCCAAAGAGTTTGATACGTTTTGGGTTAGGAAAATCAGAGTCATTTTTTTTCAGCGTATTGATTCCCATTGCAGATTTTGGTGTCTCAGTTTTGGCTTTGTCGATTTCCACTCCGAAAAGTAGGTCAGATGATGACACATATTTTACTTTTTCTCTTGGTTTTTGAATATCCGTGTGAGCCAATTGCTCTTCTGGTTTAGAAACAATTTGAGGTTCTTCTTTTTTTATATCCGGAATTTGATTTGAGGCAAGTTTTTCTTTACTAATTGAATTTTTCATTCTGGGCGTTTCCACTTCGTTCAATGTAAACCTAGTCGAAGAATCTTCATTCTTAACAGCAAATTTTTGATTATCAGAATCCAAAATAGGATTAATAGGATTTGATTTCACAGCCTCTGCATTTTCTGACTTTTTAACTGAAGCCGGAATTGATTTTTCATTTTCTGATTGGCTGGCAAACTGTTGATCACCATTAACTTCAGCTTTATTGTTAGTCATCCATAGAATTCCTCCCAAACCACATAAGAAAATAACAGCTGCAGCATATCTCAACCAAATCATGTTTGGCTTTTCTTTTTTTGCAGGAGATTGGTCCAGTTTCTCTTCCAATCTGTCCCAAAAACCTTCGGAAACTTTCATTTCCTGTTGTTCATATTTAGATTTCAGACTCTGCATTTTGTTTAGTGTTTTGTTGTTGATTAAAATAATCTTGCAGCCATTTCTTTGCTTTGCTTAGCTGGCTTTTGCTGGTACCTTCTGAGATATTGAGGATTTCCGCAATCTCCTGATGTTTCTTTTCTTCAAAAACAGCAAGGTTAAAAACCAGTTTATAACCAACCGGCATTTCTTTGAAGACAATTTCCAAATCTATATCCTGAGAAAGTTCTGAAACATCTTCCCTATGGTCTGCAATCGCATCAGTAAATTCGGTTTCCGCGTACAGAACATGTTTATTTTTTCGGACGAAAGTAATGGCATCATTCACCACTATTTTTCTCAGCCAAAACGGAAACGATTCGTAATTTTTACAATCTTCAATCTTGGTAAATGCTTTATAAAAAGCATTCATCAGAACGTCTTCCGCATCATCCACATTGTTGATATAAGAATTAGCGACCGACAACATTTTCCCAGAAAACATCTCGAACAAACTCTTTTGAGCCAGCCGGTCATTTTTCTTTGCTTTGGAAAAGATATGTTGTAAATCTTGTTTCATTTTCTCTTTCTGACTATAAGACGGTAAAAATCGGAAATGGTTGCCTCAATTTTTAAAATAAATAAAAATAAATTTAAAAATAACTGATTATCAATCAAATAAATTTAAATAAACTCTTATAGGTTTTTCTGATTTCGCATATATATAAAACAAAATGAGCTCAATCTGTAAAAATCAGTGAGAAATAAATTTAAATTATGGCAATCCCCTCGCCTTCCTGAAGCCATAGCTCGGGTCGGGCTATCCGCTACAATCTTTTTTGTGGAACACGTTTCCAGCTTTTGATTAAATTTTTCAAGCCACAAAAAAGGATTTCCACTACTATCCCTATTGCAGCTTCGCAAGAAATAAAGTTTCGCCAATCATAACACGCAACATCATAATATTGTAAAAAAGATTCTTTGCCGAGCAAAGCGCCCTTGTGAACCTCAAAATATTTTCAATTAGATAAAAAAACTTCGTGACCTTTGTGTTAAAATTTTTGAATTAAATACGAATCATCAGTATTCATTATTTTCTCCTTATTTTTGCAAAAATTAAAACAAACGTGGTAAACACAGACCAAATAAAAGACATACAATCCCGAATAGAAGACCTCCATAAGTTCCTCGGCATCGAGAAAAAGAAAATCGAGATTTCCAACGATGACGAAAAAACAGCCGCTCCGGAATTCTGGGAAAAACCAAAAGAAGCCGAAGTATTCCTCAAACAACTCCGTTCCAAGAAAAAATGGGTGGAAAGTTATGAGGAAATCAATGCTCAGTTTGAAGACTTACAGGTTCTTTTAGAATTCGCAAAAGAAGACCCGGATTCTGAAAAAGAACTCGACGAATCTTTCCCTGAATTAGTAGAAAAAGTAGAGAATCTGGAATTCAAAAATATGTTGTCCAACGAAGGCGACGAATTATCTGCGGTTCTTCAGATCACAGCCGGAGCCGGCGGAACAGAATCCTGCGACTGGGCCAGTATGCTCATGCGTATGTACACAATGTGGGCAGACAAACAAGGCTACAAAATCCGTGAACTGAATTTCCAGGAAGGCGATGTTGCCGGCGTAAAAACGGTAACTTTAGAAATCGAAGGCGAGTTTGCTTTCGGTTATCTGAAAGGTGAAAATGGCGTTCACCGATTGGTAAGAATTTCGCCATTTGATAGTAATGCTAAGCGTCATACGAGTTTCGTTTCTGTTTATGTTTACCCTTTGGTGGATGACACGATTGAAATTAATATCAATCCTGCTGATATTAGTTTCGAAACCATGCGAAGTTCCGGTGCTGGTGGACAAAATGTAAACAAGGTGGAAACCGCAGTTCGACTTCGTCACGCACCAACTGGAATTATTATTGAAAACTCAGAATCGCGTTCTCAGCTTCAGAACAAGGAAAAAGCAATGCAACTTCTACGTTCCAGACTTTATGAAATCGAACTCGAAGAACGAATGAAAGCCAGAAACGAAATCGAAGCGGGAAAAATGAAAATCGAATGGGGTTCTCAAATTCGTAATTACGTGATGCATCCTTACAAATTGGTAAAAGATGTCCGTTCCGGATACGAAACGTCTGATGTGGACAGCGTAATGAATGGGAACCTGACACCTTTCCTGAAAGCTTACCTGATGAATGAAGGACAAGGTTCTGCAGATGAATTGGATGAGTTGTAGTAAACTTGAATTCTCGCAGATTCAGCAAATATGGGAATTTGGAAAGTCTTTAAATAATTAAGCCTCAGAATATTCTGAGGCTTTGATTTTATATTTCTGTATTGAGATCCCAATTTTCGAGATAATCGTTGACGTGTTTCAGGAACATTCCGCCTAAGCTTCCGTCCACCACTCTATGGTCATAAGAATGTGACATAAACATCTTCTGACGGATTGCGATCACATCTCCAAATTCAGTCTCGATAACCGCCGGCTTTTTAACAATAGCTCCAACAGCCAAGATCGCCACCTGAGGTTGAGGAATAATCGGTGTTCCCATCAGGTTTCCGAAAGTTCCGACATTTGAAATCGTGTAAGTTGCACCTTGCGTGTCGGCCGGTGTCAATTTTTTATTTCTTGCTCTGTAAGCCAAATCATTAATTGCTTTTGCCAATCCTGACAAACTCAACTGGTCTGCATTTTTGATAACAGGAACAATCAGGTTTCCGTCCGGAAGCGCCGTTGCCATTCCTATATTGATGTTTTTCTTTTTGATAATTTTGTCGCCATCAACAGACACATTAATCATTGGGAAATCCTGAATCGCTTTCACAACCGCACGAATGAAAATCGGCATAAACGTAAGTTTTTCAACATCTCTATTCTGGTAAGAATTATTGTTGGCTTTTCTCCAGGTAACAACATTGGTTACATCAGTCTCGATGAATGAAGTAACGTGCGGCGAAGTATGCTTGCTGTTCACCATTGCATCTGCAATGATTTTGCGAACACGGTCCATTTGGATAATCTCATCGCCATCATTTACACTGATTGGCTGGGCTGGAGCAGCTGGAGATTTAACCTCAGAAACCGGTAGAGAAATAGTTTGTTGAGCAGGCGATGTTTGAACTGTCGCTCTATTTTTCACAAATCCAAGAATATCTTCTTTTGTAATCCTTCCTTCTAATCCACTTCCTTTTATCGTTTTAAGTTCAGATTCAGAGATATTTTCCTGCTGAACAACAGATTTTACCAAGGGCGACAGATATAAATCTGAATTTTGATGATTGAATGAGTCAGAATGATTGGATAAAGGCTGTTCAAGAGTTTTTACCACTTCCGGCTCAGGCTGAACAATTTGATCTTTCACTTCTTCATAAGATTTGGGTTCAGGTGCTTCAGAATCCCAAGAACCGCCTTCTGTTTCCAAAATCGCAATGGCTTCACCAATTTTAGCAACTTCGTCTTTCTGCTTCAGAATTTTGATAATTTTTCCGGACACAGGAGTCGGAACATCAGAATCTACCTTGTCCGTTGCAATCTCCACTACAGATTCGTCTTCTTTTATAAAATCGCCTTCATTAAACAGCCAGCTGATAATTGTTGCTTCCATAACCCCTTCGCCCATACTCGGGAGCAATAGTTTATATTCTGCCATTTTTTTGGTTTTTTGAATTTTTCCAAAAGTACATTTTTTTTTATTAATTATATAATTCTATTTTTTTAAAATTTATGAGGGTCTATTTTTTATAAATTTGTTAATCAAAATGTTTTAGAATTATACAATGAATATCTACTTAAGTGCCATCATCCACATCAAAGAAAACTCTATAATGGATGCTATCGAATTATTAAAAAAACTGGTAATAGAAACCCGTAAAGAAAAGGGTTGCGTGCAGTACGATCTCTTTGAAGACAATAGGAATAAAGGTGTGTTTTTCATTCATGAAAACTGGGAAACCAATGAGGATCTTCATCACCATCAGGTTTCTGATCATATGATGATATTCCGTGAAAATATTGCACCTCTGTTAGAAAGTGCCAATAAAGTTTACGTTGGAAACAAACTTTTTTAATTTAAAAAATTAATAATTATCAACTTAAAATATTAACAAATATTCAATCTATCGGATTTTATTTGTGTTTTATTTATAAAATAAGAATATTTTCAATATTTTTGCTAATCTTTAGTTGTAATAAAAATAATAAATTTTAAATATGAAAATAAATCAACTTACTAAATCTGCAGGAATAGGCGTTTTCTTTTTATTTGCGAATCTTAATGCACAATCCAGTGACAAGATCATTAGAAATTTCATCAAGACCGATGTTAGCTTTCGTAACAATACAGCAGTAGATTTCAGAATTCAAAATGAGGACAAATCGGCTAGTTTAAAATCTGATATAGTTAATATTCAGCAATATTATAATGACACTCCTATTTATAAATCTTTGGCTAAAGCTGTTATCAGAGAAGGAAAAGTTATTTCTTTCAATAACAATTTCAGGCAAATAGGAAACAACAGTGTAGTTGCCGACAAAATTGATAAATCGGAAGCCTTTTCCACCGCTCTAAGATCTTTGGATATAAAAGATTCGGGCTTCGAGCTGATGGATGACAAGAGTGGTGACTTGATCAATTTGCCTGATAATAAAGTGGCAAGCATCCGTTTTTATTATGAAAGAAACAACAGCCTTATCCCATCTCAACTATTTTTCATTAATCAAAGCAAAGAAAATAAGTTTTATGGAGTTCTGGTAAGCCTTACCGACGGAGAGATTTTGGAAAAAAACAAAATGATAGATGAATGTTCATTTGATAGAAATCATTTCACGAATGAAACTACCGAAAATACAAATCATCATTTATTAAACCATTTTAATACTTCAATTACAGATAAAAATCAATTTAAGGCTGTCACTAATGCAACTTACAACGTATTTCGTTTCCCTATAGAAGCTCCAACTTTTGGAACAAGGACTCTTGTAACAAATCCTTGGGACCTTACAGCTTCTCCGGAAGGCTGGCACTCTGACGGTACTACAAATTACACTAATACAAGAGGAAATAATGTTTTTGCATATATGGACAATACCGCAAGCAATAACATTAATGGATTTTCTCCACAAAGTACAACAATAGGATCACTTACTTTTGATTTTCCTTTTGCAGAAAGTTCAACATTAAGTGCTTATGACAATACTAACTCTGCTTTAACCAGCTTATTTTATGCAAATAATATGGTTCACGATATCTTCTACAAATTCGGGTTTACAGAAACCAGCAGAAACTTCCAAACTAATAATTTTGGAAAAGGTGGCGGACAAGGTGATGCTGTCCGTGCCGAAGCTTTTGACGGAAGTGGCTATAACAATGCTAACTTTGCTTCTGGTTCAGAAATCCTGAATGGTGTCGGAAACTGGATAGTGTCTGCACCAAGAATGCAAATGTATCTTTGGGATTATGGTGTTACTTTCCAACAAAGATTATTTTATACAGATCCTGTCCTTGCAACCAGACCTGCCGTGAACACAGCTGTCGGTTCTTATCAAACAGGAGGTGGAAGATATCTAATGGCAACCCCAGTTACAGGTGACGTAGTTATCCCGTCAGTAATTAACGGTTGTTCAACCATTCCTGAAAGTCTTACGGGCAGAATTGCTCTGATTACTATTTCCGGATGTACAAATGATGTTAAAATTAAAAATGCTCAAGCAGCGGGAGCAATAGGAGTTTTACTTCATAGGACTTCATCTAACTCGGTTGCTGACTGGACACTTGCTAGTGGTAGTGGCATTAATATTCCAATGGTTATGATTCCTAGAGATGAAGGTAACTTCATCACTTCTGAAATTGCTGCCAGCCGAACTGTAAATGTTAGCTTGAAAGATCTGGGTGTTGGTTATAAAAACTCCAGTTTTGACAATGGAGTAATGATCCATGAATATGGCCACGGTATTTCCAATAGACTTACAGGACAAGGTTACAGCTGCTTAACAAGCTTGGAGCAAATGGGAGAAGGATGGTCTGATTTCTTTGCTTTGATGTTAACTAATTCTCCTAATGCTACAGCGGATGTTCCTAGAGGAATAGGTACTTATTCAACTAACTCTTCTACAACATCTGGAGGAATCAGACAATATAAATACAGTCCAAATATGAGCATCAATCCTCACACTTATGCTGATACCAATTCTACAGGAGGACAAGTTCATGCGATAGGTGAAATCTGGGCAACCATGCTTTGGGATCTTCATTGGAAAATGGCTGAAAAATATGGCTACAATTCTGATGTAACAGCTGATCCGAATTCAGGTAGCGCAAAAGTTCTACAGTTGGTTATGGATGGGCTTAAATTGCAGCCTTGCAATCCTGGTTTCATTTCCGGTAGAGATGCTATTCTACAAGCAGACCAATTAGCTGGAGGTGCAGACAACTGTCTTATCTGGAATGTATTTGCCAGAAGAGGATTAGGCGTTAACGCATCTGCCGGAAGTTCAAGCAGCATTACAGATCAAGTCAACGGATTTAATGTTCCTGAAGCTTGTATTCTTGCAACAGAAGATATAGCTAAAAATAAAGCTTTTGGTATCTATCCAAATCCTGCAAAAGGAGAATTCTTTATCAAAACCGCACCAACTGTTGGTAATGCGACAATTAAAGTAGAAGTTCTTGACATGAATGGAAAATTGGTTAAATCTATTGAAAGAAAGAAAAACAGTTCAGATTCTATCTCAACAAAAGGACTAATCAAAGGAACATACCTTGTTGTAGTTACCGAAAACGGAAAATCTAATACCGAAAAACTGATTGTAGAATAAAATACAATTACATAAAAATAAGACCTTCTCAAATGAGAAGGTTTTTTTTGTAATAAAATGTTTAACAAAATTTTATATCCAAGGATTATTGGCATCAATATTGAAAAACTACCTTTGTTCAAAATTTAATCTGATTAGTAAATGAAAAATTATTTAAAGACATTATTGACTTTAAGCTTTATCGGAAGTAGTTTTATTGCCTATTCTCAATCTATTGACAGTAGGTCAAAAACTATTTTAGATGATATTACAAAAAATTATAAAAGCAAAAAAAATTCCTATTTCAAGTTTTCTTATGGAACAGGAGCTTCAAAAGTGACTCAAAACCAAACAGGGATTTTTTATTCTGACAATAATAAGTACAAGTTGAAAATCATGGGTGTAGAACAGATTTTTGACGGAAATAAGGTTTATAATATTAATGATGAAGATAAGGAAATAACGATATCGAAGCCAAACGATAATCAGGCTCATTTTTCACCTTTAAGTTATCTGGATTCATACAAAAACGAATACAATGTATCCTATTCCGGTAAAAAGACAATCAGTGGAATTCCTGTAGATGTAATCAAAATGACACCGGTTAAAAGCAATGGACTGAAAACTGTTACTCTATATGTCAATACATCTCAAAAAAAGCTGATCAAGCTAGAACAGGTTTCAACGAATAATGATATTGCAATTATCACAATTAATAATTATAAAGAAAACCAAAACTTACCTGCCAATTTGTTTAGCTTCGACAAATCAAAATATCAAAATTACTTGATTACTGAATTATAAGTTAATGATTAATTAAAATAGAAAAAGAGCATTAGAAATTTCTAATGCTCTTTTATTTATTAACTTTATATTCGTTTGCGCCAGGATAAGGTTGTAAGTAACCTAAGTTCCAGTTAGATTGCAGCAAAGATTCAATAAAAAGATCATCTCTGTATTTATGCGGATCGTAAGGTGTTTTTAGGCTAACATCAGCAATATTTCCTTTTACATTCCACCAGAAAGCACTCCAGCCACCTCTCAGTTCTTTGATGATTTCATAAACTGTTTTGCCGGTTGCCCTACTCATTAATTTCGCAAAAACCTGACCTTCTGTTGTCGTTAGCGCTCTTAGCTGCTTCTCATAACTTGCAGCTAATTCAGTTTGTCTCTGTTTCATATATCTACTTCTTTCTGCGCCTTTCATATTAGCGCTTTCTTTTTGAATAGCTCTATACTGTTCCAACGCATCAAGAAATAGCGGGTAAACACGATTCAACTTCTTATTTAGAAAAAAATAAAAATTCCTGTCCAGTTGATTATTAAAATGTGGGTTAGCCCTCAAAGTCAGCTCATCCATTACAATCACCTGTTCTCCGTTTATCTTATATATTTTTGCTTTTTGAACTTCGTCATAGTAATACTCATTTCCATATTCATCCTTCTGTAATTTACTTTTCGGTATATCATCAAAAGATTTTACCTGAATCGTATCTTGTTGTGAAAAACAACATACTCCAATAAACAGAAAAAGAATCGGAATCAATTTATCAAAAATCATTACTTTTACTTTCATAAATCAGCGTAAATTTACATCAAAAATCATTCCTTTATATGAAGTTTGAAAAGAAATCAATTAAGTTTTTAGAACAATATTTAAATACCGCTTCGCCAACAGGGTACGAACATAACGGACAAAGAATATGGATGGATTACATCAAGCCCTATGTTGATAAAATTGAAGTTGACAATTATGGTACAGCCTATGGAATTATTAATCCTGAAGCAGAATTCAAAGTAGTGATCGAAGCTCATGCTGACGAAATCAGTTGGTACGTCAATTATATTACAGATGACGGATTAATCTATGTGATAAGAAACGGAGGCTCTGATCAAACCATCGCACCTTCCAAAGTAGTAAACATCCACGGCGAAAAAGGCATTGTGAAAGGCGTTTTCGGCTGGCCGGCAATCCATACAAGAAGTGCCAATCAAAACGAGCCAACACCTAAAATAGACAATATCTTTATTGATTGCGGCGCAACTTCAAAAAAGGAAGTTGAAGAATTAGGGATTTTTGTTGGATGTATGATAACTTATCCCGACGAATTTTTTGAACTGAATGACAGATATTTCGTTTGTCGTGCTCTTGATAATAGAATCGGCGGATTTATGATTGCTGAAGTGGCGAGACTTCTGAAAGAAAACAAAAATAAACTGCCTTTTGGATTATATATTACCAATTCTGTACAGGAAGAAGTCGGACTTTATGGCGCGGATATGATTGCCGACACGATCAAGCCAAATATTGCCATCGTGACAGATGTGACACATGACACAACAACACCAATGATTGAAAAGAAAAAAGAAGGTGACCAAAAATGTGGAAACGGACCTGTGATTTTCTTTGCACCTAGCGTCCATCATACCATTAGAGAACTGATTATCGACACAGCAAAATACAAAGAAATCCCTTTTCAAAGAGCAGCTGCAAGCAGGGCAACAGGAACAGACACCGATGCATTTGCCCATTCAAACGGAGGCGTACCAAGTGCCTTGATTTCTTTACCTTTGCGATACATGCATACAACTGTGGAAATGGTTTCGAAAGAAGATGTCTATAATGTCATCAAATTAATTTATGAAAGTCTTCTGAAAATCGAGCCTGCTATGAAACTAAAATACCATTAACATGAAAAAGTTTTTCATAACATTCGCGATTTTTTCTTCTCTGATTGCATTTTCACAAACTCAAAGCGAAAAAGAACTTTTAGAAACCGATAAAACATTAGCAAAACTATCAATTGAAAAAGGAATTAAAGCAGCTTTTGATGAATATCTAGCGGATAATCCAACTACATTTCCATTCAATAAGAATGTATTAACAGATAGAGTTAAAATCCTGAACAGTTATGCTGGTTTGAAAAGCTTGGAATGGGTTCCTCTCAAAGCAGAAGTGTCACAATCCGAAGATCTGGGATACACCTATGGTATTGGAAAGATTACGGTTGAAGAAGCAGGGAAAACTAAAATTAGCTATTCACATTACATCAGTATCTGGAAGAAAAATAATGTTGGTCAATGGAAATTGATTTTAGATACCGGAAACGATTGCTCAGAAGAAGTTGGCAAAAAATATTTTAAATAAATCGTAAAAATGAAAAACAAACTAATAGCACCTTCGCTTCTTTCTGCAGATTTCGGAAATCTACAGAGAGATATAGAGATGCTTAATCATTCCCAAGCAGACTGGTTTCACGTTGATGTTATGGACGGACGTTTTGTCCCGAACATCTCTTTTGGATTTCCCGTGATGAAAACCGTTCAGCAGCACGCAAAAAAATTTATTGATGTCCACCTGATGATTGTGGAACCTGAAAAATATGTTGAAGAGTTCATAGAATATGGTGCAGATCTGGTTTCTGTACATTTTGAAGCCTGTACTCATCTTCACAGAACCATTCATCAGATCCAGGACAAAGGTGCAAAAGCAGGCGTAGTTCTCAATCCGGCAACACCTGTTTTGATGTTAGAGGACATTATTGCGGATGTCGATTTGGTTTTATTGATGAGTGTGAACCCGGGATTTGGAGGACAAAAATTCATCCAGAATACATACAAAAAGATCAGTGAAACCAAAGATTTGATATTGAGTAACAATTCTACCGCATTGATTCAGATTGATGGCGGTGTTAATTTGGACAACGCATCCAGGCTTTTTGAAGCAGGCGCAGATGTTCTGGTTGCAGGAAACGCCGTTTTTTCTTCAGACAATCCGGAGAAAACCATTGAACTTTTGAAAATTTAGGAGCTTAATCCCGCTATCCGCTATATCTTTTTGCCAAGGCTTTTCCATTGCAAAAAAGGATGCCGCTACTATCGGGGCTAATGATAATATCACAAAAAAATAGGCTATCAGATTTGATAGCCTATTTTATATTTAATTTCAGAAGAAATTAGAAAATCTCTCTCCCTGAAAAGTGGAATTGCGCTTCGATAAGAGCGTTCTCATCAGAATCAGAACCGTGAACAGCATTTTCGCCAATGCTTCTTGCGAAAAGTTTTCTGATAGTTCCTTCAGCTGCTTCAGCAGGATTTGTAGAACCAATTACAGTTCTGAAATCTTCTACCGCATTTTCTTTTTCAAGAACCGCTGCTACGATAGGACCGGAAGACATAAATTCTACCAATTCTCCATAGAAAGGTCTTTCGGCGTGTACTTCGTAGAATTTTTTTGCATCAGCTACAGTCAATTGAGTTAGCTTCAATGCTTTAATTTTAAAACCAGCTTCGCTGATTTTTCCAAGAATCGCACCAATGTGTCCATCTGCAACCGCATCTGGCTTAATCATGGTGAAAGTGATTTTTCCTGACATTTCTTATTATTTTTTTAAAGAGTTGCAAACTTACAATAATTTTTGCTTATGTTTGCAAACGGAAATTCTTTTTCAAAGAGTCGTTTTTTTTGGCACAGTATTTGTAACATTATTTTCGATTCTCATGTTTAATTTGAGTTTTCATGGTTATTAGTTTTTACCCCAACTTCGGTTGGGGTTTTTATTTTATTATGACTATCACCATTATAAAAAAACCGCCAAAAACATGTTTTTGGCGGTTTTATCATAATTAGTTGATTCTTATCAGCTTGATTTTTATCACACGATCAATCAGCAAGTCATACGACAGCCCGGTATGGTATTCTTAGAAAGTCTCATAATAGCAACAAAGAACAGATTAAAAGTTGCCTACTTTT
>WPCJ01345074.1_pt1 | contig 15404 bp, 16 predicted proteins | sample 5399831 | NCBI WGS metagenome assembly WPCJ01 (sample SAMN12869470, study PRJNA574797) | sludge metagenome | isolation source: wastewater treatment of pH10 | place: China:Beijing | collected 2019-05-20 | reverse complement strand
GTTCCAGCGCGGTGGCTCGCTGATGTTCGGCGCATCGTGGTCTGTCGATGCCGGCGACGGCCTCGACGACAAATGCGTCTTCGTCACCAATCAGGGCGAGATCGCCGTCTACCAGGGTGGCGATCCGGCGACGGCGACGGGTTTCGTGCTGGTCGGGCGATACGACCTCGCCCGGCCGCTCGGACCGCGCGCCACCATGCGCGTGGGCGGCGACCTGCTGATCGCAACCGAGATGGGCCTGCTGCCGCTGTCCCAGGCGATCACCAAGGACATTTCGGTGCTCGACCAGTCCTCGGTGAGCCGGGCGATTTCGCCGGACTGGCGCAGGGAGGCCAAGGCAAGGCGGTCACTGCCATGGGAAATCGTCAAATGGCCGGAACGCGCCTATGCGCTCGTCAGCCTGCCCGTCACCAATGGCAGCCAGCAGGGGCTGTGTTATGTGCTGAATACGGAAACCGGTGCCTGGTGTACTTTCACCGGCTGGGACGTGCGCTGCCTGATCTTCCACAATGGCGAAGTGGTGTTCGGCACGAACAAGGGCAAGGTCAAGGACACCGAGGTCACCGGGACCGACGACGGCGTGCCGATCTACTACACCTGCGTCGCCAATCCCGATCATCTTGAGACATCGGGCGTGCTGAAGACGATCCTGCAGGCACGGGCGACGCTGAAGCGGGCAACGCCGAACGAAATCCAGCTTTCCGGCTCGACCGACTACCGCGTCAAGCTGCCGGCGCCGCCCAACCCGGCCCCGGACGTTCCGCCTGTCGGCATCTGGGGATCCGGCCGCTGGGACCAGGCGCTGTGGGATGCGACGATGGCGAGCGCCTTTCCCGACATCGTCAAGACCAGCATCGGCATGACAGGTTATGTCTTCCAGTGGCAGTTGCAGGTGACCGGCGCGCAATCCTCGGCGCCGATGGTCGAACTGGTCAGCGTCGACGTGTCGTTCGAGACCGGCGGGCCGGCGCTCTAGGGCGACAAACCGATGCAAGCCTTCTGGGGCCATGACGAGGCGGTGGCGATCTGGGTCGCCCGCCACATACCGGGCTGCGAGCGCGGCTTCGAAAAATGTCGGGCGATGGGCGTGCTCGACGGCGAAAAACTCGTCGCCGGCGTGGTCTATCACAACTGGGAACCGGAACACGGCGTCATCGAGATCTCCGGCGCGGCCAGCACACCACGCTGGCTGACAAGGCCGGTGCTCTGGCAGATGTTCGCCTACCCGTTTGTCGGCATCGGCTGCCAGATGCTGCTGATGCGTGTTTCGCAACACAATGAACAGTGGAACGGGCGCGGACTGCCGCGCCTGCTCAAAGCCTACGGCTTCACCAGACACACCATCCCCCGCCTCTACGGCCGGCACGAAGACGGGCACGTCTTCTCGCTGACCGACGACGACTGGCGGGCCAACGGATTTCACAGGAAGGAGCTTGCTGCCAATGGGTAAGCCGAAAGCACCGACGCCGCCCGATCCGAAAGAAACGGCGGCAGCGCAGACCGGCACCAATGTGTCGACGTCGATCGCCAATGCAGCGCTGGGCAACGTCAACCAGGTCACGCCCTATGGCAATCTGACCTACAGCCAGTCGGGCACGCACAAGTTCACCGATCCGACCACGGGCAAGAGCTGGGACGTTCCCACCTATACCGCGACGCAGACGCTGAGCCCCTCGCAGCAGGCGATCTTCGACCAGTCGCAGCAGGCGCAGGCCAATCTGGCGAAGATCGGCAACCAGCAGTCGGCGGCAATGGCCGACTATCTCAGCAAACCGATGGACTATGGCACGCTGCCGGCCGGCGGCGATGCCTCCAAGATCGGCGCGCCGCAATACCAGCAGTTCCAGTCCGGACCGCAGCTGAACACGCAGATCGCCGATGCCGGCCAGATCACCAAGGACTACGGGCCGAAGGACGGCTATGCGGGCAACGTGCAGGAGGTGCGGGACGCGATGTTCTCGCGCCTCAGCCCGGAGCTCGACCGCCAGCGCGCCTCGCTGGAGACTTCGCTGGCCAATCAGGGCATCCGCATCGGCTCGACCGCCTATGACACGGCGATGAACCAGTTCAACCAGGGTGTGAACGACCAGCGCACATCGGTGCTGCTGGCTTCCGGCCAGGAACAGAGCCGGCTTGCCAATCTCGACGCGCAGCGCGCCGGTTTCCAGAACGCGGCGCAGCAGCAGCAGTTCATGCAGAACAGTGCGCAAGGCGAGTTCGGCAACACGGCACGCCAGCAGATGTTCCAGAACCAGAACGCCGTGACCGGGCAGAACAACGCGCTGCAGGACCAGCGCATGAACGCCCAGCTCGCCCAGTTCAACGCCGCCAACCAGCAGCGGCAGGCCGCGCTGCAGGAAGCCTATGCGCGGCGCAACCAGCCGATCAACGAAATCACCTCGCTGCTCTCCGGCGCGCAGGTACAGAACCCGAATTTCGTCAACGCCAACATGCCGAACATCCCGACCACCGACTATGCCGGTCTGGTCAACCAGAACTACAACCAGAAGCTCGGCATCTACAACCAGCAGGTGGCGGCGCAGAACAGCCTGTTCGGCGGCCTCCTGGGTCTCGGTGCCTCGGCGATCATGAAATCCGACCGCAGGGCCAAGAAGGACATCAGGAAGCGCGGCCGCATCGACGGCACCAACATCTACGAGTTCCGCTACCGCGGCGAGGACGGCGATGCGCCCAAGCATGTCGGCGTGATGGCGCAGGAGGTGGAGAAGACGCGGCCCGACGCCGTGATCGAGGTCGGCGGTGTCAAGCATGTCGACTACGCCAGGGCGCTGCCCGGCCTGTTCGGACTGGGGCAGACATGATGGAGAGCTTCATTTTCGACGGCAACAAGCCGCGCCGGCCGATGACGCCGGAGGAGCAGAACCAGGCGCAGACGGCGCTGGCCACCAACATGCCGACCGACATCGGCAGCGGCCTCTCGGCGATCGGCCAGGCGCTGATCTACCGCCAGAACAGGGACGGCAGCTTCCCGCCGGCACCGGGCGCCAGCCCGCTGTCCGGGCTTTTCGGCCTCGGCCTACAACGCAGCGAAAGGATACCCCTCCGATGACTCGTTCCTTCTTCGGCAAGGGCCAGCAGGGCCCGAATGCCACCGGCCGGGATTTGCTCTATAGGGCGATGATGGCCAACGCCTCGCAGGGCCCTGGCAGTGTCAACGTCTCAGGCCCGGCGACCAAAATAGATCCGGTTGCCGAAGCGCTCGGAATTGTCTCGCCTCCAGTCGTGTTGCCAGACGTCGCCCCGACGCCGACGGCCAGGCCGGCAGTTCCGGCTCGCCTTGATGAGTGGGCCGGCTCGCGTAGCAGGGCGCTGCCGAGCCGGTTCGATTTCGCAAGAAATGACAAGGTAGACAACGTCAGGCAGGGATTGATCGATCGTGGCATGCCAACACAGGCGGCTGATGCCTTCATGATGAACATTCAGAGTGAAAACGATACGTTCGATCCAGGTCGCAATGAGGACAAACCCCTTGTCCAAGGTTCCCGCGGCGGTTTTGGTCTGTTGCAATGGACTGGGAAGCGTCGCAAGGCGCTCGAGAAATTTGCTGCAGACCGTGGCGTCGTGGCCAGTGATCTCGATGCGCAACTCGATTTCCTAGCGAGCGAGTTGAATGGTCCGGAATCCCGCACCTATCAGAAAATCCTGGCCGCGCCCGATACGGGGGATGCGGCGGCACTCATCGTTGATAAATTTCTTCGTCCAGTTGAATCGGAAAGAGCCCGACGTAGGGGCGAATACCTTGCCAGGCCCAAACAAAGGCCTGACGTCAACCTGCCTCAATCCGCGCCGATACCCGGCAACGCTATTCGCGAGCCACTCGCAACTCTGCAGGGCAATCAACCTGACCTAGCGAGGTTTGCGTCAGAAGTCATGCCAGACACGCCCCAGCCAACATTGCCGATGCTCCAATGGTTACAGCAAAATCCGCAGTTGGATGAAGCACAGCGTGCTGCGGTCGCCCGCGAGATCGAACGCCGTCAAAGCGATGCCGGTCTGCTTCGGCCGACCCCGACCCCCTCCCGGCGTTAGCCGGCTGATCACCGTTTCGCAACGGTAGTAACCAGCCGCCGGCACCGGATACCAGCCCACTGCGGGCTTTCCTTCCGGGCCCCACGCAGCGCGAGGATCCTCTCCGATGACCCTTTCCTTCATCTTCGGCAAAGGCCAGCGATACGAAACGCCGGAAGAGCTGGCGAAAGCGCGGACCTCGGCCAACGGCCTGCTGGCCGAGCAGCCGGCGCCGACCGATCTCGGCTCGGGGCTGAACGCCATCGGCCGGGCACTGCTCTATCGCGCGATGGTGGGCGACATCCAGGCCAGCGAAAGGGCCGGACGCGACAGTGCCGCGGCCGCGTTCAACCCGATTGCCGGCGCGATCAGTGGTCCCCGCGCATTTCCCCCACCACCGGGCGGTTCCAAGATTGCCGACGCCCTGGCCGGGAAACCAGCACCCAGGCCTGTCAATCCGGGCCTGCCGAGCCGCCTCGATTTTGAGCGAGTCGACGCAGGAAGACCTGCTGGCGACGCTGGCGGGCCGCCCGATGTGCCGACGATGGAAAGCTACATCCGCCAGTCGGCCGCGCAGCGCGGTATCGATCCCGGTGTCGCCGTGCGCGTGGCGCGCTCGGAAGGCCTTCAGCGCGGAACATGGCAATCGAATGTCATCAGGAAGGGCATCCGCGAACCAAGCTACGGACCGTTCCAGCTTCTCGTCGGTGGCGAGGGCACAGGCTTCCCCGAAGGCGTCGGCAATCGCTTCATCGATGCCACCGGCCTCGATCCGGCCGATCCGGTCAACTGGCGACAGAGCATCGATTTCGCCCTCGATACAGCCGGAAAGCAGGGTTGGGGACAATGGTACGGCTCCAAGGCGGCGGGCATCAGTCCGCTCCAGGGAATCGGAACTACAACGCCTGCCGCGCCAATCGCTTCTGCCACAGAGGCACCGAGGCCGATGCAAGACCGTCGGATTGCCGGAGAGGCTGTGCAGGCAGCGTCACAACCCGCTGCCCGAGGCCCCATGCCCGAGCGGCCTGCACAGGGCGGTCAGTTCGATCCGTCGCGGCTGCCGGCCGCAGCTGGAGGCACCGCAGATACATTCGACGCCTCGAAAGGCCCGACGCTGCCGATGCTCTTCAATGCGCTGCGGAACCCCTGGCTGAACGAAACGCAACGCGGACTGGTCAAGCGCGAGATCGAGCGCGTCACCACAGAGCGTCGGCCGGCGGGCTGAGGCGTTACCGGCACACCACCGGATTGCCGAGTGCAGCAGATCACCGCGCGCAATTCACCTTTGAAGGAAACACACCATGCCGACTGTTCTCATGCCTGACGGCACCGAAGTAAAATTCCCCGACGCCATGTCGGAAGCGGCCATCCGGCGCCTGGTCGCTAGGAAGTTTCCACGTCCGCCCGTCCCGCAACCGTCGGGTGACCAGCCGCGCTCGACAGGAGACGTGACGCAACATGCGGAAACGTCAGGCGCCGGCTGGCCCGTGACCGACCACCAGCGCGGGTCCGTGGCCGGGCGGCGCCTCGACATGTCGGGCAGAGACCCCATCGCAGCGGACGAGGTCTTCGCAGACCGCATGGCGCGCTCCGACGAGATCATCAGTAACCATCAAAAGAGTGGCGGCAGCCGTTGGGGTGAGTTCGTGCGCGACAACGACTGGATACCAGACGTTCTGCTCAGCAACGATTTCCAGAAATTCGATCAGGCCCGACGCGATTTTCTCAACGCCCAACGGCGCCGCGAACCTGGAACAGAGATTTCGCCCGAGGAGCTGGCAAGCGCCAACCAGCGCTATTTTCCGTCCTCCGGCATGCCGGCGGAACTTGCCGAGCAGACGAAGCGGAACCGCCAGACCGCGATCGGCGACATGAACCGGGCTGCCGGGCGCAGCGTGGCTTTCAGGCCCAACATAAGAGGTCACAACAATGTGCCGGAGTTCGACCCGGGCGTTGCCAACTACAATCCGGAAACGGGGATGGTCGAGGTTCCGACCGGCGAAGCATTCATGCTCGGCGCAGCCGACATGGCCGCAATGGGTTTTGGCGACGAAGGCGCGGCCGGCCTCGGGTATCTGATCGACAAACTGCCCGGCCACGAAGGCAGGGACTATGGCGAGATCCTCGAAGAGATCCGCAAAAATCAGGAGAAGGCCTACAACGACCATTCGCTCGCCTACGCAAGCGGGATGGGCGCCGGAGGTGTTGCGGGTGGTGCTGCCCTCGCCAAGAGCGGACTTTCCCTCGGAGCACGCGCAGCGGAAAAAGCCGGCACCACGCTATGGCGTATCGCGTTCGGTTCCGCCGCGGACGGTGCGATTCAGGGCGGCGTTTCGGGCTTGGGCAGCGGCAAAGACGTCGGGGATCGGTTGAAAAACGCCCGCATCGGCGTCATTTCTGGTGGCTTGATCGGGCTCGGAGCACCCTATGCCACAGCGACGGTGCAAAAGCTTGCTTCCCCAATCGTCAACACGATCTGGTCCCGTGTTCGTCCCGACAGCGCCGTCAATGCAAGCGTCGGCGAAGGCATCCGCAAAAGTGGCTTCTCGCCTGACAAGCTTGTGAAGACACTGGAGGCGGCGCAGCTCGACGGTCAGGTTGGATATACCCTCGCGGACGCCCTCGGGACCACCGGCCGACGTATGCTTTCCTCAGTCGCCCGGACCCCTGGCGACTTCGGCGAAGCGGTTGTGGAGACGTTGAACGCCCGGCAAGCCGGCCAGGCGCGCCGGATCACAAACGCCCTGCAGGATGCATTCGACGCGCATGAAACGGCGGCGGCCCGCACCGCGCGCCTCAGGGCGCTACAAACCGCGGAAAGCGACCTTTTGCTTCCGCAAACCGGCAAGACTCCGCTCCAGGACCCGGCCGACCTGTCGGCGATCGGTGCTGCCCGCGGCAACGACGATACGCTGTCGCGGATGATCGGCGCAGTCGACGAAGGAACGCAAGCTGCCATTCGGGGCAACTCCGCGGAAACCATCCCGGCTTTCGCGGGCAGGGCACCTGGTGAACAGGCTTCCTTCCGCGCCGGCTATGCTGATCCCCACATTACCCATACCATTGCTGCACCTGTTGGCGTGGACAAGTCGAGACCGCTGATCTCGGATGTTTCGAAGAAGGAGTTTCCGGCCTTTGCAGTTCCCGGCAGGGCACCGCAACTGGATGCCCGGCTGCGTCGCGAACAGGCGATGTTCGAAACGTACAATGCAGCGACCGGAGCGGCAAGGCGGGCGCACGACGCAGCGGGCACCGGCAGGATCGATGCGGGGGTGGTGGAGAAGGTCTTCCGCGGCGACTTTTTGGGAGCTGGGGCCCCTGCGGTTGCCCGCGCATTGGCGGAGACGAGCGGCCTTTCGCCGCGCGCGCTGGCGAAAATGGGGCAAAACCTGATGGTCACCGATCCCGCCGTTGCAGCGAAGCTGCTGGCAGGTGGCGTCAGGAGCATGAACGACCAGGCCCGCCGGCGAGCTCTGGCATCCACGATCATGAATGCGCTGTCATCGCGAGCCGCAGGACTAGCGGCTGATCGCCTGCGAGCGTTTGTTTTTGACTGATCGAGCAGGAGATGCCCCTTGCGTGGACTTCACAACAATAAGGCAATTCTGTTCCACCCAGAGTGGTCGCAGAACTGCCGACCGCGGCGATCATGGCAACCAGCTTCGTACCCGCCTGATGGGATCGAGTTGCTGCGCCTTCCCGGCGAGACATTGCCCGCAAGGGCGTCGACGGGATCCTGAAGGCGTTGAAAAGGGACCGCGCTCAGGTGCCCGAGCGGTAGCGGTCAGACCGACTAATCGAAACAGCCGGCTGCGGCCTGAAGGCGAAGGTCGGCCGCGTCGCCAGGGCATTGCTTCCATCCTCAGCCGGAAGACATTGAACATCTCGTGAACAACGGCTCGGCGGAAGAGTCTGTCGCCAAAATTTCTACCATTCAACCAAGACAACCTCAGTATCGGCTGACGATCGCGACATAGTTCCGTACGCGTGATCCGGCACCTCTGAGAGCCTTTCCATAAACAGCAAAGGAGATCGCTTATGCCGCGCGTAAACGGCGTCTACCAGCTTTTGCCCGGCGTCTACGGTGTTCCGAACGAGCCGATCGCATCCGCCCCCTACAACAGCCAGCTGGATGACCTGGCGAAAGACGCCAATGATCCGCGTCCGATAGCAGCAGGAGGTACAGGTGCACAGACCCCCGGCGAGGCGCTGACCAATTTGGGTTTCTCGGCTTTCGTCAAGTCGCTTGTAGGAAAAGCCAGCGATGTTCTGTTTCGCACGGCCATCGGCGCGGACGACGCGACAAACTTGACCAAGGGCACACTCGACAAGGCACGACTGCCGGTCGGAGTTTTGTCTGAAGCCGCGAACGTTGTCGACAATCAGGATTTTGATCTACTAACTACGCCCGGAATGCAGAAGGACCTGTACCGCGGCGACGGGCCCCATGGCCCTGGCTCCGGAACTTACTTTTTCGTTGATAACAAGGTCTACAATAGTTCGCAAATCACTCAAATTGCCTGGCCTTACGCCGCCCCATTGACCGAGATCTACATTCGAGGCCGCTACAACAACGCTTGGTCAACATGGAAGAAGGTTATCTATCAGAGCGAGGATGTAAAAGCGCAGCGTTTTCTTGCCGGCGGCGCTGCAGCCGATCCGACCAACATCGCAACGACCGCCCAATTCGTCACGTACTCTGCTCGTCGCGCGTTTGAATGGGGATATCCTTCCGGAGGGGCGAAAAGCTACGTGAATACCATTGGCGCCGATGTTGGTGGATGGGGCCACTTGCTTTTCGGAGGCGAGGCCGCCGACACACCAGGTAAGTGGAACGCCTACGGCACGTCCAAAGGCATTGGCATCCGTAATGTGGCCGGCGGCAGTGCTATCGAGTGGTTCACCGTTCCAAACGGCTTGACCAAGGATTCACTCGCCATTGGTCGCATCAATGAAGCAGGCAACCAGGTCCTTCGCGGCTTTTACTTCGAAAACGAACAAAGCGGCCGATATCGACAATTGTGGAATATCCCCGCTGGCATGATCGCCTTCTTTGCGCTCACGAGTGCTCCCTCCGGCTGGTTGCCTGCAAACGGCGCGGGCGTACTAAAAGCCAACTATCCGGACCTGTGGGCGGCGGTGACAGCCAACGGAATGGAAGTCAGCGAAGCAACATGGCAGTCGGGATACTACGGTCGATACTCCAACTATAGCGCGGACACATTCCGTGTCCCGCTGATCAACGGCTCATTCTTGCGCGCGTGGGACAACGGGGCTGGTATCGATCCAAGTGGGAGTTCGTTGGGCTACAAGTATTCGGACTCTATCCGCTCGCACAATCATTCGGTGACTATTGACTCTGCTGGCAGTCACAATCACCGGCAACCGGTATATCGCGGATGGCAAGACGCCGGCACATATGCAGCGGCAAACATTGCCACGGTCCTAAATGCATGGGCTCCAACAGATTACGACGGCGCCCACTACCACACAGGTACAGTGGGTTACGCGGGCGGCACGCAAACACAGCCCATCAGCATCCCCTTACTCGCTTGCATCAAATATTGAGGGTATCATGAAGGTTTATCACTACGACATTGGCACAAAGCTGTTCGTCGGCGTTGCGGACGCGCACCCAGACCCCATGCGCGAGGATGGATTTCTTGTACCCGCCTTCGCCACCGAAATTGCCCCCCCCTCACTTGCGCCCAATGAAGCGGCCAGATGGGAAAGCGATCATTGGGGCATCGTCCCGATCGTGGTAGATTCCAGAACCGGCGATCTAGAACCGGTGAATTTAGTTCGATATGCCGCCGATGTCCGATGGCGGCTTGAAACGGGCGGTACTGGAATTGTTTCTGAAAGTGTTTCGATCCCGCTTGCAACGGACCGAGATTCACAAGTTAAGGCCTTTGTCGCTCGTTACCAGGCCGACCAAGATGCCCAATTTACGGTCAACTGGAAGTGCGCAGACGGCAATTGGAGGGAACTTGACGCCGCTGCGATCCAGACCGCAAGCAACGCGATCTTGCAGCATGTCAAAAGGTGGTTCGACGCCGAGCAGTTTGTCGTTCAAAAAATTGCAACGGGTGAAATCACAACTGTGCCGCAAGTAGACGCAGCGTTCGCTGCGATATGCCCCCTTCCAGGGGATCACCCGTGACGATCCTCCTTGCAACAGGCCTGGGCCTCACCACGTCGCGTCGAGCAAGCGGCGGCCCAGTGCATGCCTTTTCCCCGGCTGCCATGTTCGCCGCCGGCGAAACCGGCGCCTGGTATGATCCATCTGACCGGTCAACGATGTTCCAGGACACAGCCATGACCATTCCCGTCACGGCTCATAACCAGCCGGTTGGAGTGATGCGAGATAAGAGCGGTAACGGCATTCATCTGATCGCGCCGAACGATGGCGCCCGCCCCGTGTATCAGGAAACGGGCAACCGCCAGCGCCTCGCCTTCTTTGACGAAGAAAAAATGCTGGTCAGCTCGAATACTTTCCTTACCCGAACGGAGGACGATAGCGTCTATCTGGCGGCGGCAACGGACAACACGTCCCTGAGCAAATCCTGGTGCCCGATAGCCATCGGAGACGGAGTGACCCGCGCGGGTACTGGCAATAGATTTGCCATCTCGTATTTCACCAGTGTCGGCTCTGCCACAAACTATATCAGTGAATTAAGAGATGCCTCGAGCCTCTCCTATCGAATGAACAAGATTGCGACGGCCGACGATCAAACTCACTATGAGGATTTTTACGTCCCGGCCGGCGCCCAGCCTTCAAGTCCCCCGGTCGCCGTGAGTTCTCAAATCGATGGACAAGCTCTGTCTCAAAGCGCCAATGATGGCCCTGATCCCATCGTCGCATCGATGAAGGTTGGCCTGGGTACGTTCAACTTTTCGACCCCTGCGGCTAACGACATCAACTATTGGTATGGTGGCATCGTTGTCTTGCGATCGATGACACAAAGCGACCGCGACAAACTGCGCATCTTCTTCAGCACGTCACACTGAAGCCTGCCCCGCAAGAGGTGACCCGCCGCCGTGGAACTGGCGGCCGACTGTTCTGGTTCGCGTAAGACGCGGCGAACCTACACTATCGTTAAGCACCGTCTCATCAGACCACCGCAAAAGCCCCCCAAACAAGGATTTGGCCCAATGGACCGATCGCGGTTTTTCGCGGCGTTGCGCTTACGCACGTCCGGCGTTTTCGGCACGTCCCTGTCTCAAAGCCAGGTGGACGGCATGGAAGTCATTCTTGACGCAGGCCAGCGCGCCGGCCTGCCCCTAAAACACCTCGCTTATGCTTTGGCCACGGCCTATCATGAAACCGGCTGCAAGATGCAGCCGGTCAACGAAAGCCTCTACTACACTAGCGCCGCCCGTATCCGCGAGGTCTGGCCGAAGCGGTTCACCAGTGTTGCCGCCGCCATCCCATACGTGCGCAACCCGCAGGGCCTTGCCAACCGCGTCTATGCGGATCGCATGGGCAATGGGCCGGAAGCATCGGGCGATGGCTGGCGTTATCGCGGACGCGCATTGCCCCAACTGACTGGCGAGGAAAACTATCGAAAGGCGTCCAAGCTGGTCGGCGTCGATCTGGTCCAGAATCCTGAGGCAGCGAACGATGCCGACATCTCTGCCCTTATCCTTGTCGAGGGCATGCGCGCCGGTCTGTTCACGGCCAGGAAGCTGGCCGACTTCGATGTCTCTTCTCCAACCAGCTCGACAGCCTATGACTATGTAACCGCTCGATCCATCATCAACGATGACGTGCGGACAAATGGGCAGCTTGTCGCCGGCTATGCGAAGGCGTTCGAAATCGCGCTGCACGATGCTGTCTATGATGCCCCTGCGGCAGTCGCTGCCTCGACGGAAAGGCCGGCTGGCGAGCCTTTGCCCGATCCCGTCAATCGGCAGGCTCGGCAGCCGCCGGTCCCGCAGCCGACCACCACGGTCAAGCGTAACCGATGGAGCGCGATCGCGACCCTGCTCACCATCGCTCTTCGCAAAATCCTGAAAGGAGCCTGACATGGGCCCGTATGTCCGTATCATCCTGCGCTACGGCGTGGGCGCCATCCTTGGCTACGAGGTCGGGGATCAGCTGTCGAACGATCCCGACGTGGTGACGGCCGCGACCGTTGCAGCGACCGCGCTTGTCGGGGTCGCAACCGAAGGTGCCTATTACCTGGCTCGCAGATTCGGCTGGGAACGCTGATCATGCTGGCGCTCTTGTTCCGCTTCTGGCCCCACATCGTCGGTGCCGTCGCCGCGATCTTCGTCGGCTGGAAATTCCGGCAGTCCGGCGTCGAGGCGGAACGCGCACGACAGGCGAAAGAGAAATTGGCGGCTGTTGAAGACCGCCTGGAGATGGACCGTGAAGCCACCGACATCGAACGGCACGTCTCCAGTCTGTCCGAGGACGAGGCACGGAAGGAGGCCATGCGATGGTCAAGGCATTGATCCTGGCCGCTGCGCTGGCATCTGCGGGTTGTGTCGCCAAGCGAGACGGACCGCTGCCTTCCGATCCTCGCTCGATCTGGTGTGAGCACAATTCGCCACGCCGGGACGCCGGGGCTGAAACGCCTCGCGCCGGGCTGAACGAAATCAACAAACACAATGCCCTTGGTGAAAAATGGTGCGGGTGGAAGCCATGACGAGACATGTGTCCATCGATCCCGACGAACTGAAGCGCATTGTCAAGGAAGCTATCCGCGAGGAGCTTTCTGCTGCCGGGTTGCGTATCGACGAACCCGAACATCAATTTGAAGCACGGGAGGATTTCCGATTTCTTCGGAACTTCCGTCAAGCCCTGGCCGGCATCTCGAGCAAAGTCGGCGCAGCTGTGATCCTGTCTATCGTTTCAGGGTTGCTGTGGCTGCTGTGGAACGGTGTCCAGGCATTGCCAACGAAGTAAGGGGCCGGAACGCGCAGCCGTACGAAAGAGAAGCGGTCTTCAGTCGCCGAGCAATTTGTCGGGATCGTAGACAGGCCTGCCTTGCAGGACCGTGGCAACCACCTTTGCATTGCCTATCGCCTTGACCGGAACCTTGAGGATATCGCGGTCGATTATGGCAAGGTCCGCGATCTTGCCGACCTCGATCGAGCCCGTCGTCTTGTCCTGATGCAGCAGGCGGGCCGGGTTGATGGTCATCCAGGCGATCGCGGTGGCGACGTCGGGTGCGCCGTCTTTCTGCCGGGTGACAGCGGTCTGGATCTTGACCAGAGGCGACAGCTCATCGGCATCGAAATCGCTGCTCATCACGACATCGGCTCCCATGGCCTGCAGTGTGCCGGCGGGCATCATGGTGTCGGCCCTGTCGCCGATGAACTGGCGGATGAACTGCACATAGTCCGGATCGACGGAACTCGGGGCGAGCTGAAAATCGGCGACCACGCCCAACTGCTTGAAGCGAGGCAGATCGGCCTTGTCGACCAGATAGAGGTGCGTCAGACGATGCGGCCCGGGCGCTGCATCGGATTGTGCAATCGCATCGAGGGCAAGCCGCGCACCACGATCCCCCGTGACGTGATAGTGCAGTTGAAATCCCTTCTCGGACAGAACCTTTGAATAGCGGTTCAAAGTGTCGACGTCGAAATAGAGGAAACCACGGTCGAAACCGTGATCGATGCCCGCGCCCTGCCTGTAGGGCTCCAGAACCGCGCCGGTGCGCTGCTCCAGGATGCCGTCGACATAGATCTTGACCTGGTTGAAACGCAACAGGCTGCCAGGGTCGTTCGAGAACTGCCTTGTCAGCGCCGCGACCTGCTCGTCGAAAGGCATGTCGGGATAGACGTAGAGCGCATTGGAGGCCCTGACCGTCAGCGTGTTGTTTGCCAGCGCTTTCTGCCAGACCTTGACATGCCCCTGCGGCCAGAAGCCTCCCGCATCGCTCACGGTGGTGATGCCGTTCTCGGCCATGGTCTTCAGCGTCGGCAGCATGCTTTCATAGGCAAACTCGACATTCTCAGGTGTATCCGGGAATGCCAGATTGCGCAGCTTCTGCTGCGCATTCTCCAATACCACGCCGTTCGGCTTGCCCGTTTTCCTGTTGCGCAGGATGATGCCTCCGGGCGGATTGCCCTCGATTGCATCATAGCCGGCAGCATGCATGGCGGCCGAGTTAGCCCATGCGCCATGGCCGATATCGTCGAGGATCAGGACAGGCCGCTCTGGCGAGATTTCGTCGAGCAGCGCAATCGGATTGTCGCTCTGGTCGAGCAGGTTGGTCATGCTGACGCCGGATCCCAGCACCCAGTCGGTCTTGCTGCTCTTCACGCAGGCCTCGACGGTCGCAAGCGTGTCGTCGAGCTCATCGAAGGGACCGAATTCGCACAGGATCTCGTTGACGCCGGCTTCGACGAGATGGACGTGCGCATCCTGGAAGCCCGGAAGCACCATCCTGCCGCCGAGATCGACGACTTCGGCTTCCTTGCCGGCAGCTGCCAGGACATCCTCCACTGCACCAACGGCAATGATCGTGCCATTGTCGTCAATGGCCATGGCCTCGGCGGTCGGCACCTTAGGGTTGACGGTGTGGATGCTGGCGTTCGTCAGCACCTTGGTCTTGGCAAAGGCAGGGGCGCTTAGCGCCACGCCTGCGGTCAGAAGCAGCACCGGAAGGTACAATCGGCAATCGAGAATGCCAACCATCTGCGGCCCTCCGAACATGGAGCGATCTAAGCTGCTTTGCAGGAGGTACACAAGAAGCGATCTCTCCGTCCACGATTCTGGCCGGTTCGGTTCCGCTGACGCAATCCGTCCTCATATCTCTCGCCTCGGGCGTGCCACCATCGAAACCGTATCACCGGTACCGCTCGCGATCGGAGGTGTTCTGACAGGCCGACAGGAGAACACCGATAAGCAGGACATGAAACAAGCATATCTGCGACCTCGCTTTGCCGGTCACCCTCCGTTTGCCACATTGCAACAATATCACGGAGCAACGCATCTCTGGGTTTCGCAACCTCTCGCAGTCATACGCCTTTACGGATCCGGCAAATGCGTCGACGCTCATGAACTCCCGGCCGCGATGGCGGATCGCACCGATCTTGACGGACAGTTAGCCATCACTTGCGGCAAATCGCCTGCACAGCCCGCGGTGGCATTGATGTTCCCCGCGCCGCTTCTAAAATAAGCAGGACTGCAGCGTGAGTCCCCACCGTCATGTCCGAGCAGGAAGCGAACCATCGCGAACGTGAGCACCGGCAACGGGTACTGAAGGGGGCCACCATCATCACCAGCATCCACAATTCGGAAATCCCCTTCGTTTTGCTAACAAAGAATACTAACGGCGCGTACCTCAAGGTGGCTTCCGACTCCATCATTCCGTAACTATTCAGCCTCTATTTGCCTGTTGACGTCTTCGCATATGAAG
>WPCJ01340469.1_pt1 | contig 15407 bp, 25 predicted proteins | sample 5399831 | NCBI WGS metagenome assembly WPCJ01 (sample SAMN12869470, study PRJNA574797) | sludge metagenome | isolation source: wastewater treatment of pH10 | place: China:Beijing | collected 2019-05-20 | reverse complement strand
GACCCCTGACGCGCGCGCCCGGTCGCGTCGCGACGGCTCGCTCGTCGCGTTTGCATTCGCACAGGACGCAGGCGCCGCTCCATGGGATGGGGCCTGGCACCTGTACGCCTTTTCGGTGCCCGAGCCCGCACGTGCGGAGCGCGATGCGCTTCGGGCCGCGCTCACCTGGCTCGGAGCAGCGCCCGTCGTCGCCGGAATGTACGTGAGCCCGCACGAGCTCTCCGAAGAACTTGCCGGAGCGGTCGCGCCCAGCATCCTCGACCGGTGGCTTGTACGAGGCACGACCGCGGATCTCGCCATTCCTGGAGCCAGCACACCACGGCAGATCGCGGAGGCACTGTGGCCCGCCGAGGCGACTCTCGCCGCGTACGCTCCGCTCGCGAAGGTCCTCGCGGTCCCGGCGGCTAGCCCTCTCGATGGGGTCGCCGCGACGGCGCGCGCACTGCAGCTCGCCGAGGGCCTCGACCGGGCCCTCGCCGTTGATCCCCTGCTTCCCGGCGAGCTTCGCCCCGCCAGCTGGGAGCCGCGCCGCCTTCGAGACGCGTTCGCCGCAGAATGGGCGGCGCTACAACGCGCGTGGCCCGCGCTGCCCGTCTTCAGCTAACGCGTCACATTAAACGGCTGAGCGCCGCCACCCAATGGGCCGCGGCGCTCAGTCGTAGCACAGGTCGGGCGCTAGGCGATCGGGGTCGGGGCGATCCCGAACTGGGCGAGTCCTGCCGCTCCCCCGTCCGGTGCGGTCAGCACCCAGATGCCGCCCTCGTGAATGGCGACCGAGTGTTCCCACTGGGCGCTCATCGCGCCGTCGGCGATGGACACTGTCCAGTCATCGTCCTGGACGACAGTGTCGATCGTGCCGGCCGAGATGATCGGCTCGATGGCAACGACGAGCCCGGGCTTGACCTCGGGGCCGCGCTTCGGCACCGCGACATTGAACACTGGCGGATCCTCGTGCATGCTCCGGCCAATGCCGTGACCAATGTAGTCCTCGAGCACGCCGTAGTCGCTGTGCTTGCGCACGTAGTTCTGGACCGCCTCGCCGACCTCGTTGAGGTGCGTCGCGCGCGCGAGCCGCGCGATCCCCTGCCACATGGCCTGCTCGGTCACGTGCGAAAGCTTTTCGTTCGCCTCGGTGAGCTCCGGCCGCGCGGGATCGGGAATGACCGCGGTGAATGCGGCGTCGCTGTGCCAGCCGCCGATAACGGCGCCGACGTCGAGCGAGACGATGTCGCCAGGCTCAAGCGGCCTGTCCGTCGGGATCGCGTGGACCACATCGGCGTTCACGTTTGCGCAAATGGTGTGGCGATACCCGGGTTCGAGCATGAAGTTCGGTTCACCGCCGCGCGCACGAATCGCCGCCTCGGCGATCGCGTCGAGCTCGAGCGTGGTGATCCCTGGCTTCACGGCTGCACGCATCGCAGCGAGAGCGTCGACCGCGGCGAGCCCGGGCTCAATCATGAGCCTGAGCTGCGCCGGCGACTTGTAAATCGAACGGCGGAGGAACCCGCGACGCGACATTCCTAGCGGCCCAGCTTTGCGCTGAGGGCGCCAGCGATGCGCTCGGCGACCTCGTCGATGCCGCCCAGGCCGTCGACGCTCACGAGGATCCCGCGCTTCGTGAAGAGCTCGATGAGCGGCGCGGTCTGCTCCGCGTAGATGTCCTGGCGGTGACGAATGACCTCTTCGGTATCGTCGGCGCGACCCTCGATCTCAGCGCGCTTCAACAGTCGCGCGACGACCTCGTCCGTGTCGGCCTCGAGCAGCACGACCGCGTCGAGCGCGTCGCCCTCGAGCATGCCGTCGAGCGCCTCGACCTGCTCAACATTGCGCGGGTACCCGTCGAGCAGGAATCCGCCAGCCGCGTCGTCCTGCTGCAGGCGATCCTGAACGATCTCGTTCGTCAGCGAGTCGGGAACGAGCTCGCCCGACTCGATGATTGCCTGCACGCGCTGGCCAAGCTCGGTGCCGCCCTTGATGTTCGCGCGGAAGATGTCCCCCGTCGAAATCGCAGGGATGCCGTACGCTTCGGCGATCTTGGACGCCTGGGTGCCCTTGCCCGCACCGGGAGGGCCAATGATGAGAAGTCGAGTTACTGTCACTTGAGAAGTCCTTCGTAGTGGCGCTGCTGGAGCTGAGCGTCAATCTGCTTGACAGTCTCAAGTCCAACGCCAACGATAATCAGGATCGACGCGCCGCCGAACGGGAAGTTCTGGTTTGCGCCGAAGAACGAGAGCGCCACGAGGGGAAGCAGCGCGATGATGCCGAGGTAGAGCGAGCCTGCGCTGGTGATGCGCGTCAGCACGTAGTTCAGGTACTCGGCGGTCGGGCGGCCGGCACGGATGCCGGGGATGAAGCCCGAGTACTTCTTCATGTTGTCCGCAACCTCTTCAGGATTGAAGGTGATCTGGACGTAGAAGAAGGTGAACCCGATGACGAGCAGGAAGAACACGAGCATGTACAGCGGCTGATCGCCGTACACCAGGTTGTTCTGCACCCACACGATCCATGCGGCGGGCTCCTCGCCAGCCTTCGGCTGGTTGAACTGCGCAATGAGCATCGGGAGGTAGAGGATCGCCGAGGCGAAGATCACCGGGATCACGCCGGCCATGTTCACCTTGATCGGAATGTACGTGCTCGAACCGCCATAGGTGCGGCGTCCGACGACGCGCTTCGCGTACTGCACCGGGATACGGCGCTGGGACTGCTCGACGAACACGACAGCGCCGATGACGACCATGCCGACGAGAATGACGAAGAAGAAGACCTCCCAGCCGCGCTGCTCCTTGATGACCCAGAGGGCACCCGGGAAGCTCGCGGCGATCGAGGTGAAGATGAGAAGCGACATGCCGTTGCCGACGCCGCGCTCGGTGATGAGCTCACCGAACCACATGATGAGGCCGGTGCCGGCGGTCATCGTGATGATCATGATGAGGATCGCCCACCACTCCTGCGCGACGAGGTTCTGGCAGGCCTGGTTGACGGCTGAGCCGAAGAGCTGGCCCGAACGCGCGACCGTGATGAGCGTCGTCGACTGCAGCACTGCAAGCGCGATCGTCAAGTAACGGGTGTACTGCGTGAGCTTCGCCTGGCCCGCCTGGCCCTCCTTGTGGAGAGTCTCGAAGTGCGGAATGACCACGCGCAGGAGCTGCGTGATGATCGACGCCGTAATGTACGGCATGATGCCGAGCGCGAAGATCGAAAGCTGCAGGAGTGCGCCGCCGCTAAAGAGGTTGACCATGTCGTAGAGACCGGCAGTACCGTCGCCCTTGTTCGAGGCAAGGCAGGCCTGGACGTTGTTGAAGTCAACAAACGGCGTAGGGATAAACGAACCGAGCCGGAACAATGCGACGATTCCGAGCGTAAAAACGATCTTCCGACGGAGGTCGGGGGTACGGAAGATCCGTCCAATGGCGCTGAACAAAACTTAGCCTCCTGGATAGTTCGCAGGCGAGTGCCTGCGAGGAGCAACTAGACCAGCCTACACGTGCGATGCGTGCTGGTGAACGAAAAGGGGGTGTTGGGGAGCCAAACGTGCTCCCCAACACCCCCATATTCACCCGAGTGAAACTCGGATGTTACTTCACTTCACCGCCAGCGGCGACAATCTTCTCGGCTGCAGAGCCGGAGACCTTGTCGACCTGAACGGAGAGCTTGACCTTCAGGTCACCGTTGCCCAGCACCTTGACGGGCTGGTTCTTGCGCACGGCACCCTTTGCGACGAGATCCTCGATCGTGACCTCGCCACCGTTCGGGTACAGCTCTTCGAGCTTGGCGACGTTCACAACCTGGTACTCGGTGCGGAACGGGTTCTTGAACCCGCGCAGCTTCGGGGTACGCATGTGCAGTGGCATCTGGCCACCCTCGAAGCCAGCCTTGACCTGGTAGCGCGCCTTGGTGCCCTTGGTGCCGCGGCCAGCGGTCTTACCCTTGGACGCCTCACCACGACCAACGCGGGTCTTAGCAGTCTTCGAACCAGCAGCCGGGCGAAGGTGGTGTGCCTTCAGCACGGCGCCGCGCTCTTCGTTGTTCTCGCTCATTCGTCGATCTCCTCAACCTGGACCAGGTGAGCAACCGCACGGACGTAGCCGCGGTTCGCCTGGGTGTCCTCGCGAACGACCGTCTGGCCGATCTTGCGGAGACCAAGGCTGCGCAGCGTGTCGCGCTGGTTCTGCTTCTCACTGATCACGGACTTCGTCTGCGTAATCTTCAGGCTCTTAGCCATTACGCACCTGCCTTTGCCTTAGCGGCAGCGTCGGCCGCAGCCTTCGCCTCAGCGCGCACGAGGCGAGCCGGAGCGACGCGGTCGAAGTCGAGACCACGACGAGCTGCGACGGAGCGGGGCTCCTCGAGCTGACGCAGCGCCTCAACGGTCGCATGCACGATGTTCAGGGTGTTCGACGAGCCGAGCGACTTGCTCAGGACGTCGTGGATGCCAGCGCACTCGAGTACGGCGCGAACCGGGCCACCGGCGATAACACCGGTACCAGCGGCTGCCGGACGGAGAAGAACGACACCGGCTGCGGCCTCGCCCTGCACCGGGTGCGGGATCGTGCTGCCGACGCGCGGCACGCGGAAGAAGTTCTTCTTCGCCTCTTCGACGCCCTTCGAGATTGCGAGGGGAACTTCCTTCGCCTTCCCGTAGCCGACGCCGACGGTGCCGTTGCCATCGCCAACCACGACGAGCGCGGTGAAGCTGAAGCGACGGCCGCCCTTGACGACCTTCGACACGCGGTTGATGGTTACGACGCGCTCGAGGAACTGGCTCTCGGCGCGGTCGCGGCCGCCGCCACGCTCGCCACGGGTGCCGCGGTCGCGGCTACCGCGACGCTGCTCACGGGGCTCGTTGCGGTGATCGCTGTTCTGCGCCTCAGCGGCCGGAGCCTCTGTCTGAGCCTCAGCAGTCACTTCCTGCTCCTTCGTTTCGTTGCTCACAGTGTCAGACCTCCCTCGCGAGCGCCCTCGGCGATCGCAGCGACACGGCCTGCGTACTTGCTACCGCCACGGTCGAAGACAACAGCCTCGACACCAGCAGCCTTTGCACGCTCTGCGACGAGCTCGCCGACCTTGCGGGCCTTAGCGGTCTTGTCACCGTCGAATGCACGGAGATCTGCTTCCATCGTCGACGCCGATGCCACGGTGTGGCCCTTCGAGTCGTCGATGACCTGCACGAATACGTGGCGCGACGAGCGGGTCACCGAGAGACGGGGACGCAGTTCGGTGCCGACAATCTTCTTGCGCAGACGGGCGTGGCGGCGAACGCGCGCAGCCGAACGACCCTTTGCACGGGTGATGTTAGCGGCCATGGTTACTTACCAGCCTTTCCAGCCTTGCGACGAACAACCTCGTCAGCGTAACGAATGCCCTTGCCCTTGTAGGGTTCCGGCTTCTTCAGCTTGCGGATGTTCGCTGCGGCCTCACCGACTGCCTGCTTCGAGATGCCGCTGACGGTGATCTTGTTGGCGCCCTCGACGGCGAGCGTGATGCCCTCAGGAGCGGTGAACGACACGGGGTGCGAGAAGCCGAGTGCGAGCTCGAGGTCCGCGCCCTTCTGCTGCACACGGTAGCCGGTGCCAACAACCTCGAGCTGCTTTGCGTAGCCCTCGGTCACACCAATGATGTTGTTGTTGATGAGCGTACGGCTCAGGCCGTGCAGCGCTCGGGACTCGCGCTCGTCGTTGGGACGAGTGACCAGGATCTGGCCGTCCTCGACTGCAACGCGAATGGGCTCTGCGACGACGAGCGACAGCTCACCCTTCGAACCCTTGACCGTGACCTGCTGGCCATCGATCTTGACATCTACACCGCCGGGGATGGCGATGGGAAGCTTTCCAATACGTGACATGACGGCTTACCACACGTAGGCCAGCACTTCGCCGCCCACGCCCTTCTGCTCGGCCTCGCGGTCCGTGAGGAGCCCCGAAGAGGTGGACAGGATCGCGATGCCGAGGCCACCGAGCACGCTCGGAATCTCAGCCGAGCCCGCGTACACGCGGAGGCCGGGCTTCGAGACGCGCTTGAGGCCCTCGATCGAAGCCTCGCGGTTCGGTCCGTACTTCAGCGTCATGGTGAGGGTCGTGCCGACGCGAGCCGCCTCGACCTTCCAGTCGCTGATGTAGCCCTCACGCTTGAGGATCTCGGCGATCCGCTCCTTCAGCTTTGAGCCGGGAAGCGAAACGTCGTCATGATGTGCGCTATTAGCGTTGCGCAACCGGGTAAGCATGTCTGCTACCGGATCAGTCATCGTCATGATTGACTCTTTCTTTCTCGCCTGGTTTCACGACCCGTTACACGGGTCGCGACCTGGGTGACACGCGAACGGGGTGCCCGGGGAGGCCCCGGGCACCCTATCCGCTTGGACTATTTAGTTGTCAGCCTTAAACGGGAAGCCGAGCGCCTTCAGCAGCGCGCGACCCTCGTCGTCAGTCTTTGCGGTGGTGACAATGGTGATGTCAAAACCACGCACGCGATCAATCTTATCCTGATCGATCTCGTGGAACACACTCTGCTCGGTCAAACCGAACGTGTAGTTGCCCGCACCGTCGAACTGCTGGTCCGAAAGTCCGCGGAAATCGCGGATACGGGGCAGTGCGAGGTTCACGAGACGATCAAGGAATTCCCAGGCACGATCGCCACGGAGAGTGACGTGCGCGCCGATGGCCTGACCCTCACGCAGCTTGAACTGCGCGATGGACTTGCGGGCCAGGGTGACCTTGGGCTTCTGACCGGTGATCTTGACGAGGTCTGCAATCGCACCCTCGATCACCTTGCTGTCACGAGCTGCCTCGCCGACGCCAGTGTTCACGACGATCTTCACGAGACCGGGAACCTGCATGACGTTTGCGTAGGAGAACTCTTCACGGAGTGCCGGGACGATTTCGCCGCGGTACTTCTGCTTCAAGCGAGGCTGGATTTTGCCAGCCGCTACAGCAGCTTCAGACATTAGAGGTCCTTCCCAGACGACTTCGCGTAACGCACGCGAACCGTCTTCTTCTTGCCGTCCTTCTCAACCTCTTCGACGCGGAAGCCAACGCGAGTGGGCTTCTTGGTCGAGGGGTCAACGACAGCAACGTTCGACACGTGGATGGGAGCCTCAACGGTCTCGATGCCACCCTCCTTCGTCCCGCGGTCGGACTGGCCGACGCGGACGTGCTTGGTGACGTAGTTCACGCCTTCGACGACCAGGCGGTCGGTCTCGGTGAGAACTTCGAGAACACGACCCTGCTTGCCACGGTATCCACCGCGCTCCTGGGTCGGGCCCGAGATGACCTCTACGAGGTCACCCTTCTTGATCTTTGCAGCCATAGGACTAGATCACCTCCGGTGCGAGCGAGACGATCTTCATGAACTTCTTATCGCGAAGCTCACGGCCAACCGGTCCGAAGATACGGGTGCCGCGGGGCTCCCCGTCTGCCTTCAGGATGACGGCGGCGTTCTCGTCGAAGCTGATGTACGAACCGTCAACGCGACGGGTCGACTTGCGGGTACGAACGATGACGGCCTTGACGACCTCACCCTTCTTGACGTTGCCGCCGGGGATCGCGTCCTTCACGGTCGCGACGATGGTGTCGCCGAGACCTGCGTAACGACGTCCTGAGCCCCCGAGGACACGGATGGTAAGCAACTCCTTGGCGCCGGTGTTATCGGCAACCTTGAGTCGGGATTCCTGCTGAATCACTTGCTACTCCTTCAGTCAGTAAGCGCGGGGCGCTTACTTCGCCTTCTCGAGGATCTCGACCAGACGCCAGCGCTTCGAAGCGCTGAGCGGGCGGGTCTCGTGGATGAGTACGAGATCGCCGATGCCGGCGGTGTTCTGCTCGTCGTGGGCCTTCACCTTCGATGAGCGACGCATGACCTTGCCGTAGAGCGGGTGCTTCACGCGATCCTCGACCTCAACGACGATGGTCTTATCCATCTTGTCGCTGACGACGTAGCCACGGCGCGCCTTGCGATACGGTCGCTGTTCCTTCTCGACCTCAGCCATTCTTAGGCCTCCTTCGTCTCAGCGGCGGCGGGCGCCTGCTCGGTCTTCTTGGTGGACGACTTCTTCGCAGAAGCCTTCTTCGCGGGCTCGGCGGCCGGGGTGACCCGAATGCCGAGCTCGCGCTCGCGGAGCACGGTGTAGATGCGAGCGATGTCGCGCTTCACCTGACGTACGCGCCCGTGGTTCTCAAGCTGGCCGGTGGCCGACTGGAAACGCAGGTTGAAGAGCTCGGCCTTAGCCTTCTTCAGCTCCTCCGCGAGACGCTCGTTTTCGAAGCTGTCAAGCTCGGTGACAGCCAGTTCCTTGGTTCCGATCGCCATTACGCGTCGCCCTCCTCGCGCTTAATAATGCGGGCCTTGAGGGGCAGCTTGTGGATGGCACGGGTCAGTGCCTCACGCGCGAGCTCCTCATCGACACCGGCGACCTCGAAGAGGACGCGGCCCGGCTTGACATTCGCAACCCACCACTCGGGTGAGCCCTTACCGGAACCCATGCGGGTTTCAGCGGGCTTCTTGGTCAGCGGACGGTCAGGGTAGATGTTGATCCACACCTTGCCGCCACGCTTGATGTGACGCGTCATGGCGATACGAGCGGACTCGATCTGACGGTTCGTCACGTAAGCGGGGCTGAGCGCCTGAATACCGAACTCACCGAAGGTGACAGTGTTGCCACCCTTGGACTGACCGCTGCGGCTCGGGTGATGCTGCTTGCGGTACTTGACTCGACGGGGAATCAGCATTGGTTACTTCTCCGCTCCTGCTGCAGCGGGTGCAGCCTCAGCCTGCGCGCCACGGGGCGCACGGCGGCGATCGCCACGCTCGCGAGACGGCTTCTGAGCCGCCTGCTCACGAGCGAGCTCCTTGTTCGTCAGGTCGCCCTTGTAGATCCAGACCTTCACGCCGATGCGGCCGAAGGTGGTCTTCGCCTCGTAGAAGCCGTAGTCGATGTTCGCGCGGAGCGTGTGCAGCGGCACGCGACCCTCACGGTAGAACTCCGAACGGCTCATCTCAGCGCCGCCAAGACGGCCGGAGACCTGGATACGGACGCCCTTGGCGCCAGCGCGCTGTGCGCCCTGGAGACCCTTGCGCATCGCGCGACGGAACGCCACACGAGCAGCGAGCTGCTCGGCGATGCCCTGAGCAACGAGCTGAGCGTCAGCCTCGGGGTTCTTGACCTCGAGGATGTTCAGCTGGATCTGCTTGCCGGTGAGCTTCTCGAGGTCAGCGCGGATCCGCTCTGCCTCTGCACCGCGGCGACCGATAACGATGCCGGGGCGAGCAGTGTGGATGTCTACGCGGACGCGGTCGCGGGTGCGCTCGATCTCAACACGCGAGACACCGGCGCGGTCCAGCTGGACCTGCAGGTGCTGGCGGATCTTGATGTCCTCGGCGAGGTAGTCAGCGTAACGCTGGCCCTTCTTCGTCGAGTCCGAGAACCAACGCGACACGTGGTCGGTTGTAATCCCGAGGCGGAAGCCGTAGGGATGAATCTTCTGGCCCATTCCTTAGGCTCCCTTCTGAGCTGCCAGCTCATCAGCGGTCTGCAGAACGACCGTGATGTGGCTGGTGCGCTTGTTGATACGGAACGCGCGGCCCTGTGCACGGGGGCGGAAACGCTTAAGCGTTGCACCCTCGTCCACGAATGCGCGTGCAATGACGAGCTCGTCCTCGTTGAGGCGCAGGTTCTCAGCGTCAGCCTTCACACGTGCGTTGGCAATCGCCGAAGCGACGAGCTTGAACACGGGCTCAGCGGCAGCCTGGGGCGCGAACTTCAGGATGGCGAGTGCCTCCTGCGCGTTCTTGCCACGAACCAGGTCAACGACACGACGGGCCTTCTGGGGGGTGATGCGGATATGACGCACGCGTGCGATCGATTCCACCATTTCTCTTCCTCCTTCACGTCACCGCGTTAGCGGCGACGGCCCTTCTTGTCGTCCTTCACGTGGCCACGGAAGGTACGAGTCGGGGCGAACTCGCCCAGCTTGTGTCCGACCATGGTTTCGGTGACGAATACGGGGATGTGCTTCCGACCGTCGTGCACTGCGATGGTGTGTCCCAGCATTGCGGGGATGATCATCGAGCGGCGCGACCAGGTCTTGATCACGTTCTTGGTGCCAGCTTCGTTCTGTACGACCACCTTGTTCAGCAGGTGGTTGTCGACGAAGGGGCCCTTCTTGAGACTACGAGGCATCTTCTATTCTCCTACCTGCCGACTAGCGCTTCTTGCCAGCGTTACGGCGGCGCACAATGAGCTTGTCGCTTTCCTTGTTCGGACGGCGCGTACGGCCTTCCTTCTGGCCCCAGGGGCTAACCGGGTGACGGCCACCCGAGGTGCGGCCTTCGCCACCACCGTGGGGGTGATCCACCGGGTTCATGACGACACCACGCACGGTCGGGCGGACGCCCTTCCAGCGCATACGGCCGGCCTTACCCCAGTTGATGTTCGACTGCTCAGCGTTGCCGACCTCGCCGACGGTCGCGCGGCAGCGCGCGTCGACGTTGCGGATCTCGCCCGAGGGGAGACGCAGCTGGGCGTAGGGGCCATCCTTCGCCACGAGGCGAACCGAGGAACCAGCGGAACGAGCGAGCTTCGCTCCCCCACCGGGCTTCAGCTCAATCGCGTGAATAACAGTACCCGTGGGGATGTTCTTCAGCGGCATGTTGTTGCCGGGCTTGATGTCCGAGCCGGCGCCCGACTCGACGATGTCGCCCTGCTTGAGCTTGTTCGGAGCGATGATGTAACGCTTCGTGCCGTCCTCAAAGTGCAGCAGCGCAATGCGCGCGGTGCGGTTGGGATCGTACTCGATGTGCGCTACGCGGGCGTTGACGCCGTCCTTGTCATTGCGACGGAAGTCGATGACGCGGTACTGGCGCTTGTGGCCACCACCGATGTGACGGGTCGTGATACGGCCCTGGTTGTTGCGGCCACCCGTCTTGGGGAGCGGACGCAGCAGCGACTTCTCGGGCGTGGAGCGCGTGATCTCAGCGAAATCAGCAACGCTCGACCCGCGACGACCGGGGGTCGTCGGCTTGTACTTGCGAATTGCCATGTTGTGTTCCTTCTCGCCCCTTCTACAGCGCAGCCGTGAAGATGTCGATGGAGCCCGACTTCAGCGTGACGATGGCGCGCTTGGTGTCCTTGCGCTTGCCGAGGCCAAACTTCGTGCGGCGGGTCTTGCCCTTGCGGTTCAGGGTGTTGATCTTTGCGACCTTCACACCGAATACCGACTCGATGGCGAGCTTGATCTCAGTCTTCGACGCGGTGGGAGCAACCTCGAAGGTGTACTGTCCGTTTGCGTCGATGAGGCCGTAGCTCTTCTCCGAGACGATCGGGCGGATGATGACGTCGTGCGCAGCCTTGTTCATGCTCACTTCGAGTCCTCCTTAACGGCGCGACCCTCGACGAACGCGTCGAAAGCTGCCTTGGTGAAGACGAGATCGTCACTGACGACAACGTCGTAGGCGTTGAGCTGATCGTGGAACAGCACGTGAACGTTCGGAAGGTTCTGAACGCTGAGCACGGTGAGCACGTCTTCGCGGTCTACGACCACGAGCACGCGGTTGCCCGGTGCGACCTGTGCGAGGAACTCGCGCGCGGTCTTGGTGCTCGGCTTGTCAGCGATGCCGAAGCCCTCGACGACGTGCAGACGGTTCGCGCGTGCGCGGTCCGAGAGCAGGCCAACGAGTGCAGCAGCGATCATCTTCTTGGGGGTGCGCTGCGAGTAATCGCGGGGCACGGGCCCGTGGACGATGCCACCGCCGCGGTGCTGCGGCATGCGGACCGAGCCCTGGCGTGCACGGCCAGTGCCCTTCTGCTTGAACGGCTTGACGCCGGAACCCGAGCGCTCGCCACGGGTCTTGGTCTTGTGCGTACCCTGACGGGCAGCAGCCAGCTGTGCCGTGACCACCTGGTGGATCAGCGGAACGTTGGTCTCAGCGCCGAAGATAGCCTCGGGAAGGTCAACCGACCCAGCCTTCTTGCCCTTCGCGTCGAAAACCTCGAGCTTGGTAGCGGTAGCCATGAACTACGCCCCCTTCACTGCGTTGCGGACGAAAACGAGACGACCACGCGCACCGGGAACTGCACCCTTAACGAGGATGAGGCCCTTCTCGGCGTCGATCGCCTGAACGGTGAGGTTCTGCACGGTCACGCGATCGGTACCCATACGGCCAGGCATCTTCTTGCCGCGGAAGACGCGACCAGGAGTTGCTGCGCCACCGACGGAGCCAGGCTTACGGTGGTTGCGGTGTGCACCGTGCGAAGCGCCAACGCCCTTGAAGTTGTGACGCTTCATGGCGCCCGCGAAGCCCTTACCCTTCGAAGTGCCAACGACGTCGATCTTCTGACCGGCTTCGAATGCGCCCTCGATGGTGAGCTCCTGACCGAGGCTGTACTCAGCAGCGTCGGCGGTGCGGATCTCGGTGATGTGGCGGCGCGGCGTCACGCCGGCCTTCTCGAAGTGACCAGCCGAGGGCTGGTTCACCTTGCGGGGATCGATCTGACCCGCGGCGATCTGAACGGCGCTGTAGCCGTCGACCTCGGGGGTACGGATCTGGGTGACAACGTTAGGCGCCACCTCGATGACGGTAACGGGAACGACCTTGCCGTCCTCGTCCCATACCTGAGTCATGCCGAGCTTGGTGCCCAGGAGACCCTTCACATTACGTACTGCAGTCATGTCTGGATCCCCCCTTAGAGCTTGATCTCGATGTTGACATCGGCCGGGAGATCGAGACGCATGAGCGAATCGACGGCCTTCGGGGTGGGATCGACGATGTCGATCAGGCGCTTGTGCGTGCGCTTCTCAAAGTGCTCGCGGCTGTCCTTGTACTTGTGCGGCGAACGGATCACAGCGATCACGTTCTTTTCCGTGGGGAGCGGCACGGGGCCGATCACGGTTGCGCCCGCGCGGGTGACCGTATCTACGATCTTGCGCGCTGAGCTATCAATGACCTCGTGGTCATACGACTTGAGTCGAATGCGGATCTTCTGTCCCGCCATGACATCTCTACTTTCTACTTGCGTCGTACTCCCGGCTTGTGGCCGACAGCATTGGACGTCTTGCGTACCAGCGCCCTTGGCAGACGGGCACCCTGAAGTGCCGTAATGCTGGGTCTCTGTTCACCTATCAATTTCTGCACGCACCAAAACAGCCGGACTTGCGTCTGGCCGCCTCTCGGCGTGCAGGCTGTGTTCGCTGCCCGCGGCCTCACACCCCGATCATGTCGAGGGGCAATGCACTACCTGGCAGTGATCCGCATGCACGGAGTACTGAACCTGTCTATTCTGACACAGGGATTCGCACGGTGCAACCCGGGCGTGTCGCGTGTCGCGGCACCCCAACTCCCGCCGCGGCGTATGGGATCGGCAGAAGATCTGCCCGAAGTCGAGCCCGGAGGCATTCCCATCGTCGATCCCAGACGGACGGCGCGAAGAACCTCCCGACGAGACGGCCCTGATGAGCCCTACCGCTAGATCTTGCGGTAGGTGAGGTCGCGGATGTCGCGGCCCTTCTCGATGCCCTTGTTCTCGAACGCGGTGAGTACGCGCCCCTCGTACCGTTCAGCCCAGTCGCCGTCGAACGCGCGCTCGAAGCCGGGGGCCTCGTCCATCACCTCACGCATGTGATCGGCGTAGTTCTGCCAGTCGGTGCCGAGGCGCAGCACGCCGCCAGGCTGGAGCGCTCGGTGCGCGATCCGAGCGAAGTCCGCGCTGATGAGCCGGCGCTTGTGGTGCTTGGCCTTCTTCCACGGGTCAGGGAAGAACACCCAGATCTCAGCGACCGACCCCTCGGGCAGGTAGTGCTCGAGCAGCTCCGGCGCGTTGACCTCCGCGAGACGCAGGTTCGTGAGCCCAGCGTCCGCAGCCCGAATGACGGTCCGCGCGAGCCCCGCGCGGAACACCTCAACGGCGAGAAAGTTCGTCTCCGGCCGAGCCGCAGCGGCGGAGAGGATCTGGTGCCCCTGTCCCGAACCCACCTCGACGATGAGGTCGGCCTCGCGGCCGAAGATCTCGGCGGGGTCGCCCGTCTCCCCCGCTGCGACACTCGTGGCGGCGGGACCGTGCGCGATCTCGAGCAGAAAGTCGCTACGCGACTCTTCCCAGGCCCGCTCCTGCGACGGCGTCATCCTGCCGCTGCGGCGGACAAACGATACGGGCTTGTCGCGGAATGTCGAGGGATCAAAAGGCTTGCGCGGCTGCTCAGTCACCCGTCAACGGTAGCCGGGCGCCCCTCAGAGTGCAATTACGGCGCTCCGCGTATCCCGCCGCGAGCTCGGCGCGGGGCTACGATAGTGAGACACCAAACGAGTCACAAGGAGTGTGCCGAGATGAAGCGGATCCTGCTGGTGAACGGGCCGAACCTCAACCTGCTCGGCACCCGCGAGCCTGAGATTTACGGCAGCGACACCCTCAAAGACGTCGAGCGCCTCGTGTTCCGCGTCGCGAAGGAATACGGCATCGATGTCCGTGCCGTGCAGTCGAATCACGAGGGTGAGATCCTTGACGCGATCCACGAGGCGCGCCATGACTGCTCAGCGATCATCATCAATCCGGCTGGCCTCACGCACACGTCCGTCGTGCTGCGCGACGCGCTCGCTGGGGTGCCGCTGCCGTTCGCCGAGATCCACATCTCGAATGTCTTCGCCCGCGAGGAGTTCCGCCACCACTCGTTCCTCTCCCCGCTCGCCGAGTTCGTGATTACCGGCGCGGGCATCCAGGGGTACGAGTTCGCGGTGCGCCGGATCGCCGGTCTCCTCGCACGCTAGCCCGACGGCACCGACGGCACCGACGGAGCTGCCGGAGGCGCTGACCGGGCCACCAGGGGCGACTCCCGGGGTCCCGGGCGCCTACGGGGCCGTCGGGAAGACGTCGAACAGCGCAGGGTTGTGCGCGTGCACAAGCACGGCGAAGACCACGGCGTCGAACAAGAGGTGCACGATCACGACGTACCCGAGCGAGCGCGTCCGCAGGAAGATGAGCCCCTGCACGAGCGCAAATGGGATTGTCAGGAGTGGGCCCCACGCGCGGTAGCCGAGTTCCCACAGGAACGACACGAACACCACCGCCTGGAGCACGTTCGCGAGCCACGCTGGGAAGTGGCGCAGCATCACCGCGAACACCGTACAGATGAAGAACAGTTCGTCCCAGATGCCAACGGCCCCCACGCCGACGAACAGGCGAGCGACGAGATCGGCCGTGTTCGCCTCCGGCCAGTTCGCGTATACGCCCGATGAGATGAAGTAGTACGGCAGGATCAGCCACCCGAGCACGAGCACGCCGGCGAGCCAGCCCCAGTGCAGCGCGCCCCACCGCCGCCGTGGCGGTTCGCCCCGCCACGGGAACCCCGTGGCCCGGTCGCCGTAGACGAAGCGCGACACGAGGTACGGAACGAGCACCGCCCCGCCGAGCGCGAGCGTGAACCGCA
>WPCJ01261813.1_pt1 | contig 15407 bp, 16 predicted proteins | sample 5399831 | NCBI WGS metagenome assembly WPCJ01 (sample SAMN12869470, study PRJNA574797) | sludge metagenome | isolation source: wastewater treatment of pH10 | place: China:Beijing | collected 2019-05-20 | reverse complement strand
TAAGTCAGGTCAGCGCGGTCCGCGCGGACCTGCACCCGGGCCGCCACGGCCGCCGCGATCACCGCCGGGACCCGCGCCGAACACCGGCTTCGGCTTCATCGGCAGCAGGCCTTCGCGCTGCAGCTTCTTGCGGGCCAGCTTGCGTGCACGGCGCACGGCTTCAGCCTTTTCACGGGCCTTCTTCTCAGAGGGCTTCTCGTAGTGACCGCGGAGCTTCATCTCGCGGAAAATGCCCTCGCGCTGCATCTTCTTCTTCAGCGCCTTGAGAGCCTGGTCGACATTGTTATCGCGAACGAGAACCTGCACGCGGCATCCTCTTCATCAATCGGATCGGAATTTCGGGTAAGAAAAGGGCCGACAAAGGCCAAGCCCTTAACCTGTAAGGGCGCTCATCTAACAGATGAAATGGTGAATGTCCACCACGCGGCGCTGTCATTTTAGCGCCCCAGGTTAGGAAAATAGCGTGTTTTCCGAATTTTCTCTGATGGGGATAGGGCAGGTTCCCTGTCTCGACAGGTATTGGAACACGAACGCATAGTTCCCGTGGCGCCTCAGCCGGGACGCCGGTTATGACCGGAGAGCATCATGAATGGGAAGAAATACGCAGCCGAGTTCATCGGCACCTTTTGGCTCACATTTGCAGGCTGCGGGAGTGCCGTGATCGCGGCAGCTTTTCCGCAGGTGGGTATCGGTCTCGTCGGCGTCTCGCTGGCCTTCGGGCTCAGCGTTGTGACCATGGCCTATGCGATCGGCCATGTTTCGGGCTGCCATCTCAATCCTGCGGTCACCGTTGGCCTCGCGGCGGGCGGACGCTTCCCCGCCGGCCAGATTCTTCCCTACGTAATTGCGCAGGTCGTCGGAGCCGTGGCGGCCGCGGCCGTATTGTATGTCATCGCCAGCGGCGCTGCCGGCTTCGATCTTGCCAAGGGCTTTGCCTCGAACGGCTACGGCGACCATTCACCCGGCAAATACAGCTTGATGGCGGGCCTCATCATGGAAGTAGTGATGACCATGATGTTCCTGTTCATCATCATGGGCTCGACACACGGCAAGGCGCCTGCGGGCTTTGCGCCGCTGGCGATCGGGCTCGCGCTGGTGATGATCCACCTCGTCAGTATTCCAGTCACCAACACGTCGGTGAATCCGGCGCGCAGCACCGGGCCGGCATTGTTTGTCGGCGGCTGGGCGCTGCAGCAGTTGTGGCTGTTCTGGGTGGCGCCGCTGATTGGCGGTATTCTCGGCGGCGCGATCTATCGCTGGCTGAGTGACGAGCCCACCGGTGTCGTGGAAGGCAAGGCGACCGCCTGAGGCGTGAGATCGTGAAGCCGGCGTCGTTACGTCGCCGACTTCACCTCGACCACATGGCCCATCTTGCGGCCGGGCTTCGGAGCGCCCTTGCCGTAGAGATGTACGGTGGCGCCGGGGACGGTCAGCCACTTGCCATAGTCCAGGATGTCGTCGCCGATCAGATTGGTCATGGTGACCTGGCCGTGGCGAACCGGCTTGCCGAGCGGCCAGCCCGCGATGGCGCGGATATGCTGCTCGAACTGCGAGACCGAAGCGCCATCCAGCGTCCAATGCCCGGAATTGTGCACGCGCGGGGCGATCTCGTTGACCACCAGCGATGGGCCGTTCGTGCCGGGGACGACGAAGAGCTCGACCGCGAAGGTGCCGACATAACCGAGCGCCGCGCCGATCTTCTCGGCGATCTCGCGGGCCTTGGCGGCGAGGGCGTCGGGAATGCGGGCAGGGGCGTAAGAGAATTTCAGGATATGGTCGCGGTGCTCGTTCTCGGTAACGTCGAAGCACTCGACACTGCCGTCGGCGCCGCGTGCAGCGATGACGGAGACTTCGCGTTCAAACGGCACGAAAGCTTCGAGAATGGCGTCCTTGGTGCCGAGATCGGCCCAGACCTGATCGAGATCGTCGCCTTGACGGATCATCGCCTGACCCTTGCCGTCATAGCCGAAACGGCGGGTCTTGATGACAGCGGGCAGGCCGAGCTTTTTCACGGCGTCGCGCAATTCGCCGGCGCTGGACACGCCGGCATAGCCGGCCGTGCCGATGCCGAGCCCGGTGACAAAGTCCTTCTCGACAAGACGATCCTGCGTGGTCTGCAAGATGCTTTGCGCAGGCAATACGGGGCGGCGCGCATCGAGGATCAGCGCCGTCGCTGCGGGGACGTTCTCGAATTCGTAGGTGATGACGTCGCAGTCATTGGCAAACGCTTCGAGCGCCTCGACATCGGCATACTCTGCGCAAGTTGCGTTCTGCACGACGTCGAAAGCGGGTGAATCGGGGTCAGGCGAGAACACCTGGCACTTCAGGCCGAGCCGTGCGGCCGCGAGCGCCAGCATGCGGCCAAGCTGGCCGCCGCCAAGAATGCCGATTGTATCGCCGGGCTTCAGCACCTTCATCGCCGGAGCCATTATGCAACGCCTTCCGGCTTTTCAGCCACGGCGTCGGTCTGCGCCTTGCGCCACGCCTTGAGGCGCGTCGCGAGGGCGTCGTCATGCAAGGCGAGCACCGAAGCGGCGAGCAGCGCGGCGTTGATTGCGCCGGGCTTGCCGATGGCCAATGTGCCGACAGGAATACCGCCCGGCATCTGCACGATGGAATAGAGAGAATCGACACCGGACAGCGCTTTGGACTCCACGGGAACGCCGAACACCGGTAGTTCCGTCAGCGCTGCGGCCATGCCCGGCAAATGCGCCGCGCCGCCGGCGCCGGCGATGATGACCTGGAAACCGGCCGCCTTGGCGCCCTTGGCGAATGCAACCAGCCGGTCCGGGGTGCGATGCGCGGAAACGATGCGCGTATCATGGGCAACGCCGAGCGCCGTCAGGGTTTCGGCGGCGTGGCGCATGGTCTCCCAGTCGGACTGGCTTCCCATGATAATGGCGACGGGCGCGGGCATTCCGTGATTTCTTTCGCGAATCCAGAAGGATAGCTGGAAATACCAAGATCCGCCCCCTGCCGGGCAGGGAGCGTCGAACGAACAATCTCGTCAATGATGACGGGACAGCCTTGTAACAAATCCGATGCAAAAGAAAACCGCGATGCGAGGTCGCTGCAAATCGTGGTTTTCGCCGCTTTAGCCGAGGCCGACCTGCCATGCAGCCAGTGCAATGGGCGGGATCGGCAAGGGCGTGCGCATCAGCACGCCGCCGCGCGCGAACAAAGTCGCCGAGCCGAGGGTGAGAGCGACGCCGACCATATTTTATCTTGCGATAGCGCAAAGCCATGTTCGCCCATCAGCACCACGATGCCGGCAATGCCGCGCGCAAACAGCGGGGCCAGTCGCGTAGCAATATCTTGATGATCGGCCAGTTCATGGCCCAACCGGTGGCCGTGATGCCGAGATAGAGAAATCCGATCAGGCGGCTATTGGGCGATGTGTCGGTCGACATGGCCGCTGTTCATTCCGCGGCCGAAGCGTGACTCGTTGTCTCAGGCAATGATGTCGGGGGTAATCTGATCGGAGATCACCGAGATGCGATCTCGCAGTTGCAGCTTGCGCTTTTTCAGCCGCTGCAACTGCAGCAGGTCGGGGGCGGGCGAACGCTGCAAAGCATCGATGGCGGCGTCGAGATCGCGGTGTTCTTGCTGCAATCGGGCCAATTCGGCAGGTAGTTCGCGATCTTCGTCGTCGTTCATGATCTTCGCTGACTTGGCCCGCCAGTCATCTGGCGAGAATCCTCGACATAACTATCGCCGGTGGGCGCGCACCGCGCAAGCCATCCGGTTCCTGCATTTTTGCAGTGCATTCGTTACGATTCGTTTTTCACGATGCGCAGACTGCGGCGGTACAATTTTCAAGACCCATCGACAGATGTCCACTGTCATGTAGACTTCACCGTCCAACCGAATCCGAATGTGTGGTTTCTCAACCTACCGAGGAGTTTTCGAATGGCACTTCAGGCGCATCTGGTCGAACTGGAACGCAAGCACAAGGTTCTGGAAAGCGAATTGCACGACGCCTTGCTGCATCTTTCCACCGATGATCTTCGCATCGTGGAACTCAAGCGCCGGAAACTGATGGTCAAGGACGAGATCGAACGTCTCAGAAACGCCAGCGATACAATCCACTAATTCTCCCCGTGCCTTCCCTGACGTAACGTCTCATCTCGAGCTTCTTCTTGGGAATATGACTTGCTCAGGTCCGCGTGTTCGCATCGTTCAACCATGATGTCGACGCGCCTCCGCCTTGCGACGAAGCGATCTGTTAGTACGGTTGGATCAGATTGCTTCGCTGCCGGCGCGGAATAGTTACAGCAAGGTCAGGACGCGCGACTATGCTGCGGCGACGCCGTCCACCTGCTTGATCCCCGCCAGATCCTTGCCGATCTCTTTTTCCGCCACTCGGATGTCGTAAGCATTCTGAAGGTTTAGCCATAGCTGTGCCGATGTGCCGAGCGCCTTGCCGAGGCGGAGCGCCGTATCGGCAGTTACGCCCGTTTCCTCATTGGCGAGCCGTTCGATCCGCGTACGCGGGATGCCGCAGACCTTGGCCAGCATGCCGGCTGTCATCCCGAGTGGGGCGAGGAATTCCTCACGCAGGACCTCTCCCGGATGCATCGGCGGAAGTTTCTTGGTCATATCGATTTCCTCCCGCCAGCTAGTGATAGTTCGTGAATTCTACATTTGCCGGACCTTCAGCCGTCCAGACGAAGCAGATGCGAAACTGATCGTTGACCCGGATGGAATGCTGGCCGAGTCGGTCGGCCTTCAAAGCTTCAAGGCGGTTGCCCGGTGGCGATCTCAAATCACCTAGTGACACAGCCGCATCCAGATAGTTCAACTTGCGCCGCGTAACAGAAAGCAAATCGGCGGGGAAACCTTTCATGGCCTCACCGTCGAATGCCGACCGGGTCATTTCGTTCTTGAAACTCCGGATCATTGGCCAATTGTATCATAAATTGATACACGGCGCCAGTCCGTTGCAAGCGGATTACGAGCCGCCTTCGATCCCCGCCATCTCCGCTACGTGATCCGCAATCGCCAGCGACGATGTCAGTCCGGGCGACTCGATACCGAACAGGTTGATCAAGCCGGGTACGCCATGGACTTGCGGGCCCTGGATCATGAAGTCCTGCGTCGCCACGGCAGGCGGCACGATTTTCGGGCGCATGCCGGAATAGCTTGGCATCAGGGCGCCGTCCGGCAGTGCCGGCCAGTAGCGACGAATGGCGGGATAGAAGCGTTCGCTGCGCGCCGGATCGACTTCATAGTCGATGCGATCGACCCATTCGACATCGGGGCCGAACCGCGCCTGCCCGGCGAGATCGAGGGTGAGATGCACGCCGAGGCCGCCGGGCTCGGGCACGGGATAGATCAGGTGCGAGAACGGCGCCTTGCTGCTGCAGCTGAAATAGCAGCCCTTGGCGAGATAGGCCGGCGGGATCAGATCGAGCGGCATGCCCTCGAGCAGGCGCGCGATCATGGTGGCGGAAAGGCCGGCGGAATTGATCAGCATGTCGCAGCCGAGTGTCATCGGCGCGTCGCCGCCGACCTCCACCTCGAAACCGTCCGTCGTCGCGCGGCCACGTTCGAAGGGCGCGAGGAAGGCGAAGGCGGCGCCGGCGGCTTCGGCCGCGCCGCGCAGCGACACCAGATAATAGTGACTTTCGGTGATGCCGGTGGAGGGGGACAGCAGCGCGCCTTCGCAGGCTAGTGCCGGCTCCAGGGCGCGGGCTTCATCCCCGGATAGTACCTGCAGATCGGCGACCCCGTTGGCTTCGGCATGCGCCTTGATGGAGGCGAGCTTCGCCAGCTCCTCCGGCCGCGTTGCGACGATGAGCTTGCCGCAATTGCTGTGCGGGATGCCGCGGCTGCGGCAATAGTCGTAGAGCTGGTGCTTGCCGTCGACGCAGAGCTTCGCCATCAGGCTGCCCGCGGCATAATAGATGCCGGCATGGATCACTTCGCTGTTGCGCGAGGAGGTGACGGTGCCGATGGCATCGGCGGCTTCCAGCACGATGACTTCGCGGCCGGCTTCCGCCAGTCGCCGGGCGATGGCGAGGCCCACGACACCGGCGCCGACAACGACGCATTCAACCCTATCCATCCGTTCCCCGTCCCATTCTCCGGTCAGCGCCATGCCCGATTAGCAAAGCATTAAGCATGGCAGTCAAATACCGGAATTTTTGCGCATCCAGTCAGGTTGCATTCAGACGCATTTACCTGATCAAAATACCTGGAACTGAACACTTGCGCTCTGCGAATACGCGGGTGCGCAATGACTGGCAAGATCGGGCGAGCGAAGAACAGGGCGATCAGGTGCGCCAGTACGGCCGTTTGGCTGTTCGCCGCCCCGTGCGGTGCGTTTGCCGACGGCATGACCGCTGCGGCCGAACAGAGCGTGGCTACCTATTTCATCTGGAACGTGATCATCGGCGGCCTGGTGGTCGGGGCCTTCACGACAGCGATCGTGTTCTGGGTCGCTACCGCCCTGAGCAACGTGCAGCGCCAGCAACGGCAGCGCAACGAATTCGTCGGCTCCGCGCTCAATCATCTTGGCCAGGGCATCGTCATGCTCGACGCGCAGAAGCGCCTCGTGTTCTGCAACGATCGTTATCTGGACATTTACAAGCTGACGCGGGCCGAGATGACCAGGGATATGACCGGTCCTCGCCTTCGCGCGTTGCGCCGCCAGCGCGGCACCGCCGACGTCAACGAGGATGTGCACTACGACAAGGCGATGTCGTCGGGCGGTTATGTCGCCGAACTGCCGGGCGAGCAGTTCATCCATGTGAAGTTCAGCCGTCTGCCCAATGGCGGCTGGATCGGCATTCACGAGGACTGCACGCAGCAGCGCCGGATGCAGAATGAGCTGGCAAGCACCAAGAAATTCCAGCAGACGGTGCTCGACAATATCCCGGTCTCGTTGATGGTGCAGGAGGTGGCGACCGGCCGCTATCTGTTCGCCAACCGCAATGCCGAGGTGATCCTCGGCCGTCGCCGCGAGGATGCGATCGGCAAAACGGTGCTGGAATTGCTGCGGCCCCAGGAGGCCAAGATCATCGTTGCCCGCGATGAGGCCGCCATCAAGAGCCGCATGCCGATGGCGGAGGAACATCCGATCTCCACCCGTGACGGGTTGCGGCTGTTCCTGACCCGGCGCGTTACGGTGCAGGGTGAGGACGGCACGCAGCAATATCTGATCAAGACCCACGAAGACGTCACCGACCGCCGTCAGACCGAGGCTCGGATGGCGCATATGGCCTATCACGACGGCCTGACCGGCCTGCCGAACCGTCCGTCCTTCCTGCAGTCGCTGACGCAGATGATCGATGCCTGCACCGAGGCGGAGGAAGAATTCGCCGTGCTGTCGATCGATCTCGATGGTCTCAAGGAAATCAACGACGTGTTCGGCCACGCCATCGGCGACAAGCTGCTTGCCGACGTCTCCAAACGGATCGAGACGGCGGTGGGCGGCGGCGTTGTCGCCCGCCTCGGCGGCGACGAATTCGGCGTCATTATCGATGGTCAGCAGCCGCAGACCGGCCAGGCGCTGGCGGAACGCATCGCGGTGTCTCTGGCCGAACCGTTCCCGATCGATGGCAAGGTGGTGCGCATCGGAGTCACGACGGGCATCTCGCTGTTTCCACGCGACGGGCATGATGCGGCGGCGCTGCTGGCCAATTCCGGGGCGGCCCTGTTCCGCGCCAAATCGCGTTCGCGCGGTTCGATCAGCGTGTTCGAGCCGGAGATGGACCGTCAGCTGCGCGATCGCCGCGTGCTGCATCAGGATCTCTCCACCGCCATCCGCAACGGCGAATTGTCGTTGCACTATCAACCGCAGGCCCGCGCCAGCGAGAATGTGCTGGATGCCGACATCACCGGTTTCGAGGCGCTGGCACGCTGGATTCATCCGACCCGGGGCTTTGTCTCGCCGGCCGACTTCATTCCGCTCGCCGAAGAAAGCGGCCTGATCGTCGAGATGGGTGAGTGGATCTTGCGCCAGGCCTGCCGCGAGGCGGCGTCATGGACGGTGCCGCTGCAGGTCGCCGTCAACCTGTCACCGGCGCAATTCATGCGCGGCGATGTGGTCGGCGTCGTGCATACGATCCTGCTGGAAACCGGTCTCGCGCCTGGCCGGCTTGAGCTGGAAATCACCGAGGGCGTGCTGATCGAGGATTTCGATCGCGGTCTGGCTCTGCTGCGCCGGTTGAAGGCGCTCGGCGTGCGCATTTCGATGGACGACTTCGGCTCGGGTTATTCCTCGTTGACCTATCTGCAGGCATTCCCGTTCGACAAGATCAAGATCGACCGCGCTTTCGTGATGCATCTCGGACGCAATCCGCAATCGGCCGCCATCGTCAAGGCGGTGATCGGTCTCGGTCAGGGCCTCGGCGTTTCCATCGTCGCCGAAGGTGTGGAGACCCACGAACAGCTGCAGTTCCTCGCCAATGAAGGTTGCGATGGCGTGCAGGGGTATTTCATCGGCCGCCCCGCGCCGATCGCCCAATATGCCGCGCTGGTGGGCAAGGCCACCGGCGTGCGCAAGGCGGGGTGAGCGCCGCGCAAGCTACAGCCGGGCTATAGTTGAGCCCGCCCGGTTCCGCCGCTAGTTTGCAGCCATGACGAATCCTGCCGCCACCATCGATGTCGCGACCGAGGATAGCCTCGCCGTCGCTTATCCCACGCCGCTGCTGCGGATCGAGGCCGTGTCCAGGCGCTTCGGCGTGCACGCGGCCGTCGACGGGCTGTCGCTCGATATCCGGGAGGGCGAGTTCTTCGCGCTGCTCGGACCATCCGGCTGCGGCAAGACCACGCTGCTGCGCATGCTGGCCGGATTCGAGACGCCGGACAGCGGCAGGATCGAACTGAACGGAGAGGACATCGCCGCGGTGCCGCCGCATCAGCGGCCGGTCAATATGATGTTCCAGAACTATGCGCTGTTTCCGCATCTCAGCGTGCGCGACAATATCGGCTTCGGCTTGAAGAATGCCGGGCTGACGCGGGTCGGCATCGATGCACGCGTCGCCGACATGATCTCGCTGGTGAAGCTGAACGGGCTGGAACAGCGCAAGCCGCATCAACTCTCCGGCGGGCAGAAGCAGCGTGTGGCGCTGGCCCGTGCGCTGGCGCGGCACCCGAAGCTGCTATTGCTCGACGAACCTCTGGCGGCGCTCGACAAGAAGCTGCGCGAGGAAACGCAAGCGGAGCTGATGCGATTGCAGCGTCAGCTCGGGCTTACTTTCGTGATCGTGACGCATGATCAGGACGAGGCGATGTCCATGGCCGACCGGATCGGCGTGATGCGTAGCGGGCGCCTGCAGCAGGTGGCGACGCCGCGGCAGCTTTACGAGGCGCCGTCCTCGCGCTGGGTGGCGGAATTCGTCGGCGACATCAATGCGATCGAAGGCGAGATCCGCGTGCGCGATGGGCATCGCCTGACCATCGAGGGCAAAGGCGCCGGCACTTTGTTTGCTACACTGCCGCAAGAGCCGCTCGATGCCCTGGCCGTCTGCGTGGCGATCCGGCCGGAAAAGATCAGGCTGTCGCGGCGCGGGCTGGCGGCCGGGCTCAATCATTCCGGTGGCATGAACAGCATCGAGGGCGTGGTCGGCGACGTCGGCTATCTCGGCGGTCGCTCGGTCTACAAATTGAAGCTCGATCATGGCGCCACCTTGCGCGTCGCGCTGGCGAATACCGCGCGGCTCGATGTCGATGCCTATGCGATCGGCGAGCGCGTCACCGCCTGGTTCACGCCGGACGACTGCGTGGTGCTGCCGCGATGACCGCCAAGCGCCTGTTCACTGCACCGGCGCGCCGGATGGCGATCCCGCCTTATGTCTGGATGGTGCTGTTCTTCCTGCTGCCGTTCGGCTTCGTGGTGAAGATCAGCCTGTCGCAGACGACCTTGGCGCAGCCGCCTTACCTGCCGGTGTTCGGTTTTGCCGATGGTTTCGCCGGGTTGAAGGACGCGTTCGCGACGCTGTCTTTCGATAATTTCCGCTCGCTGCTGGCGGATCAGCTCTACGTCTCGTCCTATCTGCGCAGCGTGACGGTGGCGTTCACCTCGACGCTGCTGTTGCTTTTGATCGGCTATCCCATCGCCTATGGCATGGCGCGACTGCCGGCGCGCTGGCAGGGCATCGCCATGATGCTGGTGATCGTGCCGTTCTGGACCTCGTTCCTGATCCGCATCTATGCCTGGATCAACATCCTGCAGCATGACGGGCTGCTCAACCAGATCCTGATGGCGCTGCATATCGTGTCGACGCCGGTGGTGTGGCTCGCAACCGACAGCGCCATGTATGTCGGCATCGTCTATTCGTATCTGCCCTTCATGATCCTGCCGCTCTACGCAACGCTGGCGAAGATGGATCCGTCGCTGCTGGAGGCCGCGGCCGATCTCGGCGTGTCGCGCGCCAACGCATTCTGGATGGTGACGGTGCCGCTGTCCTGGCGCGGCGTGTTTGCGGGCGCGCTGCTGTGCTTCATTCCGATCACCGGCGAATTCGTCATCCCCGATCTGCTGGCAGGCTCGGACTCGATGATGATCGGGCAGACGCTGTGGCTGGAATTCTTCACCAACAAGGACTGGCCGCTCGCCTCGGCGCTCGCGGTGGTGCTGCTCGGCGTGCTGCTGGTGCCGCTCGTGGTCTATGATCAGGTGCAGCGCCGCCAGCTGGAGCGGCGCTGATGATCTCGCATCCGCTGCGCCTGTCGCGCTTGAACCTCGTCTCGCTCGCGCTCGGCTTCGCGTTTCTGTATCTGCCGATCGTCATTCTGGTCATCTATTCGTTCAATGCCTCGCGCCTCGTGACCGTGTGGGGTGGCTGGTCGACGCGCTGGTACACCGAATTCTTCAACGACCGCGCGATGCTCGACGCGGCCTGGATGAGCATTCGCGTCGGCGTGGCGTCGGCGACTTTGGCGACGGTGCTCGGCACGCTGGCGGCGGTGGCGCTGACGCGCGGCGGCGGTTTTCGCGGCCGGGCTGTCATGTCGGGCATGCTCTATGCGCCGCTGGTGATGCCCGAGGTGATCACCGGGCTTTCTCTGTTACTTTTGTTCGTTGCCCTCGATGCCGGCCGCGGTTTCTGGACCGTCACCATTGCGCATACCACGCTGACCATGTGCTTCGTCACCGTGGTGGTGCAGTCGCGCCTCGCAGCGCTCGACCGCAGCCTGGAAGAGGCGGCGATGGATCTCGGCCGCGATCCGTTTCGCGCGTTCGTATCGGTGACGCTGCCGCTGATCTGGCCGGCGATTGCGGCTGGCTGGATGCTGGCCTTCACGCTGTCGCTGGACGATCTGGTGATCGCGAGCTTCACCACCGGCCCGGGCTCGGCAACCCTGCCGATCCGCATCTATTCGGAAGTGCGCCTCGGCGTGAAGCCGGAGATCAATGCGATCTGCACGCTGATCGTGGGCGGCATCACGGTCCTGATCGTACTGGCGTCACTGGCGACGAAACTGTCCAGCAGCAAGGGCGGCAGCGCGGCGCCGCTGTAACACTCCGTTATTGCGAGGAGCGGAGCGACGAAGCAATCCAGAGCCACAAGTAAGGAAGACTGGATTGCTTCGCGTCGCTCGCAATGACGGCTGAATGTTTTCAGTTCGCCTTCTCTGGCTCTACCGGTGCGCTTGCAGCCGGCGCCTCGTCCGGCTTCTTCTCCGCATCCGGCTGCAACGCCTTCGGCGCCGTCGTGAAGCGCTCGATCACCGAGCGCACGGCGTCCTTGGTCTTGCGATCCTTCACGGCATCCAGCAATGGCGCGGCGCCCGGGGAGCGGCGGATCAGGCTTTCGGGGTCGGGGAAGATCAAGGGATCGTCCCAAGGGCCCTGGATGACGAAAGGCAGTTCGAATCCGCCGGTGCCGCCGGCGGCGGCTTTCAGGCTGGCGGTGCCCTTGAGATCGTATTCGCGCGCGGGCACCGAGGCGGTGCCGGTAAGGGCCAGTCTCGTGGTCGGACCGTCGATGCGGATGTCCTGGGCGGTGGCGGTGCCGTCCTGGAATTTCAGCTGCATCACCAGGTTGGAGAACGGCGTCGAGCCCGAGCGGAAATTGCCGGTCCGTGACAGCGGGCTCTTTTCAAGGCGCTTCAGGAGCTGTTCGACATTGAAGCCGGTGATGGCGCCATCCTGGCCGATCAGGGTGGCCGAGCCGTCGAGCGACTGGGCGAGGCCGAAGGGCGAGGAGCCGGAGGCTTCCAGCATCATGTTGAGCGTGCCGCGGCCGGTGAGCCTTGTGACGCCGAACAGATCGCTGGCGCAGGCGAGCAGGTCGACATCGCTGAACTGCACCTGCGCCTTCACATCGGCGATGCTGTCGGAGCGCGCGATGCTGAAGGAGCCGCGGGCGATGCCGCCATAGACCTGCGCTTCGCCCACCGACAGGGCCAGCGCGCCGCCGCGCAGATTCGCGCCGAGCGCGGTGCGGCCCAGGGCCGAGGAGCCGATGGTCACCTTGGCGGCGGACAGGCGCATGTCGAGATCGGTGGATGACAATGCGTCGAGATCGAACAGCTGCCGGCTCCAGTCGCGCTGGCCGGAGGCGAGCAGGCGCAGGGTTGAGACATAGGGCGTGAAATCGAGCGCGCCCGCGGCCAGTGTCGCCTGCAGGGTCTGGCGACCGCTATTGCTGTAAGTCATGACGCCTTCGGCGGTGTTGCCGTCGAGTTCGACATTGACATTGGTGAGGGCGATGGACGGGCCGACCAGGCTGGCGCGCGCCTTCAGCGCGAAACGTCCGAAGCCGCCGGCGCCGGGCGGCGCCATGCCGACCCAGCGCATCGCATTGCGCAGCGAGAGGCTGTCTGCGGTCATCGTGCCTTCCATCACCAGGCTGGCGCGGTTGGCGATATTGCCGTCGAAAGCGAGCTTGATCGGCGCGCTGGCGAAACGCGCCTTCAGGCCGGAGCGCTCGCCGGACAGGGCAGCGAGGAAATCACTGACGCTCAGGCTGGCATCGACGCGCTCGCCGCGCCAGTCGAATTGGCCCGTGGCGGCGAAGGAACGCGAGATCGAGGGCCAGGCGAGGGCGAGGTCGATATCGTTGAGGCGCTCATGATTATGCGCGTCGCGATAATCGAGCTGACCGTCCTGGATGCGGATTTCGGAAAAGGAGAGCTGCTCGCCGCCGGGCCTGGTCTTGCGTGCGATGGATTCGATGAATGGCGCCCAGTTGCTGTCGCCATTGGCCTCGCGGACCACGCGGATGCGCGGCCGTAGCATCACCATGTCGGCGATTTCGAAACGCTGCAGCAACAGCGGCAGCAGCCGCAGATTGGCGGTGAGGACGTCCACCGACAGCGCCGGATCGATGGCGCCGCCATTCTTCAGCCCGACATCGTGGAACGACACATAACTGCCGGGGAATACCGAGATATCGACGGCGCCGTTGACGACGAAATCGAGACCGGTGACGTTGCGGATCTGCGCCTCGACGGCATTTCGCAGTGCATCGCGGCTGAGCAGCCACGACATGGCGAACAGCCCGATCACGACAACGCCCAGGAGCGCCACGATGGGCATCCCCAGGCGCTTTATTCCTTGGGCTTTCGTCAATGATCTATCCGGGGTTAGCTATTGGTCTAAACGCAGCCGGGGCGCAGTCGCCTCACGCGCTCGCCCCGTATCCAAGGTCCTCAATTTGATCGGTTTTCTTGACGCTTTCAAGGCCGGACGGGACGCGAAGGGGTCGCATCCACTGCGATTGACGGGCTCAAAGGTTTCCGCCTAATACTTCATCGCATTGCGGCAAACAGCCGGACCTCCGCCCTCTTCATCAGGTCGATTTCCCCATGGTCAACAAGGTCTACCCCGACGCCAAATCGGCACTCGACGGCATTCTCAAGGACGGCATGATGATCATGTCGGGTGGCTTCGGCCTCTGCGGTATCGCCGAGGATCTCTCGGACGCGCTGCGCGACAGCGGCGTCAAGGATCTCACGGTGGTCTCCAACAATGCCGGCGTGGACGGCATCGGCCTGTCGCGCCTCCTGGAAACCCGCCAGATCAAGAAGATGATCTCGTCCTATGTGGGCGAGAACAAGCTGTTCGCGCAGCAATATCTGGCCGGTGAACTGGAACTCGAATTTTCCCCCCAGGGCACCCTGGCCGAGCGCATCCGCGCCGGTGGCGCAGGCATCCCGGGTTTCTACACCAAGCCCGGCGTCGGCACGCTGATCTCCGAAGGCAAGCCGACGATGGAATTCGACGGCGAGACCTACATGATGGAGCGCGGCCTGTTCGCGGACATCGCGATCGTCCACGCCTGGAAGGGCGATACCGCCGGCAACCTCGTCTATCGCAAGACCGCGCGGAACTTTAACCCGATGATGGCGACCGCCGCCAAGATCACCATCGCCGAAGTCGAGCATCTGGTGCAGCCGGGCGAAATCGATCCGGACCACATCCACACGCCGGGCATTTTCGTGCAGCGCATTGTCGAGGTCGGTACCGGCAAGAAGCGCATCGAAAAAGTCACCTCGCGCCAGCGTCCCGCTTGAGCGTCTCGCGTAACCTTTCAAAATTCAGCAGGAGAGCCACCATGGCCTGGACCCGCGATCAGATGGCAGCCCGCGCTGCGAAGGAACTGCGTGACGGTTACTACGTGAACCTCGGCATCGGCATCCCGACGCTGGTGTCGAACTACATTCCGGAAGGCGTTGACGTTCAGCTGCAGAGCGAGAACGGCATGCTCGGCATGGGTCCGTTCCCGTATGAAGGCGAGGAAGATCCTGACCTCATCAATGCCGGCAAGCAGACCGTCACCGAACTGCCGACCACCAGCTACTTCTCCTCCGCCGACTCGTTCGGCATGGTCCGCGGCGGTCACATCGACCTGTCGATCCTCGGCGCCATGCAGGTGGCCCAGAACGGCGACCTCGCCAACTGGATGATCCCCGGCAAGATGGTGAAAGGCATGGGCGGTGCGATGGACCTCGTCGCGGGCGTCAAGCGCGTCGTCGTCGTGATGGAGCATTCGGCCAAGGACGGCGCCAAGCTGCTGAAGACCTGCAACCTGCCGCTGACCGGCGAGCGCGTCGTCGACATGGTCGTCACCGATCTCGCGGTGTTCACCATCGACAAGCTCGGCGATGGCGGCATGGCGCTGATCGAACTCGCCGATGGCGTGACACTGGACGAGGTGAAGGAAAAGACCGAAGCCGAGTTCCGGGTGGCGCTGACCAATACGTGATTTCCGTAGCCCGGATGGAGCGTAGCGAAATCCGGGATTCAGCGTTTCAGCACATTCGACATCCCCGGATTACGCTTCGCTCCATCCGGGCTACGAGTTAAGAATGCCCGGCACCCGCCGGGCATTCGCTTATTTAAAGGATATTGCATGAGCGCCCGTCTCGAAGACCGCACCTTCATGCTGCTGCTGATTGCGGTGTCGCTCGCTTTCGGCTGGATCCTGTCGTCCTTCTACAGCGCGATCCTG
>WPCJ01336932.1_pt1 | contig 15413 bp, 15 predicted proteins | sample 5399831 | NCBI WGS metagenome assembly WPCJ01 (sample SAMN12869470, study PRJNA574797) | sludge metagenome | isolation source: wastewater treatment of pH10 | place: China:Beijing | collected 2019-05-20 | reverse complement strand
GATGGAAGCCACCGAGACGAAGGCCCGGGCGTGCGGCAGCGAGCGCCCGGGCGGCGCGCAGAACGAGGTTATCCTTATCGACGGCGAGCTTTTCGGCCCGCGATCCGGCAAGCGTGAGTGCAAGCGGCGCGTCAGGAGCGAGCGAGAGCGTGTCGCCCACACCCGCGAAGGCAACAAGGCTTTCGAGTTCGTGATAGCCGTCGGCGCGACGGCCGAGCACGCGCAGGTCGAGATTGACCTTGGCGCGGGCGCGTGTCGTCAGCGGCAGGACCATGGCGTCAGGCCGGCAACGCCGCGGCGTCAGCCGCCATCCTTCTTGGTCTCTTCGACGGCGTTCGCCGAAGGATCGTCCATCCCGCGCTCGATCTTGCGGAGAATCTTCTCGAGATCCTCGGGCTCGGGCTTGAGATCGCGGGCGTGATTCCACTGGAACTTCGCCTCGAGCTGACGTCCCGTCTTCCAATAGACGTCGCCGAGATGGTCGTTGATCACCGGATCGGACGGGCGCAGCTCAGAGGCCCGCTCGATCTCGCGTGAGGCATCCTCGTAGCGGCCGAGGCGATAGTAAGCCCAGCCGAGCGAATCGATGATGTAGCCGTCGCGGGGCCTGAGCTCGACGGCGCGGCGCAGCATGTCGAGCGCCTCGTCGAGCTTGAGATGCTTGTCGACCAGCGAATAGCCGAGATAGTTGAGCACCAGCGCGCGCTCGCGGCCGAGCGGATCGGGCAGGAGTTCCAGCGCCTTGCGCAGATCGGCCTCGGCTTCCGGCCAGCGGTTGGTGCGCTCGCGGGCGATTCCGCGGAAATAGAACAGGTCCCAGTTGGCCCGGCCCGGCGAAGCCAGCTTGGCGATCGCCTTGTCATAGGCGGCAGCCGCCTCGGCGAACTGCTTGCGCGAACGATAGATGTTGCCGAGCGCGGAGAGCGCGTCGACATCGTCCGGCCGCTCGGCAATGACCTTGTCGAGATGTTTCACCGCCTCTTCCGGCTTGCCGAGGTTTTCCAGCGCCAGCCCGGCCTGGATTTCGGCATTCGGGCGCAGCGGCGAGGAGGCCGGCATCTTGTCGTAGACGGCGACCGCGTCCTCCGGCTGGCGGGCGCGCTCGAGAATATCGCCCAGCGTCAGGATGGCGAGGTCGTGGCCGGGATCCAGGTAGATCGCCATGCGCAGGTAGAGCAGCGCGGCAGCCTCGTCGCCCTGACGATTGCCGGCGCTGGCGAGGCCGTAGAGCACTTCGGCCGCGCCCTGCTGCGGCGTCGAGATCTGACGCGGCGGCGCATCCTTCCTGCCGACGAGTGCCATGCCCTCGCGAATGATCGGGTGGTTCGGCAGCAGGCGGTCGAAGGCGGCATAGGTTTCGGCCGCGCCGGTGAAGTCTCCCGTGCGAGCCTGGAAGCGCGCCCAGAGGTCGACCAGCCGGAGCGTGGTCTTCTCGGCGTCATAGGCCGATTTGAGGCGTTTCGCGGCATCGGCCTTCCGACCGGCGGCGTCGAGGATCAGCCCGGCGTGATAATCACGGAAGAGATTGTAGGAGGGTTCGCCCTTGAGGCGCTCGAGCGTCTCGATGGCACGGCGCGAGTTGCCCGAGCCGAGATAGGACCAGGCCGAAAGCAACGTCGCAGTGATGTCTGCCGCGCGGCCCCGGCCGCCGCGCTGAAGATGGTTGCGCGCCGTCTGGTAGCTCTTCTGTTTGATCGAGCGGATGCCGATGACGAGCTGGGCCAGACCGTTGCTCGGATCCTGCTGGATGAGCCTGTCAGCCGCGCGGAAGGCATCCGGCATGGCGCCGTCGGCCAGGAAGGCAACGAAGGCGCGCTCGGTCAGGTCGTTGTTCTGCGGATCCTCCTTGATCGCCTCGCGCAGATAGACGGAGGCCGCGCCGAGATCGCGCGAGGCACCGGCGACGATCGCCGCGAGGTAATTGCCCTCGAGGCTGTCGCCTGGTTCGAGCGTGTCGGCCGCACGCGGCTGTGTCGCGCCCTGAGCGGCGGCCACGGCTGGCAGGAACATCAACAGCGACAACACAGCAGCCGTGCCGGAGGCACGCACCTTCTTCAATAATGTCACGACTGCCATTCTCCCTCGGTCCGCGGCCTCACCATCTCGGGGCGCACTCTTCCAGCGGACCGTGATCGCTTCGCGTAGGCCGCCAAGATGGCGGTTTCCGGGCGGGCGGGCAAGCCGGCCGCCTCGTGAATGCGGCGGCTTCGTAGCAGCGGCGCAACACTCGCCGAAATCCGGATGACGGAGCGGCCGGCACCGGAAAACAGCGATCATCGCGCAGGAATATCAGGCCTATGATTGCCCTCGTCTGCAGATTACGCAGCGATTCCACTGGGACTATTCCAATGAAGAAGATCATTCTGAGCATTGCCGCCGTCGCGCTCCTCGGCGGCTTCGTCGCCGGCTGCGCCAAGGAAGAGACCAAGCCCGTCGCGCCGATCGTCCGGAAGGGCTGATCGGCTCAAGCCCAGACAACAAAGGGCGCGCCCGCCGGCGCGCCCTTCCTGATTCCCGAGACCGCGAATCGAACGCGATCACATATTCGCGTAGCCAGGCCCGCCACCGCCTTCCGGCACCGTCCAGGTGATGTTCTGGGCTGGGTCCTTGATGTCGCAGGTCTTGCAGTGGACGCAGTTCTGCGCGTTGATCACGAAGCGCGGATTGGTCCTGGCCTCCGCGTTCTCATAGACGACCTCGTAGACGCCCGCCGGGCAATAGAGCCGCGCCGGCTCGCCATAGAGCGGCAGGTTCTGCGTGATCGGGACCGACGGGTCTGTCAGCTTGAGGTGCGCCGGCTGGTCTTCCTCATGATTGGTCGAGGACAGGAAGACCGAGGAGAGCTTGTCGAAGGAGATCTTGCCGTCCGGCTTCGGATAGGCGATCGGCGTGACTTCGGCGAGCGGCTTCAGCGTCGCGAAATCCGGCTTGCCGTGCTTCAACGTGCCGAAGGGCGACCAGCCGAAAAGCTGGTTCAGCCACATGTCCATGCCGCCGAGCCCGATGCCGAGGAGCGTGCCGAACTTCGACCAGAGCGGCTTGACGTTGCGGACGCGTTTCAGATCCTTGCCGATGGCGCTGTCCCGCCAGCTCGTCTCGATCTCGACGACCTCGTCGTGCTGACGACCGGCTTGCAGGGCCGGAACCAGCTTTTCGGCGGCGAGCATGCCCGACAGGATGGCGTTGTGGCTGCCCTTGATGCGGGGCACGTTGACGAAGCCCGCCGCGCAGCCGATCAGCGCGCCGCCCGGGAAGGTCAGCTTCGGCACCGACTGCCAGCCGCCCTCGGTGATCGCGCGCGAGCCATAGGCGATGCGCTTGGCGCCATCGAATGTGTCGCGGATGAGCGGATGGGTCTTGAAGCGCTGGAACTCGTCGAATGGCGAGAGCGTCGGATTCTGATAGTTCAGGTGCACGACGAAGCCGACCGACACCAGATTGTCGTCGAAATGATAAAGGAACGAGCCACCGCCGGTGCTGTTGTCGAGCGGCCAGCCGAAGGAGTGCTGGACACGGCCCTTGTGGAATTTCTCCGGCTTCACCTGCCAGAGCTCCTTCAGGCCGATGCCGTATTTCTGGGGTTCGCGGCCCTCGTCCAGCGCAAAGCGCTTGGTCGCGATCTTGGAGAGCGAGCCGCGCGCGCCCTCTCCCAGCAGCGTATAGCGGCCGCGCAGCTCCATACCGCGCGTGAAGCGGTCGGAGACCGTGCCGTCCTTGGCGATGCCCATGTCGCCGGTCGCGATGCCCGCGACCGAGCCATCCTCGTTGAAGAGCAGCTCAGCAGCGGCGAAGCCCGGATAAATCTCGACGCCGAGCGCTTCGGCGCGTGCGCCCAGGAACTTGGCGACCAGCCCGAGCGAGCCGACGAAATTACCGTGATTGTCCATCAGCGAGGGCATGCCGAAATTCGGCAGGCGGATGCCGTTCGGCTGCGTCAGGAGATAGAAGATGTCCTCCTTGACCTCGGTGGTCAGGGGGCGCTCGGGATCGTCGCGCCAGTCCGGCACCAGCCTGTCGAGGCCGATCGGGTCGATGACCGCTCCCGAGAGGATGTGGGCGCCGACCTCTGCGCCCTTCTCGACCACGACGACGGTGAGGTTCTCATCGAGCTGCTTCAGCCGGATCGCGGCAGCCAGGCCCGCAGGGCCCGCGCCGACGATGACGACGTCATAATCCATGCTCTCGCGCGGCTCGCTCTGCGCTTCCTTGAGATCCATCCTGTCCTCCGCCTCAGCAGCCGCGCCGCACAATAGTTTATATATGAACTACCTCGCCGGCTCATTCAATGCCGGCCTTCGTCCAGTCTGGAACCCCTCTATCCAAGCGCGCGTTCCATTTTGCAACTGCGTCGGCTCGCGAATTGGCCTCTCAGGGTATAGGATGTCTCCATGAGCCTGTCCGATACAGCCGGCCCCGACGCGCCCGATCCTTATGAGCTTTTGAGCTGGTACGCCGAGATGGGCGTGACCGAGGCGCTCGAAGAGACTCCGCGCAATCATTTCGCCGATCTGGCTCCTATCGGCGAGCGCATCAATGGACAGCAGCGTTTTCGCTCTCTGCCCGGTCGTCCGGTCCCTCCGGCGCGACCGATCGCGGCCGCAGCCACTCCCCCCGACGACGCGACACTCAGTGCCAGGACACTGGCACGCGAGGCGCGCACGCTCGATGAGTTGAAGAGCGCACTGGCCAGATTTGAAGGCTGCGCGCTGAAGGCCACCGCCAAGAACCTCGTTTTCGCCGATGGCAATCCGCAGGGGCGGGTGATGATGGTGGGCGAGGCGCCCGGCGCTGACGAGGACCGGATCGGCCTGCCCTTCGTCGGGCGCTCCGGGCAATTGCTCGACCGCATGCTCGCCGCGATCGGGCTCAGCCGGAAGGACGACGTCTATATCGCCAATACCGTGCCGTGGCGGCCACCCGGAAACCGCACCCCGACGATACAGGAAACGGCGATCTGCCTGCCCTTTATCCAGCGCCAGATCGAACTCGCCGACCCCGATATCCTCGTCTGCATCGGCAAGCCCTCCTCACAGGCTCTCCTCGGCTTCAAGAGCATCACGGCCTCGCGCGGCAAATGGGTTGAATACGACACCGGCACCCGGCGTATCCGCGCGATCGCGACCCTCCACCCGGCCTATCTGCTGCGCCGCCCGCTCGACAAGCGCCTCGCCTGGCGGGACCTGCGCGCGCTGAGGGCCGCGCTCGACGGGAAGAATTGACGCAGCGACGTTGCGCGCAGGGGCGTCGCAAGGCAGACTTGCCTTAGATCGCATCCAGAAATGCCCCAGCGGGCATCACCTAGCGCCTGTGCGGCGTGGCCGACGGAGTTCTGCGATGGTCATCGATGCATTTCTGCTCTCACGCATCCAATTCGCCTTCACGGTTTCCTTCCACATCGTCTTCCCCGCCTTCACGATCGGGCTTTCGGCCTATATCGCGACGCTGCTCGGACTGTGGTTGAAGACGGGCGACGCGAAATTCCATCTCCTGGCGCGCTTCTGGACCAAGATATTCGCCGTCTCCTTCGCCATGGGCGTGGTCTCCGGCATCGTCTTGTCCTACCAGTTCGGCACCAACTGGAGTCGATTCTCGACCGCGGTCGGCAACGTGGTCGGCCCGCTGATCGGCTACGAAGTGCTTTCCGCCTTCTTCCTCGAGGCTTCCTTCCTCGGCGTGATGCTGTTCGGATGGAAGCGCGTGCCGCCCTGGCTGCATTTCCTGTCAGCGGTCATCGTTGCAGGCGGCACGGCGCTCTCGGGCTTCTGGATCCTCTCGGCCAATAGCTGGATGCAATACCCGGCGGGGCACGAGGTGCGCGACGGCATCGCCTACCCCGTCGACTGGATGAAGATCGTCTTCAACCCGACCTTCCCGCTGCGCTTCGCGCATATGATGACGGCCGCCTATCTGACGACCGCCTTCGTCGTGCTGGCGACCGGCGCGCGCCACCTGCTCGCCGGGCATCGCACCGAATCGGCCAAGACGATGGTCCGGATGGCGATCCTGATGATCGCCTTCACCGCGCCGCTGCAGGCTGTGATCGGCGACTTCCATGGCCGCGACACCGCGACGTATCAGCCGGCCAAGCTCGCCGCGATCGAGGCGCACTGGGATTCATCGAAGCCCGGCGCGCTCGTGCTCTTCGCCTGGCCCGACGAGAAGGCCGAACTCAACCGCTTCGAGATTTCGATCCCCGGCGTCGCCAGCCTCGTCACCCATGGCAGCATGAACGCGCTCTTCCCGAGCCTGAAGGATTTCAAGGTCGAGGACCGCCCGCCTGTGCTCATTCCCTTCTTCGCCTTCCGGGCGATGGTCGGGATCGGCGTGCTGATGATCCTGTTCGGCTGGGCCGGCGCCTGGCTCTGGCGCAAGGGCACCGTCTTCGAAGCGCGGCGCTGGCTCTGGATCGCGCAATACACCTGGCCGGCGGGCTTCATCGCCATCCTGGCCGGCTGGTTCGTGACCGAAGTCGGGCGCCAGCCCTGGCTGGCGACCGGCATCATCCGCTCGGCCGACGCCGTCTCGCCGGTCACCACGCTGCAGGTCGCGATCTCGCTCGCATTGTTCGTCTGCGTCTATTCCGTCGTCTTCACGGCCGGAATCCTGCTGATCAACCGCCTGATCGACAAGGGACCGGACGAGATATCCGGCGAGGATGCGCCCGAGCAACCGTCCAAGCGCCCGCTCAAGGCTGCGCAGGGTGAGGCCGCCGCAATCTTCGGCGACGGCAAGCCCGGCGACGACAAGATTCAACCGGCACTCTGAGGAGACAAGCCATGGAATGGTATCTCCCCGTGATCTGGGCCGGGCTGATCGGCACCGCCGTGATGCTCTATGTGGTGCTCGACGGCTTCGACCTCGGCATCGCCATCCTGTTCCCGACGACGAAGGACGAGAGCGAGCGCGACCAGATGATGAATTCGGTCGCGCCGTTCTGGGACGGCAACGAGACGTGGCTTGTCCTCGGCGGCGGCGGGCTCTGGGTCGCCTTCCCGCAAGCCTATGCCATCATCATGCCGGCCTTCTATATCCCGGTCATCCTGATGCTGCTGGCACTGATCTTTCGCGGTGTCGCGTTCGAGTTCCGCTGGGTCGCCAAGCCGCATCACCACCGCTGGGACATCGCCTTCTGGCTCGGCTCCACCGTCGCCGCCTTTTCGCAGGGATTGATCCTCGGCGGCCTGATCCAGGGCGTCACGGTCGCGAACGGCCAATTCGCCGGAGGGCCGTTCGACTGGCTGACGCCCTTCACCGTGATGTGCGGGATCGGCGTCGTGGTGGGCTATGCCCTGCTCGGCGCGACCTGGCTGATCTTCAAGACCGAAGGCCCGGTCGCGGAACGGGCCCGTCGGCAGGCCAGGACGCTGCTGCTGGCACTGATGGGCTTCGCCGCGCTGGTTTCGCTATGGACACCCTTCGCGCATCCGCGAATCGCCGAGCGCTGGTTCACGCCGGGCAATCTCGTCCTGCTCTGGCCCTTCCCCGCACTGACGGCGTTCTGCGGCTACATGGTCTGGAAGCGGCTCCAGGGTGCGCATGAATTCACGCCCTTCGCCTTTACCATCGCGATCTTCCTGCTCTGCTTCCTCGGGCTGTCGATCTCGAACTTCCCCTATCTCGTACCGCCCTCGGTAACGATCTGGGACGCGGCGGCCGCCCCCTCCTCCCATGTCTTCGTGCTGATCGGCGTCGCCTTCCTGCTGCCGATGATCCTGTTCTACACGGCCTTCGTGTACTGGACCTTCCGCGGCAAGGTCAGAGCGGACAGCGGCTACCACTGAGCGGAACCAACGCGGTCACGCGACGTTCAGGTCCAGCCTGCAAAGACGACTTGAGTTCCCCGCATCTCCCGGCGAGATTGCGGGGGAGCTTCGCCGAGGATGCCTTCATGCAATGGGAAGATTACCGCCAGTCCGATAATCTCGAGGACCGGCGCGGCAGTGGCGGCGGCTTCGCCGGCATGCCCGGTGGACGTGGCGGCGTCGGCATCGGCACGATGGTCGTGCTCGGCCTGCTCGGCTGGGCGCTCGGCATCGATCCTCGCCTGCTCATCGGCGGTGCAGAACTGATCGGCGGCATCGGCGGGCGCGAGCAGACACAGGAAACGCGCCAGTCTTCCGGCCCGCCCCAGGATCAGATGGGCCGCTTCGTCTCGGCCGTGCTGGCGCAGAACGAGGACATCTGGTCCAAAATCCTGCCACAGCAAGCAAATACCCGCTACCAGCCGCCGCGACTCGTGCTGTTCTCCGGCGTCGACCGCTCTGGCTGCGGAACCGCGCAATCGGCGATGGGACCGTTCTACTGCCCGGTCGACAAGAAGGTCTATCTCGACACCTCGTTCTTCCAGGAGATGCAGCGCAAGCTCGGCGGCGGCGGCGACTTCGACTATGCCTATGTGATCGGCCACGAGGTCGGCCATCACATCCAGAACCTGCTCGGCATCCTGCCCAAGGCGAATCAGATCCGCGAGCGTTCCTCCGAACGTGACGCGAACGCGATTTCAGTGCGAATCGAATTGCAGGCCGACTGCTTCGCCGGCGTCTGGGCCCACAACATCCAGGCGATGGGCCGCCTCGACCAGGGCGATATCGAACAGGCGATGCGCACCGCATCCGCCATCGGCGACGACAAGCTGCAGAAGGCGGCGCAGGGCGTGGTCGTGCCGGATTCCTTCACGCATGGTTCCTCGGCGCAGCGCACGAAATGGTTCACCACAGGCTTCCAGTCCGGCTCGATGCAGAGCTGCGACACGTTCCGGAATCAGGTGTAGCCTGGCGCTTCCCCGCTGGCGGGGAGCGGGTTCAGCCGCGGAGTTGCGCCGTCTCCAGCACACGCACCGGCGGCCAGGAGACGCTTTCGATTATATCGAAGGCTAGGCTGAACGGCTCGAAGCACCCGGCTGCCAGCGCGATCGCTTCTTCACGCCGATTCGCCGGAATGGCCATCGCGATCGTGAGGTGCGGGGTCCATTGCCCGGGCCGATAATGCGGATCACAAAGGGCTGGGTCGATGCTTTCGTGAATTCGGGCATGCAGGCCGATCAGACTCTGATCGTTGCAGGGCGACAGCCACAGGACCAGCGGATCGACATCGAACAGACCGATCCGGTCGAAGGTCAGCGGAACCGGCTTCTCATGCACGCACCGGGCGAGGGCTTCGCGCAGAATGTCCGCAGGGAGATCGGGATAGCGCGCAAGCGTGAGATGGGGCGGATAGCCCAAGGCCCTGATCGAGGGGACCATCTCCCAGGCTGAAGCCCTGTCGACGCATTGCCAGAACGGACGCGCTTCCGATGTCGTGCACAGGGTGATGCCGATCATCGGCGGAGGGCCTTTGGATTCGCCAGAACAGGCGAACCCTAACAGAGCCTGCAATATCCCGGAATTCCGCGCGGAGGGCTGCATTCAGCCCTCCGCCTTGTTGTCATGGAGCTGCCGGATCACCATCGACGGCGATCCGGTCCCTTTGCGCGGCACCGGATGATCCGGCGCCTAGCTCCAGAATCCTTCCTGATGAACGCGAGGTGAGAACGTATCCTCGTCCTCCTGCTGCTCCTCGCGCTTGTCCTCGTCGCGCTCGGCTTCGAGCGCTGAACAGGAATCGTGCCGTTCAAGCATGGATCTCTCCTTTCGAGGTCTGGGGGAGGCGCTTCAGGCAACCGTCAACATATGAACTTATGCTGCACCGCACAAGTTCCGGAATGAATTTCGTTCTGCCATGCGCCGCAGGCATAGCTCGTTCCGGGTGCCGCAACCGATCGAAACGGCCTAGCCCGCTCGTTCCCGCAGGACCTGCAGCCTGACCGGAGCCCGATCAAGACGACCGGTCAGCGCCATAGCCTTGGGGATCACCAGCCCTGGCCCGAGCCCGCGAGCGCCGATGGAGAACCGGACACGCTCGCATAGCGATGTCGCAATCGCACGCGACGGAATCAGGGCCGGCTTCGCCGCTGCAATCAGAAGATGACGTTCTACCGCCTGAATCCAATGGGACTGCGGTATATCGCCGGCATCGAAGAGGACGAGACGATCGCCGCGCGCCTTGGTTGCCGCATCCGGCCAAGCTCGCTCATGACTCGCGCGCAGATAGCAGGCGCCGGTCGCATCAGCCGCTCTCTCGGCTTCGGGAGAGCCGATCGCATCGATGAGAACCGCATGGCCGAGAAAGCCTTCCGCTACCGCCGGAATCAGCACGGCGAGCGTCGCGGCAAGCGCCTGCTGGGAACCATTGCTGCGGATCACGGCTGTGAGCATGGGCAAAATTCTATGCCGCAACGCAGCATATCACAATCCCGCCACTTGCGTTTTGTTCCCTTTATGTTCACTTTGAATGAGACCAGAACGTGCCGATTCTCGGCGTCCGACGCGGTTCGAATACCATGCCCCAGGCCAGACCCACTTCAAGGCCCTTCCCCGCGGCCCAACCCCTGCGGTGCACCGACCGGGAGCCGAGCCTCTCGGCGCCGGTCGTCGCTCCGGCCAATGCGATGGCCTATGTCGGTCATCGCATCGACCCCGACAGGCGGCGCGGGCGCGGCGCGACGATCAATCCCGGTGGTCGCTATGAGTCCGAGCAGCGCATCGTCGAGGACGACGGTTGGGGCTCGCTGGAGGAACTGCCGCCGTTCTCGACCGAGATCGCCTATGAGAAGGCGCGCACCATCATCACGCGCAACGACTCGCCGGACATTTCCTTCGATCGCTCGATCAATCCCTATCGCGGCTGCGAGCATGGCTGCGTCTACTGCTTCGCCCGGCCGACCCATGCCTATCTCGGCCTGTCGCCGGGTCTCGATTTCGAGAGCAAGCTGACGGCGAAGCCCGATGCGGCGGCACTGCTGGAGAAGGAGCTGTCCTCGCCCTCCTACCAGCCGCGGACCATCGCGATCGGCACCAATACCGACGCCTATCAGCCGATCGAAAAAAAGCTGCGGATCATGCGCCAGATTCTGGAGGTGCTGGCGAAGTTCAACCACCCGGTCGGCATCGTCACGAAATCGGCGCTGGTCCAGCGCGACATCGATATCCTCGCGCCGATGGCGGAGAAGGGGCTGGTCAAGGTCGCGCTCTCGGTGACCACGCTCGATCCGAAAACCGCACGCGGCATGGAGCCGCGCGCCGCCTCCCCCGCCAAGCGGCTGGAGACGATCCGCAAGCTGTCGGAAGCAGGTATTCCCGTCACGGCACTGGTCGCACCGATCATCCCGGCGATCAACGAACATGAGATCGAGCGCATTCTCGATGCGGCCAAGGCCGCGGGCGCCGAGGCCGCCGGCTACGTGCTGCTCAGGCTGCCGCTCGAAGTGCGCGATATCGTGCAGGAATGGCTGCTGACGCATCATCCCGACAAGCTGCGGCATGTGATGTCGCTGATCCGTTCGACGCGCAGCGGCAAGGACTACGATTCGCAATGGGGCCAGCGCATGGTCGGCTCCGGCCCCTATGCCTGGATGATCGGGCGCCGCTTCGAGATGGCGGCCGAGCGCATCGGCTTCAACGCGACACGGCGCCGGCTGCGAACCGACCTTTTCGTGAAACCGGAGAAGGAGAAGGCGCAATTGAGCTTGTTCTGAGAATTCGGGCTCGCGGCTTTCAGCGGTGGAGCGTGCTCCACCGCTCTGGCCCGGCGCCCCACTCTGCTGCATAACCCCGCCATGCCTGCCGATTTCAGCCGCGAGACCTCTGCCATCGCCAACGGCCTGTGGCCGCTCGCCGGGGTCGACGAGGTCGGGCGCGGGCCGCTTGCAGGTCCCGTCGTCGCAGCGGCCGTGATCCTCGACCCTGCCCGGGTTCCGCATGGCCTCGACGATTCGAAGAAATTGACGGCAGCGACACGCGAAGAACTCTTCGGCGAGATCATGGAGCGGGCGCTGGCCGTTTCGATTGCGAGCGCGACGGCTGCCGAAGTCGACGCCGTCAACATCCGTCAGGCGACCCTGCTGGCGATGCGCCGGGCGGTGACCGGCCTGCCAGTGGCGCCACGGCATATCCTGGTCGATGGCAACGACCCACCGCAATTCGCCTGCTCCTGCGAGGCGATCGTGCAGGGCGACGGTCGGGTCGCCTCGATCGCAGCGGCCTCGATCGTCGCCAAGGTGACGCGAGACCGGATGATGGCGCGGCTGTGCAAGCGCTACCCGGCTTATGGCTTTTCCGGCCATGTCGGCTACGGCACGCCGCAGCACCGCAAAGCGATCGCCGCGCACGGCCCCTGCCCCGAACACCGCTATTCCTTCGCGCCGGTAAAGGGCGTCTGGTTCCGCTGAGGCCTGCAGCCTCCGGCATGGTTCCCAGTCCCCGCGCGCTGCCGTAACGGCAGCCTCAGGCGTTAACCGCCGTTTACAAATTTCCCTTGATTGACAATGGGCTAGGCAAAAGTTGCAGCCCCAGAATGGGACGCATTTTTTTCAAAGCGGAAACCCGACCTTTACCCTGTCTGACCAATATCGCCCTCGTTGAAGTTGCGTAACGGTCTTGGCGTCATGGGTATTCTGCGTACCGGGACCGCCAGTGCTCCCGTCCGGATTCAGGTTTCGCGTACCGGACGGCCTGCACTGGGGGCTCGGATGAAGGCCAAGGGCCTTCCCGAACATATCGGCATCCCTCAGGAGCTGCCGCTGGATCAGATCCTCGTCGGCGACTGCGTCGCGGCGATGAACGCCTTGCCTCCGGCGAGCGTCGACCTGATCTTTGCCGATCCTCCCTATAATCTCCAGCTTGGCGGCGATCTGCGCCGGCCCGACGACAGCCTCGTCGATGCCGTCGACGACGACTGGGACAAGTTCGCCTCCTTTTCCGACTACGACCGCTTCACCCGCGACTGGCTGTCGGCAGCCCGCCGCATCCTGAAGCCGGACGGAGCGCTGTGGGTCATCGGCAGCTATCACAACATCTTCCGCGTCGGCGCGACGCTGCAGGATCTCGGCTTCTGGATGCTGAACGACATCGTCTGGCGCAAGGCCAATCCGATGCCGAATTTCCGCGGCCGGCGCTTCACCAACGCGCATGAGACGCTGATCTGGGCGGCGCGCGGCGAAGCTTCCAAATACACCTTCCATTACGAGGCGCTGAAGGGCGGCAATGACGACCTTCAGATGCGCTCGGACTGGTATCTGCCGCTCTGCACCGGCGACGAACGCCTGAAGGACGAGAACGGCGCCAAGGTGCATCCGACGCAGAAGCCGGAAGCCCTGCTCGCCCGCGTGCTGCTCTCGGCCTCGAATCCCGGCGACGTCATCCTGGATCCGTTCTTCGGCACGGGCACGACAGGCGCCGTGGCCAAGGCGCTCGGCCGCCGCTTCATCGGGCTCGAGCGCGATCCCGTCTATGCGAAAGCTGCGCGCGAGCGCATTGCGGCAGTGACGCCGCTGGCGCCGGAAGCCTTTTCCGCCGCGCCATCCAAGCGCAGCGAGCCGCGCGTGCCGTTCCTCAGCCTGGTCGAGGCCGGACTGGTGAAGGCCGGCGAGACCGTCCATGACGAGAAGCGTCGCTACAAGGCTACGGTGCGGGCCGACGGCACGCTGCTGCTCGGCCCGGCGGTCGGCTCGATCCACAAGGTCGGCGCGCTGGCGCAGGGCCTGCCGGCCTGCAACGGCTGGACCTTCTGGCATGTCGAGCGCGACGGAGGCCTCACGATCCTCGATGCGCTGCGCGGTGAGATCAGGGCACAGATGGCGGCTGCCTGAGCGCCGCCAACCCTGCTTCCACGACCTTCTGCATCAGGCTCGGCAGCGGCTCCTCGCCGAGCCGGGCCTGCGCAGTGAAGCGCATCCCGGCCGGCGCCTCGGTTCCTGCGGCAACACGCCCGATCAGCACCGACAATTCCAACGGAAAATGCGTGAAGACGTGCCGCACCGGCACGGGCAGGCGCTGCCAACGCAAGGACAGCGGCGCATCCTGCGCGGCGCCGTCGAGTTCGTAATCGGCGCGCCATTCACTGGTCGGCACCTCGGCCATGCCGCCGAGCAGACCCTTCGCGGGCCGTGTCCGCAACAGGATCGCACCATCGTCCCGGGTCAGCACGAAGGCGGCACCATAGCGGGTGACGCCGGCCTTCTTCGGCGCCTTGCGCGGAAAACTCTCCTGCGTGCCCTCGATCCGCGCCCGGCAAGGCTCGCGCCAGGGGCAGAGGCCGCAGGCCGGATTGCGCGGCGTGCAGATGGTGGCGCCGAGATCCATCAGGGCCTGGGCGAAATCGCCCGGCCGGGCGTGCGGCAGCAGCGCCAGCACGCGCTCGCGAATCACAGACCGGGCACCCGGCAATTCGTCCTCGATCGCGAACAGCCGGCTCATGACGCGCTCGACATTGCCGTCGACGGCCGCCGCAGGCCGGTCGAAGGCGATCGCTGCAACGGCGCCCGCCGTATACGCGCCGATGCCCGGCAGTGCGCGCAGGCCCTCCTCCGTGTCGGGAAAGCGGCCGCGATGGTTCTCCATCACCGCTTTGGCGCAGGCATGGAGATTGCGGGCGCGGGAATAGTAGCCGAGCCCGGCCCAGGCCTGCATGACCTCTTCCGACGGAGCCTCGGCGAGGGCCTTCACGGTCGGGAAGCGGGCCATGAAGCGCTCGTAGTAGGGCTTCACGGCCGTGACCGTGGTCTGCTGCAGCATGATCTCGGAGGCCCAGACCCGGTAGGGATCAGGCCGCTCGCCCGTATTCGCGCGCCAGGGCAGCACGCGGCGATGGCGATCGTACCAGGCGAGAAGATCGGCGGCGCGGGCCTTGGCGGTCATGCCCCGGATGTAGCGCAGTCACCAATGACCGCAAGCGACTTCACACTCCGCTTGCGAGCCTCGCGGCGCGCGCCCACAATAGACTCATGTCCGCCAAGCCCCTCGCAGAGCTGATCGACGACTGCATCGCGCCCGCGCTCGCCGCACAGGGTTTTGCGGGGCGTGCCATCGTCTCGCTCTGGCCGGAGATCGTCGGCGAGCGGCTGGCGGCACGCTCGCGACCGCTCAAGATCGACTGGCCGCGGCGACGCCCGGCGCCGGGCGAAACCTCCGAGCCGGCGACGATGGTGGTGCGCGTGGAAAGCGCCTTCGCGCTGGAGATGCAGCAGCTCGGGCCGTTGCTGGTCGAGCGCGTCAACACGCATCTCGGCTGGCGCGCCGTCGGCAAGCTCGTGCTCAAGCAGGGACCTGTCGCTGCGCCCGTCGTGGCGAAGCCAACGCCCAAGCTCGACAGAGAGACGGCGGCGCGCGTCGAGGCGCAGGTTTCGGGCGTCGCGGACGAGGACTTGCGCGAGGCTCTGGCCCGACTCGGCCGGGCGGTGGCGCTCAGCGCGAAAACGCAAGGCGATGACACGGCTTCGTGAGCAGCGGCCTGCGCGGCACGATGCGCTCTTGCCACAATCGCACTGGTCTCTATAGCTCCAACCGATTTCGACCTTTCCTGAGGATCCCCTACGATGA
>WPCJ01258613.1_pt1 | contig 15426 bp, 14 predicted proteins | sample 5399831 | NCBI WGS metagenome assembly WPCJ01 (sample SAMN12869470, study PRJNA574797) | sludge metagenome | isolation source: wastewater treatment of pH10 | place: China:Beijing | collected 2019-05-20 | reverse complement strand
GGCGGGGCGTTGGTTCGCCGATGGCGCTGGTCATGGTGGCTCCTCAAGTGGGGGTCGAGCATCCGAGGGAGTGCGAATTCCGACGCTCAGTCGTCAGCGCCTGTGATCAGCTCATCTGGTACGTACTGGGTACGTTTCGCGAGTGGGTAGTAGACCGCTGCGGTGACGATGATCGCGACGATCCAAGAGACATCAGCCCCACCCATCGCGTTCGCAAGGGGGCCGGTGTAGAGCGCCTGATTCATGAACGGCATCTGTACGGCGACGCCGAGGAAATAGCATCCGATGGCGACCCAGTTGAAGGCGCGGTAGGGACCACTCGAATCGTAGAGAGCGGGGATATTGACCCGCTCTTTGGAGATCAGGTAATAGTCGACGAGGTTGATGACACTCCACGGCACGAACACCGAGAGGAGCGCCAGCACGAAATTCCTGAAGGCACCGAGGAATCCGACTTCATTAGCGAGGATCGCGAAGACGACGGCGAGCACGGTGAAACTCACGATGATTCCCGTGCGCACCGATTGCGAAACACGACGCTGCTTTGTCCACGCGGTGAAAATCGTAAGAATGCACATGAACCCGCCATACGCATTCAGGGAGTTCACCGAGAGCTTGTTCACCACGATGACCACATACATGATGATCGCGATGAGACCGCCTCCGGCGATTTCACCGAGTGTGCCGACCTGGCTGTTGAGGAAGACTCCAGCTCCCACCGAGCCTGCGATCAGCACGCCGAGCGTCATTGCGAGCTGAGCTCCGATGACGGAACCGAGGAAGGTCGTCCAGAACGTCGAAGCCACGGTCGTCTTGCTCGGTAGGTAGCGGGAGTAGTCGGCGACGTAGGGTGCGAACGTCATCTGCCAGCCCGCAGCAAGCGCGACGGCGAGCATGAACGATGCACCGCTGAAATCGACTTGACCGAAGGCGCTGGACACGTCATATCCCAGAAAGAGTCGTATGGCGACGTAGCCGAAACCTACCGCGCCGATCACGGCAGCGATTCGCCCGATCACGTGGATCAGCTTGTATCCGACGACCGCCACGACCGTCGTGAGAGCACCGAAGACGAGCATGCCGATCATCGGGATCTCGAGCCCGAAGATCAGGTTTATCGCTTGCCCGCACAGCACGATGCTCGTGGCCTGGAAGCCCAGATACATCAAAATGGTGAGGAAGAGCGGAAGCGCAGCCCCCTTCACGCCGAACTGAACACGACTCGAGATCATCTGCGGAACCCCGAGACGTGGCCCTTGTGCGGAATGCAGGGCCATTGTGATGCCGCCGATGACGTTTCCGAGGAATAGTCCGATGATCGCGGCCAGGGCTTCGGTTCCGAATGTGACAGCGAGCGCCCCGTCCACGATCGCGGTGATCTGCATATTCACGCCGAACCACAGGCTGAATTGGTTGCTTGGGTTGCCGTGTCTTTCGCTCTCGGGAACTCGTTCGATCGTTCTGATCTCGCGAGTCATGATCCCCGCAGGGGGCGTTTTCGTCGTGCTGATTTCGGTCACCATTGCGCGTACCTCCGCCTGATTCAGTACAGCCAGACCACACCTTTTTGTGTGACCCGCGCTCCATTTGCTGCAGTATTGCCCACTGCCTGCGACAAATGTCCGATGAGTCACGTGATATGTCTGGTATCTCAGACGTTCAGGTTTTGGGGGTTCCAGCCCGAGGAGGTGCTCAACCGGTGGTGACGCGGGCGTCCGACGATCGCAGTGCTCGCTGGACACCCTTCGCGGCCGAGCGACCGGCACGGTTCGCACCGATCGTGCTCGCCGAGGGGCCGTAGCCGACCAGCTGCACGCGGGGATCGACGACAGCGGTCGTGCCTCGCCCGTTCCGGTCGAGCTGGATACCTCCGGCCGCGCTGCGCAGGTGGAGAGGAGCCAGATGAGTGATCGCGGGGCGGAACCCCGTGGCCCACAGGATGACGTCAACCCGCTCGAAACTCCCGTCCGCCCAGCGCACACCGTCGGGTTCGATCCGCTCGAACAAGGGGCGTCGGTCGGCATACGCTCCGAGACGCTCCGCCTCGCGCTCCTGCGGGCGCAGCATGAGCCCGGTGACGCTGACCACGCTCTGCGGAGGAAGCCCCGCCGCGACGCGCTGCTCGACGAGGGCGACCGCTGCGGCCCCCGCCTCGGGGGTGAAGTCGTCGTCCCGCCAGACCGGCTCCCGGCGGGTGACCCACAGGGTCTCGGTGATCGGCGCGAGCGCTCCGAGGAACTGCACGGCGGACGCTCCTCCCCCGACCACGAGCACACGTTTGCCGATGAAGTGCTCCGGCCCCGGATAGTCCACGGTGTGCAGCTGCTCTCCGACGAACGTCTCCATGCCGGGGAAGTGCGGCAGGAACGGGTGCGACCAGGTACCGGTCGCATTCACGAGCGTGCGGCTCGTCCACTCCCCCTCCCGGGCTCGCACGACGAGCACTCCATCCTGGTCTTCCACGCGCTCGACGTGCACCGGGCGGAGCACGGGAAGCGCATGGGTCTTCTCGTATCGGGCGAAGGAGGCGGGCACGGCCTCGTTGGCGCGTGCACCGTCACGCGGCGGCGGAGTGTCGCCCGGAAGCTCCGCGACACCGTGAACGTCACGCATCGTCAGCGCGTCCCATCGGTGCTGCCACGCGCCGCCGGGCCGCTCATCGGCATCGAGGACCACGTGCGAGATCCCGAGGCGCGAGAGGTGGAACGATGCCGAGAGACCGGCCTGCCCTGCGCCTATCACCAGACTGTCGAGGATACTCACGCCCACTTCAACGTCTCGGCCGGTGCGCTTGTTCCTGCACACTCCTGCCGCACACGAGGACGCGCCCGGGATGCTCACCCGGATTGGTGCTCGCGTCGATTCGTGTAGTACTCTTTTCAAGTTGCTCCGGCTGGTTCGGAACAGCGTCTGGGCCTGTGGCGCAGCTGGTAGCGCACCTGCATGGCATGCAGGGGGTCAGGGGTTCGAGTCCCCTCAGGTCCACCGAAAAGCCCCCGGTTCTCCGGGGGCTTCTTCCGTTCTCGGAACAGTCCTAGCGCGCGTCCTCACGACCGTCAACCCGGTTCAGCCCGCGCACGGTCCGTCGTATCGTCGACACATCTCGACGAAAGGATGCGATCATGTCGAACCCGATCATTCCCCCGATTCCTCCGATCCCCCACGACGAGGACGGCGAGGGCGCGCCCACCCAGGAAGTCGACGGTGAGCGCGTCCTCGACCCGGACGTGGATGACGCGCTCATCGACAGCGCCGAGGCCGACCGCGTCGCCGCCGGAGCCGACGACGCCGACGACACCGAGGTCTGAAACCGAGGTCTGAAACCGACGGTGTCGACGCGACCCGATCGGAGCCTTTAGGTCGCCAGCAGCGGCGGCCGACGGGGGATGGAGATCGGGCGTGTCGCTCGATTATTCGAGTCGCCCAACCGTTCGACGTCCTCGAGCACCTCGAACACCGTCCCGTAGCGTGTCGCGAGCGGCAGATCGCGCAACCACGTGACCTCGACTTCGGTCTCGGCGAGTTCGTACACGCACGCCACCACGTGACGCGGATCGTTCGGCGAGTAGCGAAGGTCGTTGATCACCCACTCCGACGCCGTGATGCGGTTGAGCATGAAACGCGGATCCGGCAGTTCAGACATGTAGGCCCTCCAGGACTTCCTCTCTGAAGAGAGTGCGCCACGCAAGCGTGGCGCGGAAGCCCCTTGACACCGCGCGCCGAGGGTGCCGTCGGCCTATGACCCAGACTCGGCAGACCCCGCCGAGGCGACTTGAGCCCGCCACCACGGTGTCTCGATGAAACCGCGCTTCATGAAGACCAGCTCCATCGCCGCGTTCCAGCCTCTGACGCCCTTGAGGTGCGCGATGGTTCCGGTGAGGAAGTCGTGCAGCGTCTCGGTGCTCGGCAGGATGATCTCGCAGTAGAGCGAGTTCTCCTCGAGCGCGGCCGCGAGGAATCGCACGGACACGTGCTGCGCCAGAGTCTGCGCCACGGAAGCGATCCGCGACGGCTCGACCCGCAGGATCAGCAGGGTCTCCGCGCTCATGCCCAACGCCGACGCCGGCACCATGGTCACCGTGGTCAGGCACCCGGCGTTGCGCATGCGCTCATAGCGACGGCGCACACTGCTCTCGTTCATGTCGAGCGTGTCGCCGATCGACTGGAACGACGCGCGTCCGTTGTGGCGAAGCTCCTCCACGATGGCTCGATCGGCATCGTCGAAGTGCGTGGGATCGCACGTGTTCGGCGCCGGCATGTACGACTGCGGATCGCTCGCGGCTTCGGCATGCGCGTCATAGAGCTGTCGCCCCCAGTCGAAGCTCACCTTGTAGGTGTGCACGACCAGGTCGCTTCGCCAGCGTTCGACTCCCGGGATGGCCTGCAGATCCGTGAGCACGTGTGCATAGGTCGCCGAGTCGCCGGGGATGACGACCTCCGCGAAGACGTCGAACTTTCCGGTGACCAGGGTCACGAACCGCACGTACGGCGAGCCGATCAGCGCCTGCGCGACGGTCAGCTGCGATCCGGGCGTGCAATTGATCCGCACGAAGAAGGTCTCGACGTGCCCTTCGCTGCCCAGGGTCGGCACGATGCCCACCCGGACCAGCCCTTCGGCGAGCAGTTGCTGTCCGCGACGGGTCACAGTGGAGACGGGGGCCCCCGCGAACTCCGCGATCGACGTCCAGCTCGCCCGGCCGTCCTGCTGCAGAGCGACGACGATCCGTCGATCGAGATCGCTCACTTCCCTCGTCAGGTGAACGCTGCTCATCGGGTCGGCGGGTACACCCGGTGCAGGAACGAGCGCACGGTCTTCGTCCACGCCTCTGCCTCCTCGATCTGCGGGGAGTGCCCCGATTTCTCGAACACCACCATCTCGGAGTCCGGGATGAGATCGGCGATCGTCTGGCTACACGATACTGGCGTGATCCAGTCCGTCCGCCCCACCGTGATGAGTGTCGGCACACCGATCTCCGGCAGCCGCGGCTTGAGATCGTAGTTCGGGAGGTTCACCGAGAAGGCGTAGTTGTGCGCGCGATAGCGATACGGCGTCGCCTGCACTTTGCGTTCGGTGGCCTCCGGGTCGTAGACGAAGTCGTACAACGGCAAGATCTCGCGCCAGCAGTCCTTCAGGTCCTCGTCGTCGTACACCTGCCCGACGTCGATGCGGTCGAACTTCTCCATGTCGATCGTGACGCGGTCAGAGGCCAAGGCGTTCTCGCGCGCGAGGTGCGCGTTGGAGTTGTCGGGCGACGTGTCGCGCAGCACGATCGCGGCCACGCGCTCCGGATACCGCAGGGCGTATTCCATCGCCATGAACCCACCGTAGGAGCCACCCGCCATCACGATCTTCTCGGCACCGATCCACTCCCGCAGCCCGTCGATGTCCGCAGCCCACTGTTCATGGCTGTAGATCCCCTCGCCCTCGCTCACCCCGCTGCCGCGTGCATCGAACACCACGACGCGGTACTCGTCGGCGAGGCGGCCGAAGCTGGCGCGCGGTTCGGCGCGCGACCCGAGCCCCGGTGCGCCGTGATGGGTGATGATGACCGGCGCACCCTCTGGGCCGAGTACCTCGACGGCCAGGTGGTTTCCGTTGATCTCGACCCATTCGTGGTCGCTGGTGGCTGCGGCGAACTCCGGGGACACCGGCGGGGTGGTCGTCATGGTTCTCTGTCTCTCTCTCGAAATCCGGGGCGTCAGAGCGCGATGGTGCAGTCGTCGAGGCTGCGGGGGAAGGAGGTCAACGGCTCGGCACCGGTGTCGGTCACGAGCATGCTGTCGCTGATGCGGTATCCGGCATGCCCCGGAACGTAGATGCCGGGCTCATTCGAGACGACCATGCCCGCTTCCAACAGCGTGGGATCGCCGTCCTCCAGCCACGGAGCCTCGTGCATGCCGAGGCCGATTCCGTGTCCCTGGCGGTGGCGGATGAACTCACCCAGACCCGCATCGCGGATCACGTCGAGGCACAGCCGGTTCGCGTCACGGCATTCGAGCCCGGCGCGGATGGTCTCGCGTCCACGCAACTGGGCCGCATGGATCGTGTCGTGATAGCGGCGTTGCTCCGCTGTGGGCTCGCCCAGCACGAAGGTGCGCTCGCCTTCGATGAAGCGACCACCGACTGCGCATCCCAGCGACAGCATGAAGGTGTCGCCGGCTTTGAGGCGGTTGACCGACGGAAGACCGTGGGGGAACGCGGAGTTCGCGCCCGAATAGACGAGCCCACCGGCGAGCAGCGAGGCCACCACCACGTTGTGATGCTCGGCGTACATGATGCCGGCGCCTGCCGCGGTGACGTGACGTTCGAGCTCAGCCTCGGTCGGCAGGTCTCCCCCGGCGCCGATGGCCTCCGTCACCAGCGCCACACCGGCGTCGAGCATCCGATCGGTGATGCGAGCGGCCTCGCGGTGCAGCACGACTTCTTCGCGGAACTTCACGAAGCGGGTGCGGGTGACCAGGTCCGACCCGACGAGGTCTGCACCGGGCATCGCTTCCCGTGCAGCCACGAGTCGTGAATACGGCATGGTGGAGGTGAATCCCACCCGGCCCCGCGGTGTGATCGCACGGGCCAGCACCTCGAACGGTGCGACGACTCCGGGGAACTCGAAGAACGAGACCAGCTCCGCCCGGGAGGACTGGGACTGGGCGTACTCGCGCTCGAGCTCCGGCAGCAGCATGACGACCCTGCCCGTCGCTTCGAGCCAGACCGCCACGGGGCGCTCGGACGGGTGGTGGAAGAAGCCGGTGAGGTACGCGATGTCCTCCGGGCTGTCGGTGAGGAACGCGTCGAAGCCTTCCTCGGCCATGCGCTCGCGCACGCGTGTCTGCACACGGTCGAAGAACTCGGGTGCGAGTCGCTGGTCGAACTCGGTCATCACAGGCTCCTATCGGGCGAGGTGGCGCGGGTTGCGCGCGTCGTTGTAGGCGATCGAGAGCAGCGTGGCCGAGAGCACCAGGATCAGGATCGCGATCGAGGGGAAGAGCGTCAGCCACCAGGCGCTCACCATGGCACCGGCCTGCTGCGCTTCGTAGAGGATGCGCCCCCAGGACCAGGTGGTCGGATCCCCGAGGCCCAGGAAGGCGAGTCCCGCCGCCGAGAGCACCGCCCGTGACGCCGTCACGACCACCGAGACCACGACAACCGGGGTCACGGCGGGGAGGATGTGTTTCGTGATGATCCAGACCGGCGAGGTGGTCATCAGGCGCGAGGCATCGACGTAGGGCAGCCCGACGACGGTCAGCGCCTGTGAACGCACGAGACGGGTCACTTCGGGCCACGAGAACGCCGCGACGACGAAGATGATCGTCGACGTGCTCGGCCCCACGAGCGCGGCGATGAGGATCATGAGCGGCAGCACCGGCAGCGAGAGCGTCATGTCGACGATCACGCTGATGACACTGTCGAGCTTGCGGAAGTAGGCGCCGAGCACGGCGATGATCGTGCCGAAGACGATCGCGATCAGTGAGGCGGCGACCGCGACGAGCACGCTCTGCTGCGTGCCCCAGATCACTTCGGAGAACACGTCGCGCCCGAGGGCGTCGGTGCCGAACCAATGGTCGCCGCTCGGCGGCCGCAGCACGTCGGGGCCGTAGCTGGCCGGGTAGGGCGCGATCAGCGGAGCAGCGAGCGCGACGACGACGAGCAGGATCAGAAGGCCGAGTGAGATCATCCCGAGCGGGTCACGGCGGAACGCGCGCCAGGTGTGCGCGCTCGCGCGTTCGCTGCCCGTGGCGGTCGGTTCGCTCGGTGCGAGGGTCTCGGAGGAGGGCATCGGAGCGGTCATGAGGTCTTCACTCTCGGGTCCAGGTAGCCGTAGATGATGTCGGTGATCGTGTTCGCGACCACGACGGTGATCGCGAGCATGAGGAAGGCCCCTTGCAGCACGGGGAAGTCGAGCTGGGTGACCGCCTCGTAGATGCCACGGCCGATACCGGGGTAGGCGAAGACGGTCTCGGTGAGCACCGCGCCCCCGACCAGGAATCCGAGCTGCAGGCCGATCAGCGTGGTCGTGGGAAGCAGCGCATTGCGCAGCGCGTGCTTCCAGAGAATGCGGCTGCCGCGGATGCCGTTCGCCTTGGCCAGGAGGATGTAGTCCTCCCCGAGCGTCTCGATGAGCGTCGACCGCATGGTGAGCACGTAGGAGCCGACTTGGATGAGCATGAGTGACACAGCGGGGAGGACGAGGTGCTGCGCGACACTGAGGTACCAATCGAACCCGTAGGTGTTGTTGGTGTACGCACCGCCGATCGGGAACCAGCCGAGGTTCAGCCCGAACACGAACAGCAGGAGGATCGCGACACTGGGGACGAACAGCGACTGTCCCGTGACACCGACGACCTGCACGGCCCTGTCGATGAACCGTCCCTTGTGGGAGGCGGCGGCGACACCGAGCGGCACGCCGATGACGATCGTGAGCACCAAGGCTGTGACGGTCAGGAGCAGCGTCCACGGCAGCCGTTGCAGGAGCACGTCGGTCACCGGGATCGACTGCGTGAACGAGATTCCGAGGTTGCCCTGCAACAGCTGCCACATGTAGAGCCCGTACTGCACGATCAGGGGCTGGTCCAGCCCGTACTGCTCGAGGATGGTCGCCCGGATGTCGTCCGTCATGTTCGGGCTCGCCAGCGCCAGCGCCGGATCGCCGGGAAGCAGACGCAGGAGCAGGAACGTCACGGTCACGGCGAACCAGATCGTGAGCAGACCTCGACCTGCGCGACGGAGAATGAACGATGCTCGGGACACCCGGGCGACCTTCCTCGAGAGTGCAGTGGTGGTTACTCGACCGGGTACGCGCTCGCGAGCGAGAGCGGGTTCACGATCGAGAGCAGTTCGCTCGGCTTCGAGATGAAGCCGGCCCATTCATCGCTGGCCGCGAAGAACAGATTCTGCGTGTACATGATGTTGTCGTAGACCTGCTCGTGCACGATCTTGTTCGCCTCGCGCATGATCGAGATCTTCTCGTCTTCCTCGAAGGTGACCATGCCCTCCTCGATCAGCGCGTTGAGGTCGGGGTCGTCCACGTGGGTGTAGTTGATCGCTCCGCCGGGGAGGTACGAGAGCGCGAAGTTCGTCACCGGGTCGTCCATGATGGCGAAGTTGCCCGCATAGATGTCGTAGTCCCCCTCATTGGTCATCGAGAGGTAGGTGTTGCGTTCCGTGCCCTGCAGCTCGATCGTGATGCCGGCCTCCGCCGCGCTGTCCTTCACCATCTGCGCCCACTGGCTGGTCACGCTGTCCTGCAGCGAGTAGATCAGCCGGAACGAGAGGGGGAACTTCCCGCTCGCGTCCGCCGTGTAGCCGGCCTTCTCCATGAGGGAGCGTGACTTCTCGGGGTCGAACTCGTACTCCTTCACCGAGTCGTCGTAGTACTTCGCGAGCACCGGCATCAGCGCACTCGAACCTGTCGAGACGGCCTGCCCCTGGAGCACAACGGTGCGGATCGCGTCGTAGTCGACCGCGTGGGCGAGCGCCTGGCGCACCTCGGTCTTCGCGAGATCGGGCTTGTCCATGTTGTAGACCAGGTGGGCGTACCCGAGTCCCGGCGCCTCGATGACCTGCAAGCCGTCGGTGCTGCTGAGCTGCTCGACTTGCGCCGGCGGCAACGCGTTCGCGATCACGTCGATCTCGCCGCTCTGCAGCGCCAGGATCTCGGTGTTCACGTCGGGATACACGCGGTACACCACCTCTGCGGGTCCGGGCACTCCACCCTCGACGAGCGGGTAGTCCTCCACGCGCTCCAGGGTGTAGTGCTGGCCGACCTGGAAGTCGCTCATGATGAACGGCCCCATGCCGACCCAGCCGCCGTCGCTGCCGTCGTTCGCGAACTCCGCGATCGACCCCTGCGGCTCGAACACGTGCTGGGGAACGACGACACCCCAGAACCCGATCTCCTCGATGATCGACGAGTCCGGCTGGGTGAGCGAGAGCTCGACCCTCGTGTCCGATACAGCGGTCGCGGTGTCGAGGTTGCCCAGCTGTCCGTAGAACGTGCCGGGAGCCTGGTCGCGCTTGACGGCGTTGAGCGTCCACGCGACGTCCTCGGCGGTCAGGGGCTCGCCGTCGCTCCAGGTCAGGTCGTCGCGGATCTCGTAGAAGCCGGTGGTGTCATCCACGTAGCCCCAGTCGGTGGCGACATGCGCTTCCTTGGTGCCGTCGTCACTGATGCTCAGCAGATGCGGATACATCAGGTTCGTGATCCACGAGTCCGTGCGGCTGTTGCCGAGGACCGGATTGAAGTTCACGACGTCCGTCGTCGTGCCGATGCTGATCGTCTCCTCGCTGGGGCCGGAGGAGCCGGACGACTCCCCCGGTTCCGGCGCAGACGGGGCGCACGCGGCGAGACCGACGGCGAGAGCCGCGGCCGCACCGAGGGCGAGGAACTTGCTGTACTTCATCAGACCCAGACCTCCTCGAGTACGCGCAGGGTGTTCCCTCCGACGACGGCGCGAATCTCGTCGTCGGAGTAGTCGTGCTTCACAAGCCAGCCGATGATGTTGTAGAAGGCCTCGGCCGGGTTCTCGATGCCGTCGACGTACGGCTGCTTCTCGTAGTCGACGTTGGCGTGCGCCTGGCCGAGCGACAGGTTCGACGAGAACGCGTCGTGCAGGCCCACGTGATCGCCGAACAGCGTGTCGGGACCGAAGCTGACGTGCTCGAGGCCCACCAGGTCGACGCAGTACTGGAAGTGATCCATGACCGACTCCAGCGAGTGCTGCGGGTGCTGGGGCGAGATCGTCGTGTGCGGGGCCGCCTCGATACCGATCACGCCGCCGCGCTTCGCGCACTCGATGATCGTCTCATCGGTCTTCATGCGGTTCGTCGGCCACAGCCCGCGCGCACCGGCATGCGTGATGAACACCGGCTTGGTGGAGTGGGCGATCACGTCGAGGCACGTCTGGTCTCCGGAGTGGGAGATGTCGATCGCGATGCCGAGCTTGTTCATCCGCTCGACGGCGCGCTCGCCGAAGTACGTCAGACCGCCGTCGCCGCGCTCCTTGAGCCCACCGCCGAGCATGTTCGCCTCGGAATAGGCGATGCCCATCTGACGCACGCCGAAGCCATAGAGGACGTCGAGGCGGTCGACCTCGTTCTCGATCATCGTCGAGGCCTCGAGAGCAAAGATGTGTGCGACACGGCCGGTCTCTGCGGCGTGACGGATGTCCTTGATCGACTCTGCCTTGATCACGAAGTCCTGGTGCGCGAGGTCGGCCATGCGCACACCGAGGTCGAACAGCACGTCCTGGTACTTCCATCCGGCGTCACTGGAGATGCAGCAGGTGCCGTCCATGCCGTTGTCGAACACGGCCGTGAGACCCGAGCGGGCCAGGCCCTGGTAGGCGGTGGGTTCGCGGCCCTGGCGGATGTGGTCGCGCAGCTCGCCCATGTCCTCGGGGAACACCTGCACATGCTCGTGCAGGGAGATCACGGTCTCCTCGCGGAGCAGACGCTCGGTGCGTTCCTGCTGGGCGTCGCTCAGCCCGAGGTCATACGCCGGCACGCGGCCGATCTGCGGGGCGTAGCGGAACTCGCGGTAGTCCTTGCCGGCTTCGAGATAGTCGTACGCGGTGTAGCCGGTATACCGGCCAGCTTGTTCGAGCACGAATGCGCTCCTTCGGTTCGATGATGCGGGTGCCACTCCCGATCGACGAGCGGGAGATTCCTCGAATCTGGAGGATTTCGGCACAGAAGTCAACCCTGGTGATTATCTTCGGCTGAAATGTTTCCTGTTCGAAACATTTCAGAGCCAGGATGCTGGCATGATGGCATCCATGGAGAACACATCCGCCCCCGAGAACGCCGTGGTCCTGGACGTGAAGGGACTCACCGTCACCCTCACCGGCGAGGGACACCGACACCGCGTGGTCGACGACATCGACCTCGTCGTGCGACGTGGAGAGGTGTTCGCGCTGCTCGGCGAGTCGGGCTCGGGCAAGTCGATGACCGCACGCGCGATCATGGGGCTCCTCGACGACGGAGATGTCGAGGCGTCGACCATGTCGCTGAGCGGGACCGACCTCCTCTCCCTTTCCGCCGAGCAGCATCGACGCCTGCGTGGCGTGCGCGTCAGCCTGGTCATGCAGGATGCGCTTTCCGCTTTGAACCCGGTCCTCAGCATCGGCGACCAGATCATCGACCTCCTCCGCGCTCATCGCAGCATCGGCCGCCGCGCTGCCGAAGCACGCGCGGTCGAGCTGCTGACCCTCGTCGGTATCCCCACCCCCGACAAGCGCGTGCACGACTATCCGCACCAGTTCTCCGGCGGTCAGCGCCAGCGCATCCTGATCACCATGGCGATCGCACTGGATCCTGATCTCATCATCGCGGATGAACCGACGACCGCGCTCGATGTGACGGTGCAGGCGCAGATCCTCGATCTGCTGCTCTCCTTGCGTGAGCGGCTGGGGATGGGCATCCTGCTCATCACGCACGATCTCGGCGTGGTGATGGAGGTCGCCGATCAGGTCGCGGTCATGCGCACGGGACGCATCGTGGAGTCAGGGTCCGCCGATGAGGTGCTGACGAAACCTCAGCACCCGTACACGGTGCAGTTGCTGAACTCGATGCCGCGCGATGTGAGCGCCGCCGCAGATGACGACGGTGGCGCCCCCATCCTCGAAGGACGTGGCCTGGAGCGCACGTTCCGCTCGGGCAGTGGTCGCCGCGCGCATCGCGTCGCCGCGGTCGCCGGCGTCGATCTCGAGCTCCGACAGGGCGAGATCCTGGCGGTCGTCGGCGAATCAGGCAGTGGCAAGTCCACACTGGCGCGCATGCTCGTGGGGCTGGATTCCCCGGACGCGGGCACCCTGCGCTACCGCGATCAGGACGTGACCAAGGGACGACTGCGCGACCGGAAGATCCTGCGACGCGGAGTGCAGATGGTGTTCCAAGACCCGTACCTGTCGCTGAATCCGCGGATGACCGTGCAGCAGATCATCGCAGAACCACTCGCCGCCACTCATGCCGGAACACCGGCGACCCGACGTGCGCGAGTCGCAGAGCTGCTCGAACTCGTGGGCCTGACTCCGGAGATGGGCTCGCGATTCCCCCACCAGTTCTCGGGCGGTCAACGTCAGCGGATCGGTATCGCGAGGGCGCTCGCCCTCGACCCCGACGTCCTGGTGTGCGACGAACCGGTGTCTGCACTGGATGTCTCGATCCGCGCGCAGATCATCGACCTGCTGTGCGACCTGCGTGAACGGCTGGGCATGTCGATCGTCTTCATCGCACACGACCTCTCGCTCGTGCGTCATATCGCCGATCGCGTCGCAGTGATGTACCTGGGCAACCTGGTCGAGATCGGAGACACGGAAGAGGTCTACCGTCGTCCCGAGCACCCGTACACGCGGTCGCTCCTTTCGGCGATCCCCCCGCAGACGCGCGCCGATCGCGGCATGCTCGCCCGTCGCACACGGCTGACGGCCTGAGCCCAACCCGGCGCCGGGTCAGCGGCCCGGTCGCACCGTGAGGTCGGTGATCTCCGCGTCGCGCGGGAGGTCGAGTACGGTCAGGATCGTCGTGGCGACGGACTCCGGCGTGATGAAACGCTCGGCATCGTAGTCCTGCCCCTCCTGCTGATGCACGCGCTCCTGCATCGGGGTGGCCGTGCGCCCCGGGTAGATCGACGTGACGCGAACGCCGTGCTGCGCCTCTTCGGCCCGCAGCGCATCAGCGAGAGCGCGGAGCCCATGCTTCGACGCCGCATAGGCGGACCAGCCGGCGTGGGCGCGGAGTCCCGCACCGGAGTTCACGAACACGATCTGTCCCTGCGACACACGGAGGACCGGAAGCAGGAGACGTGTGAGTTCGGCTGGCGCGACGAGGTTCACCGCGAGCTGCTGCTCCCAGAGCGCGGGCGGCAGGTCGGCCACCGCGCCGAGATCGACGACTCCGGCGACATGGATCAGTGAGTCGATGCGATCCGGGAGCTGCTGCTTCGAGAGCGCCCACGACAGACGGCCCGGTTGCGCGAGGTCGCCGACGAGCACACGAACACCCGGTAGCGCCTCCGCGACCTCCCGGGCACGCCCGGCGTCGCGCACGAGGGCGACCACGTCATCCCCGCGATCTCGAAGACGACGGACGAGGACCGCTCCGATGCCGGACCCTGCACCGGTGATGAGGTGCGTGGGCATGTCAGCTGGCGTCTGCGGCGGGCTCGACCACGTCGATCGGAACGACGGGGCAATCCTTCCAGAGACGCTCGAGGCCGTAATACACGCGCTCTTCCTGGTGGAAGACGTGCACGATCAGGTCTCCGAAGTCCAGCAGGACCCACCGGGCCTCCGCACGACCCTCGCGACGGACACGCTTGTGCCCCGACTCGATCAGTCGGTCTTCGATCTCATCGGCAATTGCGGCGACGTTCCGCTCACTGTTCCCGGTGACGAGAAGGAAGATGTCGACGAGCGGGAGGGGCTCGGAGACGTTGAGCGCGACGAGGTCCTCACCGCCCTTGTCGACGGCGGCTTGTGCTGCGAGGCGCAGCATCTCTTCGGCAGTTTCAGGTGATTGCATCAAATCAATTTCGTGGTGAAGGCGATGACGAGAACGACGCCGATCGCGAGGGCGAGGCCGCCGGCGATGATGGCGAGGGTCACCATCAGTCGGTTCCCCTTCTCGGGGGCAGGAGGTCGGATGACCTCACCCGCGGGCTTGATGGTGCTGATCGCCGAACTCGCGGCGATCGGTGTGGGCGAGGACGCCGGCGGGAGCTCCCCGTCGATGAGGACCGCGTCGATGTCCTTGCCATCGGTCGTTCCGAGTGCATGTCCTTGAGAGCCCATGCCCTGCGGGAGCTCATAAGACCCGGTGACCAGGATCTCGCCCGTGGATGCGACGGGCCCCGAGAGCGAACCCTCCCCCGGCGACGGGGTGAAGATCAGAGCGTTCGGAGCGGAGTGCTGCGAACCGGTGGAGTCGCCGACGGCGAGCAGTTCGTCGAACGACGGACGGAACGGCGCATGTGCATCGGAGGCATCCGCAAGGATTCCCTCCCCGAACGCGGAGTTGACCGTGGGACGCTCCTCGATGGGTTCGTCGTCAGCACCCACATCGGCCAAGACGTCCTCATCGGCCGCCTGCTCGTCGCTGTCGGTCGTGAGACCGAGCACGGCTTCGACGTCCTCGCTCACAGGCTCTTCGGCCGGTTCTTCCGTGGTTTCGGCTTCGGCTTCGAGGGGGACCTCGCCCACGGCATCAGCCGCGACGGACGCACTGACCGGCGCCACGGCGACCTCGTCGTCCACATCATCGTCGTCGGCGTCGCCGGGCTCTTCGTTCACGGAGATGAAGGTCGGGATCCCCGAGACGATCTCCGCCGGCTCGTCCGCACCGGCCGCCGTCTCAGACGGCTCTTCGACTTCGGCCTCTTCCGTGACCTCCGCCTCGACGACGGGCACCGACGCGGTCCGGACCTTCTCGAG
>WPCJ01094837.1_pt1 | contig 15431 bp, 12 predicted proteins | sample 5399831 | NCBI WGS metagenome assembly WPCJ01 (sample SAMN12869470, study PRJNA574797) | sludge metagenome | isolation source: wastewater treatment of pH10 | place: China:Beijing | collected 2019-05-20 | reverse complement strand
GACCGTGCCCGTGTCGAGCGCAGGGGCGAAAACAGAGATGGAATGCGCGCGACCAGGCGTGTCGGGGTGGGACACGCCGGGCGTGCGAGGGGTCGTCTGGGTTTCAGCGCCGGGGCCGAGGGCGAGGGGCGAGGGAGGGGGAGGTCAGGCGGCGGCGATCCAGAGCACCGCGCCGTCGCGCCAGCCGAGGCCGGCTGCGCCTTCCGGGATGGGTGCTTCGTGCCGCGGGCGCACCACGCGCATCCGCTTCCCCGCGAGCTCGACGATGTACACGATGTCGGCCCCGCGGTAGACGTGGGCGACGACGTCGACGTTCACCGGAGTCTCCGCGCCGACCGTCGGCGAGAGCCGCAGGTCCTCCTGGCGGAGCACGACCTCACCGGTGCCATCGGGGCCCGCCCCCGTCAGCGGCACCTGGATCGCGGTGCCGTCGAGCGTCGCGACCGCTCCGGAACGTGTGGCCGGGAGCAGGTTGGCCGCGCCAATGAAGTCTGCCGCGAACGGGGTGCGCGGTGCGCCGTAGAGTTCGGCCGGCGCACCTTCCTGTTCGATCACTCCCGCGTTCATCAGGACGATGCGGTCGGAGAGGCTCATCGCCTCCTCCTGGTCGTGCGTGACGAACACGGTGGTGAGTCCGAGAGTGCGGTGCAGCTCCTTGAGCTCCACCTGCATGTCCTCCCGCAGCCGGGCATCGAGGTTCGACAGCGGCTCATCCAGCAGGAGCACACGCGGCTCGAACGCGATCGCGCGGGCCAGGGCGACACGCTGCTGCTGGCCGCCCGACAGCTGCGCCGGCATCCGGTCGGCGAGGTGACCCATCTGCACGCGCTCCAGAGCCCGCACGGCGAGTTCCTTCTGCTCGGTCTTGGACTTCTCGCCCGACATCCGCAGCCCGAAGCGCACGTTCTCGACCACGCTCATGTGCGGGAAGAGGGCATAGCTCTGGAACATCATGCCGAGGTGACGCTTCTCGGGCGGGAGCTTCGTCACATCCTGGCCGGCGATCTCGATGGTGCCGCTGCTGGGTGACTCGAGCCCCGCGATGCAGCGCAGGAGCGTCGTCTTGCCGCACCCCGACGGGCCGAGCAGGGAGACGAACTCCCCGGACCGCATCGAGAGATCGATGCCCTTGAGCACCGATGTCCCCTTGAAGTCCTTGGTGAGAGCAGTGATGGTGAGTGTTGTCATCAGACGAACAACCTTCCCAGGCCGATGATGCGTTCGAGCACGATCATGAGGACGACGGTGAGCAGGACCATGAGAGTCGATACCGCCGCCACGGTGGGCGAGGTGCTGAACTCCAGCTGGCCGTAGATGGCGATGGGGAGCGTCTCGAGCTGCGGTGTGCGCAGGAAGAGGGCGATCACCGCATCGTCGAACGAGATGTTGAAGGCGAAGAACGCACCAGCCGCGATGCCGGGGCGGGCGATGGGCAGCACGACGAGGCGGTAGCGGTTCCAGGCGCTGGCGCCGAGGGTGCGTGCGGCTTCTTCCGTGAAGTGGTCTGCCCGCGCCATCACGCCGGTGACGGTGCGCATCACGTACGGGATCGCGATCACGACGTGGACGGCGATCAGGACACCGACGTTCGGTGCGCCGATCGTGAGCGACGAGATCGACAGGGCACCGATCGCCAGGATGATCGTCGGGATGGTCAGCGGCGACATCAGCAGGGCTTGGATGGCGGCGCCGCCGGGGATGTTGAAGCGGGTCAGCGCGAGGGCGGCAGCGGTGCCGATCGACGCGGCCACGACGGCCACGGTGACGCCGACCACGAGGCTCAGACGGAACGGTTCGAGGTAGGTGTCCGAGGTGAGCGCCTCGACGTACCAGTCGAGGGTGAACCCCTGGCCGGGGAACGTGAGGAAGCGGTTCTCGCCGACGGACGCACCAGCGACGACCAGGAGCGGGACGAGCATGTAGAGCGTCACGATGACGCCGAGGACGATGGCGAGGACCCTGCCGAGGATCGGAACGGAACGGACCATGGTCACACCTTCTGCTTCCCGAGTCGGGACGTCGCTGCGAGCACGAGCATGACCCCGGCGAAGAGCAGCACGGCCTGTGCGGCCGCGAACGACCAGTCGAGGTTGGTGGTTGCGTCGACGTAGATGGTCTGCGCGAACACGGGGATCTGCGCCCCGCCGATGAAGCGCGGCGTGATGAACGAGCTCACCGAGAGGACGAAGACGAGCGAGGCACCGGCGACGATGCCGGGGATCGCGAGCGGGAGGACGACGTGCCACAGCGTGCGCCAGAATCCGGCGCCGAGCGTGCGCGACGCCTCTTCGAGCTGAGGCTTGATGCCGGAGATCACACCCAGGATGCTGAGCACCGCGAACGGCAGGAGCACCTGCACCATCGCGATCACGACCCCGGTCTCGGTGCCGAGGAAGCCCTGCGTGCCGCCGACGAGGAACTCCACGCCGGGAATCTGCATCATCAGCCCGGCCGGTCCCATCAGGACGACCCAGCCGAAGGTGCGGACCACGACGCTCGTCATGAGGGGGAGGATCACCACGATGAGCAGGAAGGAGCGCACCAGGGAGCCGGCGCGAGCCATCACGTACGACAGCGGGATGGCGATGACGAGCGTGATGATCGTCTGGATCACCCCCAGGCGGAGCGAACGCAGCGCCGCCTGGAGGTGATATTCACTCGTGAACAACCGGGTGAAGTTGTCGAGGGTGAACCCGCCTGCCGACGATTGCACGCTCATGAGGAGCATGCCAGCCACCGGGGTGATGAAGGCGAGCGCGAGCAGCACGATCGCCGGCAGGAGCAGGAGCCAGGGCTCCCTACGGGTTCGGACACTCATTTGGTGATCAGCGCATTCCACTCATCGGTCCAGGACTGCCGCGAAGCTGCGACATCGCCCGGAGCGTAGACGACGACCGTCTCCAGCTCGTCGCCGGTGAGCACGGCTTCCGCGGCGTCGCCGGAGAGTTCGGTCTGGGTGTTGACCGGCGAGTACCGCATGTTCTCCGCGAAGACGGCCTGCGCTTCGGGGCGCAGTTCGAAATCGATGAAGAGCTTCGCGAGGTCGGGGTTGTCCCGGCCCTCGACGACGTTCGCCGTGATGAGGGAGGCGGTGACGCCCTCCTCCGGGACGATGAACTCTACCGGAAGGCCCGCGTCCTGCAGCGTGCCGGCGTAGTCCATCGCGTACGGGGCGAGCCAGGTGTCGCGCTGTGCGAAGGCGGTCTGCAGGTCGGGCGAGGTGGGTACGACGATCGCGTCGCCCGACGAAGCCAGCTCCCCGAGGTCGGTGATGGCCTGCGAGGGGTCCTCGATGCCGCCGCCGAGCGCATCGGAGACACGGAGCATCGAGAGCACGCCGTACGTGTTCGAGAAGTCCGTGAGGGCGATGTGGCCGGCGTAGGCCTCGTCGAACAGGTCGAGCCACGAGGTCGGTGCCGGAGCATCGGCCTCGGTGTTGTAGACGAGTCCGATCGGTGCGAGCTGGATCACGGGGCCCTCCCCGCGCTCGAGGCCCGCCGTGGCGAGATCGATCAGGTCACCGGATTCGGACAGCTCGTCGGCGGTGATCGGCGCGATGAGACCGTCCGCGGCGGCGGTGAACTCCTGCCCGCCGGAGAAGTGCACGACATCGATCTGCGGGCTGGCCTTCTGGGCGGTGACCTGGGCGAGGGCGTCGGCGCTGTACAGCGTGATCAGCTCGACCTTGGCGCCGGTCTCCTCCTCGAAAGGATCGACGACGGCCTCGATGAAGGCCTTCTCCCAGTCGCCGCCGAACGACGTGACGACGAGGGTCTCGCCGGCGAACTCCTTGTCGCCGGACGATGCGGTGTCATCGCCGGCCGCACAGCCGGCGAGGACGAGGGCGCCGGTGGCGACGAGCGCTCCGGTGGTGAGGATTCTTCGGGTATTCATGCACTGCTCCTTCGGGATGGGTCCAGCACTGAGTAGACGCCTTAGACCAGGCGTCCGATGGTGAGCTGCTTCGCTCCGTCGATGCGGATCGCCGCGCTTTCCCTGGCGAACTCCGCGAGTCCTTCGGTGATGCCGCCCCAGATGTTGACGGGTGTCCATCCGAGCGGGCCGAGAGTACGGGCACCACGATCGTAGAAGACGCCGATCTCGTACCACTCGAATGGCAGGCCGCCCATCTGCATGGGACGCTGCCAGTACCACTGCAGGTCACCCGGCGCGGGTACGACCTGCTGGTTCTCGAACGGCACCTTCTCCGGGTCGAAGTTCTGCGCCTCTTCGGGGAGGCCCACCATGACCTCGGGGCCGGCGTACATCGCGTGCATCGCCTGCATGGTGACCGGCTTCTCCAGTGCACCCCACATGGCCTCGCAGGTGCGAGGGGCGAGGTCCTCGAACAGGGTGGCGACGGCGCGGACGCCGTTCTCGTACTCGAGGAAGACCTGCTTGGTCATCGTGTTCCTTTCTCCGCAGCGGGTTGTTGCGCTGCTCGTTCGCGGGCGGCCGAGACGAACGCCGCGAACAGCGGCATCTCCTCCGCGGCCTCATCGGGGTCGATCATCTTCTCGGGGTGCCACTGCACCGCCCAGAAGGGCCAGTCGCCGTCTGCTTCGACGGCTTCGACGATCCCATCCGGGGCCCACGCGACCGGGTGCAGGTCGGGGGCGGGGACGGCGATGGACTGGTGGTGGATGGTGTTCACGATCCGGTGCCGCGTGCCGTACAGGTCGGCGAGACGGCTGCCGTCGGCGAGTCTGATCGGATGCCGGGCGGCGAGCTGCTGGTCTGCTCCGCGCACGGGCTGGTGATCCTCGGTGTGCGGGATGTCGACGAGGAGGGTGCCACCGAAGGCGACGTTGGACACCTGCAGCCCGCGACAGACGGCGAGGACCGGGATGCCGCGTCGGCGGGCGCCCCGCGCGAGGGCGATCTCGAACCCGTCGCGGGACGGATCGTAGTTCTTGCCCTCCTGCGGTTCCGCGCCGTAGCGGGACGGGTGCACGTCTTCTCCACCCGAGAGGAGCAGTCCGTCGAGGCGGTCGAGAACGTCGTCGACGCCCGCCGTCGGAGGCAGCAGGACGACGGCGCCACCGGCGGCTTCGACGGGTGCGGCGTACTCGGCACCCAGGGTGTGTGCGGGGCGGCCCGCCCCGAGATCGGTGTCGATGAAGCGACGCCAGGTCGTGATGCCGATGAGCGGACGGGTCATGACAGCTCGATCCAGGTGGTCTTGAGATCGGTGAACTTGTCGATCGCATGCAGGCTCTTGTCGCGGCCGAAGCCCGACCCCTTGACCCCACCGAAGGGGATCGTCATGTCGCCCTCCTCGAAGCAGTTCACCCAGACGACGCCGGCACGCAGACGACGCGATAGGGTGTGCACCGCGTTGAGGTCGGTGCTCCACAGCGCGGCCGCGAGTCCGTACTCGGTGCCGTTGGCGATCTCGAGGGCGTCCTCCACGTCGTCATAGGCGATGACCGAGAGGACGGGGCCGAAGACCTCGCGCTGGGCGACTTCGTGCTGCGGTGTGACTCCGAGCACCACGGGGGCGAAGTAACTGCCGCCGTCGACGGCCTCGAAACGCTCCGGGGTTCCGGCCGCGAGCTCTCCGCCTTCCGCCTGGGCGCGCTCCACGAAACCGGCGATGCCGGCGAGCTGCTTCTCGCTGACGATCGCTCCCATCGAGGTGGTGACGTCGAACGGGTCGGCGGGCAGACTCGTCCGCGCGACTTCGGCGGCGATCTCCAGCGCACGATCATGCTGCGCTCGGGGCACGAGCAGGCGGGACGACGCCGTGCACATCTGTCCCTGGTTGTAGAAGCATCCGTCGGCCGTGGCACGCACCGCGCGCTCCAGGTCGGCGTCGGGCAGCACCAGGCTCGCGGTCTTCCCTCCGAGCTCGGGCCAGACCCGCTTGCCGTTGGATACCGCCGAGTAGCCCAGGAAGCGCCGTCCGACCTCCGGGGATCCCGTGAAGGTGACGATGTCGACGTCAGGGTGCTCGCCGAGGGCGCGACCGGCGACGTGTCCGGCGCCGGGGAGGACGTTGAGCACGCCGGAGGGGATGCCGGCCTCGTGCGCGAGCTCGGCCAGTCGCAGCGCCGAGTAGGTCGTGTGCTCGGCGGGCTTGAGCACCACGCTGTTGCCGACCGCGAGGGCCGGGGCGAGCTTCCAGGCGGTCATGGTCAGCGGGAAGTTCCACGGCACCACGGCCGCGACGACGCCTGCGGGCTCCCGGGTGACGAGCGCGAGACTGTTCGGCGCGGTGACGGGAGCCTCGTCGAGGACCTTGTCGGCGGCCTCCCCGTACCAGCGGAAACAGGTGACGACGGCGCGAAGCTCGGTCTGCAGAGCCTCACGGACGGGCTTTCCCATCTCGAGCGAGATCGTGAGGGCGAGCTCTTCGGCGTTGTCGTGGATCTTCTGCGCGAAGGCGATCAGCCGCTGTCCGCGCTCACGAGGGGCGATCCGCGACCAGACCCCGGAATCGAAGGCGGTGCGCGCGGAGCGGACGGCCCGGTCCACATCGGCCGGCGAGGCGGCGCTGATCTGCGGAAGTGCGCGACCGTCGCGGGGGCTCACGGGAGACAGGGGCTCGGCCGAGCCCTCCTCCCACGCGCCGTCGATGAACATGCGCGGGTGCAGGGGCAGCGTCGCCGCGCGATACGCCCAGTCGTCTCCAGTAGCCGTGAACACGGTCGTCCTCTCCCGGGGTGATGGCCCTGGAGAGGATACTCGCCCTATTTCGCCACTAGGTCAAGCTATGGAGACCGATCTCGCCATTTCGTTACACGCCAGTAACAGAATCGGCCTAGAGGCGAATCGCGCCCGTGGGCATGTCTTTGGCCAGCGCGGCGGGCGCCTCGTCGACGATCAGAGACCCGCGCAGCACCGGAGTGATCACCACCAGCGACTCGACGACCTCGAGTCCGTCGTGCCCCGCCACGGCCGGCCCGGTGAGGAACTCGTAGAACGCATCCGCATCCTTGACGAGCACATTGGCGAGCAGCTGCGAGGTCCCCGTGGTGGCGGCGATGAACTTCACCTCCGGCGCGGCGGCGAGAGCCGCTCCCACCTTCTCGAGGCGCGCCATCGGGACGCGGAGCCACACCAGAGCCTCCAAACCGAGGCCGAACAGGCTCGGCACCACCTCGGTGCGGGGATGCATGAGGCCGCGACGGCTCAGGGACTCCATCCGTCTCCGGGTGGTGGTGACGTTCAGTCCCAGTGACCGGGCGAGCTGCGCGACCGGCATCCGACCGTCTTTCAGCAGCAGCCGGATCAGTGCCTCCTCGTCCGCGCTGAGGGAATCGGCGGGGTCGACTTCGGAGCCGGACGACTCGTCGAGCATGCGGGCCTGTTCGTCGGTGAGCACTCCCGCGCGCCAATCGTGCCCCGAGCGGAAGAACTTCAGCACCGTCGTCACGTTGATCGAGTCGATGCCCTCGAGCTCGGGGAAGTCGGTGAAGAGCAGCTCACGGATGGAGGCGTCGTCGCGGGGGAGCAGCATTCCGGCGATGTCGCTGCTGCCTTCGAGCACCGAGACCGAGGAGGCGTCCGACCGTCGTGCCAGCGTGCGTGCCACATGCCAGAGCGCGTGCGGCTCGGTCGTGATGCGGAACAGCACCGCGCGGGCGTGGAGCACTCTGGCGGGGTCGACATAGGTGGAGACCCGCACCAGTCCGCGGTCGAGTAGTCGCTGTCCACGGCGGGCGACGGTGCGTTCCGGCAGATCGACCACGCGGCCGATCTCCCCCCACGACGCACGGCCGTTCACCTGCAGGGCCGCGGCGACGATCCGATCGGTTTCGTCGGCCATCACATCGTTCGTGGGCACGGGCTCTCCTTCACCGGGGACGGACTCGGGTGAAGGTTATCCCAGTGCGCCGAGCCGCCGGGACCAAAACGGAGACCGGACGCGGTCGTCGCGGCGTGTCTCGAGCCGACCTGCCGCCGGAGCGCGAGACGGTCCCGGTTTCGGCATCCGCGGCGATGGCGTCAGATGTCGGAGAAGTCGTTGCCGCCGCTGCTGATGCGCGTCACGACGTCGTCGGTGACCTTCAGGGTGATGTACTCGACACCGACCTCTCCGGGATTCACGAGAGACGAGGTGCCGGGAACCTCTCGCATGCCGATCTTGAGGTAGTCGGAGACGCCGTCGCCGTCTTCATCCCACTCATCCTCTGCGCCGGCGGCGATCGCCTCGGCGCGGGTGGAACCGAGGCCGAGCCCCTCCGGGGTGCGGAAGCTCACGCCGGGGGCATCCGCCGACACGACCAGGGTTATGCGGGTCTCGTAGGCCGTCGCCTTCGTCCCCGTCCACTCGAACCCGTCGTACACCGAGTCGTACGGGCCTTCGACCGGTCCCTCCGTCGGCGCGGATCCGAAGGCATCGGTGAGGGCGGTCACGACGCCATTCGGGTCGTCGTATCCGATCACGGGCCCCTCGTCGATCGAGAGGCCGTCGACGGAGATCTCGACGATACGGTCTGCGGGCGTGGCGGAGGCCGAGGTGCTCGGTGTGGATGACGGTGTCGAGGTCGCGGAGCCGTCCGGCGACTGCCCGGGAGCGCAGGCGGTGAGCGAGAGGCCCAGGAGCGCGGCGGTGACGGAGGCGAGGACGAGGTGACGACGGCTTGGCATGACCCGAGCCTAGGCCGTTCGCATGGACGTTCTTCGGTCAGACCCGTGACCGAAACGAATCGTTATGTGCGGAGGCCTGTACCACGAACGAGGACGCCGTCCAGGCCGAAGCCCGGACGGCGTCCTGTGACGACGATCGCGGATCAGTCCGCTTCGGTCGTATCCGCCGGGGTGTGCTGCCGACGACGGCGCATCGCGAACAGACCGAGGCCTGCTGCCAGGAGCACCACGGCTGCGACGATGTACGGCGTGCTGTCGGCACCGGTCGCGGCCAGGTCGTCCGCGGTCGAGCTCCCCGCGCCCGGGGTCACTACCCCTCCGCCGGAGATCGCAGCGACGGTGAGTGCCGCGGTGACCTCCGTGCCATCGGGCAGGATGACGGCGAGGGTGTGTGCGCCCGCCGGAGTGTTCGCGGGGATCGTGACCGTCCGCTGGAACGAGCCGTTCGCACCGGCGGTCGCGGTGCCCAGCTGCACCGGGTCGGAGCGGAGCTCGAGGCGAAGCTCGGCGCCCTCCGCGAAGCCGCTGCCCGAGACCGTGACGGTGCCACCGGCCTTCACCGCGGCCGCGCCGAGCTCGATCTTGGCCGGAACCTCGGGCTCCGGCGTGACCGGGGGTGTGACGCCCTCCTCGGTGACCCACTTCTCGCCGGCGTCCGACTTCGTCACGGTGAACGTGTCGTAGACGGCGCCGACGGGGAGGTCGGTCGTGGCTCCCGGCTGCTTCTCCGCGAGGTAGGAGCGGTAGACGAGCTGGTTCTTCGAGACGTCGATCACCTGGTACGTCGTCACGTCCTGACCACGCAGCACCTGGGTGGCGCCGTTGTTGGTCCAGACGTTCTTCTCGGCGGATTCCAGGTCGTAGTGCTTCGCGCCCGAGTTCGACACGACGTAGACGGGACCCGTGGTGAGGCCGGGGGTCTCGGTCGCGTCCGTGTTCACATAGCCGCGGGCGTAGGTGTGGTCGTGGCCCATGAGCACCAGGTCGATGTCGTTGCGCTGGAAGACCGGCAGCCACTCCGCGCGCAGCACCGGCTCGTCACGGCCTGCCGATGCGGAGAAAACCGGCTGGTGGAAGGTGACGACGTTCCACTTCGACGGGCTGTTCTGCAGCAGCAGGTCGAGCCATGCGCCCTGGAAGCGGGTCCAGAGCACACCGATCTGCGTGGATGGGCACTCCGCGCCGGTGCAGGAGGGGAGTCCGGCCGGCGTGAGGAAAGTGGTGTCGCGTGTCGCGTTCAGCGTGATGAAGCGCACGCCCTGGTAGTCGGTGTAGTACGCGGTCTCGGCAGCGAATGAGCTCCAGTGGTCGAAGAACGCGCGGTACTGCTGCGCGACCTCCGAGTCGCCCTTCGCGAGGTCCGCCAGCTCACCGATCGAGCTGGTCGACGGGTTGTTGTGCGGGTACTCGAAGGCTGCCTTCCAGGCGGTGAGCAGCTTGTCGCCGGAGTACTCGTGGTTGCCGGGGGCTGCCATCACGTTGGTGCGGACCGCCGAGTCCTTCATGCCCTTGAACCAGTTGACCCACTCGTTCTCGTTGCTCGAGGTGTTGATCAGGTCGCCTGCGTGCACCGAGCCGATCGACCGGGGAGCGTTGGCCTCGGCCTGCTTCACGACACTCGGCCACGTGGTGTCGAGGCCGATCTGCGCGTCGCCGTAGTAGATGAACTGGAAGTCGGTCGCCGAAGGATCCGCGGTACGGAAGGTGAACCACTCGCTCCAGCTGCCGGGAAGACCGACGCGGTAGCGGTACTCGGTGGCGGCGGTGAGGCCGGTCACGGTCGCCGAGAAGTGCTTGTTCGGGTTGCCGTTCACGACGCCGGCGTCGTACGCGTCGATCGTGCGGGTCTCGCCGCCGGCGGCCGGGGCGATCTCTACCTGCCCGACCGTGTGCGAGGCATCGCCCGCCAGCCACGAGAAGGCCTGGGAGACCTCGGGCTGCTCGGTCGGTGTCAGGATGACGCGGGTCGGCGGGGCGAGCACGGGCGTGCCGGGGTCGGACGCCTCCACGAGCGTGAGCGACGACATGTCGAAGTAGATGTCGGAGCTGGTCTCGCGATCCTGGAAGAGGGAGACGGCGATGGTGTTGGTGCCGTCGTGGAGCAGGTCGCCTTCGGCGCTGAACGTGCTCGTCAGCGGGTCGCCGTTGCTGTCGCCGGCATACTCGACGTTGGTCGTGTCGGTGATGCGGCCGTCGACGTAGCGCGCGACCTCCTCGCCGTTGATCCAGACGATGATCGCATCGTCGTAGGTGATCGTGCTCTGCAGGACGGCGACCTTCTCCGCCACACCCGTCTCGAGCTCGAAGGTCGTGCGGAAGAAGTACGTCGGCACGGTCGGAGCCTGGGTGCCGTCGAGATAGTGGTTCAGGAGCGTTCGGGGCGTCTGCGGGCCGACCGGGGCGAGCTCCCCGCGTTTTGCGCCGAAGGAGCCCGGGGCCGTCTTCCACGCGCTGTCGTCATAGGCGGGCAGCGTCCAGTCGCGGAGCGCGGCGGGAGCGGGCGAGGGGTCGGAGCCATCGTCGAGATAGTGCCAGGCGGTGTCGCCGGTGATCAGCGAGCCGGTCGGAACCTCGGGATCGGGTGCGGCGAGGGCCGCGGGGGCGACGACGGCGCCGCCGAGCAGGGCGAGGAGCGCAACGGAGGTGAGTCCGTGACGTCGCCACCGCACGGCAGGGGTGGGGGAGGTCATGTGAGTCCTTCGTGGAGGGGGGGTTCCGTGCTCAGCCGCACGGGGCTCATCCACTCCACCGAAGACGGATGGCCGGAGCCTGACCCCGCGGAGACCGGGAGGTGAACGATGGGATGCGGGCCACGTCACCCGGGCCATAACGGAGACCGATCGGTCGCGGGCCCGCGTGTCGAGGGGCGGCGCGCCGTGGGGCGAGCGGATGGTCTGCGTTTTGGCAGACGAGGGGGCGCAGAGCCCAGGCGCAGTCGGCTCACCCCGGTACGCTGGAACCCATGCTCAACATGGCTGACGGCCTCGCTCGTCTCGGTGCGCTCGCCGAGAATCCGGTCGTCGGCACCCTCGCGAGGGCGTTCGAGGGCGCGGGCTACGAATTGGCCGTGGTCGGTGGTCCGGTGCGCGATGCGCTGCTCGGTCGGGAGACGCACGATCTCGACTTCACCACGAACGCGTCACCCGACGACATCCTGGCGATCGTCACGCCGATCTCGACCGCTCGCTGGGACATCGGTCGCGAGTTCGGCACGATCGGTGCGCGCGTGCAGGGCGAGCAGGTCGAGATCACGACGTATCGCGCCGACAGCTACGACGGCGTGACCCGCAAGCCCACGGTCGAGTTCGGCGACACGATCGACGGCGACCTCGTGCGCCGCGACTTCACGGTCAACTCGATGGCGCTCCAGGTGCCGGCTGTGAAGCTCGTCGACCCGACCGGCGGAGTGGAAGACCTCATCGCCGGTGTTCTGCGCACCCCCGCCGACCCGAAGATCTCGTTCGGCGACGACCCGTTGCGGATGCTGCGGGCGGCTCGTTTCAGCGCCCAGCTCGGCTTCCGCGTCGACGAGGCCACGACCGAGGCGATCGCCGCGCTGCGCGAGACCCTGACGATCGTGAGCCCCGAGCGCATCCAGTCCGAGCTCGTGCGCCTCATGCAGACGGACGATCCGGTGCGCGGCATCCGCGTGCTCGTCGACACCGGCCTGATCGACGAGTTCCTCCCCGAGGTCACCGCGCTGCGCCTCGAGGTCGATGAGCACCATCATCACAAGGACGTCTACGAGCACTCGCTCACCGTGCTCCGTCAGGCGATCGAGCTCGAGCACTCCCGGCACCCCGGTGCCGCCCCCGATGTGCCCCTGCGCATCGCCGCCCTGCTGCACGACATCGGCAAGCCCCGCACCCGCAAGCTCGAGGCCGGGGGAGTGGTGACGTTCCATCACCACGACGTGGTCGGGGCGCGCATGGCCCGCAAGCGGCTGCAGGCTCTGCGCTTCGACACCGCCACGACCGACGCCGTCGCCACCCTCATCGAGCTGCACCTGCGCTTCTTCGGTTATGCCGAGGGGACCTGGACGGATGCCGCGGTGCGACGCTACGTGCGCGACGCGGGCGACCTGCTCGAGCGGTTGCACATCCTGACCCGGGCCGATGTGACCACGCGCAACAAGCGCAAGGCCGGTCGTCTCGCCGCTGCGTACGACGACATCGAATCGCGCATCGTCGCCCTCCGTGAGCAGGAGGAGCTCGACTCGATCCGTCCGGAACTCGACGGAAACCGCATCCAGGAGGTGCTCGGCATCTCACCGGGGCGTGAGGTGGGCGAAGCGTACCGGTTCCTGCTCGACCTGCGCCTGGACGAGGGGGTGCTCGGTCCCGACGTCGCGGAGCAGCGCCTCCGCGAGTGGTGGGCCTCGCGCGGCTGACTCCGGCCCACCTATTCCGCGCGTGGCCCCGCGCTCGTACACTGAATCCACGAAGCCTCTTCGATGATCGGAGATCGCTGTGTCTGCGCCGTGGCAGGTATCCCGCGAGTCCCTTCCGGCGACATCGCGCCTTCTCGTCGAGCGCGCGCACGAGGAACTGCTCGCCGGCAATCTCGACGACCGGCGGCTGCAGGGGGTGCGTCCGCTCGTCCGCGAGTCGTGGGAACGCTCGTGGCGCCGCCGTGTCGCCCCCGAAGACACACCGCCGCTGGAGTTGATCAGCGACGAACTGGAGGAATATCGGCTCGCTCACCCGCTCGCCTCCGCGATGGACATGATCCGCGCCCTGCTGTTGCCGGGCTCGAGCGAGGACACCGGAGTGATCATCGCCGTCGGTGACCAGGCGGGTCGGTTGCTGTGGATCGAAGGCGACGAACAGCTGCGCTCGCTCACGGACGACATGGGCTTCGTCGCCGGTGCGAACTGGTCGGAGGATGCGGTCGGGACGAGTGCGCCCGGCACGGCTCTCGCCTTGGAGCAGTCGGTGCAGATCGGCGGTGCCGAGCACTACAACCGGCTCGTGCATCCGTGGTCGTGCACGGCCGCACCTGTGCGCGACCCGGAGACGAAGCGTGTGCTCGGAGTGATCGACATCACCGGCGGACCCGAGGTCGTGTCCGCGCAGGCACGGTTGCTGGTCGATGCGACGGCACGGGCCGTGGAGTCCGAGCTGATGGTCGCACGCCTCCGGGCGAGGGGTGAGACGCCGCGTTTGCGGTCGACCCCGTCGAAGGCGCGTATCCCGGCGACCGCCCGGGCGACGCTGCACGTTCTCGGACGCGACCGTGCGCGCTTGGAGACCGAGTCGGCGCACGGCGAGGCCATGATCGACCTGAGCGCGCGACATGCTGCCATCCTCCTGATGCTCGCGGTCCACCGTCAGGGGCTCTCGGCAGAGCGCCTGTGCGAGCTGGTCTATGGCGAAGGGGTCTCGCCCGACACGCTCCGCCCGGAGATGGTGCGTCTGCGCAAGGTGCTCGAGCGCACGGCCCCCGACCTCGTGCCGGAGTCCCGTCCCTATCGGCTGCCCGTCGCCATCGACACCGACGCGCATGACGTGCTCTCGCTGCTCGACCGCGGTGCTCACCGTGTCGCACTGACGGCGTACCGCGGGCCCGTGCTGCCCGAGTCGACCTCGCCCGGGGTGGAGGAGTTCCGCGAGACGGTGCGCGGGGCGTTGCGTGAGGTGATGCTCTCGGAGGCCAGCCTCGACGTTCTGCTCTCCTACGCCGAGATCCCCGAGGGGCAGAGAGACGCCGAGGTGCTGCGCCTGGCCCTGGAGATGCTCCCCGCACGGTCGCCGAAGCGCGCGGCACTGGTCACCCGGATCGAGCGCCTCGCCGACTGATCCCCCCCGGTCGCGGGATCGAAAACGCCCCTCCCGGGCCCCTCTCCGGTGCGTTTCTGATCCCGCACGAGGGTCAATCCCGCGACTGCAACCCGCTGCAACGTTGCGCATCGGGGTGCAACCTCCCGAGACCTACCTTCGGAACACAGCCGCGCACGAAGCGCGGCCCGTCGAAGGAGACTCCATGAGCATCGTCGAAGAAGACGTGTCCCTCGCCTACGCGGCCCCGGGCCGGCCGGGCGCCCTCGCGAACTATCGTCCCCGATACGGCCACTACATCGGCGGAGAGTTCGTCGAACCCGTGAAGGGCCAGTACTTCGAGAACATCAGCCCCGTCAACGGCAAGCCCTTCACGGAGGTCGGCCGCGGCACGAGCGAAGACATCGACCGCGCCGTGGACGTGGCCTGGAAGGCGTTCACCGGATGGGGGAAGACGAGTCCGGCCGAGCGCTCGGTCATCCTGAATCGCATCGCGGATCGCATCGAGCAGCACCTCGAGGAGATCGCGGTCGCGGAGACGTGGGAGAACGGCAAGCCCGTGCGCGAGACCCTCGCCGCCGACATCCCTCTCGCCGTCGACCACTTCCGCTACTTCGCCGGTGTGCTGCGGGCACAGGAGGGCGGGATCAGCCAGCTCGACGAGAACACCGTCGCGTACCACTTCCATGAGCCGCTCGGCGTGGTCGGGCAGATCATCCCCTGGAACTTCCCGATCCTGATGGCCGTGTGGAAGCTCGCGCCCGCGCTCGCCGCAGGCAACTGCGTCGTGATCAAGCCGGCCGAGCAGACGCCGGCATCCCTGCTGCTCCTGTTCGACATCATCGGTGACCTGCTCCCGGCGGGTGTCGTGAACATCGTCAACGGGTTCGGCATCGAGGCGGGCGCTCCGCTCGCGCAGCACAAGCGCATCCGCAAGGTCGCCTTCACGGGAGAGACCACGACCGGTCGTCTGATCATGCAGTACGCCTCGCAGAACCTGATCCCGGTCACGCTGGAGCTCGGAGGCAAGAGCCCGAACGTGTTCTTCGACGACGTCGC
>WPCJ01288061.1_pt1 | contig 15440 bp, 14 predicted proteins | sample 5399831 | NCBI WGS metagenome assembly WPCJ01 (sample SAMN12869470, study PRJNA574797) | sludge metagenome | isolation source: wastewater treatment of pH10 | place: China:Beijing | collected 2019-05-20 | reverse complement strand
CAGATCACCGGCGCGGTGGTGGGCATGGCGGCGGCGGCCGAGGCGGCGCGTGCCGCGGAGCGTTGCGGGATCACCGCATCGGCGGTGAGTTTCTTTTCGACCGCCAGCCGGGGCGGCGGCGGGCGAACACCGCCCTTCAGCCGGGCATGGGCGGCCGAACGGGCAGCTTCGCAGATGCGGGTGCGGGAATCGTGCAGGAACTGGGCGGTATCGACACGCGGCTTGGGGACCACGTCGACGGCGCCGGCCTCCAGCGCCTCGATCAGCGTATCGCTGCCCTCGCTGGCATGCGACGAGCAGATCACCACCGGGATGGGGCGCTGCGACATCAGCTTTCGCAAGAAGGTGATGCCGTCCATGCGCGGCAGCTCGATATCGAGGAAGATGACATCGGGGACTTCGGCGCGGATGCGTTCGACCGCGATATAGGGGTCGGCGGCCGTGGCCATGACCTCGAGCTCGGGGTCGGACGAGATGATGTCGCTGAGCGTGGTGCGCACCGCGGCGGAATCGTCGACGATCAGCACGCGAATCTTGCGGTCGGTTGCAGCTGGGACGGACATCGAGGCTTTCTCAGAGCTTCTGGAACACGGCAGGGGCGACCTGGCGCACGGCCAGGGACGTACCGATCATCGACTCCGAGTGCCCGAGCACCAGGTAGCCGCCGGCCCGCAAGTGGTCGACGAGCCGGGCGACTACGGCATCCTGGTCGGCCTTCTCGAAATAGATCAGCACGTTGCGCAGGAAGATGACGTCGACGTCGCGATCGAACGGATAGGCCTGGTCCATCAGGTTGAGATGGGTGAAGCGGACCAGGCGGCGCAGCTCGGGCACGACGCGAACTTCGCGCCGCGCGCCGGGACGGCGGGCATGCATGAGGTAGCGGGCCTGCAGCTCCGGCGGCACCGGGGCGATCATCTCGGCCGGGTAGACGGCGCGGCGGCCCTGCGCCAGCACGGCGGTGGAGATGTCGGTGCCGAGGATGGCGAAGCGGAAATCGTTGCGCTGCGCCTGCATGTCGCCGAGCACCATGGCCAGGGTATAGGCCTCGGCGCCGGTGGAACTGGCGGCACTCCAGATCTTGAGCAGCGGGTTGCGCTCCCGCGCCTTGATGAGGCTCGGAACCATCTGCTCGACCAGGTAGTCGAAATGTTCGGCTTCGCGGAAGAAATCGGTCTTGTTGGTGGTGACGGCATTGATCAGGTGGGTCAGCTCCTGATCGAGCCCGCCCTGCTTGAACAGCAGGTTGCAGTAGCTGGCGAAATCGGGTTGGCCGAGCGCCCGCATGCGCTTGCGCAGCCGGCCCTCGACCATCAGCCGCTTGCCCGGCGGCAGCTTGATGCCGGCCTCGCCTTCGATGAGCTTGGCGATACGGCCGAAATCCAGCGCGCTGAGATGGTCGTCGGCGTCGTCGGGGGGCGTTTTGTGGGCGAGGTTAGGCATTGCGGTCGTCCTGATCGGCTGGATGCGCGCGGCTCCACCCCCTCCCGACCTCCCCCATCAAGGGGGAGGTGAAGGTCTGCGTGTGTCGCACAAACGTGCCCGACGCACCGCCGGGCACCTCCCCCCTTGTGGGGGAGGTTGGGAGGGGGGTGGCAGTCAGCACAGCCATCATGCCGCCTCAGCCGTGCTGCCGAGCAGACGGTCGAGATCCAGCACGGTGACGAAGCTGCCATTGCGGCGGCCGATGCCGGCGACGGCGTGGTCGCGCCAGTTGCCGGAAATGGCCGGCGGCGGCTCGAGCTCATCGGCATCAAGCACGGTGACCTCGAACACCCGATCGGTGCGCAACCCCACGGTCGTCGCCCCGACGCCGGCCATGACGTTGAGCACCACGATGCGGGTATTCTCAGTGTTGTCGGCCTCGGGCAGACCGAGGGTCAGGCGCAGGTCGAGCACCGGGATGCCCTGGCCGCGTACGTCGGTCATACCCAGGAGGTTGGCAGGCGCCTGCGGCAGGCGCGCCACCGGACGCATCTCGAGGATTTCCTGCACCTTGTCCACCGGGGCGGCGAAGAGTTCGCCATTCACCCCAAGCGTCACATATTGCGGTTTCTCGGCCATGGCGCGTTTCCTCACGCTGCGCCGCGACGGGTGAACTCTTGGTCGAGCTCGTCGCCGGCATCGTCGATATCGAGATCGAAACCGCCATTGCCGTTCAGCTTGCCGGCCGGGCGGGCGCGCGGCGCCATGTGCGGCGCCTTGGCCATGATCTCGCTGCGGATGGCATTGCTGCGCTTGGCCGCCGGCTTCTTTGGCGCCTCGACAATAACCTCGCGGGTGGCCTCGATGCGGAAGTAGCTGATGGCGTTCTGCAACTGCTCGGCCTGGCTCGCCAGCTCCTCGGAGGTGGCGGACATTTCTTCGGCCGCCGAAGTGTTCTGCTGGGTGACCTTGTCGAGCTGCTGGATGGCGGTGTTGATCTGGGTGGCACCGGCATTCTGCTCGCGCGCCCCGGCGGTGATCTCTTCGACCAGTTCGGCGGTGCGCTGGATATCGGGCACCAGGCGGGTCAGCATCTCACCGGCCGACTGGGCGGTCTTCACCGTGGTGTCGGAAAGGGTGGAGATCTCGGCAGCGGCAGCCTGGCTGCGTTCGGCGAGCTTCCGCACTTCCGAGGCGACGACTGCGAAGCCGCGGCCATGCTCGCCGGCACGGGCGGCTTCGACCGCCGCGTTGAGCGCCAGCAGGTCGGTCTGGCGGGCGATTTCCTGCACCACCATGATCTTCTGCGCGATGGTCTGCATGGCAGTGACGGCATCGTTGACCGCGGCGCCCGAGGCGATGGCGTCGGCAGCGGACTGACGCGCGATCTTTTCGGTCTGCTGGGCATTGTCGGCCGATTGCTTGATGGTGGCGGCCATTTCCTCCATCGAGGCGGAGGCTTCCTCGGTCGACGAGGCCTGCTCGGTAGCGCCCTGGCTCAGTTGCTCTGCCGTGGCGGAGAGCTCCTGCGAGCCGGCCGAAACATTGTTGGCCGAGGTGATGGCTTCGGCGATGACATCGCGCAGCTTTTCGACCATGCGCTGCAGCGCGAGGCCGAGCGTGTCGCGATCGGACAAGGGCTTGGGTTCAACCGTCAGGTCACCATCGGCGATACGGTCGGCGATGGCGGCCGTGGCCCGAAGGTTGCCGGTCATGACGTTGACAGTGGCAACGAGATCCTTGATTTCGTCATTGGACTTGATCTCGATGTTCTGGTCGAGGTCGCCGATGGCGACGGCGCCGACCACCTGGCTGATCTTGCCGAGGCCACGGCTGATACCGACGATGATCACCGCGGCGGCGCTGACGGCGATGATGGTCGAGCCGACCAGCAATGCCGTCAGCAGCAGCGACGACGAGCCGTACAGGGCTTCGGCCGCGGCGATGGCGTCATTGAGCTGGGTGTTGTTGAGCGCGACGATCTCATCGAGCCGCGCCACCGACGCAGCGCGCACCTCGGCCGCCTTGCCGGACGCGAGCGCGAAGGCCTCGGCGTCGAGGTTGAGCGTCGACAGGCGGCGCACTTCGGCGTGCTGGACGAGATAGGCGTCATAGTCGGCGCCGAACTTGTCGACCAGCGGCTTGCCGGCCTCGCTGGAGAGCTCGCGCAAGGTCGCGGTGTCGGTATGGACGGCGTCGATCTCGGCATCCATCTGGCCAACCAGGGTGGCGATGGCGGCAGGGTCCTGGGTGAGGATCAGGTTCTTTTCGTCGCGCGCCACCTTGAGGGTCGAGACCTCGAGATCGGATGCCAGCTGGATACGCTTGACGTTGCCTTCCATGGCAGCGCTGAACGAGGCGTTGAGCGCGCCCAGGTTCATCAGCGCGATGCCCATGCTGACGGCGCTGAGAATGATGACGGCGGCGAAAGCTGCGATCAGCTTGGCCTTGATGGTGAGTCTCATTGGTGTGGCCCCCTAGCCCACGGACGCGCGTCCTGCGGTCCGGCCCAAATGCGTTGCGGTAGTCGGCGTGCTGCGTCGGTTGCCGGGGCGGCCGCTGCCGCCCCGGCACTGGCTATGGTCTGATCAGGCGGCGCCGCGCCGGGAGAACTCGGCGTCGAGGTCGTCGCCCATGTCGTCGAGCTCCAGGTCGAAGCCGCCGCCGACCGCGCGACCGGGCGCCTTCTTGCGCGTCAGGTGCGGCGCCTTGTTCAGGATCTCGTCCTGCAACTGGGCGGCGCGACGGGCTCGCTGCGGCGCGCGGTCGTTGGCGGCCAGCTCGACCCGTGCCTGCTGGCTGTGGTCGATGCGGAAGTAGCTGATGGCGCTCTGCAGCTGCTCGGCCTGGCTGGCCAGCTCCTCGGAGGTGGCGGACATTTCTTCGGCCGCCGAGGTGTTCTGCTGGGTGACCTTGTCGAGCTGCTGGATGGCGGTGTTGATCTGCGCCGCGCCGGCATTCTGTTCGCGCGAGCCGGCGGAGATTTCCTCCACCAGTTCGGCGGTGCGACGGATGTCGGGCACGAGCTTACTCAACATGTCGCCGGCGGAGCGGGCCGCCTTGACGGTGTCGCCCGAGAGGGTCGAAATCTCGGCGGCGGCAGCTTGGCTGCGTTCGGCGAGCTTGCGCACTTCCGAGGCGACGACTGCGAAGCCGCGGCCATGTTCGCCGGCACGGGCGGCTTCGACCGCCGCATTGAGCGCCAGCAGGTCGGTCTGGCGGGCAATCTCCTGCACCACCATGATCTTCTCGGCGATGGTCTGCATGGCCGTCACGGCGTTACCGACGGCTTCGCCGGAAGCATTGGCGTCGGCGGCCGACTGGCGAGCGATCTTTTCGGTCTGCTGGGCGTTGTCGGCCGACTGCTTGATGGTGGCGGCCATCTCTTCCATCGATGCGGACGCTTCCTCGGTCGAGGAGGCCTGCTCGGTGGCGCCCTGGCTCAGCTGCTCGGCGGTGGCCGAGAGCTCCTGGCTACCGGACGCCACGTTGCGGGCAGCGGCCGTTACCTCGCTGACCACTTCGCGCAGCTTCCGGGTCATCAGGTTGAGGGCGTCGATCACGTCCTTGATCTCGTCGTTCGACTTGACCTTGGCCTCGGCGCTGAGATCGCCGGAGGCGACGGCATTGGCGAGGCCTAGGGCCGCGCCGAGCGACTTCGAGATCGACACGACGATCCACAGCGCCGCCACGATGGCGATCGCGGCCGAGCCGACGAGCAGTCCGATCAGCAGCGCCATGGCGTCGCCGTAGAGCTGCCGCGCCTCGTCATCGGCGGCGTTGAGCAGTTCCTTGTTGCGATCGATCATGCCGGTGAGCACGTCGTTGGCCTCGCGGCGCACCACCGCAGCGGTATCGGCAGCTGCGAGCGCGTTGTAGTCGCCGCGCTCCACCGAGATGTTTACCGCCTTGTCCATGGCCACCACCAAGGCGGCATAGGCTTCGCGCGCCGTGGCGACGAGGTTGGCCTCAGTGGCGGGCACCATGCGCTCCAGCGTCGGGAGCAGTTCGCCGAGGCTGGCGACGCCAGCCTTGTAGTCGGCGAACCACTCGTCCTGTTTTTCCGGCAGGGTGGAGGCAAGCAGCACGTTGCGCTGCTGGCGGAACACGTCGGTGAGGGTCATGAACGCTTCGGACGCGGCCTTGTAGGCCGGGAAGGCCGACAGGTCGCCGCCGCTGACGCGGTTGGCGAGGGCGCGGGTCAGCGCGCTCATGCTGTCTTCGACCGCCCCGAGCGCGCCGCTGCCATCGGTAGTGGTGACGGTGAGGGCGGCGGTGTCGGTGTTGAGGGCGGCGAGCTCCATCGCCCTGGTCATCTCGGTGCGATAGAGCGCCATCTTGGCCGAGAACTCCGGCAGCAGCCCCTTGACCTTTTCGTCGTTGGTATTGGCTTCGAGCCTCGCGAACAACTGGTCCATCTGGCCATACTCAGCGGTGATCTTGCTGGCATAGTCCTCGATGACCACCGGATCGTCGGTGATGATCATGGCGCGGATGCGCGAACCGAGGCTTTCGAGATGCGTCTGCATCTCCTGCATGGTGATGGTGTTGGCCGAGCGCACATTGACGATGGTGTCGAGCGACTGGTTCAGCTTGTCGAGGTTCTGCAGGGCGATCAGCATGCTGATGCCCGACATGACGATGACGGTGCCGAAGACTGCCGCCAGCTTCGCCTTGATAGTTAGCCTCACGATGCGGCCCTTTCTTCTGATGGTGCAGACGAGCCGCTTCTGCGGCCCTCCAGTTCAAAGATGCGATGGATGTCGGGGATGATGATGAAGTCGCCCCGGCGCTTGCCGATGCCGCGCACATAATCCGGCCGCCAGCGCATGCCGACTCGCGGCGCCTCCTCGATGGCGGCGGGTTCGATGTCGGTGACGTCGTAGACCTTGTCGGCGAGGATGCCGACGACGCTCGGCTCGCCTTCGATCTCGGTCTCGATGACGACGATGCGGGTGTCCTGGTCGGCCTCGGCGCTCTGCATGCCGAAGGCCACCTTGAGATCGGTGAGCGGCACGACGCGGCCGCGCACGTTGATCAGCCCGGCGGCAAACGGCGAGGCGTTGGGCACCTCGGTGACCGGCACCAGGTCGAGGATCTCGCGCACGCTCTGCGCCTCGATGGCGAACAGTTCGTCGTCGAGCCGGAGCGTCAGGGCGCGCATCGGTTCGGTGAAGGCGGTCATGCCGCGGCCCTCCCCTCGGTGTTGCGATATTTCTCCTCGTGGGCCTGGCCGAACGAGACCAGCCGCGAGGTATCGAGGATCAGCGCCACGGTGCCGTCGCCCAGGATGGTGGCGCCCGAGAAGGTCTCGAGGTCGGCATGGAGCTTCGAAAGCTGCTTGATGACGGTCTGGTTGTTGCCGATGATCTGATCGACCACCAGCCCGGCCCGGCCTTCGCCCGACGAGATGATCACCACCTTCTGGTGGGTGTCGGGCTCGCCTGGGGTATTGAACATGTCGCGCAGGCGCAGGAACGGCACCAGGCTGCCGCGGATGTCGAGGAAGTTGCGGCCGCGCGAATGGGTCGCCACCTCCGCCGGCAGCTCGACGCACTCCTCGACCGCCGAGAGCGGGATCGAGTAGCGGCCATTGCCGACGCGCACCAGCATGCCCTCGATAATGGCCAGAGTGAGCGGCAGGCGCAGTGTCGCCGTGGTGCCTTCACCCGGCTTCGTGCTGAGCTCGATCTTGCCGCGCAGACCGTCGATGGTGCGCTTGACCACGTCCATGCCGACGCCACGGCCGCTGAGTGAGGTGACCTCCTTGGCCGTCGAGAAGCCGGGGGCGAAGATCAACTGAAACAGATCGTGGTCGGCGATGCGGGATTCCGGCGTCAGCAGCCCCTGCTCTTCTGCCTTCTGGCGAATGCGCGCGGCGTTGAGGCCGGCGCCGTCGTCGGTGACCGAGATCGCCACTTCGGCCCCGGCATAGACGGCGGAGAGCCGCACCGTGCCCTTCACCTGCTTGCCCGCCTTGATGCGCTGCTCGGCGGTTTCGAGACCATGGTCGACCGAGTTGCGGATCAGGTGGACCAGCGGATCGGCCAGCCGCTCGATCATGGTCTTGTCGAGTTCGGTCTCCTCACCTGAGGTGATGAACTCGATCTCCTTGTCGAGATCGCGCGACAGGTCGTGGACAAGGCGGCGGAAGCGCGAGAACAGCGAGCCGATCGGCACCATGCGAATACCCATGGTGGTGTCGCGCAGCCCCGAGCTCAGGCGCTCCAGTTCCTCGGCGATGGTCTTCAGGTTGCCATCTGAACTCTGCGCCGCCATCTGCGACAGCCGGGCCTGGGCGATCACCAGTTCGCCCACCCGATCCATCAGTTCGTCCAGCCGCTCGGCCGGGACGCGCAGCGAAGTGGAAGCGCGTTCGGCGGTTTCGGCTTTTGGTTCCTTCGGCTCGCGCTGGGCGCGGACCGGCGCGGCTTCAGCCACCGGTTCTGCGGCCTCGAGCAGCGGTTCGTCCTCGGCGAGGATGTCGAGCACCGGCGAGGACACCGGCTCGAGGGCAGCTGCCGCGGCAAGCGGTTCGATCGAGAGCTCCATGCCGTCCTTGAGGAACAGGAAGACGTCATCGAGCGCCGCGGTCGGGTCGGGGTGCGTGAGATCGACCTGCCAGCCGAGATGACAGGCCTCGGGGTCCAGCACGTCGAGCGTGGGGACGCTGTCGACCAGCGCGGTCACTTCACACGGCCCCAGATCGGCGATCTCGCCGAGCAGCAGCAGCGGGTTGGTGCCGTGGACCAGCGCATCCTCGGGCAGCTTGAACCGGATGCGCCAGCGGCCGGTCGGCTGCGGTGCAACATTGGCGGCAATCACGGCGCTCTGCGCCATCGGAGCAGCCGGGAAGCGGTCGGGCTCGACGATGCCGCGCAGCGCCGAGAGGATCGCGCCACCGGCATCGGTCGTCGCATCGGGCGTCTCGATCAGGTGATGCACGTGGTCCTTGGCGTCGAGCGCCACGGCGACAAGCTCCGGGGTGATCGGCGACAGGCCCTTGCGCACCTTGTCGAAGGCAGTCTCGAATTCGTGCACGAACGCCGCGACATCGGTGAAACCGAACATCGCGCCGGAGCCCTTGATGGTATGCAGCGCCCGGAACACCGAGTTGACCAGGTCGCCGTCACCAGGATGCTGCTCGAGATCGAGCAGTCCCTGCTCGAGCTGCTCGAGCAGTTCGCGCGCCTCCTGCCGGAAGGTATCGGTGGGATCGGAGCTCATGCGCCGGTCACCTTCTTGATCACGGCAAGCAACTGGTCCTGCTTGAACGGCTTGACGATCCAGCCGGTGGCGCCGGACTCCCGGGCCTGGCGCTTCAGGTCCTCGTCGGACTCGGTCGTCAGCAGGATCACCGGGATGCCCTTGCCGGCGGGGTGCTGGCGGAACTTTTTCAGGAATTCCAGCCCGTTCATGACCGGCATGTTGAGGTCGGTGACCACCGCGTGCACGGTCTCGGTGGTGGCCTTGTTGTAGCCTTCGAGACCGTTGCCGGCTTCGAGCACGGTGAGGCCGGCGCTCTTCAGCGTCATGGCGACCATCTGCCGGATGGAAGCGGAATCGTCGATGGTGAGGATGGTCTTGCTCATGCCGCCTCGCGCGTCAGGGTCCAGGTGGGAAGGGTGGGCACCAATGGCCGGCCGGCCTCGGTGAAAAAGCCGGCGCGCACCAGGGCGCGGCCCATCGGGGTGGCGCTGTCGGCGGCAAGGGCGAGGATGCGATCGTCGGCCGCGGCGCTTTTGGTGGCCGCGACCAGCAATTGCAGCGTGCCGACGTCGATGCTCTCGACCCCGGCCGTGGCGAGTTCGATGGCCCGATGCTCAGCCAAAGCTTGCAGCAAGCGGGTCTGGAGCTCGGAAATATTGCGTAGGGAAAGGTCCCCGCTCAACAGGAGCGGGTGCGCTGATGGTCGCGACATGGGTTCGTTCTGGCCCCGGACAAGTATGCTTCTGCGATACGTAACGTCTTGTTTTCAGAGGCAAAACGGCACCTTCGGCGGAAGAGACAATCCTGTCACCCCAGCCCGAAAACAGTCCCCGCGTCCACGGAATTGCTGTTTGCCCCTGATGATCACGATGATCATGGGTATTTGTTAAGTCTCAATTACCGCTAAGCACTATTTGGTAGAATTGTGCGAACCAAGTAATCGTAAGTATTGTACACTTCCAATTGAATCGCCCAGACCTGCCGGAGTGACTCACGGGAGTCGTTGCGCGACTCTGATCGAGTCGTCCGATGCTTGCCGGGAGTCATCGGCGCGGCGCGCTGAACGTCCAATACTGGAGATCGCGCGAGGAGGAGGTGGAGCAACAGATCCGCCAGGGACGCAGTGCCGGGCATCGTCCGCGGCATGCAATGACAGCGATATCACGATGACTTGCGGGGTGCCGGAGCGGTTTCAGCCGGCGAGGCGTGCTTGCTCGGGGATGGCTGTCATCAGCGCCAGGATTTCGGGCCAGCGCAATTCGAAAGCGGCCACGCAGGCGGGATCGAAATGCGTGCCGGATAGCGAGACGATCTCGCGGCGTGCATCTTCGATCGGCCAGACGCGCTTGTAGGGGCGCTCCGAGCAGAGCGCGTCGAACACGTCGGCAATGGCGACGACGCGCGCCTCGATCGGGATGTCGGTGCCCGACAGGCGATCCGGATAGCCGGTGCCGTCCCAGCGCTCGTGGTGGCTCTGGGCGATCAGTTCGGCGGTGCGGATGACCTCCGACGAGCCATGCTCGAGGATGCGGGCGCCGATCGAGACATGGGTGCGCATGACGCGCAGTTCCTCTGGTGTGAGCTTGCCGGGCTTGGAGAGGATAGCGTCGGCAATGCCGATCTTGCCGATGTCGTGCAGCGGCGCCGCCAGGTAGATCATGCGGCAGCGCTCGGGGCTCAACCCGATGGCGGCGGCGATCATCGAGGACACCTGGGCGACACGCGAAACATGCTCGCCGGTATCGCCGTCGCGATACTCGATGGCGCGGGCCAGGCGCCAGATGATCTCTTCCTCGCGCTCGACCAGGTGGCGGGTGGCCAGTTCGACCTCACGCGCCAGCCAGGCGGCGCGATCGGCGAGTTCGATCTGCGACTGGCGCAGGGCCAGCAGGTTACGGACGCGCGCCTGCAACTCGGTGGAATCGAACGGCTTGTTGACGAAGTCGGTGGCCCCGGCGGCGATGGCGCGCACCCGCAAGGCCGGAGCATTGTCGGAGGTGACCATGACGATGGGCACCAGCCGATAGGCCTCCTGGGCGCGCAGGCGCCGGGTCAGCTCCACCCCATCCATCTCGGGCATGACGTGATCGACCAGCACCAGATCGAATTGCGTGGTGGCGACAAGCGCCAGCGCCTGGCTCGGCAACAGGCAGGCCGCGATCTCGATGTCATCGAGCGCGCCGATCACATGGCTGATGAAGGCCAGGCTGGACCGCGAGTCATCGACAATAAGCACACGCACCAGCTGGGCCCCGAAAAGCGGCGGTTCTGAACCACAGCACCTAAGCGGCCCCGCGTTAACAATATCAAAAACTGCGTAGCCACCCGAGGGCGATGTTACGCGTGGTTACTGATTTGTATTTGCTCGACAAAGCTTAGATGGAAGAGGCGGCAATTGACGGTGCCGCCAAAGCTTAGCGCGAGGTCCAGCCGCCATCGATGATGAGGGTCTGGCCGGTGATCAGCGAGGCGGCAGGCGAAGCGAGGAAAGCGACGGCGCCCGAGACTTCCCGGGGCTGGCCGACACGGTGCAGCGCGGCGATGCGCTCGACCACATCGTCGCGGAAGCCGGGGCGGCCCAGCGCCTCGGCCGTGCCATCGGTTTCGATGAAGGTGGGCGCGACAGCGTTCACGGTGATGCCGTGCCTGCCCCACTCCACGGCCATGCACTTGGTCATGTGGGCGACCGCGGCCTTGGAGAGGCAGTAGATGCCTTCCCCCGGCAGCGCGATGAAGCCGGCCTGCGAGCTCATGTTGACGATGGCGCCGCCCTTGCCGCGGGCGATCATGTGGCGGGCGACGCGCTGGGCAATGAAGAAGCTCGCCTTGACGTTGAGATTGATGGTGAGGTCGAACTCGTCCTCGGTGAAATCCTCGAGCGGGCCTTCCGTGCCGCCGCCGACATTTTTGACGAGTATATCGAGGTGGCCTAATGCGGCGATCGCCGCATCGACCGCGCTGTAGGCCTGGGGCAGGTCCATTACATCCATCTGCAGCGGCACGACGCGGCGGCCGAGCGCTTCGATCTCGGCGCCCACCTCGGCGCCGGAGGCCCTGTCGCGCAGGCCCAGCGCAATATCGGCGCCGGCATTGGCGAGAGCCAGGGCGATGGCGCGGCCAAGGCCGCGGGCGGCGCCGGTGACCAGGGCGGTCTTGCCGGTGAGATCGTAACTGGGCAGGTCGGTCATCGCATTCCCCCTCGTGATGCGTCAGCGTACATATTGCACGGTGGGAGATCACTCGGCGAATTCACGCTCGAACCAGCGCTTGACCAGGTTCATGACCCGGATCGAGCGGTCGTTGCGCCAGGCGAGGTACCAGGAGCCGGGGCGGGTGACGAGGCCGAGCGGCGCCAGCATGCGGCCCTGCTTGATGGCATCGGAAACCGCGGGACCGGGCCCGATGGTGACGCCGAGCCCGGCTTCCGCAGCCTGCAGGGTGTAGAACAGCAGGTCGTAGGAGATGAACTCGCGCCTTTCGAGCGTCACCCCGGCCTCGCGGGCCCAGTTGGACCACATGTCGGGGGGCCAGACGGTATCGAGGCGCGGCAGGCTCCAGAGGTAATCGAGGTCGTCCTCGCGGCCCTTCATCAGCATCGGGCTGACCACCGGGCCGAAGGTTTCGGGCGCTACCACCGCAACCGTCATGCCGGGGATCTCCGGCACCGGACCGACGCCGATATAGATATCGATCGAGCGATCCGCCGGGTTGATCTCGCGGCTCCAGGTGGTGAGGCGCACCGAGGTGCCGTCGAGCAGCGCCTCGAGGCTCTGCAGCCGCGGCACCAGCCAGCGCAGCAGGAACGCATCGGGCGCCGTCAGCATGATGGTCTGGCGGTTGTGGGCGTGGCGCAGTTGCTCGGTGCCGCGCGCAATCGAGGCGAAGGCCTCCGAGATCGTCGCGGCATATTCGGCGGCGGCCGGCGTGAGGCGGATCGAGCGGTTGCCGCGCTCGAACAGCTCGACCCCCAACGCGTCCTCGAGATGCTTGATCTGCCGGCTGACGGCGCCATCGGTGACGCTCAGGTCCTGCGCCGCCTTCTTGACGCTGCCCAGCCGGGCCGCCGCCTCGAAGGCGCGCAGGGCGTTCAGCAGGTGACCAGTCTCAACCATTGACGAAAACTCAATCGAACGGCCGATTTGTAAATTGTTGGCCGAGGCCCGTCCAGCCTAGTGTTCCGCCTCGGATGCGAGGCGTCAGGCCGCCGGATCCGGGTTCCTCCCTCCCCGGTTTCGAAGCCTGGCGCTTTCGCGTCCGGACTTGCGCGTGTGCAGTTCTCTCTCCCACTCATAGAGCAGTTATCCGATGTCCGTTACGACTCCTCACCGCATCATCATCGATTGCGATCCCGGCCACGACGACATGGCGGCGATCCTCCTGGCAGCCTCGCATCCGGCGATCCAGATCGAGGCGATCACCGCGGTGTGCGGCAATGCCTCGCTCGAGAACACCACGCGCAACGCGCTGAGGATCGTTTCGGCCTTCGGGCTCGACGTGCCGGTCCACGCCGGCGCCGTGCTGCCGCTGCTGCACCGCTACGAGTTCCCCGCCGCGTTCCACGGCCCCTCGGGTCTCGACAGCTCCGGGGTCGAGCTGCCGCAGACCGAGCTCAGGGCCGAGACGGTCGGCGCGGTCGAGGCGATCATCGCCAAGGTCGATGCCAACCCCGGCGAAATCAGCCTGGTGGTGATCGGGCCGATGACCAACATCGCGCTGGCGCTGGCCCTGCGCCCGGACCTGGCGCAAAAGCTCAAGCAGATCGTGTTCATGGGCGGCTCGGCCACCGAGGGCAATGTGACGCCGGCGGCCGAGTTCAACACCTGGGCCGACGCGGAAGCGGCGCGCATCGTCTTCAACTCGGGCGCCAAGCTCGTGATGTTCGGGTTGAACCTGACGCACCAGACGCTGCTCAGCCGCGCCGACATCGCCGAAGTGCGCGCCGCGGTCAGCGGCGACAATCCGGTGGCCGATATCATGGCGTTCTATTGCGGCACCTATTACGCCTTTGCCGGCGAGGACAAGCCGGGTGCACCGCTGCACGACCCCTGCGCGGTGGCCTACCTGATCGACCCCTCGATCTTCGGTATCGAGCAGTTGCCGGGCGAGGTGATCATCGGCGACGGACCGGGCTACGGGCAGACGCTGATCGACTTCCGCCCGCAGGACCCCCGGCATGATACGCGGGTCAAGAATGTCGGCGTCGCCATGACGGTCGATGCGCAGAAGTTCGCCGCCTTGGTCACCCCCGCTCTCATCTGGGGCGCCCGGCGGTTTGCGGCACAAGCCTGAAATCTTCAGCTACAACAGAAGGGTGCGTAATATGAAGATGTGGAACACGGCCTTGGCGATCAGCATGGTGGCGGCGATGGCCGCTGCCCCGGCGCTGGCGCAGGACAAGACGCTCAACATGATCGTTATCGAGGGTGGCGACACCACGGCCATGCAGGCCGTCGTCGACGCCTATACGGCGGCGCATCCGGGCACCAAGATCAACCTGCAGCCCTATCCGTTCGCGCAGTTCTTCCAGGTGGCGGAACTCCGCCTCCGCTCGAAGGATGCCGGTATCGACCTGGTCTATGTCGATGCCCCGCTGGTCGCCAGCTACGCCTCGCGCGGCTTCCTTTCGCCTGTTGATGCCTCGATCGACACCTCGAGCCTGGTGCCGGCGGCGATCGATGCCGGCAAGTACGACGCGACGCAGTTCGCGCTGCCGATCAACAACTCGGCGCAGGTGCTGTTCTACAACAAGAAGCTGTTTGCTGATGCCGGCATTACCGCGCCGGACGGGCTGACCGCCGGGCAGAATGCCAGCCAAGCGGATGTCGATACGCTCGGCTCATCCAAGCGCTGGACCTGGGAGCAGGTGGCCGATGCGGCGCAGAAGCTGACCGTCAAGGATGGCGGCCGCACCACGCAATACGGCTTCACCGTCGAGCAGTTCGGCGAACTCTACCAGTTGCAGCCGCTGGGGGAATCGCTCGGTACCGACGTGATCGCGCCCGATGGGGTGACCGCCAAGGGCTATCTCGACAGCGAAGCCTGGATCAGGGCCGGCACCTACTGGCACAACCTCTACAACGAGTGGGCGGTGAGCCCGAAGAGCCTCGGCTATGGCGAAGCGGCACAGCTGTTCGGCAACGGCCAGCTGGCGATGTTCGCCGGTGGTACCTGGAACCTGCCGATCCTGGCTGAGACCGGCGTCGATTTCGGCGTGGCGCCGTTCCCCTATTTCGAAGGTGGCAAGGTGCTGACCCCGACCGGAAGCTGGTATGTCGGCGTCAACGCCGCTTCGACCAACCAGGCCGAGGCCTTCGATTTCGCCAAGTTCCTGACCACCTCGGATGAAGGCACGCGGGTCTGGTTCAAGGCGCTGAACCAGTTGCCGGTGAGCAAGCCGCTGCTCGATGAGATCAGCACCTCGGCCGATTTCGACGCCTTCCCGAACAACGTGTTCCGGCTGGGCGTCTATGACTCGCTCAACACCGCCAAGGCCCGTCCGGTGACGGCAGCCTATGGCCAGCTGCAGGACGCGTTCCGCACCGCTTTCGTCGACATGGCGAACGGCGTCGCGGTGAAGGATGCGCTCGAAAGCGCCGTGCAGAAGTTCGAGTCGGCAGCGGCGCGCGTCGCGCAGTAGGCTGTCGCAGGCGGCAAGTTCGCCGGTCTATCGATGAGTGCCTTCTCCCCTTGTGGGAGAAGGTGCCCTAAGTTCGGATGTTGGGGTTGGCTCAGAGGCCTCGGTGGCCCGATGGAAATGCTCAGAAGGCAGGCTACCATGTTTCTGGTCGCGGGGCTGAGGGCGACGG
>WPCJ01233392.1_pt1 | contig 15455 bp, 10 predicted proteins | sample 5399831 | NCBI WGS metagenome assembly WPCJ01 (sample SAMN12869470, study PRJNA574797) | sludge metagenome | isolation source: wastewater treatment of pH10 | place: China:Beijing | collected 2019-05-20 | reverse complement strand
CTGCTGGACGAGGGCTCCTTCGAGGAGTTCGACATGTATGTCACCCACCGCGCCACCGATTTCGGCATGGCCAGCCAGAAGGTGGCGGGCGACGGCGTGGTGACGGGCTGGGGCACCATCAACGGCCGGCTGGTCTATGTGTTTTCGCAGGACTTCACCGTGCTCGGCGGCTCGCTGTCGGAAACCCATGCGCAGAAGATCTGCAAGATCATGGACATGGCCGTGAAGAACGGCGCGCCGGTGATCGGCCTCAACGATTCCGGCGGCGCGCGCATCCAGGAAGGCGTCGCCTCCCTCGCCGGCTATGCCGACGTGTTCAAGCGCAATGTCGACGCGTCCGGCGTGGTGCCGCAGATTTCGGTGATCATGGGGCCGTGCGCGGGCGGCGCGGTCTATTCGCCGGCCATGACCGACTTCATCTTCATGGTGCGCGACAGTTCCTACATGTTCGTCACCGGGCCGGACGTGGTGAAGACCGTCACCAACGAGATCGTGACGGCCGAGGAGCTGGGCGGGGCGCGCACCCACACGCAGAAATCCTCGGTGGCCGACGGGGCCTTCGAGAACGACATCGAGGCGCTCGAGGGCGTGCGGCGGCTGTTCGACTACCTGCCGCTCAACAGCCGCGAGAAGCCGCCGGTGCGGCCCTTCCATGACGATCCGGCGCGCATCGACATGAAGCTCGACACGCTGGTGCCGGATTCGGCGGCCAAGCCCTACGACATGAAGGAACTGATCACCGCCATCGCCGACGAGGGCGATTTCTTCGAGATCCAGGAAGCCTTCGCCAGGAACATCATCACCGGCCTGATGCGCATCGAGGGCCAGACCGTGGGTGTGGTGGCCAACCAGCCCATGGTGCTGGCCGGCTGCCTCGACATCGATTCCTCGCGCAAGGCCGCGCGTTTCGTGCGCTTCTGCGATGCCTTCAACATTCCGCTTTTGACGCTGGTGGACGTGCCCGGCTTCCTGCCCGGCACCGCGCAGGAATATGGCGGCGTCATCAAGCATGGCGCAAAGCTCCTGTTCGCCTATGCGCAGGCCACCGTGCCGATGGTGACGCTGATCACCCGCAAGGCCTATGGCGGGGCCTATGACGTCATGGCCTCCAAGCATATCGGCGCCGACATCAACTATGCCTGGCCGACGGCCGAGATCGCGGTGATGGGCGCCAAGGGCGCGACCGAAATCCTTTACCGCTCGGAACTGGGCGACGCGGAAAAGATCGCTGCGCGCACGGCCGAATATGAGGAGCGCTTCGCCAATCCCTTCGTGGCGGCAGAGCGCGGCTTTATCGACGAGGTGATCATGCCGCATTCCTCGCGCCGCCGCATCGCGCGCGCCTTCGCCGCGCTGCGCACCAAGCAGGTCGAGGGGCCGTGGCGCAAGCATGATACGATGCCGCTTTGACGGAGAGGCCGCTGTACGGGCCGATGGGAAGGATGGACAAGCCGAAGCTGACGCCGGAGGAGGCCCGCAAGGACCACCGGCAAATGTTGCGCTTCATGGCGATCAATGCCGCGGTTGGCGCGCTGATCGGCGCGCTCACCGCCGTGGCCCTCATCTGGCTCGACATTGGCGGGATCGGCACGCGGATCGGGCGGGCGGCCAATCCGATCATTCCGGCGCTGCTGATCATCGCGCCTTTCGCCTTCGTGTTCGGCGGTGTGGTGACGGCCTCGGCCATTCTCACCATGCCGTATGAAAAGAAATTCAAAGATTGAACCTTTAGGGGCTGAGACCGGCTGATGTTCAAGAAGATCCTCATCGCCAATCGCGGCGAAATCGCCTGCCGGGTCATCCGTACCGCGAAGAAGCTCGGCATCAGGACGGTCGCGGTCTATTCCGACGCCGACCGCGAGGCGCTGCATGTGCGGCTCGCCGATGAAGCGGTCCATATCGGCCCGGCGCCGTCGTCGCAGTCCTACATCGTCATCGACAGGATTCTCGAAGCCATCCGCAAGACAGGCGCCGATGCCGTTCACCCGGGCTACGGTTTCCTGTCGGAGAACGCCGCCTTCGCCGAAGCGCTGGAGCAGGAGGGCGTCGCCTTCATCGGTCCGCCGGTCAAGGCCATCGAGGCCATGGGCGACAAGATCACCTCCAAGAAGCTGGCGGCGGAAGCCGGGGTCAACACCGTGCCCGGTCATATGGGGCTTATCGAAGATGCGGACGAGGCCGTCCGCATAGCGGGCTCGATCGGCTATCCGGTGATGATCAAGGCATCGGCCGGCGGTGGCGGCAAGGGCATGCGCATCGCCTGGAACGATGCCGAGGCGCGCGAGGGCTTCCAGTCGTCGAAGAACGAGGCCAAATCCTCCTTCGGCGACGACCGCATCTTCATCGAGAAATTCGTCACCCAGCCGCGTCACATCGAGATCCAGGTGCTGGGCGACAAGCACGGCAACATTCTCTACCTCGGCGAGCGCGAATGCTCGATCCAGCGCTGCAACCAGAAAGTCATTGAGGAAGCCCCGTCGCCCTTCCTCGACGAAGCGACGCGCAAGGCCATGGGCGAGCAGGCCGTAGCCCTGTCGCGCGCGGTCGGCTATTTTTCGGCCGGCACGGTCGAGTTCATCGTCGATGGCGACCGCAATTTCTACTTCCTCGAAATGAACACCCGCTTGCAGGTCGAGCATCCGGTGACCGAACTGATCACCGGCATCGATCTGGTGGAGGAGATGATCCGGGTGGCGGCCGGCGAAAAGCTGCGCATCGCGCAGGGAGACGTGAAGCTGAACGGCTGGGCCATCGAAAGCCGTCTCTACGCCGAGGACCCCTATCGCAACTTCCTGCCCTCCATCGGCCGGCTGACGCGCTACCGCCCGCCGGCGGAGGGCGAGCAGCCGGACGGCACCGTCATCCGCAACGACACCGGCGTGTTCGAGGGCGGCGAAATCTCCATGCATTACGATCCCATGATCGCCAAGCTGTGCGCATGGGCACCGGATCGCATCGGGGCGATCGAGGCGATGGGGCGCGCGCTGGACGATTTCGAGGTCGAGGGCATCGGCCACAATCTGCCGTTCCTGTCGGCGGTGATGGACCAGCAGCGGTTTCGCGAGGGCCGGCTGACCACGGCCTATATCGCCGAGGAGTTTCCGGACGGTTTTGCCGGCGTCACGCCAAGCGAGCGCCAGGCGCGCCTGCTCGCCGCCGTCGCGACCTTCATCCATGTGAAGCTCGCCCGCCGGGCGGCCCAGATTTCGGGCGTGCTTGCCAACCATCCGCGCGCCATCGGCAAGGACTGGGTGGCGACGGTGGCCGATCACGAGTTCGCGCTTGCCGTGACCGAAGGCGAGGCCGGCGACATCGTCACCTTCGCGGATGGTCCGAGCGTGAGCGTGGCGGGCGACTGGCTGCCAGGCGCCACCCATGCCGGCTTCACGGTGGATGGCGAGGCCATGGGCGTGAAGGTGACGCTCAACGGCTCGCCCACGCGGCTGCGCTGGCGCGGCATCGATGCCAAGGCCTATGTGCGCAGCCCGCGCGTCGCCGAGCTTGCGCAACTGATGCCGGTCAAGCTTCCGCCCGATACGTCGAAGATGCTGCTGTGCCCGATGCCGGGCGTGGTCACCGCCATAGCCGTGCAAGAAGGCGATGAAGTACAGGAAGGACAGGCGCTCGCCACCGTCGAGGCGATGAAGATGGAAAATGTCCTGCGCGCCGAAAAGCGCGGCAAGGTCAAGCGCGTCGCCGTCGAGCCGGGCGTAAGCCTGGCCGTCGACGAACTCATCATGGAGTTCGAGTGATGACTGATACCGACCTCGAAAAGTGGCGCAAGCTGGCCGAAAAGGAGGTCAAGCGCGATCCCGACACACTGGTGTGGGAGACGCCGGAAGGCATCCCGGTCAAGCCGCTTTACACGCAGGACGACCTCGAAGGATGCGGGCATCTGGACAGCCTGCCGGGCTTCGCGCCCTTCGTGCGAGGGCCGCGCGCTACCATGTATGCCGGGCGGCCGTGGACAATCCGCCAATATGCCGGTTTCTCGACGGCCGAGGAATCGAATGCTTTCTACCGCAAGGCGCTGGCCGCCGGCCAGCAGGGCGTTTCGGTGGCCTTCGACCTCGCCACCCATCGCGGCTATGACAGCGACCATCCGCGCGTCGTCGGCGATGTCGGCAAGGCCGGCGTGGCCATCGATTCCGTCGAGGACATGAAGATCCTGTTCGAGGGCATTCCGCTAGACCAGATTTCCGTGTCGATGACCATGAACGGCGCGGTCATTCCCGTGCTCGCCAATTTCATCGTCGCCGGCGAGGAGCAGGGTGTGCCGCGCGCCAAGCTGTCGGGCACCATCCAGAACGACATCCTCAAGGAGTTCATGGTCCGCAACACCTATATCTATCCGCCCGAGCCTTCGATGCGGATCATCGCGGACATCATCGAATACACCTCGAAGGAGATGCCGAAGTTCAACTCGATCTCCATCTCCGGCTATCACATGCAGGAGGCGGGCGCGACGCTGGTGCAGGAGCTTGCCTTCACGCTGGCCGACGGGCGCGAATATGTGCGCGCGGCACTGAAGAAGGGCCTCGATGTCGACGAGTTCGCCGGGCGGCTGTCCTTCTTCTTCGCCATCGGCATGAACTTCTTCATGGAAGCGGCCAAGCTGCGCGCTGCGCGGCTTTTATGGACGCGCATCATGCAGGAATTCGAGCCGAAGAAATCCTCTTCCCTGATGCTGCGTACCCATTGCCAGACCTCCGGCGTGTCCCTGCAGGAGCAGGACCCCTACAACAACATCGTGCGCACGGCTTTTGAGGCCATGTCGGCGGCGCTCGGCGGCACGCAGTCGCTTCACACCAACTCCTTCGACGAGGCGATCGCGCTGCCGACCGAATTCTCGGCCCGCATCGCCCGCAACACCCAGCTCATCCTCCAGCACGAGACGGGCGTCACCAAGGTCGTCGATCCGCTGGCCGGCTCCTACTATGTCGAAAGCCTGACCAAGGAGCTTGCCGACGCCGCCTGGAAGCTGATCGAGGAAGTCGAGGCGATGGGCGGCATGACGAAAGCCGTCAACGAGGGGCTGCCCAAGCGGCTGATCGAGGAAGCGGCGACCCGCAAGCAGGCGGCCATCGACCGCGGCGACGAGGTGATCGTCGGCGTCAACAAATATCGCCTCGAAACCGAGGACGAGATCGACATTCTCGACATCGACAACAAGGCGGTGCGCGAGGCGCAGATCGCCCGCATCGAGCGCACCAGGCGCCAGCGCGACCCGAAGCGGACGGAAGAGACGCTGGCGCGCCTGCGCGAGGTGGCCCGCTCGGGCAAGGGCAACATCCTCGAAGCCGCCGTGGAGGCGGCACGGGCACGCGCCACGCTCGGCGAGATTTCCGACGCCATGCGCGATGCCTTCGGCGACCATTCCGCCGTGCCGAAGGTGGTGCGCGAGGTCTACGGCCCCGCCTATGAGGGCGAGCCGGAATACGAGAATCTGGTGGATCGGCTGGACCAGTTCGCCAGGACGCTGGGCTCCTCGCCGCGCATCATGGTGGCGAAGCTTGGACAGGACGGGCACGACCGTGGCGCCAAGGTGATCGCCTCGGCCTTCGGCGACCTCGGCTTCGAGGTGATCGCCGGCCCGCTGTTCCAGACGCCGGACGAGGCGGCCGACCTTGCGGTGAAGTCCAAGGTGCAGGTCGTCGGCATGTCGTCGCTGGCGGCCGGTCACAAGACGCTGGCACCGCAACTGGTGGAAGCACTGAAAGCGCGGGGCGCCGACGAGGTCATCGTCGTGGTGGGCGGCGTCGTCCCGCGTCAGGACTATAAGTTCCTGCTCGACCATGGCGTGGCCGCCGTGTTCGGCCCCGGTACCAATGTGCTCGACGCCGCCCGCGCCGTGCTCGACCTGATGGAAGGCAAGCGCCGTAACATATGACCGGGCTGGCTCAATGAACCAGCCTGGCCAGGCCAGGCGAATCGGATAGGCTGCTCCCCGGGTGAAACGAACATGTCGCGGGGGCGCATGGACTATTTCGCGCATTCCGGCCGGCTCGCCGACCGAAGCGACTGGCAGGTCTTGCGGGACCATCTTTACGAGACGGCGGAACTGGCGGCCTCGTTCGCCGTGCGCTTCGGTCTTGAAAAGGCGGCTTTCATCGCCGGCCTGTTCCACGATCTCGGCAAATATGCCGAGGCCTTCCAGAAACGGCTCGACGGGGCGGAGATCCGCGTCGACCATTCGACGGCCGGCGCCGTGGTGCTGCGCGACCGCACCAGCGGGATGGGCGCCGATGTCGCCCAGCTCATCGTCTATGCGATCCTCGGCCACCATGCCGGCCTGCCGGACAAGCAGAACGAATTCGGCCATTGCGTCAGGCGCCGGCTGGAAGAGTTTCAGGGCCGGCTCGATCCGATCTGGGAACGCGAAATCAAGGCCGATCTGACCGGGCTGATGCCGCCGGAACTGCTGCGCCAGCTTTCGGCACGAAAGAGCCGTGAAGATGCGTGTTTCGATCTTTCGGTGGTCACGCGCTTTCTGTTCTCGTGTCTGGTCGATGCCGATTTCCGCAACACCGAGGCCTATTATGCGAAGCTGGAGGGCTTGCAGCCCGACCGCGAATGGCCTCTGCTTCAGGACCTGCTGCCGGATTTCACCGCGCGGTTCGACGCGCATATGGCAAAGCTGGCCAGTGACAGCGATCTCGGCCGCCTGCGGGGCGAAATCCTCGCCCATGTCCGTTCCGGCGCGCGGATGGAGCCGGGATTCTTCACGCTCAACGTGCCGACCGGCGGCGGCAAGACGCTGGCCTCGCTGGGCTTTGCGCTCGCCCATGCGCGTCTCCACGGCCACAGCCGCATTATCTACGCCATTCCCTTTACCTCGATCATCGATCAGACCGCCGCCATCTTTCGCGAGGTACTGGGCGAAGACCATGTGCTGGAACATCATTCGGCCATCGAGGATGACGCGGCGGCGCGGCGCGACCCGGACGCGCTGACCGGTCGTGCCAAGCTGCGGCTGGCGATGGAGGATTGGGCAGCGCCGGTGGTCGTCACCACCAATGTGCAGCTGTTCGAGAGCCTGTTCGCCGCCCGCACCTCCCGCACGCGCAAACTGCACAATATCGCGGGCTCCATCATCATTCTGGACGAGGCGCAGACCATCCCGCGCCAGCTGCTGCGTCCTAGCGTGCGCATGCTGGATTCGCTGGCCCATTTGTTCGGCTGCACCATTGTTCTGTGCACTGCGACCCAGCCGGCGCTGGATGAATCGAAGTTCAAGGGCGGGCTGCCGCTTGAAGGGCGCGAACTGGCGCCGGATCCGGTGCGGCTGGCCGCGCAATTGAAGAGGGCGCGCATCGAGCGCGTCGGGCCGATGGACAATGCGGCGCTGGTGGAGGCGCTGGGCGATGCGCCGCAGGCACTGGTCATCGTCAATAGCCGCAAGCATGCGCTGGAGCTCTACCGGGAGGCGGAGGCTGCCGGCCTCGGTGGCGTCGTCCATCTCGCGACGCGCCAATGCGCCACGCATCGGCGCGAAATCCTTGAAGACGTGCGCCGCCGGCTGAAGGACGGGCAAGCCTGCCGGGTCATCGCCACCAGCCTCATCGAAGCCGGCGTCGATGTCGATTTCCCGGCCGTATGGCGGGCGGAAGCGGGGCTGGACAGCATCGTGCAGGCGGCGGGGCGCTGCAACCGGGAAGGGCGCAGGCCCTGGCAGGAGAGCGTGGTGCGCGTGTTCTCCACACCGGATTACACGACGCCGCCCGAGATCGCCGGCCTGGTCGGCGCCATGGGACGCATGCAGGGCAAGCACGAAGATCTTTTGTCGCCGCAGGCGGTCGAGGATTATTTCGGGGAAGTCTACTGGCAGGAGGACGAGAGACTCGACAGGGAAAAAATCCTTGCCGATTTCAAGATAAACCAGCGCGAAACCTATTTTTCCTTCCGCGCCGCGGCGGAAAAATTCCGCATGATCGAAAGCGGCATGGAACCGATCATCATTCCATTTGATGACGTGGCGCGCAAAGCTGTGGATCAACTTGGCGTCATGGAAATTTCTTCTGGTTACATCGCGCGAAAGTTGCAGACTTACGTGGTGCAGGTGCCGCCGAAAGCCAGGGCCAAACTCATCCAGAACGGACATGTGGCTTTCGAGCACGCCTCGCTGCGGGGGGATCAGTTTGCGGTGTTGAAAACGGCGAGCTTGTATAGGGAGGATATTGGGTTGGTGTGGGAGGATGCAGATTACCTAGGTGTGGAACAACTAAACTTTTAAAGTCAGACGGCGGACTTGAACTGGCCAAGCCCGCCATTGAGGTGTGAGTGTAATCCACCCCCTCGTGCAGAGAGTTTCTATCCGCGCTCCCGCGAAGGGAGCGACCGAGTTGTGACGGTTCTCGTAGATCCGCGCTTCCCGCGAGGGGAGCGACGTTCTCAGCAGGGTTCTAAGCTATGGCATATATCGACATTATGGAGGCTCCAAGTCGAGCTCCACCTCGATCTTGAGGGACCCAATTCGAATTCGAAGAGCGTAAAATCTACGACGCACGGTGATGCTCCTGCTTGTGACGAGCGGAGTGTCTATTGAATCGGGTTGGGCGTCAATAGCATATGAGTTAATCACCACTTCGTTTAGAGAGAAGTGAAAGAATGGCATACGGCATCCGACTGAAGGTATGGGGCGACCATGCCTGTTTTACACGCCCGGAAATGAAGGTGGAGCGTGTCTCCTACGACGTGATGACGCCTTCGGCCGCGCGCGGCATTCTGGAAGCGATCCACTGGAAGCCGGCTATCCGCTGGATCGTCGACGCCATCCATGTGCTGGAGGTGCCGCGCTTTCACTCCATCCACCGCAACGAAGTCGGCTCCAAGGTGCCGGCCGGCAAGGTCAAGAGCGCGATGAAGCGCGGCGATCTGGAAGGGCTTCAGCTTCTGGTCGACGAGGACCGGCAGCAGCGCGCCGCGACCGTGCTGGTCAGGCCCGCCTATGTGATCGAGGCGCATTTCGAACTGACCGGCAAGGGTGGCGGTGAGGAAACGGAAGGCAAGCATCTCGACATCTTCAACCGCCGCGCCCGGCGCGGACAGTGCTTCCACCAGCCCTGCCTTGGCACGCGCGAATTCGCCGCCAGTTTCGAACTGATAGAGCCGGAAGCACCGATGCCCGAGCCGTCGGAGAAAACGACGGAGCTTGGCTTCGGCACCCCGCGCGACTTGGGCTTCATGTTGTGGGACATCGACCACCAGGCCAAGGACAAGCCCTCCATGTTCTTCCGGGCCATCTTGCAGGATGGCGTGGTCAAGGTGCCGCAGCCCGGTTCCGCGGAGGTGCGCCGATGAGCATTCTGGCCTCGCTCGTGCGTGCTTACGACCGGCTGCCGGATGCGCCGGCACCGGGCTATTCCTCGCAGAATATCGGCCTAGTGATCAGCCTCAACGACGACGGCATGGTGGCCGACGTCATCGATTGGCGCGAAGGGGAGGGCAGGAAACGCAAGCCGCGCCAGATGCTCGTTCCGCAGCCGGTCAAGCGTACGGCCGGCATTGCTCCGAATTTTCTCTGGGACAAGACTTCCTATGTGCTGGGCGTCACGGCGGGAGAAGGCAGGCGGACTGCCGATGAGCATGCGGCTTTCAAGGAATTCCATGACAAGGCGTTGGCGGGAACCGACGATCCCGGCCTCAGGGCCTTGCTGCTCTTCCTGAGCGCATGGACGCCCGACCAGTATGTTGAGCCGCGCTGGCCGGATGAGCTCAAGGACCAGAATGTCGCTTTCGTGCTGGAGACCGAGCGTCGCGACAACATCTGGCTGCACCAAAGACCGGCAGCCAAGGCGCTCTGGTCGCGCGTCTCGGGCGAGACGGCGGGAGCCGAGCAAATCTGCCTGGTTACCGGCGAGGCCGGTCCCATTGCCCGCCTGCACCCCGCCATCAAGGGCGTATGGGGCGGCCAGTCTTCGGGCGGCTCCATCGTCTCCTTCAATCTGGATGCCTTTACATCCTACGGGCACGAACAGGGCGACAATGCGCCCGTCTCCGAAGATGCGGCATTCAAATACACCACGGTTCTCAACCGCTATCTCGAGCGCGAAAGCGGCCACCGCATCCAGATCGGCGATGCCTCGACCGTATTCTGGGCCGATGCCTCCGATCGGGAAGTGGCGAAGATGGCGGAAGGCTCGTTCCTCGCCATGCTTTCCGATAGTTTCGACCCCGTCGCTGACGACAAGGTCGAGACGGAGAGAATCGGCATCCTGCTTGGCCGCCTGCGCAAGGGCGAGCAACTGGCAAGTTTCGCCCCCGAATTGTCGCAAGGCGTGCGCTTTCATGTGCTGGGTCTTGCACCCAATGCCGCGCGCATCTCCATCCGCTTCTATTTCGAGAACGATTTCGGCGTGCTGGCGCGGAATTACCAGCGTTTCGTCGAGGACATGCGCATCGAGCCGCCGCCGCGCGAGCCCTATCCGCCGCTGTGGCGCTATCTGGTGGAGATGGCGGTGCTGCGCAAGCGCGAGAACGTGCCGCCGAATCTTGCCGGCGATTGGATGCGCTCGATCCTGACCGGCACTGCCTATCCGCTCACCCTGCTTTCGGCCGTATTGGCGCGCATTCGCGCCGACGGCGAGATCAACGCGCTGCGCGTCGGCATGATGCGAGCGGTTCTGGTGCGCAATTTCGGCATGACACCCAATGGTGGGGACAAAACGAAGGAGGCTCCCGTGGCGCTGGACCCGGAGAACAGGAACAAGGGCTATCTGCTCGGCCGGCTATTTGCCGTCTATGAGCAGACGCAGAGGGCAGCGCTCGGCAATGTGAACGCGACCATCAAGGACAAGTTCTACGGCTCGGCTTCCGCCACGCCGCGCAATGTCTTTGCCCACTTGGATCGCGGATCGGCCAACCATCTGGCCAAGGTCGGCAAGGATCGGCCGGGCCAACGCGTCAATCTCGAAAAGACGATTTCCGCCATCATGGAAACCATGTCGCCGGGGGACGATCCGTTCCCGGCATCGCTCAACGCGGCCGAGCAGGCGTTGTTCGGCCTTGGCTACTATCACCAGCGTCAGGAATTCTTCCGCAAACGCGACACATCCGGCACGGAGGAGGCCGCATAATGACCACGCTCGCCAATCGCTACGACTTCGTGCTTCTGTTCGATGTCGCCAAGGGCAATCCGAACGGCGATCCCGATGCCGGCAACATGCCGAGGCTCGATCCCGAAACCAATCACGGGCTCGTTTCCGACGTCAGCCTCAAGCGCAAGGTGCGCAACTATGTCGAACTGGCCAGGGCCGGCACCGAGGGTCATCACATCTATGTCGAGGAAGGCGCCATCCTCAACGACAAGCACCGGCAGGCCTACAAGGCGCTGCGTCCCGACGATGCCAAGGTCGACAAGGACGCGAAGCTGAACCCCAAGGACGAAGCCGAGGCAAAGCAGATCCGCGACTTCATGTGCCGCAATTTCTTCGATGTGCGCACCTTCGGGGCGGTGATGTCGACCGGCATCAATGCCGGGCAGGTGCGTGGCCCGGTGCAGATGACCTTCGCCAGTTCGGTCGAACCGATCGTGCCGCAGGAAATTTCCATCACCCGCATGGCGGCGACCAGCGATGCAGAGAAGAAGCAGCGCGCCGAGGGTGCGGACGAGGGCAACGAGCGCACCGAAAACCGCACCATGGGGCGCAAGCACATCGTGCCCTATGCGCTCTATCGCGCCCATGGCTTCGTCTCGGCCAAGCTGGCGGAGCGCACCGGCTTCGGCGAGAACGATCTCGACCTGCTGTTCGAGGCGCTTGCCAGCATGTTCGAACATGACCGCTCGGCGGCGCGCGGCGAGATGGCGACGCGCAAGCTGATCGTCTTCAAGCATGACAATGCGCTCGGCAACGGGCCGGCACATGCGTTGTTCGACCGGATCAGGGTCGGCCGCAATATCGACGGCGAATTCCGCGAGATCGGCAGCCGGATCGATAACTATGCGCCGGCGCGCGCCTTCAAGGACTACGCCATAACCATCGACCGGGACAATTTGCCCGAAGGGGTCGAGATCATCGAGAAGCTGTAGGCGATGCCGGGAGAGCAGGGCGGGCAGCATTCCGTGGAGGGCGAGCCGGTTCCGCTCTCCGCGCTCCAGCATGCGGTCTATTGCCTGCGCCAGGCGGCGCTCATCCATATCGAGCGCGCATGGGCCGACAACCGCTTCACGGCGCAAGGCCATGTGCTGCATGCAGTGGCCGACAAGGGCGGCTCGCGCAAGGCACGCGGCGTGCGCCGGGTGATGGCGCTGCCGCTGGCCAGCCGCAGGCTCGGGCTTTCCGGTACCGCCGATCTCGTCGAGTTTCATCTGCGCGGCGACGGCACCGAGATGCCCTATCCGGTCGAATACAAGCGCGGCAAGCCCAAGCTGCATCGCGCCGACGAGGTGCAGCTTTGCGCGCAGGCGCTCTGCCTGGAGGAGATGACGGGCGTGGAAGTTCCGGAAGGGGCGCTTTTCTACGCGGAAACCAGGCGCCGTGTCGTGGTCCCCTTCGATGCCGAACTGCGCCGGCTGACCGAGGAAACCGCGCGCGACTTCGTTGCGCTGTTCGCCTCCGGCATCACCCCGCCGCCCACGCCGCACCGGAAGCGTTGCCGGGCCTGCTCGCTCCTCGAACTGTGCCGGCCGGATACGGTTGCGCGCCCGGTGCGGGCCTGGCGCGCTTCCATGGTCTCGCGCCTTGCGGCCGAAGGGGAGGTCTCGTGAAGAAGCTGCTCAACACCGTCTATGTCACCACCGAGGGAGCGGCGCTGCGCAAGGATGGCGAGAACCTGGTCGCTGAGGTGGAAGGGCAGGAGCGGGCGCGGGTGCCCTTGCACATGCTGGCATCGCTGGTGGCCTTCGGCGCCATCTATCTGTCGCCGGGGCTGATTGCGGCTTGCGCCGCGGCCGGCATCGGCATCGTGCTGCTGGATCGCAATGGCCGCTTTCAGGCGCGGGTGGAAGGGCCGGTCACCGGCAATGTGCTGCTGCGCCGTGCGCAATATCGGGCTTCCGATGCTCCGGAAGAGATCGTGCGCTCCTTCCTCATCGGCAAGGTGGCCAATCAGCGCGCCGTGCTGATGCGCGGCATGCGCGACTATGGCGAGGAGTGGGACGCGGCCGCGCGCGGGGCGGTTTCGGAGGCGGTGGAGCGGCTGGCCTATATCATGCGCCGTGTCGAGCTCGCCAATGACGACCTCGACCGGATGCGCGGCTCGGAAGGAGAGGCGGCGAACATCTACTTTTCGGTTTTCAATCATCTGATCCGGGCGCCGGACCCGCAGATGCGCTGGCGTGGGCGTTCGCGGCGCCCGCCGCTCGACCCGGTCAACGCGGTGCTTTCCTTCCTCTACACCCTGCTCACCCATGATTGCCGGAGCGCCTGCGAGGGCGCTGGCCTCGACCCGTCGGTCGGCTTCCTGCACCGCGACAGGCCGGGCCGGCCGAGCCTCGCGCTCGACCTGATGGAGGAATTGCGCCCCATCCTCGCAGACAGGCTGGCGCTTTCGCTGATCAACCGCCGCCAGCTTCGCGAGCGGGATTTCGAGGTGCTCGACTCGGGCGCGGTGTTGCTTGGCGAGGAAGCGCGCAAGACGGTGCTTGCCGCGTGGCAGGAGCGCAAGAAGGAAGAACGCATGCATGCATTCCTCCAGGAAAAGGCGCCGCTGGGGCTGGTGCCGCATCTGCAGGCGCAGATGCTGGCCCGCCATCTGCGCGGCGATCTCGATGCCTATCCGCCCTGGTTCTGGAAATAGGCGGTATGCTGGTTCTCGTCACCTACGATGTCGCCACCAGTGAAGGCAACGGCCCGGCCCGGCTGCGCCGGGTGGCGCGGGCCTGCCGCGATTTCGGGCAGCGGGTGCAATATTCCGTCTTCGAGATCGAGGTCGACCCTGCCCAGTGGACTCGGCTGAAGGCTCGGCTGGAAGCGCTTATCGACCCGCAGTCGGACAGCCTGCGCTACTATTATCTCGGCTCCAACTGGCAGCGGAAGGTGGAACATGTCGGCGCCAAGCCTGCGGCAGATCTCGGCGGTACGCTGATCGTCTGAGGCACGGCGGACGACGGGCGGCCCCTATAGGCCATGTCGGCGCGAACCCCAAGCGTGCCGGAAAACACCGGCAGGTTCGCACCCGTGCCAGTTCTTTGAAATCGTGAAACTTTTCCGGCGCCAGCGCTCGTCATCGACGGCGTCTGCGCTGTTTTTGTCCTCCTTCGCGCCAACTCCCCTATTTACCGGGCTCAACCATCAGGTTAGCTCTCCGACAGTCGCTCCCCTCGCGGGAGCGCGGATCGAAACTTGAAGTGCCCGGCATAGCGCGTGTAATCGGGAACGGGTCGCTCCCCTCGCGGGAGCGCGGATCGAAACTTCGAGGTTGACGTGCGAACCGTTTATCGGTGGGTCGCTCCCCTCGCGGGAGCGCGGATCGAAACCGAAATCTGAGATCACCAATGACACGGACAGCTTTGTCGCTCCCCTCGCGGGAGCGCGGATCGAAACTCGATCTGCCGGCCATCAGCGACGATGGAAATGCGTCGCTCCCCTCGCGGGAGCGCGGATCGAAACGTGCAGAAAGAAAGTCTTGTTGCTTGGTATCTGCGTCGCTCCCCTCGCGGGAGCGCGGATCGAAACTCTGATTACGAAGCACTCCGCTCCGAGCTTGAACGTCGCTCCCCTCGCGGGAGCGCGGATCGAAACTATCCACACAGAACTAGGCCACCTGAGATCGGGTCGCTCCCCTCGCGGGAGCGCGGATCGAAACTGGTCTGCGAAGCAGATGGTTGTCGTGGGGCTTCGTCGCTCCCCTCGCGGGAGCGCGGATCGAAACATCGACGCGGCTCCTTTCGCGCAAAACTTCAACGGTCGCTCCCCTCGCGGGAGCGCGGATCGAAACCATCCCGCAGCGCGCCATTATGGCCCGTACGCGGGTCGCTCCCCTCGCGGGAGCGCGGATCGAAACCCCATCGGGCCCTCGAACCGCGGTCGAAGCAAATGTCGCTCCCCTCGCGGGAGCGCGGATCGAAACATCATTTGCGTGCATTTCGTTGCGTGCAGTACGTCGCTCCCCTCGCGGGAGCGCGGATCGAAACGATTTGTCCCCAGCTACACACGCCACTCGGCCGCGTCGCTCCCCTCGCGGGAGCGCGGATCGAAACGCTCCTGTCAGAAAGAACAGCGCCCGCGCCAGCGTCGCTCCCCTCGCGGGAGCGCGGATCGAAACGATGATGACATGCCTTCGCCGCCCGATGTGGAGCGTCGCTCCCCTCGCGGGAGCGCGGATCGAAACTGTATGATGCCGCCCAATCCCTCTCCACCTCCCAGGTCGCTCCCCTCGCGGGAGCGCGGATCGAAACTGGGACCCTGCGCATTGGGAACTCGCCAACTGGCGGTCGCTCCCCTCGCGGGAGCGCGGATCGAAACGCGCCGGTAGCCCTCCCGGTATTACCGGAACTGGTCGCTCCCCTCGCGGGA
>WPCJ01004548.1_pt1 | contig 15463 bp, 17 predicted proteins | sample 5399831 | NCBI WGS metagenome assembly WPCJ01 (sample SAMN12869470, study PRJNA574797) | sludge metagenome | isolation source: wastewater treatment of pH10 | place: China:Beijing | collected 2019-05-20 | reverse complement strand
CTTTCGGGAAAGCCATATTCGCCGAAACCCTTGATCTGGTTGAAGCAGTTTTCGGCAAAGGTCCGGTCGTAGCCACGATTGACCATGCCTTCGATCATCTTTGTCTCCATCGTATGGATGGTGCCCATCTTGCGGAAAGTGGCCATGGCGCGGCGCAACTGGTTGGCCTCATCCGGCGTGAATTTTGCAGCCTCCATGGCGATGCGCATCGCCTGTTCCTGAAACAGCGGCACGCCCTTGGTCTTGCCGAGAATCTGCTGCAACTCATCCGCCGGCCCATGTTCCGGCGCTGGCGATGGCAAGGTGCAGGGTTCCTCATTGTTTCGCCGCCTAAGATAAGGATGCACCATGTCACCCTGAATGGGACCGGGGCGCACAATGGCGACCTCGATGACGAGATCATAGAACTCACGCGGGCGCAGGCGTGGCAGCATGTTCATCTGGGCGCGGCTTTCCACTTGAAACACGCCGAGCGAATCTCCCTTGCACAGCATGTCGTACACGGCTTCGTCTTCGCGCGGCAAATTGGCCAGCGTCAGCTTCTTGCCATCATATTTTTCCGGCTTGTGCTGGTGAATGAGATCAAAGGCCTTGCGGATGCAGGTGAGCATGCCGAGCGACAGCACATCGACCTTCATCAGCCCCACCTCGTCGATATCGTCCTTGTCCCATTCGATGAAGGAGCGGTCTTCCATCGCTGCCGGGCCGATAGGCACGGTCTCGTCCAGTCGATCACGGGTCAGAACGAAACCGCCGACATGCTGGGACAGGTGGCGCGGAAAGCCGATCAGCGTGATGGCCAGTTCCACTGCGCGTCGGATGATGGGATTGTCGGGGTCAAGACCCGCCTGCCTGATATGCTGCTTGTCGATGCCGCCGCCCGATATGCCCCAGACCGTATTGGCAAGCGCCGCAGTCACGTCTTCGGTCAGGCCCAGCGCCTTACCGACATCGCGGATCGCGCTACGCGACCGATAGCTGATGACGGTTGCAACAATGGCTGCGCGATCTCTCGAATAACGGTCATAGACATATTGCATCACCTCTTCGCGCCGCTCATGCTCGAAATCGACGTCGATATCCGGCGGTTCCTGACGCTCGGCGGAGATGAAGCGCTCGAACAGGAGATCCACTTCCGTCGGGTTTACGCCGGTAATGCCGAGGCAGAAACAGACGACGGAATTGGCCGCCGAACCGCGCCCCTGACACAGAATGTTCTCTCTGCGGGCATAGTTCACAATGTCATAGACGGTGAGGAAATAGGCTGCATATTGCAGCTTTTCGATCAGCGCCAGTTCCTTGTGGATCAGCGCCTGCACCTTCGACGGGATGCTGTTAGCGCCGTAATGACGGGCGGCACCTTCCCAGGTGAGAGCATGCAGATGCTGTTGCGGCGTCTTGCCGGGCGGCACGGGCTCGTCGGGATAATCATATTTCAGCTCATCGAGCTGGAAGGTGATGGGCGCGACGAAATCGGCGGTCGCTTCGACGGTCTCAGTGTAGTCGCGAAACAGCCGCAGCATTTCCTTTGGTGGTTTCAGGTGGCGTTCGGCATTCTTTTCGAGAAGCCGTCCGGCTGCGAAGACGGTTGTGTGATGGCGCGTGGCCGTCAGCACATCCTGAAGCGCGCGGCGGTCGGGATGATGATAGAGCACGTCATTGGTGGCGAGCAGCGGCACATTGGCTTCGGCTGCAAAACGGGCGATGCGTTCGGCCCGGCGTCCGTCATGGCCCTGATGCGGCATGGCAAGTGCCAGCCAGACCGAGCCGGGTGCGGCCTGTGCAATCTCCGTCAGGCGTGCGGCAAAATCCGGTCTGTCTTCGTCAGGCGGAAAGACTGCGATCTGGAACTGCCGGGCGCGAAATAGCAGGTCGGCCCATAGCAGATGGCATTCGCCCTTGATGGCGGCGCGCTGTTTGCCTTCCGTCAGCAGGCGGCACAATTGCCCATAGGCTGGACGATCACGCGGATAGACGACCATATCCGGCGTGTCGTCGGTGAAGGACAGGCGGCAGCCGATGAAAAGGCGGAAATCGCTCTTGTCGCGAAAATCCTTCCATGCCGCATGGGCCCGTACCACGCCAGCCAGCGTGTTGCGGTCGGCAATGCCGATGCCGGACAGGCCAAGCTCATGCGCACGCTCTACCAGTTCCTGCGGATGCGACGCGCCGCAAAGGAAGGAAAAATTGCTGGCAGCAGCCATTTCAAAGTAACGGGTCATCACGCGAACAGTCCGTGTAAAAACCAGCGCGGGTGATTGGCGCCGTCATAAAGCCCCTCGCGGAAAATCCAGAAGCGCTGGCCGTTCTCGTCTTCCACCCGGTAATAATCGCGCAGTTCCGGAACCGTATGACCGATTGCGAGCCACCATTCCGGTTCGATCCTTTCCGGTCCTTCGGCAAGGCGTACATGATGGCGCACCCGTCGCCACAGGAAGAACGAAGGCGGACTGTCGGGCACTTCCGCCACGCTTTCGATCAACTGCGGCGGGCGAAACAGTTTTATGGGGCGTGCTGGCGGGTCGCCCGGCAGTTCCGCCTGGCTGCGATAATCGGCTTCGGTTTTTCGCGACCCATGCAAGGCAGGGACGAGGCCGAAAGCGCGCTCCGGCATATGCGTGTTGCGCGAAAAGGAAACGAGAACGCGGTTCTGTCCAAGCCGCGCCGAAAGCCGGTCGACAAGCTGGCCAAACCCCGCTTCATCCTCTTCATGCTGGTCGAGCCCCGTCTGGCGCGGGGCGATTGGCGCGCTGCGCAGCGCTGCCAGCCGGATCATGTCGAAGCCGAACCCGGCATCGAGCGGGTCTGTCAGGGCGTTGAGCCTTTCACGCGCAAGGCGCAGGAAAACCTTGTCGTTGCGCAAGGGCTGGCCGGTTTCGATGTGGATATGACGCACTTCGCCATCGACACGGAAGAAGGAAGCCTCAATCAGAAGCGCGCCTTTGCCCCCCGGTTCAAGTTGCGCAAAAAGCTCCTGCGCCAGTTCCTGCAAGATGTGTTCGATCAGTTCCATTGCGGTAACCGGCTCTGACAGGCGGCGCTCGACGGTACTGAGCGGCATGATGCGCAAGGGGGAAATCGGCGCGCGCTCCTGCCGCGCCAGCCGGTCGAGCCTGGTGGCAAGATCGGTGCCGAAACGGGCGGTGAGGGCGGCGCGCGGAAGCCCCATCACATCGCCGATGCGTTTCAATCCGGCGCGCTTGAGGCCGGTTTCGGCGGCTTGCGTCAGTTCAAGCGCGGAGAGCGGCAGGCGGGGGAGCAACCGGTCGGCCTCTGTCCTGCTGAAGACACCGCCCTTCGTTCCCCGTGCCAGAAGCCGCGCGGCAAAACTGTTATCGGCAATCGCCGCCTGTACGCCAAGCCTGGCCCGTTCCAGACGCCGGATTGCATCGGCACGCATGGCGTCGAGCCCGCCAAAAAGATGCGCGCAGCCGGTTATGTCGAGCATCAGCCCATGCGGCTCATCGAAGGCGACAAGCGGCGTGTAGCGTTCGCACCAATGGGCAAGACGCTTGAGCAATGCCGCATCATGGTCCGGTGCTGCCGTTGCCACTTCAAGCCTTTCCACGCGGGCGCGCGCATCCGTCAGCGCCATGCCGGGAAAAAGACCGAACCTTGCCGCTTCGGCATCCACCGCCGTCAGCCGCAGCGCATTGGCCGTGCGCTCGGTCACCACCAAAGGCAGGCGCGGTTTGCCATCAGGCGGAGCGTTGTTGCGAAGCCGGTCGGTCGGCAGAAACGGAAACCAGAGGGCGAGAAACAGACGTTCTGTCATCCCGTTCTCTTGCATCAAATTCAAGGGTTTCATTGTTCCATTCCATGATCCATTGCCCGCATGTGCCGTGGCGATTGCGCTCCAGAACCGCCGAAAAGACAGGCTTGCCGGGTGCGTTTGCTCCGCTTGAACGGGATGGCGCGGGCGCCACTCGCCAGCGGCTGACGGCAGCGCTCTGCACGCCTGTCCGGTGGCTCCTGAGCAGGATGACGGGCAGTTGCGCGGTTTCGGTTGCCAGAAGCAGACGCCGCGAGGCGGTCAGGTCGAGGCATTTCGGCTGGCCTGTCACCGAGGCGACGACGCCGGAAACAAGATGCGAGGCCTTGCCGCCGCTTCCGGCTTCCAGCGCATCGTTTGCTGCCTTCAGGACATCCTGTGCCGTGGGGCAGCGCACGATCAGAAGTCGCGACGGGTCGATCCCGAAGGCATGAAGCCCCGGCGGATAAAGCCCGCCATATTCACTTGCAGCACTTTCTTCCTCGATCCAGATGATCGGGCGGCGAGGTTCTGTAACACCTTCTGCCGCACGGGCGGCAAAAGCGAGCGCAAAGCCGGTCGCGGCCATATGCGCGCCGGGGTTTTCGGCAAAAACCTCATGCAGCGCATCGCCTGCAAGGCCATGCGGAAAGGCGGCATCGGCCCCGGCAAGGCCGAGCGTGAAACTGCGCGCGCGCCCGAAGCCCGTTTGTCCCTGATTTGCAAAACTACCTTGCGGATCGTTGCCTTCAATGGTCGTAACCATGCGCCGCAGCGCCGCGATGTCGATGCCGCTCACGTCTAGATTCCATCGTTTGTTCTCTATATGTTCTAGTATTGAATCGAGCGAGGCAAGAGTCAAGCGGGATCAGAAATCAGTCCAGTGGACTGATTTCCTTGCATAGGCGTTTCACACTTTTCGGGATACGCTCTATCATCGCGATAGCGGTTTTGGATCAGGCTGCTTCCCTGAAAGGCACGCCTGCCAGTTGCGCCAGATGGCCGGGAAGGTCGGTGCCAGCACCCGCCGCATTGATCGTGTCGAAATAATCATGCCAGCCGGTGGCGGTGATTCCGGCAATCAGCATGTCGAGAGCTGTTTCATCCGGGAAGCGCCAGATGGCGAAGAAACTCTGGTCGGGTGCAAAAGGCTTTGTCGCGTCGACGGGACCTAATGCCAAAGCCTCGATACCGAGCGCCGCAAGACCACCCATACCCGCGCCAACTTTCTCAAAAAAAGCCTGCCTGCCTTCAGCATCAAGCGCGTGCCAGCTCGATTTCGGGGAATAAAGCTCGGCGAGGTAATAGGTCATGTCATATCCCTTAGGGTTTCGTTGATCTTGAAAGAACGACCGGCATCGGTGCGGCTCCAGATGCGACGCAGCAAGGTGCTGAGAAGCTGCTGTTCGCCTGACGAGAGGTCGCTCATCAGGCTTGCAATCCATGCGGTGTGTTGTTCGAAAAGCTGTTGCGCCAGCAACGAACCTTCGGATGTCAGCCGGACAGTCAGCTTGCGGCGGTCCTCGCTATCCGCGCGGCGCTTGAGGAAACCATCGCGCTCCAGCCCGTCCAGCAGGCCGGTGATAGTGGCGCGCGTGACACCTGCGCGCTCTGAAAGCTCGTGCGGCGAGAGGCCGTCGGGCGCATCGTGCAGCAGAAACAGCAGGACGAACTTGCCCTCCGAAAGCTTGTGCGGTGCCAGCCGGTTGGCGCAATCCCGGTCAATGGCCGCAGCAAGCGACAAAACTTCAAAGCAGGCTTTCAGCGCGTCGGTGGACGGGCTGTGCCGGCGTTCCATTTCGCCCAGAAGGGCGTGATGCTTTTGTTCGATTATTTCCATACGGCGGCATATAATATGGCGCCATACTAAATGCAAGCGGGTTTGAATGTTCAAGTGAAAATCGGGGGAGCTTGATCGATGGATATATACGGTTTATATATGATACATATATGAATCGTATGGTCTGGACAAAGCTATGGGTATCGTGAAAATCGGTGACGAATTGCATGAGGAACTGCGCAAGGCGAGTGACGTCATGTGCCGTTCGATCAATGCGCAGGCTGAATACTGGATGAAAATCGGCATGCTGGCGCAGGCCCATCCCGACCTGTCGTTCAACGAGATCGTGCAGATGCAGTTGCGCGCCGCACAGGTCGAGCTGCCGGTTCTGGCGGTGCAATCGTCATGACCAAGACACCTGCCGAAGTGGAGAAAATGGCGGCATCCGGCGCGCTGCTCGCCTCCGTTTTTACCCTTCTCGACCGCACGCCGCTGGCGGGCATGACCACGATGCAGGTCAACGATCTGGTCGAGGATTACATTACCCGCGAGTTGCAGGCGCGGCCTGCCAGCAAGGGGCAATATGACTATCCCTATGTGCTGAATGCTTCAAAGAACGAAGTCGTCTGCCACGGCATGCCGTCGAATGACGAGATCATTGAAAACGGCGAGATCATCAACTTCGATATCACGCTGGAAAAGGACGGCTATATAGCCGATTCCAGCAAGACCTATATGGTCGGTGACGTTGCTCCCTTTGCCTCGCGGCTGGTCCGTGTGACCTATGAGGCCTTGTGGAAGGGGATTGCTGCCGCGCGTCCCGGCGCGACTTTGGGTGATATTGGTCATGCCATCGAGCGCCACGCCAAGCGGCATGATTACAGCATCGTGCGGGAATATTGCGGCCACGGTATCGGTCGCGAGATGCACGAGGAACCGCAGGTCTTGCATTTCGGCAAGCCCGGCACGGGCGTCCGTCTGCGCGAAGGCATGGTGTTCACCATCGAACCGATGCTCAATCAGGGAACGGCCAAGGTGAAGACCGAAAAGGACGGCTGGACGGTGGTGACGCGTGATGGAAAACTGTCAGCGCAGTTCGAGCATACGGTTGCAGTCACATCAAATGGCGTGCGCGTGCTGACCTTGCGTCCCGGTGAGGAAAAGATGCTGGCGGGTGTAGGGTCTGTGGGGAATTAGGTTTTGGGCGTGGCGTGAGACGCATTCAGAGAGAAAATCCGCCACGTCCTAAAGGGATATGGTGAAAATGGCCCAGCTTCGCGTCGCAAAACCTCGATGGAGAACCACTCCACCTTCGGCTTTGCTCCTAAACCTGTGCTATTTTCATCCATACCACGCTTCAAAACTAATTCCCCACAGACCCTAAAAAACGCTGCTTGATCTCATGCGATTCTGCCGGTCATCCAGAGCACAAAGACAATCGTTCCGCCCAGGCTCATTCCAGCGGCAAGAATAGTCCCTGCGATGACAGGCGCGAGTTTCAGGACCGAAATATGGGGCGTTATTTCCAGCCGGAAATTCGCCCTGATCTTTTCAGGGGTCAGGCAGGTGATTTCGTAATCGCCGGGTGTCGTGCAGTCGAAATAACCCAAGGCATGAGAAGCATTGCCGCGCATATCCGTCCGCCGGACGCTCAACAGAAAACGGCTTATGGAATGATAGGCAATCGGGATGCCGGTCGCGCGCGCCTTGATGGCAAATTGCGTTGAGAAATAGGCTGTTCCGGTGAAAACGATAAGCGGCGGAAACACGATGCTGATCGCGTAGCGCCCGACTTTCGGCAAAGGAATGCTATGGGGCCGGTCGTTACCCGCAAACTGGTGCCGGACATCAGGCGCAATCATTTTCCACAGAATGGAAATGCAGCGCACCAGCAGATAAATGCCAAGCAGAATGCAGGCAGGCAGGGCCAGATAGAAAGACAAAATTCACGTCCCGCTATAAAAAAAGCCCGCCGGAAGGCGGGCTTTTGTTTGGATTAGCGATGCTTATTTGCGGTCGCGTGCAGCAAGCGTGCGCAGACGCAATGCATTGAGCTTGATAAAGCCTGCTGCGTCCTTCTGGTCGTAAGCACCCTGATCGTCTTCGAAGGTGACGAGCTTGTCGGAATAGAGCGACTTGTCCGATTCGCGACCGATCACCATCACATTGCCCTTGTAGAGCTTGAGCGTGACTTCGCCTTCGACATGGCGCTGGCTGTGATCGATGGCGGCCTGCAGCATTTCGCGTTCCGGCGAGAACCAGAAGCCGTAATAGATCAGCTCGGCATAGCGCGGCATCAGCTCGTCTTTCAGGTGCGCCGCACCGCGGTCGAGCGTGATCGATTCGATGGCGCGGTGTGCTGCCAGCAGGATCGTGCCGCCCGGCGTTTCGTAGACGCCGCGCGACTTCATGCCCACGAAGCGGTTTTCCACGAGGTCGAGACGACCGATGCCGTTGTCACGGCCATAGTCGTTGAGCTTGGCAAGAAGCGTGGCAGGCGACAGGCGCTCGCCATTGATCGAAACGGCATCGCCCTTTTCAAAGCCGATCTTGATGATCGTTGCCTTGTCGGGAGCGGTTTCCGGCGAAATGGTGCGCATATGCACATATTCAGGCGCCTCGACAGCCGGATCTTCCAGAACCTTGCCCTCGGACGAGGAGTGCAGCAGGTTGGCGTCGACGGAGAACGGCGCTTCGCCCTTCTTGTCCTTGGCAACCGGAATCTGGTGCTGTTCGGCGAATTCGAGCAGATGCGTGCGGCTCTTGAACGACCAGTCGCGCCATGGGGCGATGATCTTGATGTCCGGGTTCAGCGCATAGGCCGAAAGCTCGAAGCGAACCTGGTCGTTGCCCTTGCCGGTCGCGCCATGCGCGATGGCGTCGGCGCCGGTCTTCTTCGCTATTTCGATCAGGTGCTTGGAGATCAGCGGGCGGGCAATCGAGGTGCCGAGCAGATAGACGCCTTCATAGACGGCATTGGCGCGGAACATCGGGAAAACGAAATCGCGCACGAATTCTTCACGCACGTCCTCGATGAAGATTTCCTTGATGCCCAGCATTTCCGCTTTCTTACGGGCTGGCTCAAGTTCTTCGCCCTGACCGAGATCGGCGGTGAAGGTCACAACTTCCGCGCCGAGTTCCGTCTGAAGCCACTTCAGAATGATCGAGGTGTCGAGGCCGCCCGAATAGGCGAGAACGACTTTCTTAACGTCTTTCCACTTGCTCATAATAAACTTCCGTCTCATCAGGCGCTCCAGAGCGGCGCCCAAAATTTGTCCGTAGTTCTTTTATCAGTTGCCAAGCAGCGTGCAAGCCGAAGGGCTGCGACTTATCGCGAAAACTCATGCGTATTATACCAGGGCGCTGAGATGCTAACGCATCACGCCCTGAAAATGCTCAGTCGCCGCATGGGCTTAACCAAAACTCGATGAGTCAAACTCATCGAGTTTTGGTATTACGTGATCTGTGGTTCGCCAACTTCATAAACAACGAGATTGCGGTCGCCGATACCAAGTTCAGGCCAGGCCGCGCGCCATTCGGCAATATGGGCGGAAGCGAAATGCCGGTCGAGCGAAGCGCGGTCGCGCCACATCTCCTTCACATGGATGAGGCCCGGCTCGAGAATGTCTGCGGCATAGAAATAGTCCACGCAGCCATCCTCCTCCCGGCTGGCCGAGATCATGCGCTGCATGGCCTCGTGCGCTTTGGCGAGGTTTTCCGGCGGCAGGCGGACGGTACCTACGATCAGCAGCATTTCTGTCTCCATTCGACTGTTTCATTTGCCGGGAAATTATTCTAGCGTGCGCCATCTCTTGGAGCACATTTCGATGTCTTTTCTGACAAACCTGACCTTCATTCCCGAATGGACGATTTTTGTCCAGTTCGCGATAGCAACCGCAATCCTTTCCATCACACCCGGTCCCGACATGACGCTTTTCGTCGGGCGCGCCCTGTCCGAAGGCAAGGCCGCAGGTTTTGCCTGCATGGCTGGCGCCAGCACCGGCATCGTCATTCACACCACCATGGTGGCGCTCGGCCTTTCGGCGCTCATTCTGGCGTCTCCCGCAGCCTTTACGGCACTGAAAGTGGTGGGGGCTGGCTATCTGGTCTGGCTGGCCGTGCAGGCGATCCGCAAGGGATCGGCCTTCTCGCCGGAAAAGAATGGCGGCAAGAAGCATACGCTGTTCCAGAACTGGCTGACGGGTCTTGGCATCAATCTTCTGAACCCGAAGATCATCCTGTTCAACATGACCTTCCTGCCGCAGTTCGTCTCCGCACATGACCCGCATGCCATGGGCAAATTGTTCTTCCTCGGCCTGTCGTTCATTCCGATGGCGCTCCCCTTCACCATTCCGATGGTGGTGGCGGCAGATCGTTTCGCCGGGCTCCTGAAAAAGAACCCGACCGTAACGCGCATCGTGGACTGGATGTTTGCGGGCGTATTCTCGGCCTTCGCGCTGAAGATCATCACCGCACAGGCAAAATAGAGCATTTCCAGCAAAAGTGCGAAGCGGTTTTGCGGAGGATAATGCGAATGAAAAAGCCATTTCCAGCAAAAGTGCGAAGCGTCTCCGCGGGGAAATCAGTCCACTGGACTGATTTCTGATCCCACTTCGATGCGTAGGACAATGCGAAAAAGAAGATGGATTTTATTCAGTCGGGCGGGTTAAAAGCCGCCCGGCATTGCGCCCGGCCAGCAGCCAGTAGACGAAGCTGCCGACGACGCCGGCGCCTGCAATGGCTGCGATCCAGAGCGAGCTTTCCGGAACGCTTCGACCATCGCTGAACGGAAGCGATGCGCCTGCGGCGGCAAGCCCGATCAGGGCACCCGCAACGCAATAGAACAGCGACGACTTGTAACCGCGCGCTTCAGCCAGAATGATGAGAATGAGGGCAGGCACAAAGCTGAACCCGCCAGCCATGGCTGCAATGGCAAAACCGCCAACGAAGACCGCGCTCCAGAAGCTGGTGGCTGCAAAAAACGAACCGGCATCCGCATCGCTCGCCATCATGACGAAATCGTTCATGAAGGAATCGACCCCAAGGGTGCGGAAAAGGATGGCGGCCAGAAACCAGCCAGCCGCCAATACGCCGCAGCAATAGCCGAATACCACGATGACGAAGCGCGTTATGTAGTCGAAAGTATCGTTCAAGCGCGCGCACCCATCAGTTTACTCGCCCCGTTATTCGCCATGCCCGGCAATCATCATGGCTTCGAGCGCAAGGCGTTCGCTCTTGCGCATGCGCTCCGATTCCGACTTAAGCTGGCCGCAGGCAGCAAGGATATCGCGACCGCGCGGGGTGCGGATCGGCGATGCGTAGCCAGCCGCGTTCACATAATCAGCAAATTTCTCGATCTGCTCCCATTCCGAGCACTGGTAATTGGTGCCGGGCCACGGGTTGAACGGGATCAGATTGATCTTGGCCGGAATGCCCTGCAAAAGCTTCACCAGAAGCTTGGCATCCTCAAGACTGTCATTGATGTCCTTCAGCATCACATATTCAAAGGTGATGCGCTTGGCATTGGACAGGCCCGGATATTCGCGGCAAGCCTTGATGAGCTGTTCCAGCGGATACTTCTTGTTGATCGGCACCAGAATGTCGCGCAATTCATCACGCACGGCGTGCAGCGAAATGGCAAGCATGACGCCGATCTCGTCACCGGTGCGATAGATTTCCGGCACGACGCCGGAGGTCGAAAGCGTGATGCGGCGCTTGGAAAGGGACAGGCCGTCGCCATCGGAGGCGATCAGCAGGGCCTTCTTCACTTCCTCGAAATTATAGAGCGGTTCGCCCATGCCCATCATCACGATATTGGTGATCTTGCGACCTTCGGCGGGAACCATGGCGCCATCGGGCGTGTCCTTGTCCGGGAAATCGCCGAGGCGGTCGCGGGCGGTCAAAAGCTGCGCCAGAATTTCTTCCGACGTGAGGTTGCGCACCAGCTTCTGCGTGCCGGTATGGCAAAACGAGCAGGTCAGCGTGCAGCCGACCTGGCTGGAAACGCACAGCGTGCCGCGACCTTCTTCGGGAATATAGACGCTTTCGATCTCGACCGGACGACCAGCACCCCGCGGTGGAAAGCGGAACAGCCACTTGCGGGTGCCGTCCTGCGAAATCTGTTCTTCGACCACTTCCGGGCGCGCAATGGTGAAATGCTGCGCCAGAAGGCTACGCAGATCCTTGGAAATATTGCGCATGTCGGCGAAATCGGAAACGCCGCGCACATAGAGCCAATGCCAGAGCTGGCTGATGCGCATTTTCGTCTGCCGCTCGGGCACGCCGACCTTTATCAGTGCTTCGGCCATTTCCTCGCGCGACATGCCGATAAGCGACGGCTTTGCCTCCAGGCTGGCGCGCGCATGGCGGGCAAGCTGGTCGCGCGTATCATCAATGGTAAGGTCGAACGAAATGGACATCTGTTTTCAACTGTTGGAAACGACGGCTGAAGCGCGTCGATAAGCTTCGCCAGATAATCTGGCCCGAATGCATGGATAAATAGGGTCCGGCACTTGGCTTTGCGACCCCTGTTGCGCGCGCTCTTAGCACACAATATCGCGTTCGTCATCCCACATGAAATCCGGTCTGCTATGCGTATGTGCAGCACAAAAGAAAAAAGCCGGGTTGTGTACCCGGCTTTAAACGACTTCCAATCGCGTGGATTATTTGCACTTCTGGATGGCTTTCAGCGCATCCGAAATACCCTTCAGCGAATAGGTGTAGTTGGTCTTTGTGCCGCGCTTCGACTGTGCCTGCACCTTCATTTCAGAACCGCCGCGCATGGCTGCGATGAGCTGCGGCTCTTCCGCCGCATTTTCCATCCAGCCTGACTTGCCGTTGACGAACATGTTGAAGTTGCGGTTGCCGATGGAGACGACGACCTTGGCATTGGTGTTGAGGTCGTAACCGGCCATGAATTGCGGTTCGAACGAAATGTTCTGGCCGGGCTTCTGGCTCACGAGGAAGAAGTTGTCACCGTGATCGACATTGGCCGGAGCCTTCTGGGTCGGTACGGAGAGGACATAGCAGACCTTGCCGTTGCCCGACTGATAGCTGTAGGCGCCCCAGGCATTGAACTGGCTGATCTGGCTCGGGGTCTGGGCGAGTGCCGAGCCCGCCATCCCAATCATGAACACAGAAGCCGCGACGATCGATTTTCCAAGCATTGGTTTTTACCGGTTCTCTTTCGTTTGCTTCAAACTTGAATATCGGGATGCCGCCGTTCATCACGCCGTCCCGCTCAGTTACCGATTAAATTGCCTTAATCTGGGTTACCAAACGGTGAAGTTTCGAAAGAAAACTTGAATGAGCAGCTAAGTCGCCCCGCCATCCCTTGGTTCCAGTTGAATTAAAAGAAAGCGGCGAGAGTTTGTTCGTGAGGATAAGGCAATAGGGCAGTAGGAGATTAAGGCAGTATGCTAAAAAGGGAATAAGGGAATAGGGGAGTACGGGAATAGGAAAATAAGGGTGAAAACGGGCGTAAGTGATGCAGGGTTGTCGGAATCAAATAGCTGTGAACAGCCTCCCTTACTCCCTTACTCCCTTACTCCCTTACTCCCTTACTCCCTTACTCCCTTACTCCCTCATCCTCGAGTGCCTGCCGGGCGGCGAGCCGGTGCGCAGGCGTGATGTGGGCACGAACGGCTGTCAGCGCTGCCATCAGCACGGCAACGTCGTCTGTGAAGCCGATACCGGCCAGAATATCGGGAATGGCGTCGAACGGCAGGACGAAATAGGCAAGTGCGGCCATCAGCGTCATGCGCACGCGGGTTGGCGTCTTCTGGTCGAGGGCACAGTAATAGGCTGCCACCACCTCATCCATGAAGGGCACCATGCGACCGGCGCGGCGCGCGGCCTTCCAGAATCCGTTCTTCACCCGTTCACTGCGCTTCTTGAATTCGCTCTCGCTGCCGGGTTCGAGGATTTCACCGATTCTGACGTCATCCATTCTCGTTCAACTCCTGTCGTCCCGCTTCCAATGGTTGAATACGGGTTGTGACCGATAGAAAATGGGGAGTTTGTGCTGTCCTTGCAAGACCATGATGATTCCATCACCCAGGTCACCTGCAAGAAGCATCAGCTACAACGCCCGCATCAAATCCCCAAAATACAGATTCGACCAGATCGCTTCCCCAGATCGCTTCCAAAGCGTTTCGGGCGGGCGATGGTCCATTGCTGAGTGGAGGTTCTGATGCATTTGACCGGCTATGGGGAAAACTTCATCCGCAGCGACCGTTCAACACGGCTGTTTCGTGGCAACCAGCTATTGGCGGCCGGAAGCGAAGACAATTACATCACCGTCGATCTGTCGGAGGCGGGATGCTACGATGCCGCCGTCTATCTGCGGTTTCTCTTCGGTGCCGGAATTTCGCTCAACACGCTACGCGGCACGTCCAGCCAGAACTGGATACCCATCCTGAATTTCAGGGCGGGCGAACAATGGAACGGCTATTCGGCGCTGCCTTTCGGTCAGGCAATCGGATTTTACGACGTTCAGGCCGGGCACATTTTCCATGCCGCCATTTCGCTTGGCGATGTCCATATCCGTGGCATCCATGGCGGTAAGCTTGGGCAGAACTGGCAGGATCGCACCAATCTGACCCGCGTTCTTCCCTATTCCAGCCGCAACCCCGACGGCAGCTTCAATTATGACCGCCGGAAGATTTACGTATACATCTCAAAGCTTTAAACTCAGACCAAGGCGTTCATCTTGCGCGCGAGCTTGATGTCGAGTTCCGTAATGCCGTTCTCGCTATGGGTGGCGAGCGTGACATCGACGCGATTGTAGACATTGAACCATTCGGGGTGATGGTCGAGCTTTTCCGCGTGGAGTGCTGCGCGCGCCATGAAGCCGAAGGCGGCGTTGAAATCCTTGAACTTGAAGCTTTTGGAAATCGCCTCGCGTCCCTTGACCTTCTGCCAGCCATCCAGTTCGGCGAGCGCTTCGTTCAGTTCATTTTCCGTCAGCCGGTTGCGTGCCATCGTCTTTCGCCTATGTTGCGGTTCCTGAGATAACCTACCATAAGCGCGAGAGTTCCGTGATCGTATCCGTAGCCGCACAAGTCCCAGCCAGCATTCTTTTCATCTGTGCAGGAAATATCTGTCGTTCTCCGCTTGCCGAAGGCGTGATGGACCATGTGCTGGAAAAACGCGGCATCCGCGACGTGCGGGTCGATTCTGCCGGAACCAACGGTTACCATACCGGCGAGGAGCCGGATGAACGCTCCATCAGCGTTGCAGCGCGCCACGGTCTCGATATTTCCACGCAGCGCTGCCGACAGTTGATCGCAGCCGATTTCAGCCGTTTCGATCTGATCCTAGGGATGGACCGCTACAATATGCGGATGATCGCTGAGCGGCAGCCTGCAAATGCAAGTGCGCAAATCGGGCTTTTCACCGAGATTGCCGAAGGGTGGGCGGTCGAAATCCCCGATCCCTATTATGGCGGGACCGGGGATTTCGAAAAGGTTTACCGAATGGTTCTGGCAGCTTCCATCGCGCTTGCCGACCAGTTCTGGCCAGAACGGGCAATCAAAGGCCAGGCTTCCTCCACGATGTAGGGTCCGCCGCCCACGGAATCACGTGACGACATCAGCACGAACCGTCCCACCTTGAAGGGCAGCGTCGCGAAGTTGCCGCGTGAAGAGAGATAGCGCACCACATCCTCGATGCGGGGATTTCTCAACCGCGCCAGTGTCACATGGGGCGTGAACTTGCGCGGATCGGCGGGAATGTGAAGCCGCTGGCAGATACGTTCGATTTCCGCCTGCAAAGCGTTGAGGTCAGGCGATGGGGATACACCCGCATAGATGCTGTGCGGCTTTTTGGAACCGAAAGCATTGACACCCGACAGGTTGAGCATGAATTCAGGCCGCCGCACGCGATCAAGCGCATTGGCAACCTCGTCGGCCACGTGGCCTTCCACATCTCCG
>WPCJ01287903.1_pt1 | contig 15467 bp, 14 predicted proteins | sample 5399831 | NCBI WGS metagenome assembly WPCJ01 (sample SAMN12869470, study PRJNA574797) | sludge metagenome | isolation source: wastewater treatment of pH10 | place: China:Beijing | collected 2019-05-20 | reverse complement strand
CGCTCCGGCAGGCTTCGCTGGCGACAGCGCTCGCCGCAACCTCAGAGAGCGGATCGCCGAGCGTGATCGCCGGGCAGATCGTCGCGGCGGCGCGCTCGGCAGCGGTGTTCGCCGGGATGTGGCGATGGGCCGAGCGCGGCGCTGGCACAACGAACCTCGAGGCGGAGATCCTCGCGGCGCTGCGGTCCGTGGAGTTCGGACTCCCCGAACGACACGACGCGCTGAGCGTCGCAGTCGTCGGCAGCGGCGCGATCGGCGCTCGCGTGATCGCTGAACTCGCCGCAGGCAACGTGCCGGGCGCAACGCTGGCGGGCGTTGTGACTCGACGGGCTGATGCGCTGAAGCAGGCGGTCGGTCAGCTCTCGGCGGGTATTACCGACTTCGGCGAGGATCTCGATGCGGCGATCCGCGCGAGCGACCTCGTCGTCGAGTGCGCCGGGATCACCGCAGCACAGACCATCGGCTCGCGGGTGATCGCGGCGGGTCGCGAGCTGCTCATCGTCTCGATCGGAGCGCTCGCAGACCCAGCAAGCCGAGACGCCCTGACCGGCGGCCCCGGCGTCCTCAGGCTCGCGACGGGCGCGATCGGTGGCCTCGACCTGCTTGCGGCTGCGGCGCGCCCAGGTGGGATCGAAGACGGGATCACGAGCGCCAGCCTCACCTCAACGAAGGGCGCTGCCTCGCTCGTGCAGCCGTGGATGGATGTCGAGCAGGCGCGGAAACTTGAGACCGCTACCGAACCGTTCGCCCTGTTCGAAGGGACGGTCGCGGATGCCATCGAGCTGTACCCGGGGTCGTTGAACGTCGCGTGCGCGCTCGCCCATGCGACCGGGCTCTGGGGTGAGACGCGCGTGCGGCTCGTTGCTGATCCGGCAGCCGAGCGCACCACGCACGAGATCGTCGCCGCGGGCGCCGCGGGGGAGTATCGCTTCGTGATGACGAACGCGGTCTCCGAAGCGAACCCGACATCCAGTGCCGTCGTCGCGGAGACGGTGCTGCGCGGGATCGCGACGCTCGCGGGCCCCGGCGCGACGTTCGTGTAGCTGGCAGGCCGGCTAGACCTCGAACTCGCCCGCCTCAAGCCTGCCCTTGACCTGTCCAAGGAATCTCGCCGCATCGGCTCCGTCGACCAGTCGATGATCGTAGCTCAGTGACAGGTACATCATGTCGCGGGCTTCGATGCTCTCGGAGCCGTCAGCCAGTCGGACGACGACCGGCCGGCGCGTGAGGGCGCCGGTACCGAGGATGGCGACCTGTGGCTGGTTGATGATTGGCGTGTCGAAGAGTGTGCCGACCGATCCATAGTTCGTGACTGTGAACGTGCCGCCCGCAAGGTCGCCGGCGGTGAGCTTGCCCTCCTGTGCCCGAGCGGCGATACCGGCGATCGAGGTCGCAAGCGACCGGACCGGCAGCGCCGCGGCGTCGCGAATGACAGGCACGAGCAGACCGCGTGGGGTGTCGACCGCGATCCCAATGTGTTCGCCGTCGGGGTGGGTGATGACCCCGGCCTCGAGGTCGATGGTTGCGTTGAGCTTGGGATGGTCCCGGAGCGCCTCGACCGCTGCCCGCACGATGAATGGCAAGTAGCTGAGCCCAACACCCTCTTCGTCGCGGAAGCGGGTCTTCTTCGCTTGGCGAATGTCAGACACGGCGCTGAGGTCGACCTCGACTGTCGCAGTGAGTTGCGCGGAGGTATCGAGCGACTCCACCATGCGGTTCGCGATTGTCGCGCGAATCCGGGAAACTCGTTCCGTGGTGCCGTGGTGTGGCAGCGATGGGGCGTCGGCGGGTGTCGTCGTCGATTGCTGTGTGTGGGTATTCACTGGTGCATCCTCATTGATAACGTCTGGTAGAACCAGAGGTATCCTGACACGACTGGGTGCGAACGTCAACGCCTCGCCTCCGTCGAACCGAGAAGGAGAATCGAAATGCTGAGCGTGTTGTCTACGATCGCGCCGATGTTTGTGCTGCTCGGTGTGGGGATGGTTGCTGGCTTTGCGCCACGGTTCCGAAGCGCGCAAGCGGGGCTCAACGCTTTCGTGTTCACATTTGCGCTGCCAGCGTTTCTCTTTGTTGCGGTGACGAACGCGCCGATTCGAGACGGCGTGCCGCTCGCGTTTGTCGGAATCTCGCTCGGGGTGACCGCGCTCGTCTACGCGCTCGTGCACCTCGGAGCGTTCCTTGTGCGCGGGCGCGGAAACCTCGCTCCCGGCCCGCTCGCAGTCGCCGCGACCTACGGCAACGTTGGGTACCTGGGTGTGCCAATCGTGCTGAGCGTCGCGGGCCCCGGTGCCGCGCTCGGTGCCGCCCTCGGGCAGTTGTTGCACAACATGCTGTTCATGGTCGGCTACCCGCTGCTGAAGTCCATTCGTGGGGGCACGACAGGCGGTGACGGCAACCGTGTCCGGGGCGGCTGGACGCTCCTCTGGCGGCTCGCGAAAGGCTCGTTGCTGCTCAACCCGGTGGTGCTGGCGGTCGTCGCTGGCACGGTGGTCGGCCTGCTGGATCTTGCGGTGCCAGCCGTGCTAACTGCAAGCCTGGAGATGCTCGGAGGCGCAGCGGTACCCGCGGCAATGTTCGCGGTGGGGCTCACGATCAAGCCAGCTTTCGAAGGGTTGCGCTCCGGTACGGTGTCGGTCGCTGGCGTCGCCGTGGCGTCGGTGGTGAAGCTCGTGGGACTGCCGCTCGCAACGCTCCTCGCAGTCGTGCTTTTTGGGGGCGGCTTGGCGCCCCAGTGGGTCGCGTCGGCCGTGATTATGGCCGCGATGCCGGTGTCGTCGACGGCGAGCGTTATCGTGTTCGAATACGACGGCGACGTGCGTCTCGTCGGCGCGACGACGCTTGTCACGAGCGTTATCGCGCTCGTGACAATCCCGCTGATTCTGTCCGTGGCGGGTTAGTTCGAAGCCCCGCCACGCCCGGGATATCCCGGCGTGGTGCGGCGGTGCGCGGCGCCGAAGTTCGGCGTGACGACAGGGGAGTTGGGGGTGCGGTGCGCGGCCGTGCGGCGCGGTTTCGGCCGCGCAATCCTGCATCCCTGTTGCCTGGTTCTACCAGAGCGTGCATAATAATCCGAGCGGCCCGTCTGACTCTCGGTCGGATCCGCTCCGAGGGCGGTACCTTGCCCTCTCACTGTCTGACCTGGACGGACACAACCATCCAACCGGTACCGATATCTCAAGGAGGAGATTCACGTGAAGAAGACAACTCTGATCGCTGCCCTGGCGGTCTCAGCGCTCGCGCTGAGCGGCTGCTCGAGCGGCGGCTCGCCGTCGGGCGACGCAAGCGGCGAGAGCTACAGCTGGGACATGACCATCACCGTTTCCGAGGCCTCGGCCTGGTGGGCCGGCGCCGAGAAGTTCGCCGAGCTCCTCGACGAGAAGTCGGACGGACGCATGACACTGAACCTCTTCGCGAACGAGCAGCTCTCGGGCGGCGACCCCGCAGCTGGCGTCGAGATGCTCGCGAACGGCGACAAGGCATTCTCCTACAACTCCCCGATCATTTACTCGGGCATCGACCCACGTTTCTCGGCGATCACGGCACCGTTCCTGTACGCGGACTACGCTGAAGCCGATGCGGCGATGGCCGACGGCGGCATCGAGATCTACGAGCAGCTCACCGACGAGATGGGCATCAAGATGCTCGGCTTCGGCGAGTCAGGATTTCGCCAGATCACGAACAGCAAGCACGAAATCACCGAACCCGCAGACCTCAACGGGCTGAAGCTGCGCGTCGCGGGCTCCGAGCTCTTCCTGAACATCTACAAGCAGCTCGGCGCAGACCCCGTCACGATGAACTTCGCCGAGGTGTTCACCTCGCTTCAGAACGGAACCATTGACGGTCAGGAGAACCCATTCGACGTGATCTACTCGAACGGTCTCATGGAGGTGCAGAAGTACCTCTCGGTGTGGAACTACGTCTATGATCCGCTGATCCTCGGCATGAACAAGGACCTGTTTGAGAGCCTGAGCGACGAGGACAAGCAGATCGTGGAAGAGGCATCGGCCGAGGCCAATGAGTTCCAGGTCAAGCTCAGCCGCGAGCGCGAGGCGGAGCAGCTTGCGGAGATGCAGGACGCGATGACGGTGACCGAGCTCACCCCCGAGCAGCTCGCCGTCTTCCGTGAGGCCATGCAGCCGGTCTACGACGCCTACGCCGACAAGTGGACGGCTGAGGTCGCCGAGGCAGTGCAGCCGAAGTAGTTCGATCTGTGGGGCGGCACCTGCGCCGCCCCACAGCGAACCGGATCACCTATGTTTGATCTCATTCTGCGCAGGCTCGAAAACACAATCATCGCGATCACCTTTCTGTTCATCACGCTGCTGGCGTTCGCCAACGTGATCGCGCGCTACGTTTTCCACGCCTCATTTTCGTTCACCAGCGAGTTGCTGATTAATCTCGCTGTGCTGCTGACCATGGTTGGCGCCTCGGCCGCGACGCGGCTCGGGACGCACCCAAGCTTCAGCCTGCTCCGCGACTCGAGTCGCGGGGCACTCCGCAAGGTCGTCGTCGTGATCATCTGCGCTGGCATGCTCGTCTTCTTCCTGATTCTGCTCTGGCTCGGATTCGAGACCGCGATGAAGCAGCTTGAGTCCGGTCGCATGACCCCGGCGCTGCAGTTCCCACAGTGGATCTTCTCGATGGGCCTACCGCTCGGTGCACTGCTCGGCGCTATCCGCTCAATCCAGGTCTGCGTGATCGAGCTCCGCGGCGGCGAAGCGTTCAAGGGCGAAGAGGCTGAGGCCCTTGAAGTTGCGGCCGCTGTCGAAGCCGAGACCGAGCTGCTTGCACGCGCACACCAGGAGGGCGGTACGCCCTCCGCACCAGCATCCGGACCGAAGGAGGGCGGACGATAATGATTGAACTCGTACTGTTCGGCACGTTCCTTGTCTGCCTGTTCATCGGCGTTCCGGTCGCAATGTCCATGGGCCTGTCGGCGTTCGCGACGATCCTGTTTACTGGCGGTGTGAAGGCGCTCGCCCCGGCCTCGAGCATCCTCTACGCCGGGCTCTCGTCCGAGACGCTGCTTGCCATCCCGTTCTTCATCCTCGCAGGCGTGATCATGGAGCTCACGGGGATATCGAGGCGGCTCGTCGAGTTTGCCGACGCGTGCTTCGGCCACATGAAAAACGGGATCGCGCTCACCGCGATCCTGACCGCGCTGCTCTTCTCCTCGATCTCCGGATCCGGCCCTGCGACCGTGGCCGCGATCGGCGGAATCCTCATCCCGGCGCTTGCCAAGCACGGCTACAGCAAGCGGCACGCCGCCTCGCTCGTCGCAACATCGGGCGAACTCGGCATCATTCTCCCGCCCAGCATCGCGTACATCGTCTTTGCCGTTGTCGCTGCGGACTATGCCGGTCCGGGCGTTGATCGCGTGACCATCGGCCGGCTGTTCATGGCCGGCGTCGTTCCGGGCCTCATCCTCGTTGTCGTGCTCTACTTCATCGCTCGGTTCCTGCCGCGCGACATGGAGATTGCGAAGTCGAACGCCGCCGCTCACCTGAGCGAGGCGTTGGGCAAGAACACCCGCCAGCGCACCGCAACCGTCACCGCGACCGGTGCGGTCGCGAGCACCGCAGACAACACGGGGCTGCTGACGATCGACGACGTGACCCCGGTCAACGCTGGATCAGGCGCAGGTATCGGCATGAGAGCGAGGCGAGCGCCGGCAGGCGTGGTCTTCAAAGCGTTCCTGCGGGCGGTGCCCGGCCTGCTAGTACCGGTGATCATTCTCGGCGGCATCTATGGCGGCATCTTCACGCCAACGGAGTCGGCCGCGGTCGCTTCCGTCTACGCGCTCGTTGTCGGCCTGTTCGTCACGCGGGATCTGAAGTTTGCGGAGGTCTTCAAGATCTTCACGTCCGCGGGCATCATGTCGGGGCGCATCATGCTCATCATCGCGTCGGCGACGCTGTTCGCCTACGTGATCACGCGCAACCAAATCGCGAAGCACGTCGCTGACTGGATGTTGAGCCTGACCGACAGCATGGTGCTGCTCGTCTTGATCATCAACCTGGCACTGCTCATTGCAGGTATGTTCCTCGACGCGATCTCGGCGTTCTACCTCTTCATCCCGCTGTTCGTCCCCGTGCTCCTCGAGCTCGGCATGAACCTGACCACGATCGGCGTCATGATGACGATGAACCTCGCGATCGGCCTCATCACGCCGCCCGTGGGCATCGACCTGTTCGTCGCGGCGAGCATCGCGAAGATCCCGTTCGGCGAGGCGGTGAAGGGTGTCGTGCCATTCGTGGTCTCCGGCATCATCGTGCTGCTGTTCGTGACCTTCATCCCTGCACTCAGCAATTGGCTGCCTGACCTACTCGGGCTCTAGCCCACCGAAGGAGTGAGCACTATGGCTCAAGAATTTGCTGGCAAGGTCAGCGTCGTGACCGGGGCTGCCGGCGGAATCGGCGCGGAGATCGCCATCGAACTCGCGGTACGCGGGTCGGACGTGCTGGTTATTGACGTGACCGACGGCTCGGCAACCGTATCCGCCATCGCCGACCGCACCGGTGGTGCGGTGCGGGCGCGCGGCGAGATCGTCGACATCCGCGACCGGGAGGCGGTGAAACGGTGCCTCGACGGGGTGGTCGCCGACTGGGGGTCGCTGGACGTGCTCGTGAACAACGCGGGCACGGCCGGACGTCTCAGCCTTGAGGATATGACCGATGAGGTGTGGGCTCGCGACCTCGAGACGAATCTCACTGGCACGTTCCTCATGACGCAATGCGCGGTCTACCCGCACATGCGAGACGCCGGGCAGGGGGCCATCGTGAACGTGAGCTCCATCTCCGGGATCGTCGGCGGGGCGAACTCCGGCGGCGAGGGGGCCGCGCGCACCGGACCGGCCTATGCGGCATCCAAGGGCGGCGTCATCGCATTCACCCGGTGGGTTGCCAAGGAGGTCGGTCCGCTCGGGATCACCTGCAACACGGTCGCCCCCGGGCCGGTCGCAACACCAATGACGGCTGGGGTGCCCTACCCGGTCGACGCCCAACCGATCAAACGGATCGGACAGCCTACCGACATCGCCCAGGCCGTCGCGTTCCTTGCCTCGGCTGGGGCGAGCTACATCACGGGCGAAACCCTCAAAGTCTGCGGCGGAACCGCTATCGGTTAGCACCCCGCCGCACGCCGAGCGCGCTGTCGGTTCGCCCCCTACCCGGAGGCGAACCGACAACACCCCTCACCGCGGGTGCAGCGCTCATTCTCGACTCTTCCCAACGGTCACAAGCTGGAAGGAGGACCCGATGCTGCCATTAGTGCATCCTGGTCCCAAGACCCAACCCCGAATTCTTACTCAACACGTGCGCACAGTTCGCGCACTCTGCGAGCTCCGAGACGGCCAGCCCGTCATCGAGCAGCTCCACGACACGCTCACCGCGCTCGGCTCGGACAGCGGCTTCGCCGAGATCCACGGTGGCAGCTTCGCTCCGCTGAGCTACTGCGTCCCTGACGTCGCGACGCCCGAGAAAGCGCTGAGCTTCTCCGCAACGCGCCATCACGATCGCGCTCACCTGCTCTATGGGTCAGTCACGCTGGGCCGCCGCGATGACGCGCCGTATATGCACAGTCACTGCTTCTGGCAGGCCCCGACGGGCGGCCTCGAAGGAGGCCACGTCTGGCTCGACACCGAGGCAGGCGAATCCGCTCCGGTCGCGGTCGTCACCGCGGTCTTCGATGCGCAGTGGCGGAGCAACACCGACCCTGAAACCAAGATGCCGGTGTTCACACCGCACGGGCGCACCACTGAACGAGAACGGGGACACGCCATGATTCACGACAGCAACGACACCCAGTCGGCAGCTCCGACGACGGCGGCGCTGATTCAGGTCGGTGAAGCCGACACTGTCATCGCCCGTGTACTGCCAGGCGTTGACATCACCGACGCGCTCATCAGCGTCTGTGCGGACGCGGGCTTCGACCGCGCAGTGGTACGTGCCGGCCTCGGCAGCTTTGTTGGGGCGACCTACGTTGACCGCGCGACCGGCGGACACACTGTGATCGACGGCCCGGCAACCGAGGTGATCGCGCTCATCGGCGACGTTCGACGCGTGGCAGGGGAGCTGCAGACGCGCTTGAGCTGCACGCTCGTCGACCGACACGGAGTGATCCGCGCCGGCGAGCTCGTGCCCGGGGAAAACCTCGTCGCGGCGACGTTTGAACTCACGGTGCAGCGCCTGGACGCCCCCACCATCACCGTTTCTTAGACCATCCACCACCACTCAGAAGGAGAACACTCATGGACGTCAACCTCACCAAGGACCTGCTCGGCGACGAAGAAGAGGCCGACCTTGTCGAATGGCTCGTCGAAGACGGCGCGACGGTGACCGAGGGGCAGAACATCGCCTCGATCGAGACCTCGAAGCTTGTGAACGAGCTCGTCGCGCCCGTAGCGGGGGTCATCTCGCTCAAGAAAGACGCCGGCGACATGGTCTCACTCGACGAGACCATCGCGACGATCGAGTAGGGGCAACATCATGACGACATTTCACGCAGCAGAGCAGGGGCTCGCTGGGCTCGAGCTCATGGCGAAGATTCGCGAGTTCGAGCGCAGGATGCCGTTGCTTTCGGAAGAGGGCCTCATCCGAGGCTCGACCCATCCGTCACTCGGCATGGAAGCGGTCGCGGTTGGCGTCTCCCTGGCGCTTCGCGACGACGATGCCATCGCGAGCAACCACCGCGGGCACGCGCACACCCTCGCCAAGGGTGCGGACTTCGGTAGAACGATGGCGGAGATCCTCGGGCGAGCGGACGGCTACTGCCACGGCAAGGGCGGGTCGATGCACATCGGCGTCAAAGAGCTCGGCGTGCTCGGCACAAACGGCATCGTTGGCGCGGGGATCGGGATCGCAACCGGTGCCGCACTCGCATCGAAGATGAAGGGCGAGGATACCGTCGCGGTCTCGTACTTTGGCGACGGCGCATCGAACCAGGGCGTGCTCGCCGAGGCGTTCAACCTCGCGGCGATCTGGAACCTGCCCGTCATCTTCGTTCTCGAAAACAACCACTACGCGCAGTCAGCCGCGATCGAGGACATGGTCGCCCAGATCGACCTGTCGCGCCGCGGCGAGGCGTACGGCGTGCCGTCGTTCTCGGGCGACGGTATGGACCTCGCCGAGGTCTACGAGCTCGCGTCGGCGGCGGTCGCACGCGCACGCGCTGGTGAGGGGCCGACGTTCCTCGTCCTCGACACGTACCGCTACCTGGGGCACATGGCCGGAGACACAGAGATCTACCGCAGCGCCGACGAGGTCGAAGCGGCGAAGGCGAACGACCCGATTGAGAAGCTTCTCGGCCAGCTCATCGCCGACGGGGTCATCACCGCCGACGAGTGGGAGTCCATGAGCGCTCGGATCATTGCAGACGTCGAAGCTGCGGAACAGTTCGCTCGGCGGTCGCCCTTCCCAGACCCCGCCGAGGCTTTCACTGACGTGTACGCGAAGGAGACGCAGGGATGAACACAGAGACAAAGGACCTCGTCACCTGGCGAGCGCTCAATGCCGCGATGCACGACATCCTCGAGTCGACGCCTGAGGCGTTCGTGCTTGGGGAAGACATCACGACCTGGGGCACCGGAGGCGGAACCTACGGTGTGACGCGTGGGCTCCGGAAGAAGTTCGGAAGCGGTCGCGTGATGGATACCCCGATCAGTGAAGAGGTGCTGCTGTCGGCAGTCTCTGCCGCAGCCGCTCGGGGCACGAGGCCGATCCTCGAGATCATGTACTCGGACTTCTCGTTCCTGGGCTTCGACGGCATCATCAACCAAGCCGCAAAGGCGCGCTATATGTTTGGCGGACAGTTCGATACGCCGCTCGTTATTCGGAGCAACGGCGGATCGGGAATCGGCAAGGCGGCGCAGCACTCGCAGTCGCTCGAGACCCTGTTCGCGCACATCCCCGGCCTCGAAGTCGTGGTGCCCGGCACGCCTGGCGACGCCTACGGGCTACTCCGCACCGCCGCGGCGAGTGACAATCCGACGATCTTCCTGGAACACAAGAACCAGTACTACGACCGCGGACCCGTCGACTTCACGCCGATCCCGTTCGGGCAGGCTCGGATAGCGCGAGCAGGGTCGGACGCGACGATCGTTGCGACCCAGCAGATTCTCGCCTACTCACTGGCGGCCGCCGAGGAACTTGCTGCGGAGGGTATCGAGGTTGAGGTTATCGACCCGAGAACCCTCTACCCGTTCGACATGGACGCGGTCTACGCGTCGGTCGGCAAGACGCGACACCTTGTCGTGGGACACGAGGCCGTGCGCGACTACGGCTGGGGAGCCGAGTTCGTCGCGCAGACCGTCGAGGCGGCGTGGGACAAGCTTGACGCCGCGCCCGTCAGGGTGGGCGGCGCGCGGGTGCCGATCCCATACTCCCAGCCCCTCGAGGAGGTCGTCATTCCGTCGAAGGATGACATCGTCGCCGCCGTCAAGCGCACGCTCGCGTGACACTGCGATGGGAAGGGCGGTCAGCCGCCCCTCCCATCGTTCCTCCCTGCTCCACCACTCGTTCCACGCCAACACTCCGCTGAAAGGCACGCCATGAACCGTCTATCGAAAAAATCCTGCATTGTCTTTGGCGGTGGTTCGGTCGGGGGCGAGATCAACAACGGGCTCGCCGCCGCGATCACCTACGCCCGCGAGGGCGCACGCGTGACGGTCGTCGATGTGAGCGCTGCGGCCGTCGAAGGCGGGGTCCAGCGGGTACGAGACGAGTGCGCGGCCCGCGGGCTCACGGCTTCCGTGCTCGGCATCGTCGGGGACGTCACGGACGAGGCGTCCGTGAAGCGCGCAGTCGACTCGGCTATTGCTGAGTTCGGCAGGATCGACGTGCTCCACAACAACGTCGGTGTCGCACGAATGGGGGGCCCGATCGAGCAGTCCATTGAGGACTGGAAATTCTCCATCGATGTGAACCTGACGAGCATCTTTCTGACGTGCAAGCACGTGCTGCCACACATGCTTGAGCAGGGCAGCGGAAGCATCATCAACATCGGGTCCGTCGGCGGTATGCGTTACATCGGATACAACTACCCGAGCTACTCGGCAACGAAGGGTGCCGTCGCCCAGTTCACCCAGAATCTCGCCCTGGAGTATGCCGCGCGCGGTATTCGAGCGAACACCATCGCGCCCGGCTATATCAACACACCCATGATCTACCGTCAGATTAGCTCGGCATACGACAGCGTCGAAGCGATGGTCGCGGCGCGGGACGCACTGTCGCCCACTGGGAAAATGGGAGACTCATTCGACGTCGCAAACGCCGCGCTCTTCCTTGCCTCGGACGAGTCGCGCTACGTGAACGGCGTGTGCCTGCCCGTCGACGGTGGGCTCGTGCAGAGCTCGGCGCCACGAGCGGTGCAGCAGTGAGCTAGGACTGTCTGGCGTCGCGCTCGCGTTCGGTGAGCACCTCGAGCCAGGCGAAGTGGTCGTCGACAGTTGCCGAGGCACCAGCGACGTCGCCGGCGCGCACCGCGGAGAAGATAGCAGCGTGGACCGTCCGCATGGTCTCGAAGTCGTGCTCGAGCGTGAGGTGCTGGAGTGTTCCCTGAAGCACCGGCTGAAGCATCTCAGAGAAGAAGATCAACCCGGGCGATCCCGATGCCGCGAACATTGCGCGGTGAAACGCCCCGTCTGCCTCGAGGAGTTCCTTGCCGTCTTGGGTGCTGTGCATCCGTGACAGGCTGTCTTCGAGCGCCGCGAGGGCATTGTCGTCCGCGTTGATGCACGCCTCGATCGCGGCCTGGCGCTCGAGCGCGTGCCGAACCGAGATGAGCGACTCCACGGTCATCTGCTGGAACATCAGGCCGAGGATGAGGACGTCGCCGGTTTGCTCGGGCTGGACTCCGGTATAAAAGGTCCCCTGCCGCTCCTTCCGGCTCAGCACACCCATGGACTCGAGCTTGCTCATCCGATCGCGGAGCGTGTTCCGGCTGAGGTTCAGGGTCTGGGTGAGCTCCCGCTCACTCGCAAGACGCTCGCCCGGAGCCATGCCGAGCAGCAGCTCGACGAGGGCGTTCAACGGGGGATCGTTCAGCAGCGCGAGGGAGAAGTGATGGTTCTTCAGCGATTCCGTCGCCACCAGCGGCGTTCGACTCGGATCATCCACGGCGGGTCCTTCCCTCAGCATGCTTTCACAGGTATATCACGCTCTCGCGATGGGACGACGAAGCTGGGTCCCCGCGTGGCGAAACGGTCCCCGGCGTCCGCTCCACGCGGGCACTACACTAGCTGAGTGAGTACACCGCGCGCCCTGAAAACGCTTGATCGATTGCCTCGCCGCGTGCTGCAGCTCGCGGTGGGGCTTGCGCTGTTCGGTATCGGTGTATCGCTCATCCTGAAGTCGAACTTGGGCGCCGCCTCGTGGGACGTGCTGACCCAGGGGCTCAGCCACCACCTGCCCCTGAGCTTTGGCACGATCACGATCATCATGAGCGGCATCGTGTTGCTCTGCTGGATTCCGCTGCGTCAGCGCGTCGGATTCGGGACCGTCGCAAACGCGATTCTCATTGGCGTCTTCGCCGACGTCGGTCTCGCGCTGTTCCCGACCCCCGATGGGTTCTGGGTGCGGATCGCGGTGATGCTGCTCGGCGTCGTGCTCGTTGGCATTGCGAGCGGCATCTACATCGGTGCCGGATTTGGTTCGGGGCCTCGCGACGGACTGATGATCGGGCTGCACGAGGTGACGGGGTTGCCGATCTGGGTGGTGCGCACCGCGCTCGAGGTGTTCGTCGTCGTGGTCGGCTGGCTGCTGGGCGGTACCGTCGGCATCGGAACGCTCGCCTTTGCAGTGCTCATCGGCCCGCTCTGCCAGGTGTTCCTCCCGCTGTTCGCCATTCGCGACGCCGAGCGGCAGCCGACCGATGTGGACCCGGCGCTGGAGGCGCCCGTTGTCGTCGCCGAGCCTGAGTTCGCGCCGATCGCCACCGGGAGTATCCCCGTTCAGCCGCCGACCAGTCCAGCGGCTCAGGTCAATGTGACGACAGTCAGCGCGGCGACGACGCCGGTCAGTCCGGCGACGCCGCCAGCCGAGACGCTGGAGCCAGAGCAGGCGCAGCCCGCACGCGCCGCAACGCCCCTGCCTGAGCAGCGGCCCGAACCGGGGCGCAGCGTCGACGCCTGAGCGGCCCCAGCGACGGCGCGGCAGGTGAGGCTACGCCCCGGCCCCGAGCCTGGTGCCCTGATCGATCGCCCGTTTCGCGTCGAGTTCGCCTGCGACATTGGCGCCGCCGATGAGGTGGGTCGTCACGCCCAGCGCGGTGAGCTCGTCGGCGAGGCTGCGTCGGGACTCCTGCCCGGCACAGATCACAATCGAATCGACTTCGAGAATGCGCCGCTCACCATCCACTGAGATGTGGAGGCCGGCGTCGTCGATCCTGTCGTACTCCACTCCCGCGACCATCTGGACGCCGCGGCGAGCGAGCTCGGTCCTGTGGATCCAGCCGGTGGTCTTCCCCAGCCCCTTGCCGAGTTTGCCGTCCTTGCGCTGCAGCATGACGAGCTCGCGCGCGGGCACGAGTTCGGCCGGCGTGGTGAGTCCGCCTGCGCGCGCATAGGCGGGATCGACGCCCCAGTGGTGGAAGAACTCGCCCGCGGTGGCAGGCTCGCCCCGCAGCCCGGGGGAGTCGGCGGGTTCGGTGAGGAACTGCGCGGTGTCGAACCCGATTCCCCCGGCGCCAATCACGGCGACCCTGCGCCCGACGGCCGCGCCGTCTCGCAGCACGTCAAGGTAGCCGAGAACGGACGGATGGTCGATCCCTGGGATCGCCGGGATCCGTGGCGAGACCCCGGTCGCAACGACGACCTCGTCGAACCCCGCCGAGGCGAGCGCGGACGCGGTCGCCTCGCTACCGAGCCGAACGTCAACGCCGGTCTCCGCGAGTCGCACCGCGAAGTACCTGAGGGTCTCGCGGAACTCGCTCTTGCCCGGGACCTGCATCGCCACGTTGAGCTGGCCACCGATCGTGTCGCTCGCGTCGAACAGGGTGACGGAGTGCCCGCGCTCGGCAGCGGTCACTGCGTACGCGAGCCCCGCGGGGCCCGCGCCGACCACCGCGAGCCGTTTCGGGCGGTCGGTCGGGGCGATGATGAGCTCGGTCTCGTGGCCGGCGCGCGGGTTCACCAGGCACGATGTCAGCTTGCCGGAGAACGTGTGGTCGAGGCATGCCTGGTTGCACGCGATACACGTGTTGATGCGTTCAGGGGTCCCAGCCTCGGACTTCGAGACGAACTCGGGGTCGGCGAGGAACGGCCGCGCGAGCGAGACGAGGTCGGCGTCGCCCGAAGCGAGCACGTGCTCGGCGGTCTCCGGGGTGTTGATCCGGTTCGTTGCGATCAGCGGCACGCCGACCGCGCCGCGCAGCTCGCGTGTGACCCAAGCGAATGCGCCGCGCGGCACGGACGCGGCGATCGTGGGGATGCGCGCCTCGTGCCACCCAATGCCCGTATTGATGACTGTCGCCCCGGCCGCCTCAACGTGCTGCGCAAGCTCGATGACCTCGGCGAGCGTTGAGCCGCCGGGGACGAGGTCGAGCATCGAGAGTCGATAGATGATGATGAAGCCGGGCCCAACTCGTTCGCGCACTCGGCGCACGATCTCGGTGGGCAGTCGCAGCCTGCCATCGAGGTCGCCGCCCCAGTCGTCGTCGCGGACGTTCGTCTCGCGCGCGATGAACTCGTTGATCAGGTACCCCTCAGATCCCATGATCTCGACGCCGTCATAGCCGACAGACTGCGCGAGGGCCGCGGCGGTGACGAAGTCGTCGATGGTCCGCTCGACGTCGGCGCCCGTGAGCTCGCGGGGAGTCAGCGGAGAGATCGGCGCTCGAACGGCGCTCGGAGCGACGAGATCCTGCTGCGCACCGTATCTGCCAGCGTGCAGCAACTGGAGCGCGATCCTGCCACCGACGCCGTGCACCGCCTCCGTGATGAGCCGGTGCGGCGCCGCGTCCGACTCGCTCGCCATCGTCGCGCCGCCCGCGGTCAGCCTGCCCTCCGCGTTCGGCGAGATACCCCCGGTCACGATGAGGGCGGCGCCGCCGGCTGCGCGTTCCCGGTAGAAGGCCGCGAGTCGCGCGAAGCCGCCGGGTAGTTCCTCGAGACCGAGGTGCATGGACCCCATGATTGCGCGGTTGGGGAGCGTCACCCCAGTGCCGGGAAGCTCGAGCGGCGTGAAGAGTGTCGGATAGGTCGTCGTTGACATGTGTTCCTCTCGGATCGACGTGCACCGAATCTAGCCGCGCCCGGGCGTGAAGTCGAGCGGGGTGGCGCGATCACACAACAGCAACTCACGTGCTCCGGCGCGTTGTCAGCGGGAAGCTCCCACTCCGAATCACCTCGTCCGCGAGCCCGACCACCCGGTGACCTGCGTCGAGGCGGCGGGCCGCGGCGATGTGCTGCGCCGCGACCGACTCGAGGCCGCGTAGCCACCAGGCCAGCGCGCACAGCGCGACGATCGCGG
>WPCJ01317912.1_pt1 | contig 15472 bp, 10 predicted proteins | sample 5399831 | NCBI WGS metagenome assembly WPCJ01 (sample SAMN12869470, study PRJNA574797) | sludge metagenome | isolation source: wastewater treatment of pH10 | place: China:Beijing | collected 2019-05-20 | reverse complement strand
GCGATCTTTGGTATCATCACGAAGTGCGCGCGGTCGAACCTGTGTGCGAACCCGAAAAGATGAATGCGGAAGACCCGCTCTTCATCCTTTACACCTCCGGCTCGACCGGCAAGCCGAAGGGGGTGCTGCACACCACCGGCGGCTATCTGCTGTTCGCGTCGATGACACATCAGTATGTCTTCGACTATCACGAGGGTGACATCTACTGGTGCACGGCCGACGTCGGCTGGGTCACCGGCCACAGCTACATTCTGTATGGGCCGCTGGCCAATGGCGCGACCACGCTGATGTTCGAGGGCGTACCGAACTATCCCGACAATTCGCGCTTCTGGCAGGTCATCGACAAGCACAAGGTCAACATCTTCTACACCGCGCCGACCGCGATCCGCGCGCTGATGCAGGCCGGCGACGAGCCGGTGAAGAAGACCTCGCGCAAGAGCCTGCGCCTGATGGGCTCGGTGGGCGAGCCGATCAATCCGGAAGCGTGGGAATGGTACTACCATGTCGTCGGCGACGGCCGTTGCCCGATCGTCGACACCTGGTGGCAGACCGAAACCGGCGGCATCCTGATCACGCCGCTGCCGGGTGCGACCAAGCTCAAGCCCGGCTCGGCAACGCGGCCGTTCTTCGGCGTGGTGCCGGAGATCGTCGATGCCGACGGCAAGGTGCTGGATGGCGAGACCTCGGGCAATCTGTGCATCGCAAAGTCGTGGCCGGGCCAGATGCGCACGGTTTACGGCGACCATGCACGCTTCGAGCAGACCTATTTCTCCACCTACAAGAACAAGTATTTTACGGGCGACGGCTGCCGCCGCGACGCCGACGGCTATTACTGGATCACCGGCCGCGTCGACGACGTGATCAACGTATCCGGTCATCGCATGGGAACGGCGGAAGTGGAGTCCTCGCTCGTTGCGCATGAGAGCGTGTCAGAAGCGGCCGTGGTCGGCTATCCCCACGACATCAAGGGGCAGGGCGTCTACGCCTATGTGACCCTGATGGCCGGCATCGAGCCGACCGAGGAGCTGCGCAAGGAGCTGGTCGCCTGGGTCCGCAAGGACATCGGCCCGATCGCCTCGCCGGACCTGATCCAGTTCGCACCGGGCCTGCCGAAGACCCGCTCGGGCAAGATCATGCGGCGTATTCTGCGCAAGATCGCCGAGGATGAGCCGTCGTCGCTGGGCGATACCTCGACGCTTGCGGATCCGGCTGTCGTCGATGATCTCGTCGAGAAGCGGCAGAACAAGAAGAAGGTGTGATGACCGTCCGTAGGGCGGGTTACGCAAAGCGTAACCCGCCGCGGCGCTTCAAAGTTGAACTCGGCCGGCGGATTACGGCTACGCCTCATCCGCCCTGCGCCTCTCAGTAAACGGCCACGTCTCGGTACTTTCACGACTGCCTGTGTATACTGGATCGCCCGATCAAGTCGGGCGATGACAAGCAGAGTAAGTGGGGAGAGACGACCATGGATCGCCGTTCCTTTGTTCTCGGCAGCGCCGCTGCCATCATGGGTGCCGCCGCTGCCCACGCACAGCACACCGGCCATCACCCCACACTCCCCGCCGCACCTTCCTCCACCGAGCCCTACGCCAAACTGCAGGGCGGCGTGCCGCATCACATGACGCCGGAGCAGGAGGCGCAGCGCGTCACCGACAGTCCCGCGCCGAAAGGTTCGCCTGGCAAATGGCAGCCGCGTGCGGCCCTGCCGCTGCCGCGCAGCGAAATGGCATGGGCGACGGCATTGGCCGACCGCATGCATATCGTGGGCGGCTATGGCGAGGGCCGCGTCGATCGGCCCTATCATCATGTCTACGACGCCGCGAAGGACCAGTGGTTCAACGCCGCACCGCTGCCGCGCGGCGCCAATCACGTCTCGGTCGCAGCGGATGCCGGCCGCGTCTATGCGCTGGGTGGCTTCATGCAGCAGAATCGCGGCTCGGATCAGAACGCCTATGCCTATGATGTCGCTGCGGATCGCTGGGACACGATCGCGCCACTGCCGCGTCCGCGCGGCGCCGGGGCGGCAGTGGCGCTGAACGGAAAGATCCACCTGATCGGCGGCGCTTCCGAGCCCGCGGCCGAGCGCGCCAGCGTAAGCTGGCATGAGGTCTACGATCCCAAGACCGACAAATGGGAGACGCGCAAGGCGCTGCCCGGCGCCCGCGACCATGTGGGTTGTGTTGCCTATGACGGCGTCATCCATGTCATCGGCGGGCGGTTCAACACCTTCGAATACAACACCGACCTGCATCATGTGTATCTGCCCGAGCGCGACACCTGGGAGCTGCGCGCGCCGCTGCCGGTGGCGCGCTCCGGCCATGGTCTCGTGATCTATCGCGACCGGCTGTTCGCCATGGGCGGCGAATCCGGCGTGATCCGCGACGGCAAGATCACGCAGGAGAAAGTGTTCGGCCAGATGGAGAGCTACGATCCGAAGACCGACAGCTGGCAGAGCCATGCACCCATGCTGACGCCTCGCCATGCGGTGGGCGCCACCGTGATCGGTGACTGGATCTATGTGGCCGGCGGCGGCGCGGTGACCGGCGGCGCGGTTCAATCGGCGATCCATGAGGCGTTTACGCTGGGGTGACGCGCAGTCGTAGCCCGGATGGAGCGTAGCGTAATCCGGGATTCAGAGCCTCAGCATCATCGCCGGTCCCCGGGTTACGCTTCGCTTCACCCGGGCTACAGGCGGTGCTTTCACGCAGTTGTCAGATCCCCACCTCCCGCTCCCGTCCAATTTAGAGCGAGTGTTGTTTCCCGGACATTTACTTTGTTTCCCGGTTCCCCTCATTAAGCGGCGCTCCCGGCACTGTTCTTTGGCCGATGGAGACCGGCTGTTTACGCGGCCGGTTGAGAATTCCCGCGTTGCAATTTGTGTATTCGCCCATGAGGGCGGAAACGACCTCGCCCGGCCGATACCGGCGAGTCGAACTGGAGAGATCGATGTCGTCGAAGTTTGCAGGTGTATTGGTAGCCAGTCTGATTGCCGGTGCCGCCGCCACGTCCGCACAGGCAGCCCCCAGCGTCGTCAATTTCCGCGGCGAATACGCACCCGGCACCATCGTGGTGAAGACCGGCGAGCGCAAACTCTATCTCGTGGTCGAGCCCGGCGTCGCCGTGCGTTATCCGGTCGGTGTCGGCAAGCCCGGCAAGCAGTGGGCCGGCGTCACCAAGATCGACGGCAAATATCGCCAGCCCGCATGGTCGCCTCCGGCCGATGTGAAGCGCGACAATCCGGCCATTCCCGACGTGATCGCTGGCGGTTCGCCCGCCAATCCGATGGGCGTCGCGGCCATGACCCTTGCCGGCGGCGAATATGCCATCCACGGCACCAATGTGCCGAAGTCGATCGGCGGCTATGTCTCCTATGGCTGCGTGCGCATGTATAACGAGGACATCACCGACCTGTTTTCGCGCGTTTCGGTGGGCACGCCGGTGGTCGTCACCCAGCGCTGATCGCTCTCGATCCCGATTTAGGAAAAGCCGCGCAGATGCGCGGCTTTTTTCATTTGTCGCACCAGCCGCCGCGGTGGCCGCCGTCGTAACGGCGCGCAAAGCCGCCGCCCAGCAATGCGGCGGAGACATTCGGCGTGCGACGGGTCGCGACATCGGCGACCACGCGACCGGGATATTTGTCGGGACCGATATTGTAGATCGTCACGCCGCCGTCCTTGAGCAGCCGCTTCAGCGCTGCGGTGGCATCTTCGGCGAGCCTGATTTCGGTGGTGCATTGGCCTTTCAGCTCGGGCGCATCGATGCCGCGCAAGCGGATGCGCGCGGTGAGATCGTCGCCATCAGCGAGATGCACGCGGGCGCCAAAGGTATCGCCGTCGACGGTGTAGAGCACATCGACCGCATGACGATCGTCGCGGCTGCCTGAGCGCTGCACGATCGTCGTTGCGTCGCGCTCCGCCTGGGTCTGGTCGTGAAAGACATTCGGCAACCAGCGCTTCAGCGGCAATGCGGAGCCCGCCGCCATGCCGAGCACGAATATCCACGGCCACAGGCGCGAGAGGCGCGCCCGCCACGGCGACGCATGATGGATGCGCGAGGTTGGCGGCATGGTTCCGCGATAGGGTCAGCAGGCGTTACAGGCGATCGAAAGTTCGGGAAAGCCGCCGCGTCAAAAGTCCGACGCGATGCCTTTGTGTTCCCAGTCGCCGAAACGAGTCGGCTCCGGACCGTCCGGTCCCTGCAATTCCCTGGCATGAGACGTCGGTGCTGCCGCTGCAGCACGGCGCTCCGCGGCTTCGGCCAGAGCCCGCTGCGCAGCAGGCGAAAGCACCTTCACCGGCGCCGGCTCGGGAACGAGAGAGTGTTCTGCTGGTTTGTCGTTCATCTCCATCACCCCTTATAAGCGGCAACGGCCCGCACGCGTTACCGATTTTGCATCGACACTTGTTTGAGCATGATCCTATCCGAAAACCGACGACCACTTTTCGGGGTCATGCTTACTGTGCGAATATGCGCATATAAGGGCGATTCTTACATTTGGCATATTCGCGTGCGACAGAATCGGTCCCGCCTGATGGCGCCGGCCGAAATTCTCGCCATCCCCGCTCCTCCACCGTGATGTTGCTGCATGCCGCAAGTGAAATACGCACCGCCCCCCGAGGTCCCCGGCCTCGCCGCGCGACGCATCGCAGCCGACATTCTCGATGGCGTGCTGCAGAAGCACCGCACGCTCGATGACCAGCTCGAAGGCGCTGCTGCACACCCCGGCCTGAAGACACTCTCCGACCGCGACCGCGCGCTGATGCGTCGCCTCGTCGCGACGATTCTCCGCCGCCTCGGTACGCTCGGGCAGATTCTCTCGCGCCTGCTCGACCGCGGCATTCCCAGCGATGCGCCGCGCGCGCAAAGCGCGTTGCTGATCGGCGCGGCGCAAATCCTCTGGATGGATGTGCCGGATCACGCCGCCGTCGATCTCTCGGTGCGCATGGTGCAGTCCGACCGACGCGCCGCGAAATATGCCGGGCTCGTCAATGCCGTGCTGCGCCGCTGCGCGCGCGAGGGCAAGGAGCTGGTGGAGGAGACGGCCGGCCAGAGCCTCGACATTCCGCCGTGGCTGCTGGCGCGCTGGTCCGCACATTATGGCGAGGCGACAGCGCACGATATCGCCGCCGCGCTCAGCCACGAGCCGTCTCTCGACCTCACCGTGAAATCTGATGCCGAAGCCTGGGCCACGCGCCTGCATGGCGAGGTGCTGCCGACCGGCACCGTGCGTACGCTGCTGCAGGGCTCGGTGACCATGCTGCCCGGCTTCGACGACGGCCAATGGTGGGTGCAGGACGCCGCTGCGGCATTGCCGGCGCGGCTGTTCGGCGACCTCAAGGGCAAGCGCATCGTCGATCTCTGCGCCGCGCCCGGCGGCAAGACCGCGCAACTCGCCCATGGCGGCGCCGATGTGGTCGCCGTGGATCGCTCGCCCAACCGCGTGGCACGCCTGCGGGAGAATCTCGCGCGGCTGTCGCTGCAGGCGGAGACCATCGTTTCCGACGGCACCGAATATCCGGGTGAAGGCTTCGATGGCGTTTTGCTCGACGCACCGTGCTCGTCCACCGGGACGATCCGCCGCCATCCCGATGTCGCCTGGCTGAAACAGGAAGCCGACATCGCCATGCTGACCGCCCTGCAGCGCCGCCTGCTGGCCAAGGCGGTGACCATGCTGAAGCCCGGCGGCGTTCTGGTCTATTGCACCTGCTCGATGGAACCTGACGAAGGCGAACACGCCATTGCCGATCTGCTGGCGCGCGACAGCAGCATCCGCCGCATGCCGGCCACCGCCGGCGAGGTCGCCGGCCTCGCCGAGATCGTCACCCCCGATGGCGATTTGCGCACGTTGCCGAGTCATTTGCCGCATGCCGATCCCCGGCTTGGCGGGCTCGACGGCTTCTATGCAGCGCGACTGATTAAATCCTGATATTCACTGGGTTATTCCGTTGATTCGGCAGGCGTCCACAGGGCGCCTGCTTGTACTGTGTGCGGGCGGCGTTTCCGGCTAAGAAGGATTCGCATCGGTATTTTCCTGTCTCCCATCCCAACCAGGTTCCGGACCAAGGCGCACGTGGTCGCTCATCGCAGACGCATTTCGAGGCTGATCCTCGGCCGCTTCGCGCGGAGCGCGCTGGCGCGTGCATCCGGCGGCTCGGCGGCGATCTCGCGGTTATGGCCGGGCCGCACCGATCGTCTGCTGATTGCGCCGCATGATCTGCGCACCACCGACGCGACCCGCGCCGCCGAAATCTATGCCGGCCGCTTCGTCTTCGCCGGCAAGATCGTCACCTGCCACGGCCGCTCGATCTTCGATCTCGAACCGCCATCGGAAGACTGGGAAGTCTCGCTGCTCGGTTTCGGCTGGCTGCGCCATCTGCGCGCCGCCGATACCGCCATCACCCGCGCCAATGCGCGTTCCCTGATCGACGACTGGATGTCGAACACCGCGCGCAAGCGGCCGGTGGGACGCCGGCCGGAGGTGGTCGCACGCCGCGTGATTTCGCTGTTGTCGCAGGCGCCCCTGGTGCTGGGCGATACCGACGGGAAATTCTATCGCCGCTATCTGCGTACGCTGGCGCGCGAAATCCGCGCGCTGCGCTATGCGCTGCCGAGCGCCGCCGATGGCCTGCCCAAAATGCAGGTGCTGATCGCCCTGTGCTACGCTTCGCTGTGTCTCGCCAATCAGGCAGGCAATATCCGCGGCGCGGCGAAGCGGCTGTCGGATGAATTGCAGAAACAGATCCTGCCCGATGGCGGCCATGTCTCGCGCAATCCGAATGCGCTGATCGAGCTGCTGATCGATCTCTTGCCGCTGCGCCAGACCTTTGCTGCGCGAAATATCGCGCCGCCGCCAGCCTTGCTGAATGCGATCGACCGCATGATGCCGATGCTGCGCTTCTTCCGCCATGGCGATGGCAATTTCGCGCTGTTCAACGGCATGAGCTCGACGCCGTCGCATCTGGTCGCAACGCTGCTCGCCTATGACGACACCCATGGCGTACCGATGGCGCATATGCCGCATACCGGCTTTCAGCGCCTCGAAGCTGGCAGCATGACCGTGGTGATCGACACCGGACCGCCGCCGCCACCCGATGTCAGCCACGAGGCCCATGCAGGCACGCTTGCTTTCGAACTGTCCTCCGGCGCCAGCCGCATCGTCGTCAATTGCGGCATGCCCTCGACCTCGCGCGACAATTGGCGCGTCTTCGCGCGCTCGACGCCGGCGCATTCGACGGTGACCTATCATAACGCCTCATCCAGCCAGTTCGTCGAACGCGGCGCGATGAAGAAGTTCCTCAGGGGCTCGCCGATCACCAACGGCCCGCACACGGTTGAGAACTATCGCGAGGTGACCGCGGACGGCACCATGCTGACCACCGCCCATGACGGCTATAAATCGCGCTTCGGTATCGAGCATCGCCGCATCCTCAACATGGCCGCCGATGGCAGCCGGCTGGAGGGCGAGGACATTGTCGCCCCGGCGCCGGGCGCGCGGCTGAAGGGCAACAACACCGACTATGCGATCCGCTTTCATCTGCATCCCTCGGTGAAAGCGAGCCGGCTGAGCGACGCCAGAGGTGTCATGCTGGTGCTGCCGAACCGCGATGTCTGGACCTTCGAGGCGCTGGACGACAAGGTCGATCTCGAGGACAGCGTGTTCCTGGCCGGCAATGACGGCCCGCGCCGGACCGCCCAGATCGTCATCCACCAGGATGCCCGCCAGACCGGCAGCGTGCGCTGGAGTTTCGCCCGCTCGAATTCGTCGCCGTCGCAGACGAGTGCCCGGCGAAATACCCGGCGCGAACCGGAATTACCGTTGTAATTCAACATACTCCCGCCCCTCATGGTGAGGAGGCGCGAAAGCGCCGTCTCGAACCATGAGCTGGCTTGGCGCATGAGTTTTACCACCATCCTTCGAGACGCCGCTGCGCGGCTCCTCAGGATGAGGGGCGGAGTTAGTAGCTCCCGCCAAATTGCTGGCATGCCAACCGGCCCGGTTTCGTGCCCCGCCAAACCGTGCTACGCGGCTGCCTTCTCCCATGGGATACACAGTCATGACCGACCACCCGCGCAAGGTCACTCGCGCTCTCTTGTCCGTTTCCGATAAATCCGGACTGATCGAATTCGCCCGCGCGCTGGCCGCGCATGGCGTCGATCTCGTCTCCACCGGCGGCACCGCCAAGGCGATCGCGGCAGCGGGCCTCAAGGTGTCGGACGTCTCCGATCTCACCGGCTTCCCGGAAATGATGGATGGCCGCGTCAAGACGCTGCATCCCAAGGTGCATGGCGGTCTGCTCGCGATCCGCGACAATGCCGAGCACAAGAAGGCGATGGCCGATCACGGCATCGCGCAGATCGATCTGCTGGTGGTGAACCTCTATCCGTTCGAGGAAACCGTCGCGAAGAACGCGTCGTGGGAAGACTGCATCGAGAATATCGATATCGGCGGCCCCGCGATGATCCGCGCAGCCTCGAAGAACCATGACGACGTTACCGTCGTGGTCGAGCCCTCCGACTATCAGTCGGTGCTCGACGAACTCGCCACCAACAAGGGCGCGACCTCGCTGACGTTGCGCCGCCGCCTTGCGGCCAAGGCCTATGCGCGCACCGCGGCTTACGATGCCGCGATCTCCAACTGGTTCGCCGAACAGCTCAAGACCGACGCGCCGGATTTCCGCGCGGTCGGCGGCAAGCTGGTCGAGGCGCTGCGTTACGGTGAGAACCCGCATCAGACGGCGGCTTTCTATCGCACGCCCGAACTGCGACCCGGCGTCGCTTCGGCGCGGCAGGTGCAGGGCAAGCAGCTCTCCTACAACAACATCAACGACACCGATGCCGCCTATGAGGCCATCGCCGAATTCGATCCGAAGCGCACCGCGGCCTGCGTCATCGTCAAGCACGCCAATCCCTGCGGCGTGGCGGAGGGCAGCAACCTCGTCGAGGCCTATCGCAAGGCGCTGGCCTGCGATTCCACCTCGGCCTTCGGCGGCATCGTCGCGCTGAACCAGACGCTGGATGCCGAAACGGCGAAGGTGATCACCGAGATCTTCACCGAAGTGATCGTGGCGCCGGATGCGACCGACGAGGCCATCGCCATCGTCGCGGCAAAGAAGAACCTGCGTCTGCTGCTGGCGGGCGCGCTGCCGGATCCGCGCGCTGCGGGCTTCACTGCGAAGACCGTTGCCGGCGGCCTGCTGGTGCAGAGCCGCGACAATGCCGTCGTCGACGACATGACCCTCAAAGTCGTGACCAAGCGTCAGCCGACCGAGGCCGAACTGCGCGACCTGAAGTTCGCGTTCCGTGTCGCCAAGCACATCAAGTCCAACACCATCGTTTACGCCAAGGACCTCGCCACCGTCGGCGTCGGCGCCGGCCAGATGAGCCGCATCGACAGCGCGCGTATTGCTGCCCGCAAGGCGCAGGATGCGGCAGCGGAGATGAAGCTCGCCGAGCCGATGACCAAGGGGTCGGTGGTCGCCTCCGATGCGTTCTTCCCGTTTGCGGATGGACTGCTGGTGGCGATCGAGGCCGGTGCCACGGCGGTGATCCAGCCGGGCGGCTCGGTGCGCGACGACGAAGTGATCAAGGCCGCCGACGATGCCGGCATCGCCATGGTGTTCACCGGCGTGCGCCACTTCAAGCACTAAGAGTCATCATTGCGAGCCCTGACGAATTGGCAGAGCCAATTCGTTTGGGCGAAGCAATCCAGGAAGCCAAGAACTGGATTGCTTCGTCGCTACGCTCAGGGAAAAGCCTTCGGCTCTTCCCGACCTCGCAATGACGAGGAGAAGCCGGCAGAGCTAGCTCTGCCGCACGCGTGCGAGCAGCGCCAATCCCACCACGAAAAATCCGACCAGCACCGCCATGCCCGCCTTCTGGCTCGCCGTCACCGCGGTGACGACGCCGATCAGCAGCGGGCCGATGAAGGACGTCACCTTCCCGGTCAGTGCGAACAGGCCGAAGAACTGCGCAATGCGATCCCGCGGCGCCAGCCGGATGAGCAGCGTGCGTGAGGCGGCCTGCAATGGTCCTCCGGCGATACCGATCAGGCAACCAAGCAGCAGATAGGCCTTCTCCGCAGGCGCTGCGAACAGCCCGCCATTCGGCTGCGGCGGCGTCACCTTCATAAACAGGATCGTTTCCTTGTCGATCAGCAGGATGGCGGCGATGGCGAACAGCAACAGCAGCATCGCGCCGGCGATCACGCGCTTCGGCCCGAAGGCATCGTCGAGCTTGCCGCCGAGGAAAGCGCCGAAGGTGCCTGCGATGGCCAGGATGATGCCGAAAGTGCCGATCTGAATCGTGTTCCAGCCGAACGTGCCGGCTGCATAGATGCCGCCGAAAGCGAACAGCGAAACAAGCCCGTCGGTATAGATCATGTTGGCGATCAGGAACGCCATCATCGATTTGTGTTTCGGCAGCTCGCGCAGCGTGCGGCTGAGATCGCTGAGCCCCGCACGCACCGCGCTACCTGCTGAAACCCGGGCCGGAAAATCCGGCGTGAACAGAAACATCGGCAGCACGAAAACGACGAACCACAGGCCTGACAGCGGCCCCGAGATGCGATCGCCTTCGAATGTCGCGGGATCGAGACCGAGGATCGGCGTCAGGCCGAACAACGTCTTGCCGCTCGATGGATTGGCGGCCATGAAACCGAGCACGACGATCAGGCTGAGAATGCCGCCGACATAACCGAGCGCCCAGCCGGAGCCGGAGAGCCGCCCGATCTTGTCCGGAGGCACCAGGGTCGGCATCATCGCATTGTTGAACACGGTGGCGAATTCGACGCCGATGGTCGCAAAGCCATAGGCGATCAGCAGCGGCAGGATGAGCGCGGGATCGCCGGGCTTGCCGATCCACATGAGGCAGGCGCCGATCACGAAGATGGCACCGAAGCCCGCGATCCATGGTTTGCGCCGTCCACTGGCATCCGCAATGGCGCCGAGCACCGGCGACATCAGCGCGATGATCAGACCGGCGCTCGCGGTGGCGAAGCCCCACAGCGATTGTCCTGTGGCCGGATCTGCCGCGACCCGCGTGGCGAAATAAGGCGCGAACACGAACGTCGTGATCAGGCTGAAATAGGGCTGCGCCGCCCAGTCGAAGAACATCCAGCTGACCACGGCGCGGCGCGGCGGATACGTCGTCGGAAATGCCGCGACATGAGAGGGTGCGGCAACGTCCGCCATGGATCGTTCTCCTGAAAGAACCGCGTGTTGTGAAAGACGATTCTCAAGCCATATAGCATGCGTGGCGGCGAAGCGATCAGGTCCGCTGCTTTAGCGGGGTGATCGATGACGCGTTCTGCTTTCCTGCGTTGTGCATGCGCTGCAGCACTCGCACTAATACTGGTGTGGGGCGAGCAGACAAACGCGCAGCAGTCGCGCGACAACTATACTCCCGCACCACTGGGGACGCTCAAGCCGATCGCCGCAACCCATGGCATGGTGGTTGCGCAGGAACGGCTGTCCGCCCAGGTCGGCGCCGATGTGCTGGCGCGCGGCGGCAATGCCGTGGATGCAGCTGTCGCCACGGGATTTGCCATGGCCGTCACCTATCCCCGCGCCGGCAATATCGGCGGCGGCGGCTTCATGGTGGTCCATACTGCCAAGGGCGAGGACGTCAGCATCGACTATCGCGAGACGGCGCCGGGCAGCGCCACGCGCGACATGTTTCTCGGCAACGACGGCAAGCCGGACATTACGAAATCGCGCGACAGTGCGCTCGGTATCGGCGTGCCCGGTACGGTTGCCGGTCTCGCGCTGGCGCTGGAGAAATACGGCTCGGGCAAATTCACTCTGTCCGACCTGCTGCAGCCGGCCATCGCGCTGGCGCGCGACGGCTTCGTGCTTACGGACGATGGCGCCGACACACTGCCGGACTGGCATCGCCGCCTTGCGCGTTGGCCATCGAGCAAGCCGATTTTCTCACGCGCGGACGGAACGTCGCTGCGTGAGGGCGACAGACTCGTTCAAACAGATCTTGCCGATACGCTGATGGCCATCGCGCAACAGGGGCCGCGCGGCTTCTACGAGGGGCCGGTTGCCGGGAAGCTCGTGGACGGCATCAACAAGGCCGGCGGCATCTTTACCCTCGACGATCTCAAGACTTATCGGCCCGTGATCCGCGAGCCGGTGCGCGGGAGCTATCGCGGCTATGACATCGTCTCGATGCCGCTGCCTTCGTCCGGCGGCACGGTGCTGCTGGAGACGCTGAATATCCTCGAAGGTTTCCCGATGGGCGAGATGCAGCAAGGCGCGGCGCCGTCACTGCATTTGCTGATCGAAGCGATGAAGCGCGCTTATGCCGACCGCGCGCGCTATCTCGGCGATCCCGCTTTCGTGAATGCACCGATTACGGCGCTGATCTCGAAAGACTACGCAGCCAAACAGCGCAGCAGCATCGATCCCAAACGCGCCACACCATGGAGCGATGCTCTGACGCCGAAGCCACCGCGCGAAGGCCAGAACACCACGCACTATTCCGTCGTCGATAGAGCCGGTAATGCGGTGAGCAACACCTATACCCTGAATTTCAGCTACGGCATGGGCCTGGTGCCCGAAGGCACCGGCGTGCTGCTCAACAACGAGCTCGACGATTTCACGGCCTCGCCAGGCGCATCCAATGCCTATGGTCTCGTCGGCTATGAGGCCAATCTGCCGGGGCCGGGCAAACGTCCGCTCTCCTCGATGACACCGACTATCGTGCTGAAGGACGGCAAGCCTGTGCTGGTGACCGGTTCTCCGGGCGGTAGCCGGATCATTTCGACGACACTGCAGGTCATCGTGAACGTGATCGACTATAAAATGGACCTGATGTCCGCCGTCGCTGCTCCGCGGCTGCACCACCAATGGCTGCCCGACGAGGTGCGGATCGAAAACGGCTTCGCGGAACCGGTGCTGGATGGCTTGCGCGCGATGGATCACCGCATCGTGAAGCCGATGGGTCAGACCTCTGCGAATTCCATTGCGGTCGCGCCGGACGGCTTGCTTGGAGCTCCGGACCCACGCACGCGTGGCGCTGCTGCCATCGGCAACTAAAGGGCGACACAGCGCCCGCCTCCGCATGGCAGACGGGCGAACACGGGTAGCTCCACGCATTGCCAAAATGTCGCACCCCCGGCAACCTCCCGGCATCGGACGGCGCCAGGCGCGCCGCCAGTGGCCCCGCAAAGGGGTCTTTCAGGGAGGAACTACGTGACGACGAATTTCGTGAAAGCCGTTGCAGCGAGCGTGCTGCTGATGTGTTCGACCGCTGCGGTGCGCGCCGAGGACGGCGCGCTGCGGGTCGGCATCATCACTGACATGAGCGGACAATATGCCGACGGCAATGGCAAGGGTTCGGTGATCGCAGCGCAGATGGCAGCCGAGGAAATCGGCGGCAGCGTCAATGGCCGCAAGATCGAGATCATTTCCGGCGATCACCAGAACAAGCCGGACGTCGCCACTGCGATCGTGCGCGACTGGATCGACAACAAGAATATCGATGTGGTCGCCGAGGGCGTGAATTCCGCCGTGGCGCTGGCGGTGCAGAATCTCACCCGCGAGCGCAAGAAGATCTTTCTGATCTCCGGCGCCGGCTCTTCGGACATCACCGGCAAGCAGTGCTCGCCGACATCGGTGCAGTGGACCTACGACACCTATGCCGCCGCTAACGGCACCGCCAAGGCGATCGTCAAGCGCGGCGGCGATTCGTGGTTCTTCCTCACGGCCGACTATGCCTTCGGCCAGGCGCTGGAGCGCGATGCGTCGAAAGCCGTCACCGCCGCGGGCGGCAAGGTGATCGGTTCTGTCAGGCATCCGTTCAGCACGGCGGACTTTTCGTCGTTCCTGCTGCAGGCGCAGTCGTCGGGTGCCAAGATTCTCGGCCTCGCCAATGCCGGCTCCGATTTCTCGACCGCGGTCAATCAGGTTGCCGAGTTCAATATCCAGCAGGCGATGCAGATCGTGGCGCTGCAAGTGACGCTCACCGACGTGCATGCGATGGGTCTCTCCAATGCGCATGACCTGATGTTCACCGATTCGTTTTACTGGGATCGCACGCCGGAGACCCGCGCCTTCAGCCAGGAATTCTACAAGCGTCACGGCGCGATGCCGACCGCCTATCAGGCCGGCGTGAATTCGGCGCTGCGCCACTATTTCAAGGCCGTCGCCGCGACCAAGTCCACGGACACCGAGAAGGTGATGACCTGGATGCGCGCCAATCCCGTCAACGACTTCTTCGCGCAAGGCGGCAAGGTCCGCGACGACGGCCGCATGGTGCACGACATGTATCTGATGCGCATCAAGAAGCCGACGGAGTCGAAGCAGCCCTGGGATCTATATGAGACGGTCGCGACGATTCCGGGCGACGACGCCTTCCGCCCGATAAACGAAGGCGGTTGTCCGTATCTGACGCATTGATACTCCGTCATTGCGAGGAGCATAGCGACGAAGCAATCCAGCCTTGTCCACTTGGCTTCTGGATTGCTTCGCTGCGCTCGCAATGACGCGAAAATCTACTTTCCCACCTGATACGGCCCGCCGACTTCCAGCGCACGCTGATAGGCGGGCCGTGCATGAATCTTCGCGAGCCATGCCATCGCTTTCGGATGGCCGTTCTCCAGCCCGCCGCGCGCTGCGGCGGCTTCGAGCGCGAAGCTCATCTGGATGTCGGCCGCGGTGAAATCATCGCCCGCGAACCATTCGCTCTTGCCGAGTTCGCTTTCCCAGAACGCCATGTGCTGCTTGAGCTGCGGCGTCACCAGAGTCGCCAGCGCCTTGGATGAGATCGCATTGACAATCGGCCGGATCAGGAACGGCGCGCGCTTCGGCAGCATGCCGAAGATCAGTTTGAGCAGGAGAGGCGTCATCGCCGAGCCTTCGGCGTAATGCAGCCAGTATGTGTAGCGCAGTCGCTCGGGCGTATCGTCCGGCGGGATCAGCCGGCCGTTGCCATAGGTCTTCACGATATATTCGACGATGGCACCGGACTCGGCGACCGTATTGCCATTGTCGGTGATGACCGGCGACTTGCCGAGCGGATGAATGGCGCGCAGCTCTTTCGGTGCCAGCATGTTCGGCTGGCGCTGATAGCGCACGATCTCATAGGGCACGCCCAGCTCCTCGAGCAGCCAGAGCACGCGCTGCGAGCGGGAATTATTGAGATGGTGGACGATGAGCATGCGGTTTTCCTGGCCTGAAGCGAGCAAATATTACCCGGGCAATATTGACGAGCTTATTATCCGGGTATAATTAGCGCCTATCTTGATGAATAAAGCGGGCCAACTGCCATGACGACCGACACGACAATGACAGCTCCCTATACCGCCTTTGCCGGCCCCAAGCTGCTGGCATCTGGGCCATTGGCCGAGGTGGCCGTTGCCGTGAAGATCGCCACCGGGGGGATGACCGATCCCATCATCATTTTCGACAATGCCACCGGCAAGTCCCTCGACGTGGACCTGCGCGGGACCCATCGTGAGATCGTTGCC
>WPCJ01328395.1_pt1 | contig 15476 bp, 14 predicted proteins | sample 5399831 | NCBI WGS metagenome assembly WPCJ01 (sample SAMN12869470, study PRJNA574797) | sludge metagenome | isolation source: wastewater treatment of pH10 | place: China:Beijing | collected 2019-05-20 | reverse complement strand
CACGGTTGCACCGTTTCCACAGTGCACACCCGGACATCGATGTGCGTCTCTCGACATCAGGTGTACATGCCGACTTCGTCAGGGACGGGATCGATATCGCCATTCGCTATGGCATGGGCGAGTACCCAGGCGTGATTTCGGAGTTTCTGACCGATGAGGATGTCTCACCGGTCTGCAGCCCTTCATTGCTCGAAGGCAAACACCCGTTGCGCACGCCAGCTGATCTTAAACATCACAGGCTGATCCACGACAATTTTCGGCTCGGTTGGGAGACGTGGTTCCGCGAGGCGGGCATCAATGACGCCGAGCCAGGCATTGGCGTCAAATTCGACTCCGCCGTCTATGCGGTCGAGGCCGCAGTGCATGGCGAGGGTGTTCTTCTCGGCAGAAGCGCGCTCGTGTCAGCGGATCTGGCAGCAGGGCGGCTGGTGCGTCCTTTCGATATCTCTCTCAAATCGCGATGGAGCTATTATGTGGTCTATCCCGAAGGCGCATTGCGACAGAAGAAGAACAGAATGTTTCGCGATTGGTTGTTTGCGGAAATGGTAGATCAACCCCGAGAAATCTTGCGCTAGAGTGCGCCTGCCTCAACGGCTTATCAGTCGCGGACGGCGTAGCTGGTTGGCCCTCCTGCGGCACAGCGTGGCCTCTGGCCTTATGGAGTGAATGGCAGCTTGGCGTCCTCAAATCGACCGTCCCAAAAGACGGTTGAGGAACGCTTCCTTCCGGACACACATGGCAGCACCTAGGCGCGAACGCTGATCGATTTTGCGTTTCCCATTTGTCAACGCGCCGCGACCATGTCGCGGGCATGTTTGGAAAAAGTGGAACCAATTGTTGGCGTGCAGATTTTCTTGCTGGGCGAGCGCCTGAATTCAACAAGGAGCCTGGTTATGGGAAGCACATCGGACAAGGTCAAAGGCAAGGCCAACGAGGTCGCCGGGAAGGCGCGCCAGGCCATCGGCAAAGCCGTGGGCAACCACGAAGAACAGGCCAAGGGCAAAATCCAGGAAACCAAGGGTAAGGCGCAGGTCGCCAAGGGCCAGGTTAAGGACGCTGTGAAGAACCTCGTCGACAAGGCCTGATCGTAAAATACGCCCCCATCAACAAGCCCGCGGCAACGCGGGCTTTTCCTTTGGAGAATGAAATGCGGATCAAGATATCGGCTGCAGTACCGGTTGCCTTCGCGCTGCTGGCGGGAAGCGCCCAGGCTCAAACTCCCGACGAGCCCGCCGTCACCGCCTGCAAATCGACCGGCTTGTTGGCGTTGCAAGAGAAGTCCAAGGACATCACCGATCTCGTGATCGATATGGAGAGCGTCGCGGTCAGCAAAGCTGACACCAAAGTTGAAGATGTGCCGGTCAAGACCGTCATCCTCGGCGAAGCCTATATTGCTCGTAGTGGCAAAACCGGAGCGCCTGATCGCTTCGTCTGCCTTCTCGGCGAAAAGGGCAAGGTGCTGTTGACGTTCTTCACCGCACAGTGAGCAAATTCCGTCGTCGCGCGTTTCGGGGGGCTAGGGAGCGGCGTTACGAAGTCACAGATTTTCGTGGCGGCTTGAAGGGCCGTGACGTACGGGGTGGCAGCGCCAGCGGAACGGATTCACACGGCAGTAGCTACTGAATAGCCGCTATGTGTCGTTGGCCATCGCCCGTTTTCGCAAATGCGGCGCCACGGATAACCCGGTCCCCGACTTGCTCGAAGACCGGGTTCGCGCTTGTTTCAGGTCATTCTTTTGGCAGGGGTGGTTTGCCGTCATCGGGCCGCTCCGGACCGCCTCTATCCGGTCCAAAATCCTTCCAGCCGTGGCGCGGTCCATGCGGATGCGGCGCGCGCAGTTCGTCGACGCGGCCATCTTTGTGGATCACCATGCCGGCATGGACAAAGCCGTCGTCGAAACGCCCTTGGATGGTAACCTCCTCATTCTGGGCGACAAGCGGCGAATTGGCACCGTCTGGGCCGACATCGACGAGCGCGCGGCCGGAGCTGTCGGCGATGATGAACTTGTTGCCGAAGATCTCCGCCACGTTGCCCTTGACCGCGACCAGCGTATTGTCGGCCATCGCACTTACCGCAACAGGCGGCAGGAGAGCCTGGCGTTCATCTCGATGCGAGAGTTTCATGGCGACGGCGCCGGCAACGGCTCCGACCAGAAGCATGCCCACCAAAGCCGACCCGCCAAGCACCTTACCGCGCATTCGGCGCCTGGAAGGCTGCTTCGAAGAGGTGTCAGCGTCAGTATTGCCGGCCGGGTCGATATTGTCTTGGTTCGACATTTGCGGTTCCTTTCTTGGGTTGTCGATGGCGCTTTCTAGCAAGCCGTGTCGAACCGAAACTGAACCGCGCCGTTCAGGTTGAGTTAAGCTGCGGGGCCTATCCCCGAACGTGCTGCAAGTTGAAAGTGACCCATGCGTGTTCTCCTCGTCGAAGATGACATCGTGCTGGCTGAAGGCATCTCGAAGGCGCTGCGTTCGGAAAATTTTGCCGTCGACGTCGCGCGCAATGGCGAGGACGGCGTGCATCTCGGCGACACCGAGACTTACGATGTCGCGGTGCTGGATCTGGGCCTGCCCAAGGTCGACGGGATCGGCGTGCTGACCTCCTGGCGTAAGGCAGGGCGCGTGATGCCGGTGCTGATCCTGACCGCCCGGGACGGCTGGTCGCAGAAGGTAGAAGGGTTCAAGGCCGGCGCCGACGATTACATGACCAAACCATTCCGCATAGAGGAGTTGGTCATCAGGCTTCGCGCGCTGGTCCGGCGTGCTGCCGGCTATGCCGCGCCGTTGATAACCAGCGGGCCATTGAGTTTCGACGCCCAGCTCGGCACCTTCGAAAAGGATGGATTACCGCTCAAGCTGACCGCCCTCGAATGGCGTGTCCTGCAGTGCCTGATGCTGCGCAAGGATACGACCGTCGACCGCTCCAGTCTTGTCGAGCGCGTCTATGAAGGCGACGCCGATGTAGACTCGAACTCGATCGAGGTGATCATTGCAAGGCTGCGCCGCAAGATCGGCCATGACATGATTGCGACCGAACGGGGTCGAGGCTATCGGCTGGTCACGCCGCCATGAAGCTGGTCGGGCGCATAAGAAGCCTTGCGCCGCAATCGATTGCCGGGCGTCTGGCTTTCGGGTCGGCCATCCTGGTCATCCTGGCCCTGATCGTCACCGGCATCAGCACGGGATTTGTGCTGTCGCGCTTCATCCGGGGCCAGGTCGACCAGCGGCTCGACACGCAGATCGGCGCGGTTGCAGCGGCCTTGTCAGCGCAAGGCAGATTGCCGCAGGGATTATCGCTCGGCGATGCGCCGCCATTCGACCGGCCAAACGATGGCTGGTACTGGATGGCGACTGCGGACGGCCATCGCTATCGCTCCAAATCGCTGGAAGGCGGGGATATCGTCAATCAGGGTTCAGAGCGCTGGTGGGATGCGTGGCATCGAGGCCCATCTGGCGACGACGCGCGACCGCGGCCTTTCAAAGGCGCCGGACCGCGCGGTGAGCCCTTGTATCTGCGAACACAAATCGTGCCGATGAATGGGGTCTGGGTGACGATCACGGCTTCAGCGCCGGCGCACGCGCTGGTCAAGCCATTGCGGGATGCAATGGTTCCGATCGTGTTGTCCATGCTGGCGCTCGGGCTGCTGCTCGGGGGCGCGACCGTCCTACAGTTGCGCGTTGGACTTCGCCCGCTGGCGCGCATGACCAAGGATCTTGAAAATGTTCGCGCCGGCCGAGCCGAGTCCATTGGTGGATATCAGCCGCGCGAATTGCGCGGGCTGGTCAGTGAGCTGAATTCATTGATTGCCCAGAATGCGGAGGGCATCAAACGGGCGCGTGGTCATGTGTCAAACCTCGGTCACGCGCTCAACACGCCTCTGGCGGCGCTGGCGCTGTCCTTCAGCAACAGTGGCAAGGCTGGGGATCGGGATCGTTTCGCGCTGGTGAACGAGATGCAGGAACGCATCCGTCATCATCTGGGAAGAGCCCGGGCAGCCGCCCTGCATGGCGCATCTCATGTCAGCACCAGCGTCGGCCAGCATGTTCAGGACCTCAAGGACGTCCTTTTGAAAGTTCATGCGGATCGGCGGCTGGTGGTCACCACCGACATACCTGAGACGCTCGCTGTGGCCTGTGAACTGCAGGATCTGGACGAGATGTTGGGTAACATCCTCGACAACGCCTTCAAATGGGCACGCAGTGCTATCGCGGTGACAGGCCGCCTCCAGGACCAGCACGTTGTGCTCGATATCGAGGACGATGGCCCCGGCATCGCTTCTGAGAAACTCGATGAGGTGATGAAGGCCGGACGCAGGCTCGATGAGACCATACCGGGCAATGGATTTGGCCTTTCCATCACGCGCGAACTCGCTGAGCTCTATGGTGGCTACCTGATTTTGGGTCGGTCAAGATCGGGCGGCCTGAAGGCAACGGTTGGTTTGCCTGCCTCCGGGGCGGGTGTCGGCCTTTGAGGGCGCGCGCTCATTCCGGACGTGCGATGGATCGAGCTCGAAGCCCGGAAACAGCCACTTTACACGAAGCGGCGCTGCCTATGCCATGAGGCTGCCGAACAGTTCGTGCCCTACAGAATTCATGGCGTAAGCCCCGCGCATTGTGCGGTGTTGCGGATGTGCGATTCCATCTCGTGCTTTGCACCGGCGCTATCGCTGGTTGTCAGCGCCTTGATGATGCGCCGGTGCTCGGCGATGGAGTCTTTCATGCGTTCCGGATTGGTGATCGGAATCGGCTGGCGCTGTGTTTCGATCAACTGGTCGCGCATCGTTTCATAGAGTGTGCGCAGCACTGCGTTGGAGCAGGCCGAGACGATGATGGCGTGGAATTCGAGATCTGCCTCGACGTTCGCCAGCCGGTCCTGCCGGGCCCAGCCTTCTTCCATCGTGCGGGTCGCGGCTTCCATCTGTTCGAGCTGCAGTTGGGTCAAGCGTCCGGCAGCCAGTCGTGCGATTTCCCCTTCGAGCATGATGCGGGTCTGGAACACATCGAAGACGGAAAAGCTCTCCGAATAACGCCAGGGCGCCATATGCCCCGTCTGACCTTGCGGTGGGCCGGCAACGAACGTTCCCCGGCCAGGTTCCGTCTTCAAAAGGCCAAGCGTCTCAAGCGTGAGGAGCGCCTCGCGAAGTGAAGCGCGGCTGATGCCGAAGTTTTGCGAGAATTCGCGCTGCGACGGGATCTTTTCGCCGGGCTTCAATGTCCCGCCTGTGATCATGGCCTGGATTTCCCGAGCCACGGACTGCGGAAGAAGCGTCTTGTTCAGCATTCTCACCCTCATCTTCAACCCCGCGGGAGCGGGGTGTCCAAATCTATTTTTGACCGGCGGCCTTGCAAAGCGGAAAGAGCCGTGTTTTTGTGGTCTAACTGGTCAGACCAGTTAGACCATGTAAAAGACTTCCAAATCAAAAGGCAAGGGGAGCCCATGACACTGGCATCAAAACTCAAAACGATACTGCTTTCCGCAACTTGCGCCGTCGTTGGCGTTGTGGCCGCGCACGCTGCCGACCTCACGGTGGGGGCCAACATCGGCAACGTCCCTTGGGAATTCCAGGATGCGGACGGCAAAGTCGCTGGATTCGAGATCGATCTCGTCAACGAAATCGGCCAGCGGCTCGGCAAGTCGGTCGAGTTCGTCAACACACCTTTCAACGGCCTGTTTTCAGCCGTTCAGTCAGGCCGCATCAACATTGGCATCTCCTCGATCACCATCACCGATAAACGGCTGGAGTCGGTCGCCTTCGCACAGCCCTATTATGACAGCGACCAGTCACTCACCGTGACCGCATCCTCGGGAATAACCGGGCTCAAGGGAATGGAGAGCAAGGTGATCGGCGTCGATACGGGATCGACCGGAGACATGTGGGCCGACAAGCACAAGGCCGACTACAAGTTTGGTGAAATCCGCCGTTTCGAGGGTCTTTCCCCGGCAATGCTCGATCTCGTCGCCGGGCGGATCGACGGCTATGTCAGCGACATTCCCGCGCTGCTCTACTACGTCAAGGACAAGCCCGATCTTAAGGTCGTCGAACGTATTCCGACCGGCGAAAAATATTCGATGATGTTCAAGAAGGGTGATCCGCTCGCCGCGGAAGTGAACGCCGTGATCACAACCCTGAAAAAGGAAGGTTTCGTCGCGAAACTGCACGAAACCTGGTTCGGCGCAAAAGCCGAGGCAGCGACCTCCACTGTTGCCGTCTTCGACATGCCGGCTGCCAAGTAACCCGACAAACCGGTGAAGCCTCCGACCGGCGAAGCCTTGGGCTTCGCCGGTCTCCCATGGGAGCCGTCTCGGCATGAATCTCATCGATACCTTCTTCAACGTCAAAGTGCTGATCGAATGCCTGCCGCAGCTGTTGCGCGGGCTCGTCGTCACGCTTCAGATCGGCATTACCAGCATTCTTTTGGGACTGGCCGGAGGTCTCTTCCTGGCCGTTGCCCGTCTCTACGCGCCTGCCATCTTCAAGCCTCTGATCCGGATTTATGTCGATTTTTTCCGATCGATCCCGCTGCTGGTTCTCCTGATCGTCGTCTATTACGCGCTGCCCTTTATCGGCATAAAGCTCTCTCCCCTGTCGTCGGCGGTGACGGCACTCACCCTTGTTTCGGCTGCCTACACGGCGGAAATCTTCCGCGCCGGTATCGAAGCAATACCAAAGGGGCAATTCGAGGCATCGGCGGCACTGGGCCTCTCGAACAGGCACACGATGGTCGACGTCATCCTGCCGCAGGCAATCCGCGTCGTCATTCCGCCGCTGACCAACAATTGCATCAATGTGCTCAAGGATACCGCACTCGCGTCGGTCGTTGCGATGCCGGACCTGTTGAAGCAGGCCACCCAGGCGCAATCGCTCGCCGCCAACCCGACACCATTGATCGGTGCGGCTGCCATATATGTCCTGCTGCTTTGGCCGCTGGTCAGCATGGTTGCCAGGTTCGAAAAACGTTTCAGCCGGGGAAGACGCTGATGGCTGCTCTCATTTCCATTCGCGGCCTGACGAAAGCCTTCGGTCAGTTCACGGTTCTCCATGGCATCGACCTCGATATCGCCGAAGGCGAAGTGGTTTGCGTCATCGGGCCTTCCGGCTCCGGGAAATCCACATTGATCCGCTGCATCAACCATCTGGAGACTTTCGACCCCCAGTGCAGCATCACCGTGGACGGCATCCGGGTGGGGCAGGGAGCGGCTCTTGCCAAGGTGCGGGCCGAAGTCGGCATGGTGTTCCAGTCGTTCAATCTGTTCCCGCACATGACGGTGCTGCGCAATGTCATGCTGGCGCCGATGCGGGTGCGCGGGACTGCGCTGGCCGACGCCGAGCGCAAGGCGCGGGAACTGCTTGCTCGCGTCGGTATCGCCGAGCAGGCTGACAAATATCCCTCGCAGCTCTCGGGCGGGCAGCAGCAACGCGTGGCCATCGCGCGTGCGCTGGCCATGCAGCCGAAGGCGCTGCTGTTCGATGAGCCGACCTCGGCTCTCGATCCGGAAATGGTCGGTGAAGTGCTTGACGTGATGCGCACATTGGCCGGCACTGGCGTCACCATGGTCGTCGTCACCCATGAGATGGGTTTTGCGCGCCAGGTCGCCGATCGCGTCATCTTCATGGATGGCGGGCGCATCGTCGAGGCGGGAACGCCTTCCGAAGTATTCGATACCCCTCGCGAAGAACGAACACGCGGTTTCCTGCGCGCGGTCCTCAACCATTAGAACCAATTCCAAAGGATGATACAAATGGCCATCACCAAGCCGTTGGACATCGATTTCGCACGCGCCCAGTTTCCCGGTCTCGCACGGGGCTGGACCTTTTTCGACAATGCAGGGGGATCACAGATCCTCCAGGGGGCGCTCGACCGCATCAACACGTTCCTGATCGAAAAGAACGTTCAGATCGGTGGATCCTACGCAGTATCCCAGGAGGCAGCGAAAGCGCTTTATGAAGCACGCACGGCCGCCATGCACCTGGTCAACGCCAGCCGGCCAGAGGAGATCGTGTTCGGAAGCTCGACGACCGCGCTGCTGCAGAACCTGGCCCGTGCCATGGCAAGCCAGCTCGAACCGGGCGACGAAATCGTCGTCACCGTCAGCGACCACGAGTCAAACATAGGCCCGTGGGACAGGTTGCAAGCGGCCGGGGTGGTCGTGAAGTTCTGGCCTCTCGACAGGAAGACCCTCGAACTTGATCTTGGCGACCTCGAGTCGCTGATGAGCAAACGCACCAAACTCGTCTGCGTCTCTCACGCCTCGAACATCCTCGGTTCAATCAACCCCGTTCGCGAGATTGCCGACTTCGTGCATGCTCGAAACGCGAAATTGTGCGTCGATGCCGTGGCTTACGCACCGCATCGAGCGGTGGACGTGCAGGCATTCGATGCGGACTACTATGTCTTCAGTCTCTACAAGACCTATGGGCCGCACTATGCGCTGATGTACGGGAAGTACGACCTCCTGCTGGAGCTCGATACGCTCTATCATTACTTCTACGGCAAGGACAAAGTCCCCGGCAAACTGGAGCCCGGAAATCCGAACTACGAGCTCGCCTATGCGACCTGCGGGATCGTCGACTATTTTTGCGAGCTTGGCATCCGCGCCGGCGCAACAGGTTCGCCACGGCAAAAGATCGAGGCGGCGTTCGAAGCGATCACGCGACAGGAGGATACCTTGGTCGAGCGGCTGCTGGCGTATCTGCGCCAGCGCAATGATTGCGAGATCATCGGGCAGGCCACCAATCGCGACAGCAAACGCGTTCCGACGATCTCCTTCCGCTTCGATGGCCGGGATGCGGCCGAAATCTGCAAGGCCATCGACGAAGAGAACATCGCCATTCGGTTCGGCGACTTCCATTCCCGCCGGCTGGCGGAATATCTTGATGTCACCGACCGCAATGGAATGCTTCGTGTTTCGATGGTGCACTACAACACCCTCGAAGAGGTCGATCGCCTGACCGCCGCATTCGACCGCGTGCTTTCGAGCGATACCGGAACCGTTGCGCAAGCACGGCGCCTCGGCTGAACGCTCAGGCGGAGAGCAAGATGCATTTCGATACGGTTATCCGCCACGGCACCGTCGTGACTGCCAGCGATATCTTCAGGAGTGATGTCGGTATCGTCGATGGCCGAGTTGCAGCTCTTGCAGCCGGGCTGGTGGATGCCGGCGAGATCATCGATGCGACGGGCCTGTATGTCATGCCCGGCGGCATAGACAGCCATGTCCACCTCGATCAGCCGTCCGGTCCCGGCATTGTCATGGCGGACGGTTTCGACAGCGGCACACGTTCCGCGGCGATCGGGGGTAACACGACGGTGCTTGCCTTTTGCATGCAGGAGAAGGGCCAGAGCCTGCGCCACGCGTTGAGCGTTTATCATGCCAAGGCAGAAGGACACTGCCATGTCGATGCGGCCTTCCATCTCGTGATCACCGATCCATCCGCTGCGGTTCTGGGTCAGGAGCTGCCGGCCCTGGTGGCGGATGGCTACACGTCCATCAAGATCTTCATGACCTATGAGGGTTTGCGTCTGCGCGACGACGAAATCCTGTCGACCCTCGATGCCGCCCGGCGAACCGGCGCGTTGGTTATGGTCCATTGCGAAAACGAAGATGCGATCCGGTACCTGATCGGCCGCCATGAAGCGGAAGGGTTGCTCGAGCCCAGATATCACGCCACCACTCGACCGATAGCGGCGGAGCGCGAAGCCACGCATCGGGCCTTGTCGCTTGCTGAAATCGTCGAAACGCCGATCGTGATCGTTCACGTTTCCAACCGGCAGGCGATGGAAGAAATTCGCCGCGCACGGGAGCGGGGACAGAAGATCGCGGGCGAGACATGTCCGCAATATCTGATGCTGACGGCGGAGGATCTGGACGGCGACGCGCTTGAGGGCGCGAAGTATGTCTGTTCGCCACCGCCTCGCGACCGGGAAAGCCAGGAGGCTTGCTGGGATGGTATCGAGCAGGGCGTGTTCGAGCTGTTCTCCTCGGATCATTGCCCGTTTCGGTTCAACGATAGCGAGGGGAAGTCAAACGAACGGGGCAAGCAGAGCTTTCGCTGGATCCCCAATGGCATTCCTGGTGTTGCCACCCGGTTGCCGATCCTCTTTTCGGAAGGGGTGATGAAGGGCCGGATCGATCTCAATCAGTTCGTCGCGGTGACTTCGACAAACCACGCGAAGCTCTATGGCCTCTACCCGCGCAAGGGAACAATCGCGATCGGCGCTGACGCCGATATTGCACTGTGGGATCCCGACCAGGAGGTGGTGATCACCAACGATATCCTTAAACACGGTTCGGACTATACGCCCTATGAAGGATTGGCGGTGCGAGGATGGCCGGTACGTACGCTTCTGCGTGGGCAAACCATCATGCAGGACGGCCGTCTCAGCAAGGCGACGGCCTCCGGCATTTATCTGCGCAGAACCCTGTCGTCGCTGGCGCGCAATTGCGCTGAAACGAACTCCGTTTGAATTGGCTCAGATTGCAGCGGAACACATTGATCGTTGGCTGCAAACTGACCCCCTGCAACCACACCGACAGTTCTGCTTCGTACTGGCAGTCATGGAAATCCAGGTCAGTTGCGGCCCATGCAGGCGCGACTGTGCGGCGACACAAGCCGGGCCTTAGCCTCTCGCGCTGATCGGTATGGGCCCGGATGGATTGATAGGTGCTGACGGCCGCGCAAGCACTTCTTGTTGCCACATAGTGCCGATAAGCGCACCCAGCGCCCCATTTGATGGCGCGTCTCAGGCACCGCCCGCTCAGCTTCGGCTGGGCGGGCTCTTTTGATTTCAGAAGCGTTAAGGATTTTGGACCTCCGGGCGGAAAACTGACTTTTTGGGTTCAGGCAACGAGAGATGCCCGCAGTCAAAATGTTCGATCATATCAAACGGAGATTCATATGACCGTCCAACGCTCGGCAATCAGCGGGATTGCCTTTCCTGGCGATATGGATGCGCTGCACCGCATCTACGACAGCCTCTGCAACGAGCGTGGATTTTGTCATGGCAGCCCGGCTGCCCAGGATTTGGCCAGAGCGACGATGAGTCTGTTTTCCCAAGGCGTCTCCGACGAAAGCGAAATTCGTGAGAGCATCGCGATCTATCTGGGCCGAAAATCGCCAGCAGCAACTCTGTTGCACGGGGGACAGTGATGGCTTCGTTTAAGCCGGTAATGTCGCCGCGAGAGCTTATGAATTCCCCGTTTCCTGTATGCATCGCGGCGTCAAAGCGCTGCCCATGACCCTGCCGAACACGGCGAAAGCACAGTCGCAGGCGAAATGCATTGCGGTCAAAGCTGAAGCAAGCACAGCCTGGGAAGCGGCTCAAGCCGCTTCACAGGCTGTGCTTGCTTACCTACCGAGAGTTGGCTTCCAGGCGTGGAGGTGCAGCCTCGCGCTGAGGCTGAACGACCGCGCCGAGCGGATGACAGGCGGTCAACTTTCGGTCTGCCGGTAGCGAGCAACCCGGTGCTGACCTAGCCTCATGCATCCGAGCGATTCTCTCCAGGGGATGGCGGCGTCACTGCCAGGCTTCGCTCGATGAGTGTGGATATACGCTGCGAGAAGACCTTGGCATCTTTCGGCTTGTCGCCGTCGAGGATGCGGGCTTCATCATAAAGCAGATGAACCATATCCTGCCGGAACGGCAGGTCCTCGTCGCTGAGCTTCGCCAGCGCCAGAATGCGCTCGTGCCGAGGATTGATTTCAAGCACTGGCTTCATGGCTTTATCGAGCCGTCCAGCGGCACTCAGCAGTCGCTCGATCTGGCGATCCGGTCCACCTTCCGGAGCCACCAGACAGACAGGGCTTTCGGTCAGGCGATCGGAGCTTTTCACATCCGAAAGCTCTTCGCCGAGGGTCGATTTCACGAACGCGATGAAGGTTGCAATCTCCGGGGTGGCTTCGGCATCGGGTTTTGCAGCATCGTGTGGCAGCGCAATCTCGGACAGATCAGCGCCACCCTGCGTTACCGACTTGAACGGTTTGCCGTCGAACTCCGGCGCCATCGTCACCCAGAAACTGTCGACCGGGTCCGTCAACAGAAGGACCTCGACGCCACGTGCTTTGAACCCCTCAAGTTGCGGCGAGGCTTCGAGCCGGGCCTTGTCGTCGCCGGTCATGAAGTAGATCGCGGTCTGTCCGCCCTTCATGTCCGCGATATAGTCGGCGAGGCTGCGCGATGCTTCGCCTGACGTGGTCGAGTGGAAGCGGGCCAGTTTCAGCAACGTTTCGCGGCGTTCCCAATCCTCATACAGACCCTCCTTGAGGACGACACCGAAGTTCTCCCATATCTTCAAATAGCGCTCGGCGTCCGTGTCGGACAGTTTTGCCAGGTCACCGAGGATGCGGTTGGTTACGCCCTTGCGGACTGCCGCCAGAAGCGGGCTATCCTGGATCATCTCCCGTGAGAGGTTCAGCGGCAGATCGGCGGAATCGACGAGACCGCGCACGAAGCGCAGATAGCGTGGCACCAGATCCGCATCGTCGGTAATGAAGACCCGCCGCACATAGAGCTTCATGCGACCCTTGCGATCCTGATCGAACAGGTCGAAGGGGCGCGAGCCCGGAATGAAGGCCAGCGTGTTATACTCGTGCCGTCCTTCGGCCTTGAAGTGAATGGTCTCGGCCGGTTCGTCATAGAGGCCGGAAACGCCGCGATAGAAATCGGTATAGTCTTCAGGCTTGATGTCGCTCTTCGGCTTTACCCACAAGGCCGTGCCGTCCGCGATCTCTCGTCGGTCGGCTCCCGGCTTCTCGACCAGCGCGACCGGCACCGGCACATGGCCGGATTGTTCCTTGATCAATCCTTCGAGTTGATAGGGTTGCGTGTAGGTGGTGGCGTCCTCCATCAGGTGAAGAACGACACGGGACCCGCGCCTGGGCGCATCCGCAATCGGGGCCGGCGCGATTTCGTATAAGCCCTTGCCGTCGGAAGACCAGCGCCAGGCCGTTTCAGTTCCTGCCTTGCGCGTGATGACGTCAACCTTGTCAGCAACCATGAAAGCCGAATAGAAGCCTACGCCGAACTGACCGATCAGTTCGGCGCCTTCTCCAGCTTTCGCAGCCTCGATACGCTCCATGAAGGCACGCGTGCCAGAGCGCGCGATCGTCCCAAGCGCCTCGACCAGTTCGTCGCGGCTCATGCCGATGCCATTGTCCTCGACGGTCAGACGTTTTTGGTCGGGATCCGCGGAAATGGTGATGGCAGGCTTGGCATCGCCGCCGAGCAGCTCCGGCCTGGCGATAGCCTCGTATCGCAGTTTCTCGCAGGCATCGGCAGCATTGGAAATCAGTTCGCGCAGGAACACGCTCCGGTCGGAATAGACCGAATGCACCATCATATGGAGAAGGCGTGAAACATCGGCTTCGAAGGACAGGGTCTCGGCTTCTTTCACATCTGTCGTCATGGAAGATTACCTGCTGCAAGTGAATAGGGTAGACGGCCGATGAGATGGCCAAATGCGAGCGTGCTTTCAAGTGTCTTTCGTCTTGACCGTTGCGGCTGCTTTGCGCCCGTCCGATCGGCCTCGACGCAAACCTGGCTTCAGCACGAAAGCAGCCGTTTGATGTGCACCAAGTCTCAGCCTTGGCATTCGCGTCTGGAGACGAAATTTTTATCTTGGTCGCTCGACCTTTGCATTGACCAGTCTGGATAGCCTGACCGCTGGCAGAGAGTTAGCAGTTGTACGCGAAGCCGCTCCCACCTCGATCCGGTTGATGCTTTGGGATGGTGCCGGAAGCGAAAGCGTTGTTGCCTGTCCCAGGGATGCCTCGGGCGCAGCGTATGCGACATCAAGAGGGCGCAGTGCGCGCTGAATGAGCTTTCGCCGCCACGTCCACCCACCACCGGTTCACGACGTCCGGACTGGTCAGCTGGTTTTGCGCTGATGCCTCGAATTGCAGTCTCCGATATTCGCTTGCGGTCGTGCCGAACCGTTGACGGAACGTGCGGCTGAAATGGGCTTCACTGTTGAAGCCGAGATCTGAGGCTATTCGGGACAGTTTGCGTGTTTCGAGGGGATCGCTCAGGGCCGCTCGCACCGCGATGAGCCGGCGTTCCTGGACATAGCGCATAATGCCACCCCGTCGGGCGAATGTGCGGTAGAGCGATGCCCGCGAGATGCCAAGCTTCTCAGCAAGGTAATCCGGGGAGAGTTTGCCGATGGCAAGATTGTCACGGATTGCGGCCTCCGCCAGCGACAAGAGGTCATCATCGGTGTGGTGCGAACTTCTGGACGTGAAGTCCGGCTGCAGCAACAGCCGCCTCAGGAAATCCGCCGTGTCGGAAACAGCGCGTGCAACCTCGTCCTGCGAAATGTGCGTGCTGCGCTCCTGAAGCGACCGCATATGGGCAACAAGGAGTTCGTTGCGAGCCGGATCAAGCCGAGGCTTCAGGGTGCCCGGGGCTATTTCGCCCAACATCCTTCGTGGAACAATGAGCGACAAGGTGGTGGAAGCGAACGCACGCGTCCGCACCTCATGGGCCAGGTCGATCACCGCGACCTTTCCCGGGCCGATAGAGACCTGCTCTCCGGATATCTTTCCGTTGAAACCACCGCTCATATAGAGATGCAGCAAGATGTGGTCCGGCGTCGAAGCGATGCGCTGTCCATCCCGGACAAACATCTGTGGTTCGAACGATACCTTGGCGATGACAATGTCACCCAGAATAGCGCCGTTCGCCGATCCGGCGGGCAGGGTTTTGCTGCGTGTCCACGGCCTCGGCTCGAACAGGGGGGATAACACCGCGCTCCAGGTCGCAAAGGCCTGGTTCGGATCCAGTCCGGTCGTCACATAGTAGAGTCTGGGTATGGTCATGCCGGAGAGATTCGCTGGTCGATCATACTGACCGCGACATGAAGAACAAATCAACTTGAAGCGGACAGACGCGTACCAGCGGCAGCATGCCTCAGTTCCGTATCTCGTCACGCCCCCGGATGTTTAAATTTTCGCGAAAAATTTGATCAAGCGTCTCAAGCGGCGAACAGGCTGAGCCTGGCTGCTGACATCCCCGAGCAACTTGTGTTTTCAAGCAACCGGACATGGGGATGACGCCGGGATCGCGGCGTGTGCTTGGGTGGGTAAAATTGCATATTCATTTCGACGGGATCACTTCCGGTTCTCGCGCCGTGAAGACTTTTGAGCGTTTTCACGCATCGGCGGAGGGCCAGCGAGAGGGGCCGTCCCGGCCTTCCGTGATGCGCGCCAGGAGGTTTGCAAACCGTGCATGGCGTGGAGGCTTGCTTGCCTGCACCGCGTTGTTCGGCGTGGCACTGGTCGCGACTGACGCCTTCGCGCAATCGGCAGGCGGTCGTGGTGGCGATGGCAATCACGACAGCTATGGCGGCGCCGGCCAGACCTTCGGGGTTACGGGAGCGGCGGGTGGAGACTCGATATACTACCGGGGCGGCGGCGGTGGCGGCGGCGCGGGCGCGGCGGGCGGCAGGGGTGGCTCCAACACAGGCAGCGGCGGCACGGC